>Ga0214923_10002849_pt1 | contig 22413 bp, 15 predicted proteins | sample LL1510_MetaG_FD_177993 | JGI IMG/M metagenome (GOLD analysis project Ga0214923, IMG submission 177993) | Freshwater microbial communities from Lake Lanier, Atlanta, Georgia, United States - LL-1510 | ecosystem: Environmental > Aquatic > Freshwater > Lake | place: USA: Georgia | collected...
CGGTCCTCCGTGCCCTCCCAGCTGATCACCACGGCGTGAAGCTTCATGACGGCCGTCGGTTCCCGTCCTGCACGAGTTCGAGCAAGTACGTCCCGTAGCGGGTCGCACGATACCTCCCCGCGAGGGCGGCGAGCTGGCCGTCGCCGATCCAACCGTTGCGCCACGCGATCTCCTCGGGGCAGCAGATCTTCAGCCCCTGCCGCTTCTCGAGCGAGTGGATGAATTGCGCGGCCTCGAGGAGGCTGTCGTGCGTGCCCGTGTCGAGCCAGGCGTCGCCCCTGCCCAGCAGCTGCACCTGGAGCGCGCCGCGATCCAGGTAGACTCGGTTCACGTCGGTGATCTCCAGTTCGCCACGGGCCGAGGGCTTGATGCCGCGGGCGATGTCCACCACGTGTTCGTCGTAAAAATAGAGACCGGTGACGGCGTAGCGGCTGCGGGGCGACGTCGGCTTCTCCTCGATGCCGACGGCCAGGCCATCCGCGCCGAACTCCACCACGCCGTAGCGTTCAGGGTCGGCGACGGGGTATGCGAACACCGTCGCTCCCGACGTCTGCCGCATCGCCTCGGCAAGCCGCTCGGACAGGCCGTGGCCGTAAAAAATGTTGTCGCCCAGTACGAGCACCGATGGCGAGCCACCGACGTAGTCGGCTCCGATCAGAAAGGCCTGGGCGAGCCCTTGGGGCTGAGGCTGCACCGCATAGTCGATCCTCAGCCCCCAGTCGGCCCCGGTGCCCAGCAGGTCGCGAAACCGCGGCGTGTCCTGCGGCGTCGAGATGATCAGGACGTCGCGCACGCCGGCCAGCATCAGCACGCTGAGGGGGTAATAGATCATCGGCTTGTCGTACACCGGCAGCAGTTGCTTGGAGACCGCCAGCGTGACCGGATGCAACCGCGAGCCGCTGCCCCCTGCGAGGATCAAGCCTTTGCGTGTCATGGGCGCTTCACCGCCATCTCGAGGAGCCGGCGGCCGAGGTCGGGGAACCATTCGATCAGCCCGGCGAGGAAGCGCACCTTCGCGGGCACGACCAGTTCGCTCGTGCGGCGATCGCAGGCGGAAAGGATGTCATGCGCGAGCCTGTCGGGATCGAGCTGCGCGAGGCTCGTCGTGCCGCCGGGCACGGCCGCCTCGGGGGGCAGGCCCGCGGCGGCCGCCTCGGCGGCGTAGCGTGCCGCGGCGCGATCGGCGGCCGGGTCGTCCGCTGCCCGCCGGATCGGCCCCGGCGAGACGAGCAGCACATGCACGCCCCGCGGCGCGAGCTCGACCCTGACGGCATCGACGTAGGCCGCGAGCGCCGACTTCGCCACGCTGTAGGGCCCCATGAACGGCATCACGATCTTGCCCGCGAGGCTGCCGATGTAGGCAAGGTGGCCGCGGGCTCTGCTGACGTCGTCGGCCACGGCCTGCGTGATCTCGACCGCCGCGAGCAGGTTGGCATCGAGACAGGCCTGCAGCGTCTCGCGACCGGCCTCGAGGATGGCGGCCCGGCCGGACCGGCCCACGCAGAAGAAGAGATCGTCGATCCCGCCGAGGACGCGCAGGGCCTCGCCGGCCACCCGGTTGCCCTCCCCGGCGGCCGCGAGATCGGCGGCGATGCCGTGGAGCCGATCGGCCGCCACACCGCTCCGCTCACAGACCTCGAGCGCTGCCCGGACGCCCGCTGACGAGCGGCCGACGACGAGCACCCGTGCTCCCGCCGCGGCCAGGTGCCGGGCCAGCACGAGCCCGAATCCGGCCGTGCCGCCCGCCACGATCATCCGCCGGTCATGCCACGTCATCTGGAAGTTCCGTCCGCGCACCGAAATGTGGAGCCTGCAGTGTACATCGACCACTCACAGCCCCGCCGGACCGCGTGGTACGATCCGTACTCGCCCGAGATTCGCCCCGCCTGCCAACCTCCTCCCCGTCCTGTCCCGCCTCCCCCCCTCCCTCTCCCCTCCCCGTCGAGGAGTCCGCCATGACCAGCCATCGGTCCCCCGAGCTTGTTCGCACGAAGGTCGTCGCCACGCTCGGCCCCGCGTCGCGTGCCGAAGAGGCGATTCATCGGCTCGTCGAGGCGGGCGTCGACGTGTTCCGGCTCAACATGGCGCACGGCTCGATTCCCGAGCACCAGGAGTCACTCGATCGCATTCGGCGCGTCTCGGAGGCCACGCAGCGGCCGATCGGCGTGCTCGCCGATCTCGCCGGCCCCAAGATCCGGCTCGGTGAACTGCCCGGCGGCGCGGTGGAGTGCGTCGAGGGCGCGCATGTGAAATTCGTCCGTGGCACCGAGAGCAACTCCCCCGACGAATTCACGACTACCTACGCGCCCCTCGTCGATGAACTCGCCGTGGGTGACTCCGTGATGCTCACCGACGGCACGATCAGCGTGGTCGTCGAGGAGAAACATGCCCACGCCGTGCGCTGTCGCGTCGTGCAGGGAGGCATCGTACGCAGCCGCCAGGGGGTGAACCTGCCCGGCGTGAAGCTGTCGGTCGCGGCCATGAGTGCGGCCGACTGGCAGCACGCCGAGTGGGCCGCCGGCGCCGGAGTCGACTTCGTGAGCCTGTCGTTCGTGCGCAGCGCCGTCGAAGTCAAGCTGCTCAAGGAACTCCTCCGCACGCGCGGCTCCGTTGCCCGCGTCGTCGCCAAGATCGAGAAGCGGGAAGCGATCGACAATCTCGAGTCGATCGTGGAAGCGGCCGACGCCGTGATGGTGGCCCGCGGCGACCTCGGCGTGGAGATCGACGTGGCCGGCGTGCCGATGGTTCAGAAACTCATCATCCGCACCTGCCAGCGGTACCAGAAGCCCGTCATCGTGGCCACGCAGATGCTCGACAGCATGCAGCATGCCCGGCGGCCCACGCGGGCCGAGGCCACCGACGTGGCAAACGCGATCCTCGACGGTGCCGACGCCTGCATGCTCTCCGGCGAGACGGCGATCGGCGAGCATCCCGTCGAGGCGGTGAAGATGATGCGGCGGATTGCCCGCGAGACGGAGCGGCAGTATTTGGCAGACCGCTGGCACTACCTCGAGGGGCGGTTCCAGGCGGCCCGCGGCTCGGCCGGAGTGCCGGTGCAGGAATTCCTCCCGGCTCCTGAATTCCTCGTCGAGGGCCTGCATCCGATCACGCAAGCCGTCGTGGACGGCGCGAGCCGCATCGCAGGCGAGCTCGACGCGAAGCTGTTCGTCGTCGCCAGCCGCAGCGGCGTGACGGCGATCGCCCGGTCGAAGCGCCGCGGTGCCGTGCCCACCGTCGGCCTGTCCGACGACCCGGCAGCCCTGCGGCAGATGGCGCTCTACTGGGGCGTCACGCCACTGGCCAACGTGGCCACGCCCGACACGAACGCCCTCCTCGAACACGTGACCGCCTGGGGGCTCCGCGAAGGCCGGCTCCAGCGTGGCGACCGGATTTTATTGGTGGCGGGTTCCGGGTTTGGGACCGGCGGGCACAATATGGCGCTGGTTCACGAGGTGTGAGCGGGAGAAACGATGGCCAGACAAAAGTGCGTATTGGCGTATTCCGGTGGGCTCGATACGTCGGTGATCCTGGGGTGGCTCATCGAGCAGGGTTACGACGTGGTCGCGGTGTACGTCGATCTCGGCCAGCCCTGCGAGGATCGCGAGGCGACCCTGAAAAAGGCGCGTGATTGCGGGGCCGTGAAGGCGCTGATCGTGGACGTGCGCGAGGAGCTGTGCCGCGACTTCGCCTTCCCGACGCTGCAGTGGCAGGCCCGCTACGAGGGCACGTATCTGCTCGGCACATCGATCGCCCGGCCGCTGATCAGCAAGGTGTGCGTCGAGATCGCCCACCGTGAAGGAGCGACCGTGTACGCCCACGGTGCCACCGGCAAGGGGAATGACCAGTGCCGGTTTCAGCTCGCCGCCGAGGCGCTCGACCCGGCGATCACCGTGCTCGCGCCGTGGAGGATCGCGGCGTTTCGCGATCGCTTCCCCGGCCGGAAGGAGCTGATCGAGTTCTGCGAGCGGAAGAACATTCCCGTGAAGGCTTCGAAGGGCAAACCGTACAGCTCCGACGAGAACTGCCTGCACACGAGCTACGAGGCGGGCCTGCTCGAGGAACTGACCACCGACGGCTTCAACCTCGTCGATTTCGGCATGACGGTGTCGCCGCAGGCGGCGCCCGACGCGCCCGAGACCGTCTCGATCGACTTCGAAGCGGGCGTGCCCGTGCGCGTGAATGGCACGTCGCTCCGGCCCCATGAGATCGTGCTCGAGTTGAACGCGATCGGCGGCCGCAACGGCGTGGGGCGAACCGACATCGTCGAGAACAGGCTCGTCGGCATGAAGAGCCGCGGCGTCTACGAGGCTCCTGGCATGACGCTGCTCTACGAGGCCCACCGGCTCGTCGAGCAGATGACGCTCGATCGCGATCTCGTCCACCTGCGCGACCGGCTGTCTCCCGAGGTGGCTGAGATGGTGTATTACGGCTTCTGGTACTGCGCGAAGATGGACGCGCTCCTGGCCTTCATCCGCGAGGCGCAGAAGCCCGTGTCGGGAACCGTCACGCTCGACCTCTACAAGGGCAACATGCTCGTCAAGAGCCGTGCGAGTCGGCAGAGCCTCTACGACGCCGCGATCGCCTCGATGGAAGGCGGCGGGTCCTACGACCAGACCGACGCGGAGGGCTTTCTGCGCATCCTGGGCGTTCCGCTGCGGGTGCAGGGCCGGGTCCGACCGAGGATGTGATGCCGACCTGCCTGCCGCTGCTGGTGAGCATCGACGCGCGGCGGCCCGTGGCGTGGCTCACGCTGGCCGCGGCGGCAGGCGTGGCGGTCGTGCTGGCAGTGGCGGCAGGCGGTGATAGTCCGACGCCCCCGGTGACGGCCGTCGTGGTCGGCGCGCTGCTGGCCGTCGCGGCGATCGGTGGCTCGGTTTGCCCGCGGCATGTGGGCGCCTGTGGCGCCGTGTGGTGGGCCGAGCGTGCGGCTTGGCCGCTGCTCGGCTGGCTGCTCGCCGCCGGCTGGTGGGGCGGCGGGGCGCTCGTCGCCTGCGGCGCATGCGGGATCGCGATCGGCGCGACACTCCTCGCGCTGCTCGCCCGAAGCGGGCTGCTGGCAGCCGATGCGGCGAGTGTGACGCTCGTGGCAGCCTGCTGCGCTGGCACGGCAGGCTGGTGGGCCGACGGCGCCTGGTCCGGCCTGCTGCCGGGTGGCGTGGTCGCAGCCGGAGTGTTCGGCGCCGCCGCGGTCCTCGCGGGGATCCTCCTTGGCGGCCTGGAGTTTCGCTCGGCGACGTCCGCCCGATACACGGCCCGGCACCTGCTGACGGCCGCCGCCATGATGGGAGCCATGGCCGGGATGGTCGGATGGCTGTTTCTCGCCACCGAACTCGCGGCCTGCGATGTGGTCGCTTCGCTGGCGTGGTTCGGCGCCCTGGCCTTGCCAGCCGCGACGCTCGGCGACGGCGTGTCGCACGCGGCCGCATGGCGCCGGCTGGAGCGGGCTGCGCCGCGTGTTGCTGGCCCGCGCCTCCGGCTGGCCCCGGGCCGGACGCGCGCCGGTGTCGAGGCCGTGGTGACGACCGCCGCCGTCCTCGGCTGGCCGCCGCTCGTCGCCGCCGCGCTGGCGGGTGGAGATGCCGCCCGCTCAGGTGCCGCATTGCTCGTGGTCGCCGCGCTCGCGGCCGCAGCGGTCATCCTGCTCGCCGCTGTCGGGCTCGCGGGGCTCGTGGCTGCCGCGCCCGACACGCATCTCGCACTGGTGGGCGTGGCCGCTGCCTTCGCGGCGGCCGTCGCGGGGGCGGGACATGCCCCATTCCTCCTGTCTTGCCTGCGCCTCGGGGGGTGAGTCGGCCGACTGGCGTTGAGGAAAACGGGAAATCGTGCCACACTGCCCGCGTTGCCCAGCTTGGCTCGAAAATCCGGGAAGCTGTTCGGGCCGAGTCGAGAGGGCGGCGGTTGCGGCACGATATGGAGAGGAGCCTGCTCAGGTCTCGCATGACGAAGGAGATGTCGATCGTGAACGGATTCACTCTGGCGGCAGCGCTTGCCGTTGCGACGCTGCTGCCCACTGCCGCGACCGCCGGTGCGTTCGCGCCCAGCGAGACGATCTTCCCCGCCACGACCCGCGGCTGGATCAGCGTGGCAGACCCGCAGGTTTTCCAGGAGAGCTTCGACCGGACGCAGTACGGCCAGCTTCTCAAGGACCCCGTGATGAAGCCGTTCATGGACAGCTTCCGCGCCCAGCTGCGGTCGGCCGGCAAGCAGCGGCTCGGGAAGCTCGGGCTGACGCTCGAAGATCTCGAGAAGGTGCCTGGCGGTGAAATTGCGATGGCGGCGATCGAGCCCCAGCCCGGCACGCTGGCCTCGGTGCTGCTCGTCGACACGACGGGTCACGAGGCCCAGACGAAAGCCCTTCTCGACCAGGTCGAGAAGCGGCTCATCGAACAGAAGGCGACGCAGGCGGCCCAGGCTGCGGCCGTTCCCGGCATGCGTGTGTTCAATCTGCCCCCCGAGTCGAACGGCGCCGGCACCAGGCAGCGGCAGGTGGCGATCGTGAGCAAGAACGGCGCGCTCGTCGTCGGGGACTCGCCGGCGGTCGTGGGCCAGATCGTCGCCACGCTCGCCCAGGGCCGCAAGGATTCGCTCGCCTCGGTGCCCGCCTACCAGGCAGTCGTGGCCCGGTGTGGCAAGCAGGTGCCGGCGTCGGCGGCGCCGCTGCGGTGGTTCGTCGATCCGTTCGGCTACGCCAAGGTCTACCAAGCGGCCAATCCGCCGCGCGAGAAGCGGAAGGGCCCTGACTACGTGGCGATCCTCGGCCGCCAGGGCTTCGACGCTGTCAAGGGCGCCGGCGGCGTGTTGTTTTTCGACAACGGCACGCGCGAGGCCCAGCACCATACGCTCGTCTACGCGCCGCCGCTGGCCGGTCGGGAGCCGTTCTCGGTCGATCGCTTCGATCGTGCGGCGCGCATGCTGCGGTTTCCGAATGCCGATCGCATCGATCCGCCGCAATGGGTGCCGCGCGACGTGTCGAGCTGGGTGACGTCGCAGTGGGATCTGGCGAACGCCTTCGCGTCGGCGGAGCCGCTCGTCGACGATATCGTCGGCGAGAAAGGCGTCTTCGACGACGTGATCGCCTCGCTCAAGGAAGACCCGGATGGCCCGCAGATCGACGTCGAGAAGGATCTGGTGGCCTGCCTCGGCACGCGAATTTCCGTGCTCGGCGACTATGCGACGCCGATCGACGTGGACAGCGAACGGCTCGTGATCGCGATCGAGGCCAAAGATCCGGCCAAGGTTGCCGCGACCGTCGCCAAGAGTATGGCCACCGATCCCGACATGCAGAAGATCGAGTCGAACGGCCACGTGATCTGGGAGATGATCGACCGCTCGGCCGCGATTCCGATGCTCGAGATCGAGACGCCCGGCGGCGCGATCGCGCACGCCGACGACGAGAGCGATCCGCACCACCACCGCAAGCGGCTGCGCGAAAAGGAAGAGAAGCTGCTGCCGCACTCCGCCGTCACGGTGGCGCACGGCCATCTCTTGATCGCCTCGCATCGCGACTTTCTGGAGCGGGTGCTCGCCACGTCGGCCGGTGATGGCGGGCTGGCGGCAGCCGCCGACTATCTGCTCGTCACCGGCGAGATGAAGAAGTTGTTCCCCGCCACCTCGGCGCTGCGGTCGTTCGGCCGGGCCGATGAGTCGGTGCGGCCCGCGTACGAAATGCTGCGCAAGGGCGAGATGCCGAAGTCGAAGAGCGTGATGGGCCAGCTGCTCAACGCGGCGCTCGGCGACGGCAAGGAAGGGAGCGTGCGGGCGCAGAAGATCGACGGCAGCACGCTGCCCGACTTCGAACTGATCCGCAAGTACTTCGGCACCGTCGGACTGGGCATGGAGTCGGTGCCGGAGGGCTGGTATCTCGCCGGCGTCGCCCTCCCCCGCAGCCAGACGGAGCCCGAAGTGGCCCGCCGACCCGTCACGCCCGTCGGGCGGTAGCCCTCAGCCGTCGTTGTCTGCCGCCGGATCGACGCGGCCGGCGCGATGGTCCTGTTGCACGAGCTTCGACACCATCAAGGGATGATACACGTCGAACAGGGCGGCCACGGGCGCATCGGCGAAGCGCTCGCGCTGCGTTGAATTGACGAACAGGAAGCAGTTCTGCGCGTACCACGGTTCGACGGCCGGATCGTGCCAGACCCGAGGGCGAAACAGATCGAGGCAGGCATAGCCCTGCTGTCGAAACAGGTCGACCCAGTAGGCATGCGGACGACAGTTGACGTGGCCATCACCCGGTTGGCGCGGAAGCGAGGCGCCGAAGAGCACCACGTCGCCGGCACGGCAGAGATCATGGATGAACCCCGGCCCGCGTGCGGGGTCCAGATGTTCGGCGACCTCGACACTGATCACCAGGTCGAAGCGGTCGGTGACCGTGATCGTCTCATTCAGATCGACCGGGAAGAAGGTGGCAGCGGTACATCGCGCCGGGTGCTCGATGGCCCAGGGGCCATCGAATCCCACCAGTGCGACCTTGCCGAGTTCGTGGGCGGCCCGCAGCCAGGTGCCGATCCCGGTGCCGACGTCGCACACGGTTTCGAAATCGTAATGCTCGCACAGGATCGAAAGGATGCGGCGGGCGGATGCCACTGAGCCCGCCTGCTGTGCGACGTAGAAATCATGTCCGTACATGGTGGGGATCGAGCGCGCCAAGGCCACGAGCTCGGGAGCGCGCGGATGAGCCGCCAAGGCGTTCTTCAGCAATGCGCGCGCCTCGGTCGTGCGGCCCGAGTCGCTGGCGTCGAGGATACGTCGCGCGATCGATGCGATCTCCGTGTTCGGGGCCGGACGTCCGGATGGTGAGGTTGTCGGGCTTGCAGCGTCGATTGGCTCGATGTTGTCGGCAGCGATCCCGACCGCGGCTGGATCGAGCGCGGTGGCGGTGATGCCTTCGCGGCGCAGGGTGTCGCCGACGAACTTGTCCTCGTACAACTCGCCGGCGATTTCGGCCGGGAACCGGATCTGCGCGAGCGCGAAGGCCCGCAGACCGCGCCATGAGAGGTAGTAAAAAGGTCCGTTGGCCCATGTGCCTACGTAGCGCTTGCCGTACACCTGCTGGTTGAGCGCTTCGGTGCGGCACTTTTGCCAGTGCCACGTGCGGTCATGGGACGGGACACCGATCACAAATCCGGCGTAGTCGCTGGAGCCGGCGAGGATCTCGGCGCAGGCCCGAGCGAAGGCGGGGGCGTCGTGGATGTCCACATCGTCGTCGATCTTGAAGACGCTCGTGCCCGGCTGGAACGACACATAGACGGCCATGAACGCGGCGGCGACTTTGTTCGGCAGCGACTCGTAGTCGTCGGCCGCGGCGACCCGCATCAAACGCGGGTGGTCCGGCACCTGCGCGGTCTGGCCGACTACGATCCGGTGGTCGATGCCAGCGAGCTGCGTCAAGCGATCACTCACGCGCAAAGCACGGCCGAAGTGCTTCTCGCAGCTGATGATGAGTGCCAACGGTCGCGCGGCGGCACGTTGCGTCTGCGCCAGCAGCGTCTCGAAGACTGCCAGCGCTTTGGAGCTGTACGGCGCGAGGGTCAGGGCCAGCCGCGCTTCAGCCAGCGCGGCGTCGAAGAGGCCCTGGTCGAGCAGCGGTTGCACGCGCATCAGGTGCTCTCGCGATCGCGTGGTCGAATTCATGGTCGGCACCGCGTCCACTCGTGATCGACATATCGCCAGGGGCGGCCCTGCGGCGGTGCGTCGCGCAGACAGTCGGGCAGCCGCGCTGCCGACACGCCGTCGAAGCAGAGTCGGCGGGCGAACCGCAGGATCGACCACGGCATGCCCACGGCCGAGAAGAATGGCGGCGCGGCCGAGGGCCATGGGCCGCCGTGCTGCATCGGCGGCGTGACGGCGAGGCCCGTTGGCATCCGGTTCTCGATGATCCGGCCGGTGCGCGCCTCGAGCAGCGGCTGAATCGCGGTGGCGGCGCCGTCGTCGCAGCCCCTCTGCGCGAGATAGAGGCTCGCGCCGAGGGCGCCCGGCACGAGGGCGAGAGCCTGCGCGAGTTCGGCGAGCGTGGCGGCCCGCACCACGAGCGTCACGTTGCCAAACGCCTCGACGAACAGTCGATCGGGCCGCGCGAGCACGTCCGCCGCGGACACTTCGAGCAGCGTCGCGGGATGACGGCAGCCCTGCGCGGGTGGTGCCTCACCCGCGATGAGCCGAGCCCCGGCGCCGCGCAGCCGGGCGACGCCACCCGAGAGGCGGGCGAGCCCGAGGGGGCCGAGGATCACCTGCTGGCCGACGGCTGAAAATTTCTCGACGAGCGCCGCGACGAACGCCCGCCCCGCGTCGTCGTCGATGAGGAACACGAGCCCCGGCTTCGTGCAGAACTGCCCCGCGGAGCCGGTGACGCTGGCCGTGAGCTCGTCGGCGATCGCCGGGCCCCGTTCGGCGAGGGCGCCCGGCAGGAGCACCACGGGATTGAGGCTGCCCATCTCGACCCAGATGACGCGGCCGGCTGCTGTTGCGGCGGCGAAGAGTTTCTGGCCCGCTTCCTGGCCGCCGGTGAACCCCGTGGCCCCGACACGCGGATCGGCGACGAGACGCTCGCCGTCGGCCGGTGGGATGCCATGAAGCAGCTGCACCGTCGCGGGCGGCAGGCCCGTCTCCCGCAGCGCCTCGACGACCTCGCGGGCTGCGAGCTGCGACACGCTCGGGCAGCCCGGATGCGCCTTCGCGACCACGGGGTTGCCGGCTGCGATCGCTGCGGCGAAATCGCCACCGGTCACCGCACCGTAGGCGAACGGAAAATTTCCCGGCGGGAAGATGACGACCGGCCCGAGCCCGAATGCGGCCGAGCGAATGTTGCGGGCTGCGTCGATCATCGCCATCCGCCACGTGCCCTCGCGGGCGGCGGCGGCGGCCTGCCGGAGTTGATCCAGCATGCGCGGCAGTTCCACGTCGGCGAGCCGCGGCTTCACGGCGAGGCCCATCTCGGCGTGAGCTGCCGCCACGAGCTCCACGGCCCTTGCCTCGAGCCTCGCGGCGTACCGCTCCAGAAAGTCGGCCCGAGTGGCATCGGGGAGCGCGGCGAGTTCACGGGCGGCTCCCACGGCTGCGTCGAGCGCGGCATCGACATCGGCCCAGCCGCTCACGGGCCACGCCACGTCGTGCGGCCGCCCCGTCGACGGGTCGAAGGCGTGAAACGAATCGACCTGGGTGGCGGCGCGCCATGCACCGGCACAGAGGATGAGGGGAACGGGCGTCACGTCGTGCGGATCCTTCGGGGCGAGGGTATGCATCCAGTCGGCACGGTCTTCAGGGCCGCGGCCAGGCGACCACCGCCCAAAAGGGGTGCTGGCGGTCGCCGCGGCGGCGCAGATCTTCGAGCAGCACGTCGAGGTCGGCCGCGGGCACGTCGCCGGCGAGTTTGCGACCGTCGAGCGAAACCGTGAGCGGCGCGGTGAAATCGACGAACTCCGGCGACAGCCAGATCTTCACCCGCTCGGCCCCGCAGCGGACCGCCAGCGTGTTGCCCGCCGTCGCCTTGCCCTCGATCGTGAAGGGTCGGATGTCTTTGGGCGGTGGCCACTGGCTCGGCAGGACGACCGTGCGGCTCGGGGCCCCGGCCATCTCGATCCACCAGAAGAACCGATCCCAGGGCCGCATCGACACCGCCTCGATCGAGCGCGGAAAAAAGTCGCGCCGCCGCGACTGCATCCAGGCGAAGATGCGCAGAATCTCGTCGGAGAAATGCTCGTGGCCCCGGCCGCGGTATTCGACATACGTCGCGTCGAATCCCTTCGCGAACGAGCGATCGAGGTCCATGCCGTTGCGGGCGATGCTCGCGCCATCGAGTTCGCCGCCCACGACGTAGATCGGCAGCGTGCGGGCATTTCGCCAGTAGTGGTTGACGTACCGGCCAGCCGATGGCGCGACCGCCACGAGTCCCGCCCAGAGGTCGGGGTGCGCCAGGGCGATGTCCCATGCCGCATCGCCCCCGGTGGAATGACCCGAGAGGAAGACGCGGTCGCTATCGATCGCGAACCTGCTCATCGCCTCGCGGAGTGCCCCCAGCACTGCGGCGTGCTCGCGGGCCGAATAGTCGTAGCCCGTCTGACCGGACCGCAGCCACGCAGGAGCGATCACGATCATGCCGTGCCGCGAAGCCTGTCCCTGGCGGATGCCATCGGGCCCGGGCAGCCCTGCCCACCAGTCGATCTGCTGGCGCGGCGTCGTCCAGGGTGCGTGGAGCGTCACGACGGCCGGATAGGCGCGCAGGGGATCGTATTCGGGCGGCAACTGGACATGACACTCGAGCGCCGGTTCGCCCTCGAGCACGGGGACCGCCACGACGTGATACCCCGGCGCCCGCGCGGGCGGCGGGTCGAGCGGTGGCCGCATCTGGCGGGCGAGCGCGGCCACGGTCGAGGCATCGCACGCCTCCTCGGCCCGCAAGGCGGCGCTGATGCGTGTGCGGTCCGCCGGCGCCTCCGCCCGAAGATAGGCCCGCACGAGGTCGCGGACGCGGCCGGCGGAGAGCGCGAGTTTGAGGTTGTCGGTGGCGGCGGTCGCCCCCAGGATCCAACTGCTGATGCCAAGCGCGACGGCGCGATCAGGAGGTGTGTCCGGATCGGTGCCGAGCCGCTCGTACGTCGACAGCCGTTCGAGCGTGGCGAATGACAGCTCCGCCGTGACCTCGTCGAGCAGCCGCCCGACGGCCGCCGCCTCCTGCTCGTCCTCAATCGCGCGGGATTGGTTCCGCAAGGTCTCCACCAGACGGGCGGCGCGGGTCTGCCGATCGCGATAGGCATCGCGGCCCTCCCGCACCCGCTCCAGGACTTCGCCGCCGGCGTTCGCCGTGGGAAACTGCTCCAGGAGCTGCATGGCCAATCGATCCTGGCCGGCCCGGCCGCGGAGCAGGATCTCGTCGAGCAGTCGTGCGGCGGCGAGTTCGCCGAGTCGGCGTCGTTCCTCGGCCAGATCGACCAGCGTCGGGAAGTCGGCGAGCACCTCGTCGAGCTCGTGCCGGGCTTCGTCGTAGCGTTCCGCCTGGAGCAGCAGCCGCACGATGCGCAGGCGTTCGTCGGGGTTCGTGCGGTCGATCTGCTGATCGATCACGCGGCGGAGCACGTCGCGCGGAATCGACGACGTGGCCACGCGTTGGTCGAGCAGCACGGGCTGATCGGTGAGGATGCCTTCGAGGCTGGTCCAGCGGGGCGTGATCCGCGTGATCCCCTGGACGATGTCGATGCGGCCGGAGGGCGTGGCGAGCGAAATGATCCGCCGCCCGAACTCGTCGAACGGTGTGGCGTCGAGGATGCCGCCGACGGCGGCGACGCGGCGGCCGGCGTCGGGCACGCGCTGGGGCACCTTCACGGTCTCCTGCCCCGCGCCGACGGCCCCGGGCTCGACCTTCACGACCCGCCGCTTCGAGACCATCGTGCGGGTGAGTTCGTCGTCGCACATCAGGATCGGGCCGCCGGTTTCTCCGCGAAACTCCGCCGTGGCAGGATCGACGGCGACGCCCGTCAGGATGGCGAACCGGCCTTCGAGCACCCGCCCGTCGGCCAGTTCCACGGTATCGCCGGCGCAGTGCCGGGCCGCCGGCAGCAGTGCGCAGACCAGCAGGAGCACACGGGGCAGTTGCCAGGCCGGACGCATGCTCCTGAGTGTAGGGTGGAGCGTGGCTGCCCGACCATGGCAGCCTGCGCGGGCCGGAAGGATCGTTTCTTGACGAGGTCCGGCGCCGAATCGAGAATTCAGCCGGTTCGTCCGCTCTCCGAACGAGTCTGGAATACATTCGTGGCCACGCGCGGAATCATCAGGCGGCTGCTGCTCGCGGGAGTCGCCGGTTCGGTGTTGCTGCCGGTGGTGCTGGCCGTGGTGACGGGGCTCGGCGTGCTGCTTCAGGCGGTCGGCGATGTCACGGGCAGCCGCGTCTGTGGTCGTTCGGCTCTGGTCGTGGGCGTATGCTGGCTCGTGGCGATCATCACGACGGCGGTGGCGAGCGGTGCCGCGCTGCTCGACGACCGCAAGGACTCCGCGGACCACGACGGACAGCCCCGGCCATGACGTCTTCTGCACGCACTGCCGGCACGGCCTTCCTCGTGGTGGCGATCACGTTCGCCGGCGGCGTCGGCCGCGCCGCCGAGCTGGCAGCACCGGCTGACGTGCGGCGGGCGCTCGACGAAGCGAGGACGTTGCTCGACGACGGCAAGCCGGGCAAGGCGAAGGCGGTCCTGGCCGTGGCCTGCGCCGATGTGAAGGCCCTGGTAGAGCTCGAACGACCACCATCCGGCATCCGGCAGCTGGTGGACCGCTGCACTCAGCTCAAGGGCGATCTCGATCTCGAGGGCGTGGACGTTTCCGGGATCGAGATTCCCGTCGTCAAGGCATCGCGGCCCGACCCGGCGCGGACCGCTGCGCCAGCCGGAAAGCCCGCCGGCCGTCCCGCCGCGGGCATCAGCTTCACGCGGCAGGTGGCACCGCTCCTCGTGACGCACTGCGGCGGGTGCCACGTCACGGGCCGCAAAGGTGGATTTCAGATGACGTCGTACGACGGGCTCATGAAGACGGGCGTCGTCCAGCGGGGCGCAGGCGCTGCGAGCCGGCTCGTCGAGGTGATCGAGACGGGCGACATGCCCCGCGGCGGCGGCAAAGTGGCGCCGCAAGAACTGGCGACGCTCGTGTCGTGGATCGACGCGGGCGCCGCCTTCGACGGTCCGGATCCGTCGGCTCCGCTGGGCCAGGCTGGGGCTGCGCCCGCGGCCCCGAATGCCGGCATGGCGGCGGCCGCTGCGACAGCCCCGGCGGCCTTGAAGCCGGGCGACGTGTCGTTCGCCTTTGAAATCGCCCCCGTGCTGCTCAAGAACTGTGCGGGCTGCCATGACGACGATGATCCCGAGGCCCGGCTCTCGATGCATACGTTCGCCCGGTTCGTCCGCGGAGGCGAGAGCGGAGCGGCGTTCGTCGCGGGGCGGGCGGCCGACAGCCTCCTGGTGCGCAAGATCAAGGGGGCAAGCGGCATCGAGGGACAGCGCATGCCGATCGGGAAGCCGCCGCTCTCCGCCGAAGCAATCGCGCTGGTCGAGAAGTGGATCGACCAGGGCGCACGGCTCGACATGCTCGGTCCGAATGCCTCGCTCGCCGATCTGGCTGCAGCCGGGCGGGCCCGCAGCCTGTCGCACGACGAGCTCAAGGAGGCCCGCTTCACAGCCGCCGAAAAGCTGTGGCGGCGCGCCCTCGCCGATGAGCAGGCTGCCACGGCCAAGCTCGACGACGTGATCGTAATCGGCAACCTGCCGCAGTCGCGGCTCGATGAAGCGGCCGGCACGATCGAGACGACCGTCACGGCCGTCCGGAAGCAGTTGATCGATGGCGACGCCCCGCTGCTCAAGGGGGGCGTCGCGTGCCTGCTGTTCGCGAAGGCCTACGACTACTCGAACTTCCGGCAGGCGATCCTCGGCGAGGAGCGGCCGAAGGGGCTGACGGGCAACGCCGGCGTGTCGGGCGACGTGGCCTACGGCGCGGTAATCCTGCCTGCCCGCTCCGATGCCGATGCCGATGGCGACGACGATTTGGCGGCGCTCGCCGCCGAGCAGATCGCCGCGGCGGCGTTCACGGGCCGCGGAGCGCCGGCATGGTTCGCGCAGGGGGCCGGCCGCACGGTGGCAGCCAAAGTCGCGCCGAAGGCCGCCGTCGCAAAGGCCTGGAAGACCGAGACCGCGGGGGCCCTTGGGCGGCTGGCGGCCCCCGAGGATTTTTTCGCCGGCCACGCCGGCCCGGTGGCCCAGGCGGCCATCGGCGGCGGCTTCGTCTCGGCGCTCGCCTCCTCCCCCGTCAAACTCCGGGCCCTCGTCGCGAAGCTCGACGAGGGCGCTGCGTTCGACACGGCCTTCGCGGACGTCTTCAAGAGCCCGCCGGAGCCCCTCTTCACGGCCTGGGCCGCGAAGGAATCCCGCAAGCCCGCCCGCCGCTGAGCATGCCCGCCGGCTTCGGGCTCCCCATATCCCGTCGCCGGACGTTCACTGCGCCCTTCCTGGGCTCCGTTCACTCGGACTCACTGGCGCTGCGCAGGCAGCATCGAGTGAGCGGAGGCCACGAGGGCCGCAGCGAACGTCCGGCGAGGCGGTACGGGGTAACCCCGAGCCGGCGATTTACCGGCGGCGGGAGTGTGGGGCGATACGTTTTCCACCGCAATGCCGTGGCGCCGGGGAATGCGGAGAGCTCGTTCAATACAAGAGCGGGAGCCTTGGGCCCGGGGCATGTGATCCGAGCGGGACGGCCGGAGCCGGACCTTCGGCAGGACACGCGACCGGAACCATTGATCGGCACCCTACGAGCCTCGTTAAGAGCTCACCGACATGGTTCGACGCAGCACGGACATGGCAGAAAACGTATCGCCACACACTCCCTTTAAAAGTCGGCCGCATCCCGGCCGAGCGGTTCCATCGTCTTCGTGTTCCGCTCCACGGCGAGCACCACGGTCTGCCGCTCGATGCCGTCGGCCGTGCTCGCGATGATGGGCAGCACCTGACGCTTGTTGGGCAGGTCGACGCGCACGCGAAACGTCCCGTCGGGCTGCACCTTCACCGGCTCGCCCTGCAGCGTGACGTACGACCCGGGCTGCGTGACGCCGTACACGATCATCTCCGCGTCCACCTCCAGCTGAAAGTCGCTCGTGCGCGGCTCGTCGTCGTCGCCGTCGGACTGCATCGACGTGCGGGCGGCAGGCGGACCCATCGGCCGCCGGAGCCGCTCTTCGAAGAGCTCCTGGAGTTCGGTGCTGTTGTTTTCCGGCGAAAAGCCGCCGCTCATGGCGTAGATCTTCTCACAGTCGGAGGCGATGTCCGCCCAGTGGGCGTCGAGCGTGTCGGGCTGCAGGCCCGCGGGCGTCGACACGGCGTTGCTGCGGGCGAGCCCGTGGAATCGCCCCCCCGCCGTGAGGTAGCCCACTTCGACGCGGCAGCGCATCGGCTCGCGGATGTCGATGAACCAGTTCTTGAGGCCACCGTGGATGTCGATCGTGCGGGCCACGCGCTCCGAGGGCGATCCCTGCAGGCCGTTTTCGAGTTGCAGGAGCCTGAGCACGGGCTTCGACGCGTGCCACTCCTGGCCGAGTGCCGCCTCGGCGCGGGCGATGCTGCGCGGGGTGATTTCCCAGAAGGCGTGCAACCAATGGGGGCCGCGGACCATCACCACCATCCGGTCGCGCGCCGCCCGGGCCGGCTTGCCGCCCTCGGGGGGAGTGGCCAGGCTCTTGACCTTCTGCAGGCGGGCGCGGGCCTCCTCGATGCGCCGGGCGACCGCGGCGTCGCGCGTCGCTTTGGCCAGCGCCTCCCCGGAGGCAGCCTTCGCCGTCTGCCTCGTGAAGCCGCCGTCCGCCGCCCGGCTCGACTTCGCCTTCCGAATCAACGCCTGGATCAGCTGGTCTTTCCGCATGGAGTGCCAGCCGGCGACACCATGCTGCTTCGCCAGGCGAGCCAGATCGCGGACGGGCTTCTCCTTGAGATTCGCCGCAGTCACGGTGGCATCCTCGGGGTGGCGGGAGTTCGATCAGGCCGCTGACCGACCTCTCCCAACGGTATCGAGGACCACCCGAAAACGCAACTCAGGCACCACCCAAAACGGTGGTTAGGGACCTGTTTTCAAGCCACTTTTTCACGTTTTCCGCCCGGCCGCCGTCCCCTGGGCGAGTGGTCAGTCACCACGGAGTTTCAGGCCGCGTTCGGCCAGTTTCTCGCGCACCTCGTTGAGGCTCGTGACGCCGAAGTTCTTGCACTCCATCAGGTCTTCGCCGGTGCGGCGCACGAGGTCGCCGATCGTCGTGATCCCGAGTTTCGTCGTGCACTTGCGCGCCCGCACCGACAGGTTGAGCTCCGAGATCGGCAGCGAGTAGATCTCCTGTTCGTCCGCCGACGGCTCCACCACCTCGACCACCGCTTCTTCGGCTGCCGCCGGGGTTGCCATCTGGCCGAGCGACAGCCCCTTGCTCGCGAGCATTTCCTTGATCTCGACGAGGCTCGTCTCGCCGAAGTTCTTGCTCTCGAGGAGTTCGGCCTCGGTCGTGCGAGCCAGATCCCCGAGCGTCATGATGCCCATCTTCTGCAGGCAGTTGCGGCTGCGCACCGAGAGCTCGAAGTCGCTGACCGGCAGCCCCATGGCCTGATCGAGACGATCGCGGGTGCGGAGCTCCTGTTCGCCGAGTTTGAGATCGCCCGAGGCGGACGAATCCTTGAGGAACAACCGGGCACGGGGGTGATCCGGGAAGGCGTCGAGCACCCGCTTGTAGCACTTTTCCGCGGCCGGGAAGTCGTCTTCGTCTTCGTACAGCAGGCCCAGATTGACGAGGGCACCGATCGTGCCAGGGTAGCGCTTCAGCGACTGCTCGTAGCACTGCTTGGCGTCGGCGTCGTTGCCGAGCCGATCGTTGATGACGCCCATCGTGAACAGGGCCGCCGGATGGCCCGGGTCGATCGCGAGCGCCTTCTCGAGGGCCGTCACGGTCTCGGTGACCGCAGCCCCTTCGTCGGCGAGCATCGCGCCCTTGAGGGCCCAGTAATCGGCCGAACCGTCACGGTTGGGAAGTTTGTCGAGCACGGCCGCCGCTTCCGTGGCGCGGCCAGTGGCTCGCAGGACGTCGGCGATCGCGACGCCGCAGGCCGCAGCGTCGTAGCCCGACTTCTGGGCCGCCTCGAACGCCTCGCGGGCCTTGTCCACATGGGCCGGATCGGTGGCCGCGAGTGCGGCGTGCGCGCAGCCTTGATAGAACCGCGCCAGGGCACCGCCATCGCCCGACCGCAGCGTCTCGAGGGCGTCGTGCGACCGGCCGAGCAGGTGTTGGCAGACTCCCAGCCGCACGGAGGCGGCAGGGCTGCGCTCTCCAGCCCCTTCGAGCTCCTGCACCGCACCGCGAAGATCGCGATGGGCGGTCGGGTCGGAGCCGAGGGCCTCGAGCAGGTTCCGGATGTCGGCCGGGCCGAAGGGCCCGGTACCGGTGACGAGATCACGGACGTCGAGAGGGGCGGTCGAAGTCATGCGCAGGGCCTCGCGGAGGGTGTACGTGCAAGCCAGCGGCGGGAGTCGAACCCGCAACCCCCGCATTACGAATGCGGTGCTCTGCCAATTGAAGCTACGCTGGCGCCGGCGTCCGACCGCGAAAAACCCGGCCGGAACCCCGAAAAATAGCGCACGCGGCGGGGCAGCGTCAAGGGACGGCCCGCCGTCACGCGGGGAAATGGCGGGCGCAAGAAAAAAGTGGGGCCTCTGACCCGGCAGGAGCATCCTGCCATGAGCATGCGGGTCAGGGGCAAGGCGACCGCACGCCCGGACAAGGTCGGAGGCCCCACTTTGCATGGGAGTGGGGTCGGGGGTGAATCCCCGACGGTGTTGAAGAGATGCACGGGCCGTGCCGAACCGGGAGGATTTTTTGAAGCCATGTTTTGAGCGGTCCCACGGGATCCGCATGGCAACGCCCCGGCGGTCGTGCAGCGAAATGCCGTTCGATTTCGCAACAGGCGCGGCAATTTGCAGCGCCTGCCCGCACACGGCGCTCGACCGGTATCATTCCGCAGGCTCGCAGCGACGAGCTCCGCCAGGAGACTCCTCATGACCCCGCGACTTCCCGCCCTTATCGGCCCCCACCATTGCGGACCGGGACGGCCGCTGGTCGTGATCGCCGGGCCGTGTGTCATCGAAACCGAAACGCTGTGCCTCCACATCGCCGAGGCCCTCGCGGGCCTCGCCCGGCGGCTGCCGATTCAGGCAATTTTCAAGGCGTCGTTTGACAAGGCGAATCGCACGAGCGCGGGCGCGTTTCGGGGCGTCGGCATCGAGGAGGGACTCGCCGTGCTGGAGAAAGTGCGGAGGGCCACCGGGCTGCCCGTGACTACCGACATCCATCTCCCCGAACAGGCGGCGCCCGTCGGCAGCGTCTGCGACCTCATCCAGATTCCCGCGTTCCTCTGCCGCCAGACCGACCTCCTGCTCGCGGCCGCCGCAACCGGCCGTGCGGTCAACGTCAAGAAGGGACAGTTTCTGGCTCCCGCCGACATGAAGCACCCAATCGCGAAACTGCTCGCGGGCGGCTGCCAGGACATCTGTCTCTGCGAGCGTGGCACGTTCTTCGGCTACGGTCGGCTGGTGAACGATTTCGCCGGGCTCGTCACGATGCGCTCGTTCGGCGTGCCGGTGATCTTCGACGCCACCCATTCCGTCCAGCAGCCGGCGAGCCTCGGCGGGGCGACGGGCGGTGATCGGGCGCTCGTCGAGCCGCTCGCGCGGGCTGCCGCCGCAGTGGGCATCGATGGGGTGTTCTTCGAGACGCACCCCGACCCCGACACGAGTCCCAGCGACGGTCCGAACATGGTGCCGCTCGACCGTCTCGAGGGCGTCCTCGAGCGCGTGCTGCGAATCCACGACGCCCGGCGTTCCAGCGACGCGGAAGCAGGGCCGGCCGTATGACCAATCGCGAAGGGACTCGGCACGCCTGCACAGGAGCGAAGGCCGCCCTGGCCCTGCCCCTGGGCCTGCTCCTGGCCCTCCTCCTGGCCCTCGCGTCGGGCTGCGGTCGCGGCAGTGCGCCGCGAACTGCCCGGTTCGACGCCGGCGGCACCGAGGCGGCACGCCCCGCTCAGGCCATGCCGCCGGGCGTGCGGCAGCAGCTGCTCGACGGCGCCATGACGGTGCTCGGCAGGCTCGACGGCTATGACGAGGCCTCGGCGTTCGCCCAGGTTTTTGATCGGCTCAATCAGTGGAGCCACGGCCTCGTCCTGGCGGGCGACGACGCCGGTACGCCGTGGACACTCGATCCGCTCTACGCCACACTGCCGCCGGCCCTCGCGGCGCTCGCGACCTCCGACGCGTTGGCCAGCGGCGTGTTCGATGCGAACGAGGACGTCGCAGCCCTGCGCGACCAGCGCTGGCTCGCGGATATCGCGGCCACGGCGCGGGGCGATGCGGTCGACGATCTGGCCGTGGCCTGCAACCTCTTCGACTGGACCATCCGGTCGCTCGCGATCGTCAGCGACCCGCCGCCGGTGCCGACCGAAGCCGCGCCGGGCACGCGCTGGTTCTCGATCGGCGAGGTGCTGCTCTCCGGACGGGCGAGCCCCGCCCAGCGAGCCTGGATCTTCCTCGAGCTGCTCCGGCACGCGGGCCTCGACGGCGTAATGCTCGCCACGGGCGACGCCGCCGCGGGCAGCCTGCGCCCCTGGCTGCCGGCCCTGGTGAGCGGTGGCGAATGCTTCCTCTTCGAGCCGACTTACGGCCTGCCGGTGCCCGGGCCCGGTGGCGAGCGCGTGGCGACGGCGCGGCAGGCGGCTTCCGACCCGTCGATCCTCCGGGGACTGTCGCTGCCCGATCGCCCGTATCCGGTGCAAGCCGCCGACATGGCGACGCTCTCGGTGCTCGTGCCGGCCGCACCGCTCAACCTCGCCCGCCGCATGCACCTGCTCGACGGACAGCTCGCCGGGAGTGTCCGCATCGATCTCGCCATCGCTGCGACCGACCTCGGCAAGGCCGCGCTCGCAGCGCTGCCCGGAACGCCCGCTGCAGCCCGCGCCCGACTGTGGGAGTTTCCCTGGGAAACGCTGCGCCGGCGGCGTGAGTCGGCCGCTGCCGTTTCGGCGGCCGCCGCCCGCGAACTCGCGCCGCTGCTCGTCACGCTCGAGGAAGCTACCACCGGCGGGCGCGACGCGCGGCGGACGCTGCGCCCGCTCTACGCGGCGCGGCTGCGGGAGTTTCGCGGCGATCTCGACGGCCCCGACGGGGCCAAGATGACCTACCTGCGCGCGCGGCCGTCCGCCGCCGTAATTGCCGAGGCCCTGCGGCAGGCGCCGCCCGAGCAGGCCGACGGCCTCCGCCGGCTCTACGACGCGATGAAGGAAGACGCGACCTACTGGCTCGGCGTGCTGACGCTCGCCGAAGGGGACTATGCGACGGCCGCCGACTACCTCGGCCGCATGATCCTCGAGGCCGCGCCCGATAGCCGCTGGGCGGATGCGGCGCGCACGAACCTCGCCGTCGCCGAACAGGCGCTCGGGCACACCGACACGGCCATCGCCCTGCTCCGCGCCGACCCGTCGCCACAACGCTTCGGCAGCCGCCTCAAGGCGGCGCAGCTCGAAAAGACCGCAGCTGCCAAGTGATCGCGCCGGCTTCTGGCTCCCCATATCCCATCGCCGGACGCTCGGAGCGTTAGGTTACGCGCCGGCTCGGGGCTGCCCATACTCCGTCGCCGGACGTTCGCTGCGCCCCTCCTGGGCTCCGCTCACTCGGACTCACTGGCGCTGCGCCATCCATGGCTCCGCTGGTGAGTAACGCCGGCTCCCGGAGTACGGGCAGCCCCTCGCCTCCCCAACTCGTAGGCGCCAGGAACGTTCGGCGGAGTCGGTCGGTGGGCACGCGCAGACGCAGGGAGTCGTTGAGGACTCTTCAGCTCTGAGCAAAACCCACGAGTCCTGTACTCTCAAC
>Ga0214923_10002850_pt1 | contig 22408 bp, 25 predicted proteins | sample LL1510_MetaG_FD_177993 | JGI IMG/M metagenome (GOLD analysis project Ga0214923, IMG submission 177993) | Freshwater microbial communities from Lake Lanier, Atlanta, Georgia, United States - LL-1510 | ecosystem: Environmental > Aquatic > Freshwater > Lake | place: USA: Georgia | collected...
TACCAAGCCCAGCAAGTTCGCTAATATATTTTATACTAGTATCATTAGGTTTCTTAGTTTTTACAGTTTTTACCATTAATAAAAGTTCAGATATTATAGCTATTAATAACTCTAAAGATAGCAATGTTATTAATTTTATATATATATTGTTTATTATTATAGGTTCATATTTCTTAAATGTTCATAATTCGCGAATGATATGTGACCAAAGCATTGAATGGAATTATATATTAATAGTTACAGTTATGCCGTGGTTAATAATATTTGTATTATTATATTTTATTTTAAAATTATTTCCAGGTTGGGTCTCTCCCTTTTCTAATACTATTGGATATATGTTTGTATCAATGTTAGGTGTTTCAACTACATTAGAAAAATTATTGGCAAAGAATACTAAAATAGAAGAAAAACCCGATTTAGTTAAAGCTATTAATACAATTAAAAACAATAAATCTAAATTTATAAACCAAATAGATATAAATTTATCTAATTTTGAAGATTTTATTGGTGAATTGAAACAAACAAATATAATTGAATATGCTACTACTAGTGATAGTCCATACGATGAGAATATTATTAAGTTATATAAATTAATCACAATAAAGCACGTTATAGGTAAAATCGTATGGTATATATTAGCAGGAATTTTAATAAGCTCAATCAGTTATAATTACATTATAGGTATTTCGTGTGAAAAAACAGTAGACCAAATTATTAAGGAGTATGAAGAGGCTAATCCAGGCGAATAAGCAAGTCTAATAGTTGAATCTAATAATTGAATCTAATAATTATATCTATCAAAATTTATATAACATACAATAAAGAAATACGAGGCTATTGCTAAGATTATTACTGTTAACCATAATGGTAATATTGTTTTATTTTTATAACCTATTCCAAATTCGCGAGGACGTCCATTAGTATCAAAAATAATGGATGGTTTTATAAACATTACTAGTGCAAACAATATTAAAAAAACAACTATTGATACTAAATTTATATTTTTTATTACAAATTGTTTTAACATACTTAATATTATATATTATTTATAATATATAATAGTGTTTTATTCTTAATTTTTATATATTATTTTATTTGCTAAATGCTTAAAAATAGTGGTTTAAGACTATTATTTGCTTCTTTAATATCAAAATTATGAGCATATTTTAAATAACACCTTAAAGTCATTGCTACATCTATTAGCGAATTATGTAAATCTTTAGGCACTTGTTCATTTGGAAATAATATAGTATATAATTCACTAAGCTTCGGATTTTTATAATATACTTTATTTGTTGCAGTTAATCTCTCTAACTTACAAAATTCAACTGTATTTTTCATAGTGCAGAACTCTGGTTTATGTGTCATTATATTATGCTCAAATTCTGTAAAGTATTGCGTAACATTATTTCTAAAACATTCTACAAAAATAAGCCGCTTATCAAAGGATAAATTATGCCCGACTACAATATCACAGTCTTTTAAACATTCATTAAAGGCCTTTAATGCTTCCACAATATTTATTCCTTGTGTGTCTAAAATCTCTCTACATATATGATGTATATTATAACTTTCTTGAGAAATAACTAGCGAATCATCAATGGTAATATAATTATCTTTAATTAATGCACTATTAACCGATAAATCATACAAAATATAACTAAGTTGAATAATATAAGGCCACTTAGATTTATCATAAATAGAAGCACCTTTTTCTTGAAGACCACTAGTTTCAGTATCAAATACTAAAACTTTCATATTAATTATTATTATAGTAATAATTAATGTTTTTAATAACTATCAATTTTAGATTATTTAAATTTTAGATTATTTAAATTTTACATATTTTTAAAATTTAAAAATTATTCTTTGAGAGATTAGTAATTATTCTTTGAGAGATTATTAATCTAATACAATAAGACTATCATTAGCGTAATCATTACACGCATTCCATATAACATTAGAACCAATATATTTTCTTAAAGGATTAGGTCCATATTCTACATAAAAAACTTTATCTACTGCATCATAATCAGTTGATTTATAATACACCTCTAATTCAGCATATGTGTTACCATTAAGTAATGGACCATCTGAAACTTTTATGCGCATCATAAATATATAATCACATACATATACTTTAAAAACATTAGCACACACATCTAACGAACACGTGGACATATATAAAATATGTTTATATAATATATAAAATAAATATAAAAACAAAATAACATATGTATAGTATAGCTATGCAAATTTTCGTTAAAACACTTACAGGAAAAACGATTACATTAGAAGTAGAATCATCTGACACTGTTGACAATATTAAAGCCAAAATCCAAGATAAAGAAGGTATTCCGCCCGACCAACAGCGTTTAATTTTTGCTGGAAAGCAACTCGAAGACGGGCGAACATTAAATGATTATAATATTCAAAAAGAAAGTACACTTCATCTTGTATTACGACTACGGGGAGGATTTTAAGATAGGATTTTAAGATAGGATTTTAAGGGAATATTTTAATGCGTTTTATATTTTATATTTTATATTTCAAAATATAAAATATAAACTAAATAATTTAGGATTTCTTATATATAAAATATTTATATATTTATATATGTCATTAAAGGCTGGTTCTATTGTTTACTATAATGGAGGAGTAGCCATTGTGTATGCTAGTTATCCTACTACAAATGAAGTAGTATTAAAATTTATTAATAAACATGATGCAGTGATTACAAATAAGGTAACTAGTAATGGTATTACACTAGCAACTTCAGTAAGTGGAAACAATAAAATAATAGAAAATATACAAACTAAAAGTGAGGGAACTATTAGAAATATGTTACTCAAATTAAATAATATTAACATTCCAAAACCACAACAATCGACCAAAACAACAACTAGAAGAATTATACCATCTCGAAAATCAGTAGCAGAAATGATAGCAGCTAGATATTCTAGTTCAAGTTCTAGTGATGAAGATAGTGATTTCGATATTACTCAATTCAAAGAAGCTAATGGCCGTCGCAGTCGGCGTCACAAATCTAGACGTCATAAAAAAACTAATAGGCACCAAAAGTCTAATAGGCGACAAAAGTCTAATAGGCGACAAAAGTCTAATAGGCGACAAAAGTCTAATAGGCGACAAAAGTCTAATAGGCGACAAAAGTCTAATCCCCATAAAATGCAATCTATAAAAAATTAGTTATTTTTTAATTTTTTATTTAGCAAAATAATTATAATTATTTAATAACTAATTTATTAATTAGTTTTTAAATAATTTTATAATATATATATATATAAATATGCCAACACCAGAACAATTTAACGTCGCTTTTGAAAGAGAAAAACAAGGTATATTAGATGCTATTGAGAGAGCTAAAGAAGCAAATGAAGCTGCGTTAGCATCCATTGCCAGAGGAAAAAAACGTATTAAAAAACTTCGTAGAAAAGGAACAAAAAAAGGATCATCAAGAAGAGGCAGACGCTCAAGAAAACATTAATACTAAATTTTTCTTAATATATATTTAATATTTTAATATTTTATTATATATATAATATGCGTAAAGTAACAAAAAAAAAACATAGAAAAGCAAAAGCAACAGCAAGAGCAAGAGCAAGAGCAAGAGCAAAAATTAACATTAAACACAATAAAGGTAGAGGCCCTGACGATCCAGCTTATATAGAGGCTGTGGATAAAATTAAAGATATATTTGGTAAGAAGATACTTGAGAACGCAATGCACTACGGTAAAGCTGAATATATTCAAAAATTAATAGATCTAATAAAAGAGGAAAAAAGTAAACATAGTACTAATATAAGCAATGAAGAACAAATTACTAAGATTTTACGCCCTGCTTTACAAGAGTTATTAATTTATATAAGAGATGATTATACCCTTGATGTTCCATTTATTGGAATAACTCATCCTTTACAATTAGTCATTCCAAGAGTAGTAAGTGTTAATACAGTTCTTAGTCCTAAAAGAATAAATGACATATTAGCAATAGCAGAAAAAAACAAATTTGTAGAAGACCAATTAATACAAGAATTTATTCACAATTTAACAGTTCTCAAAACAGGATTTAAAAGTTCTGTAGTTGTGCCAGACCTTCCATCTGCATCTTTACCTGCACGAGCATCTTTACCTGCACAGGCACATCTAGAAGTACCTGCACGGGCACATCTAGAAGTACCTGCATCTTTACCTGCATATCTACCTCTACCTGCGCCGCTACCACCACCTCTACCATCTTCATATAAATCTCCACGAACTTCTAAATCTCCACGTAAATCCGAATCGCCATATAAACCCAAATCTCCATATAGAGCTAAATCTCCGAATCCAGTTGCAGCAATAGGAGTACGAGTAGCAACAAAAAAAAACCCAAATGCAATTAGGGTTAATGCTGAGAATGTGTCAATTGTTAATAGAGTTGGACAAGAAAAGAATTATAAAAAAACCACACGCCATAAATAACATTAATATTTAGCATAAAAAAATTGATTAGATTATAATATAATCTAATTTATTGAGCAAAAGCGAAAAGCGAAAAGCGAAAAGCGAAAAGCAAGCGAAAAGCGAAAAGCGAAAAGCGAGAGACTATGAACGAGCCAATTACTAAGTATTTGATTAACGTAATTTTGGAAAAGGAAAATATTAAAAACTTTTATGAAGTATTAACTAAATTACATTATCATAATGAAGACGACTTCCAATTAAAGACAAATTATGCTATAGTTTTGTTTGTTGAAACATTATTTTTAGATGAAAACAATGGTTTTAAAGGGTTAAAACTACCTTATGCTTTAGAATGTCAACTTTATGAAGAATTAGCTAACTATAAATTAAAAATGTTTCATTATGTAACGTTTAAAGCATCGGCACATAATGATTTAGTTGGATTACGTTCGCTTATTGATGACTATAAAAAAGATATTTGGACTTTGATTTTTGGTTATTATGTACACAATAAAACATTAGATTTATTAACAAGCAATGACGATTGCTTTGACATAAAAAGCAAAATATATGCTACTATTTGTAGCATTAAAGAAGAAAAAAAAAATGAAACAATAGAACTATGCAGTAGTTGCGAAGAAAACGAATGTTCTATTTGCTTACAAGTTATGGACCCCTCTAGCACTATGACAACTTTGTGCAACCATACTTATCATAGAAAATGCTTATATCCAATGTTTGATGAGGCTGTTAAAAAGTATTCAACACAACCAAGAATTAGTTGCCCATTATGCAGAGCAGATGTTTTTATAAAGGCGAAATTATCATTGACGGGTGTAACACATTATTAAGAAGTTAACAAAGCAAAACGAAAAAAAAACAATTTTTTTATGCAAAAATAAGAGACAATATACAATAGATTCTAATCTAACTAAAAGGAGCACGACATAACGGACACGGAACACATGTCTTGCAGCTATTTTCCTTGAGTTCTAAGAACACACGCTTACAATCAGCTAAACATTTGTGATGATATATATGTCCGCACTCTGTTTTAACACAAACAGGATTTTCTGAATTATTCTCGAAACATATAGAGCAAGCCCAACCTGATTCATGCTTAATGTCGATTGGTAATACTTTCAATAACACAACATCAATATTGTTAGTCCGCTTAGACATATGAGGCAATTGATATTGTGTCGACATAGTCCGACTGCTAAACCACGAAAAAGGACGGTCAAAGTCGCTTTCTATTAGGCATTCTCCGTGGTTTGCTACCCAGTTTTTTGCTTCGGCTGTCAAGTCGGCGTCCATATCCCAATAATCTGAACTAGTCAAACGACTAAACGCTTGTTCTAGTTCATAGCACAAGTCATTTTCGTTGACTGGAAAAGAAGGCATGTCTTGTTGTTCTAAACGCTCAATAGTTTGACGTCTCATTTCCTTGGTCACTACATTCCTAAGACAATGCTCAAACTTTGACATTTTATCTTCATTATACCAAGTACGCGTTCGCACCCAACTATTCATAATTGCCTTCAAATCTCTTGAAAGCTTACTTAAATCAATAGTTTTTTGAATTTCTTCTACTATCTTAGCGATTTGATAATTTATAATACTCACAAAAGCACTATGATCATACAAAGTGCTAATACGAATACTTTGCGTTGTTAGCCAATTATCCGTACTATCGCTACTATCCATACTAGTGCTACGCTCAAAAACAATACCATCGTAATCGTATAAAGCTATAGCTCTAGCTCTAATAGTATCTATACTATCCATAGTTTTGTTTTGTTTTCCTTTGCTAAGGCTAATAGTTAACTAAATAAAAAAATCATTTCAATTTTAATGAAGCATACACACTAGTAAATAAAAAAATGTGTAACACAACACACTAGTATCTAATTAATGTCAGCACCACACAACACACCTTTAAACACTATTAGCACAAGAGTTTCAGCACGACACAAGAGTGCCAGCGCCCACAAGAACCAAACCAGTCTCTTCCTGCTCTTGCTCCTGCTCTTGCTCCTGCTCTTGCTCCTGCTCCTCGTAGTCCAGAGGCTTAGGACGATGAGGCATATGATGACACACCTCTTCATTTACACAGTCGTAATACTGAAAATGTCCACCGTCGCGGCTCTCTATCAAGCGACCCTCATCGTGCTCCTTTACCCAGTTCAAAGCCTCAGCCTCCAGCTCAGCACCCATGGTCGGCCAATATTCTTCCTTATAATAATGCAAACTATTTGATGCGGTGCACAAGGCATAAAACAAATCCTTTTCCGGGTATACTTGTCCACCATCCTCTTTCATCCACTCTGACAAAAGGTCAAACACCCGCTTCTTCAGCTCCCGAGACACAACTTCCCACAAACACTTCTCAAACTTTGCCCCTCCGTCTTCGTCATACCACCCAATTCTTGCCCACATATTCATGGTCTCGAGCAACTTTTCAGGAAGATGTGCAATAATCATGCGGCACTGAATACCCTCCATCGCACAAGCAATAGCGTGCTTGACCATCTTGTCATGCTTAATGTTGGTCATCAACTCCATAATCGCTTGAGCATCCATAGTCGCTTCTCTCTCTCTATATATATATGCTGGGCTACTAATAAATTAAATAAAAAATCAATTCAATTTTATAAAAACATAACAACATTATTATTTTTATTTTGTAGAATCTATACTATCCATTTCAATGTCTAGACTAGCAACCTCTTTATTTAACAATGATTTGTTATTTATGAATTTTTTCTCATCAAGTAACATTTTTATTGTAACAATGACAACCACTTGCTCTACTACTACCGAAAATAATGCAATATCTATTTGTGTTATGCTAATTAATAATGTAAAAATACGCCTAATATTATTTATAAAAAACATAGTATTTGTGTAAAAATATAATTGTGCTTTACTAAAGTCAACTATTTCTTTTTTATCTGGATTATAAACTGTCAAATATAATATTGGGTCTCCAAATTCTTGAATAATAACTCTAATTATATCATTTACAAATATTAATGTTAATAAACTATAATATTTTGGCATAGTATTAATTTGTACGCTTATAAATATAAAATCCTCATTTGGTCCAAAACGAAAATATGTAGATTGTGTAGTAAAATCTGTTATATAAAATCCTATAAATACTACCAAACAAGTATTTAAAAAAAGACATAGTCTAACTTTATTTAATTGATTCATTAGACTTGTTATAAAATTTTTTTAGCTACTAATATTAAGTTTAAAATTTTAAATTGTTTCTTATATTAATATTACAATAAAAAAATTTAGACTATTTAACAGTCATAAGAGCTATTTACCATGCCAGTCATAGGAACTAGGAGGTGGAATACGACGAACCATTGAGCGCATTCTTGTCCTGCAATGGCAATCACACCATTCACATTCATCCATGCGACGCCATGTGTTAACTTGGCACCAATATTTATAGTCTTCAGCTGAAAGAGTGTTAAGAGCCTCTTCCTGGGCTTTTGACATAGTTCTAGCATCTAAGTCTGGGTCATATTCATAAGACAACGGTTTATCTCTTTGATGTCTTGGACAGCACTCACAACGCGCTAGTGCAGCAAATAGTTTTTTTTTTGTTTGGGTGCTTTGCTCATCCATATAAACAGGTCCTCTACAACAAGGGCATGTAATTAGCCCACATAAGGAACCTTTAAGAGACGCAGTAGTCCATTGTTGTAAACATTTTTTATGAAATATGTGCCCACACGCTGTAATAAGTCTTCGCTTAATTTTTCCTGAAATACAGCCATCTATTTCAATAGCTCCATCATTGTCTTCTAAACATATATTACAAGTCACAATATCATCAATCATAAAACCACAAAAAGGCGGTAAAAGTGTTGTCAATTTAGGCAAAGGTTCGAGTTTAGTTTCCATAGTCACCTTCAAGCTCATTAGCTAAGCTTTTCAATAAAGTTATAGTTATAAGTTGCTAATTTATATATATATAAAAAGAAATCAATTTTTTCCATATATATATTGAGTTATAAGTTATAAGTTATAATTTAGAAAATAGATAATATCTTCATAACTCAGATAAATATTAAAAATATTGCTATAAATTTTATAATCATATGGTAATGTAATAGTAGTTGCACATTTATTTATAAAGGTTATACAGCCTGCACCATCAAATTTTTTACTGAAATTCAGTTTTGTTGTTATTATTGGTATATTTGTTGTTTCATCAAGTGCAACTATTAATTCGCTAACAGATGCAGGTTTTTTAATAGTGCATTGACCTAAATAATTTGACGTTAATATATTAAGATTATAATTTTCTATATTACTAATAGTATTTGCAATAAAGTCTATATATATTTCCTTTAATTCATAACTATTTATTATATTATTCTTGTAATCAATTAGTAAGTTATGCGCAAAATCATAATAATAACTAAAATTATTATTACTAATAGAAGCAACATATGCTAGGCACCCAGAAGAATAACAATAAATAGGTTTGTTAGCTATGTTAGCTATTTTATTATTTTGTAAATAACCATAATAATACCAAAATCCAGAAAACCCGCCCCCTCTAATATATAGACAATCACTATTATTAGTATTAGTATAAAATAAAGCACCAAGTAAAATTAAGATGGTTGTTAAAATATGCTTTAATGTCATTTAAAATATAAATAGTGTTTACTATTTAAGTATTATTTAATATTTATTTTCTCCAATAAGCTATTATTATATATCAAATTACCAGAAGGTTTATATGTTTTAATATCTTTATAATCCTTGGTATTAGTATTAGTATTAGTTTTAATACTTTTATTATTAGAAAATAGCATATGTTCGCTATTTATTGCTGGAGTACTAGCACTATTTGCGCTATTTTCTTCATTTATAATATTACCATTTTCATCAATAGAGTTTCCGGTTTTTTTCTTTATTTCACTTCTAACATAACTAGGAACCCAATGTTTCCAGCTTATAAATAGCAAATTTGGGTGTGTATATCTTACAATAAATCCGTTTTCTCTCAATTTTTCAATAACATAGGCAGTGCAATCTCTATGGTCGTATTTAGGAACCCCTAAAATCATTTCAGGCATAAGATACCAACAACAGTTCTCATTTAACATATTTTTAGAAACATATTTGATCTTATTATGTATTCTTAGCAATATATTATTATAATTTTTTAAGACATTCAAGTCTTGTTGCTGTTTTTTGCTATATAATTCGTCAATATTTAGTTTTAAAGAAGAGTCTTCACTGTCTATTTTATTTGAAAAATTATAAAAAATATCATTAGACATACTATTATTTTTTAAATTATAACAATATAAAAAAATAACTAATTAAGCTCATTTTTACATTTTAACATTTTAACATTTTTATATAAATATATAAGTATAAGTATAAAGTTATATAAAAATATATAAAAATATATAAAAATATATAAATAAATAATAATGACAATTAAACACTTGATTTTGACGGGTGGTGGTCCTATTGGATTTGTTGAATATGGTGCTTTAAAATATTTAACAACCACTAATATTATTAATTATAATAATATAGAATCTATATATGCAGTGTCTATTGGTGCATTTATAGGTTTTATATATATATTAAATTTGGACTGGTTATGGATTGATGATTTTCTAATTAAAAGACCTTGGAACAAATTAGTTAGTTTTTCTTATACAAATTTACTATATGAAAAAGGTATAATAACTAGAACTGCGGTAGTCAATGCATTAGAGCCGTTATTTTTAACCAAAAATATACCACTAACTATAACACTATTAGAGTTTTATAATTTAACAAAAATAGAGTTTAATATATATGCTTGTAATTTTACGAGCTTACAACAAAAAAAATTTAATCATATTACTACGCCTAATATAATGTTAGTGGATGCTTTATATGTATCGTTAGCGATTCCATTAATATTTGCACCGCTAATTATTGATGATTGCTTTTACTTAGATGGAGCTATAATACAAGGTTGCCCTGTAAATAATTGTATTGCTGAAAAACAATGCGACCATAGTGAAATTTTATGCTTTATAAATGACAAAACTAACCCAATTGACTTATCTAATGTTTATCATAGCGCTAGCAATGCTAATAGCACCAATATTAACAATATTAACAATATTAACAATATTAACAATATTAACAATATTAACAATATTAATTTTTTTAAATATTTTTATTTATTGTTTAATGTCTGGTTTATGAACATATCAAACATAGAAAATGAAATAATTGTTCATATAAAAAATAGTATAAATGTTGCTTTAATTCATAATGGTGCAAATTTGAAATATTGGTATTATATTTTAAATACAGATTCTGAGAGAGCACATTTAATAAATTTGGGAACACTACAAGCTAAAAAGTTTATTAGCAAGTTAGAATTAGAAAATGACCCTATTAGCACTGACCAGATACAAGTTACTACACAAGTTGATGCACAAGTTGATGCACAAGTTGATGCAACTATTTTATATGTATTAAATAGTTATTTTAAGTCTGTGACATATATATTTTATATTTATTTTATAGTTATTTTATATATATTATAAAAATATAAAAATATAAAAATATAAAAAAGTATTATCATTTAATATTATTATTATTATTACTATTAAATGACAATAGTTAAGCATTTAGTTTTCTCAGGAGGTGGTCCTATTGGGTTTGTTGAATATGGTGCAATAAAATATTTAACTGAGAAAAATTTTCTTGACTATAAAAATATAGAATCGATTTATTCTATATCAGTTGGAGGTATTATAGGCTTAATTTACATATTGAATTACGATTGGACATGGATGGATGATTTTTTAATTAAGAGACCATGGAACAAATTATGTAATATTTCTTATAGTTCATATATAAATATATTATATGAAAAAGGTATAATTAATAAAAAAGTAATAATTAGTGCACTAGAGCCGTTATTTTTAGCAAAAAATATACCGCTAAATATTACACTATTAGAGTTTTATAATTTAACAAAAATAGAGTTCAATATATTTGCTTGTAGTTTGAGCAACTTAAAGCAAACCAAATTTAACTATATTACTACTCCAAATGTGGAATTAATAGATGCTTTATACATATCTTTATCTGTTCCAATAGTTTTTGCACCAATATATGTTAATGATGACCTTTATTTAGATGGTGGTATAATAGTTGGCTGTCCTATTAATCTATGTATAGCAGACAAAGAATGCAATAATGATGAAATTTTTTGTTTTATGAATGATAAGATGAATCCTATTGACTTATCTAACAGCTTTTATAATAAATATTCGGAAAATACTAAAGCTAATAATGTTATATCTAAAGATGCTAATTTTTTCGAATATATATTTTTTCTTATTAAAAAGTTGTTTGTTAAGATTTCAAATGTTGAAAATGATATTGTTACTTATATAAAAAACCATATTAATACCGCATTGTCATATAATTCTATTGATATAAGCTATTGGTTTCAAGTTATGTCTTGTGAAAAAGAACGATGTCATTTAGTAAATTTAGGAAAAATACAAGCAACGAATTTTCTTAATAAATTAGAAGAAGATGCAGTAAAAGAAGATGCAGTAAAAGAAGATGCAGTAAAAGAAGATGCAGTAAAAGAAGATGCAGTAAAAGAAGATGCAGTAAAAGAAGATGCAGTAAAAGAAACTATATGTGATAAACAAATTACTACTTTAGTTAATCAAGAAGCACAGGCAGAAGCAGAGGCAACCATAAACATAAGCATTAGTAATCAAGAAGAAGAAGGAACAGGAGAGGCAGAACCTAACACTAGCTCTTTAGCTAATCAAGAAGAAGAAAGAGAGGGAGAAGGAGAATCTAGCATCTCTACTTTTTAACAGACGACTCTAAAAATTGTATTAAATTCTCCTTAGTCGGTTTAGCATCGTAATCATATACCTTTCCTTTATATATTAATTTTATAGTAGGATAGCCTTGTATTTTATACTTAGTTGCCATAGCTGTATTTTCATCACAATCTATTTTTGTTACTGTAATTTTATAGCTGTTTTCAGCATTTAATCCATTAACGTAGTCCTCAAATTTCTTAATTTCTGGCATAGATTGCTTACAATAAGGGCACCATTGTGTATAAAAATATAATACTAATACATCATCGCTGTTGTTGTTTTTTTTAACATATTCTTTATTTACTTTATGGTTCTTATTTATTAAATTCTTGATAAAATATTTATATATATATAGTGCTAATACCAAAAATAGTGCTATTACAACTAATAGTATTAACAGTTTTTTTTTGTCTTTTGCGCTATTTATAAAATCATTTTTGAAATTTACTAAATAACTATTTAAAATCTTTGAAATATTTTTAAACATAATTATTTTATATAATAAAATAAATAATTATTTTATATTTAACATAATAAATTATTATATTAACTAATATTATTAAGTAATATTATTTAATAATATGATAAATACAAAAAAAAATACTAAAACAAATACAAAAAAATATACTAAAACAAATATTAAAAAAAAAACAAAAAAACTTATGATTTATAACTCTAAAGATTACAATAGCGGAGATGGTATGTTAACAAGTATATGGGGGCCTAGTTTGTGGCATTATTTACACGTAATGAGTTTTAATTATCCAATTAAACCAACTAATATACAAAAACAAAAATATAAACAGTTATTGCTTAATTTTCAATATACATTGCCTTGCAAATATTGCAGAATAAATCTAAAAAATAATTTTAAAAAGTTTCCATTAACAGATACTATTTTTAAAAATCGTAATAATTTTTCGCGTTATATTTTTAATTTGCATGAACAAATAAATAAAATGTTAGGAAAGAAGTCAGGATTGACATATTGCGAAGTGCGTGATAATTATGAAAATTTTAGATCACGTTGCACTATTGAAAAAGCTAAACTATTTAATTTTACAAAAAAGAAGGAAAAAGAAAAAGGTTGCACAACACCATTATATGGAAAAAAAGCGAAATGTGTAATAAATATTGTTCCTCAAGAGAAAAAATGTAAAACATTTAAAATAGACAAAAAATGCTTTAAACATAAATAATTAATTATTTTAATTAAAATAATTAAAATAATTAAAATAATTAAAATAATTAATTTAATTAAAATAATTAAATATGTTATAAATGCGTAATCGTTCCCACTCAAGAAGAAAAAAGCGTATTAATTTTGCGGCCTTCTCTAAGAAAAAATTAATTAAGTTTATAAAAAATCTTACACGAAGAACAAGTAAAAGATTTAGAAAGTTTGGAAAACAAAAAGGAGGATGAGGAGAGATGCCTGCTTAAATAATTTAAACAGGTATTATAAAAAAATAATACATACTATGAAAATATTATGATAAATCTAATTTATTAGAGTCATAATGTTTGAGAAAAAATGTATATAATAATTATTATTACTATTTAAAGATATAAATAGAAATAATATTTAGCTAATATTTAGCATTAATGCACATTATTTAGGTTCCAAATGTGCTAAAGTCTGCTAGCACAGGTCTTGGTAAAAAGGCATTATTTATACCTTGCTCATAATTTGGAACTTTCTTACACTCAAAATTGCTTTCTGGACATCTTTGTGGTGCAGGGCACGGAGCGCAACTTTCTTTATAAACTGTCTTTACTTTAGTAAAATTGCTAGCGTCATCGACGTTTTTAGCGCCTAAATTTTGCGATAATAGATTACCGTCTTGGTCAAATTTAAACATATCCTTTGCTGTTGTGTTAGTCTTTAATGTGCTACTATCTTTTGCTGAAACACTAGGTATTTCTTTAGTTGCAGAAATAGCTACATCACTATTTAAATATGAATTTTTAGCCATCATAGGTGTTACTTGTGGTGCAAACAGTGTTTCGGCATATTCTAAAGGATTCATAGTATTTACAGGATTTACAATTGGATTTGACGGTAAATTCATAGCAGTTTCAAAATTATTGTATATAGGTGGAACGTAGCTGGAACCGAAATTGCCTTGGTTTAATAAATATAAAAACAGCTCATCATTTATATCTTGTGGTCGATTAGTCTTTCCAAATAGCCCTGAAAAGTTTATATCACCAATTGAGGCTGATGCGCTTGCAGCCGTTGTATTTGCCGACGCTTCTCTAATTACCGTAGTTTCTTTTGTTTCGATTTTTTGAAATACTCCTGATTTAATAATGTCTACATTATTAATTCTCATATTAAAACTTGATAATTTGTTATTACATAAATCATATAAATTTCCTGAGTTTTCAAGCATTAACATATACATACCGCAAATATCAGTTGGTGAGCTAGCCGATTTTAGTGTTGCATTTACATCTAATATAACACTGGGTTTAACATTATATAATTGCACAGAACTATTATCTTTTGTGTATCCTATTATTGCATTATTAGCTATAAAATAATTCTTTAAACTTGGCCCAATTCCCGATTTAAAGTTGTCCTTTGTAACAGTTTTAACGAAGTTTAAAGAACTATATACATTAGTAGGGTCCATAATTATATTTTCAACATAATAATTGTAAGCTCCATTATTTAATTTATAATAGTTATAACTAGAGTCGCTACTTTCTGGAATAATATTATTGGGGTCAATCCTGTTTGATATAAATGTTTCTTTTATATTTTGAATATTAATATACACAATAGTTGATAATATTACAATTACTAATAACATAATTATTAATAAATTTTTTTTAAAATTTAGAGCCATATTATTTATTATAATATAAATATAATAAAATTTCTATATAATTTTAAATGTTAAAAAGAATTTCTATATAATTTATTTTAAAATTGCGAGAACTCATTTTATTTATTATTATATAATAAATTTTCTATATAATTTTAAATGTCAAAGTCAAAGGAGAAAAATTCTAAACATTGCCTCGAAAAAAAATATAATAACACTAGTGCTATTATAGAAATTGGTATAGATGAGGCAGGGCGAGGACCGCTATTTGGCAGGGTTTATAGCGCGGCTGTTGTATTACCTGACAACAGTGAATTTAACTATGAATTATTAAAAGACAGCAAAAAATTTACATCTGAGAGCAAAAGAATCGACGTTGCTAACTATATACAAGCTAATGCGCTATTTTGGGCAGTAGCTTATGAAGATGAAAAAATAATTGATTCTATAAATATTAGGCAAGCAACTTTAAGCGCTATGCACAAAGCAATTAAAACAATTTTAAACAGTTATTATGAGAAAAATGGTAAATTATGCTCAAATGAAATGTGCTATTTATTGGTAGATGGCAACGATTTTAAAGCCTTTACTTATTATTGCGAAACATCTAATATTATTAAACAATTAAATCACGTTTTGGTTGAAGGCGGAGATAATAAATATTGCTCAATTGCTGCAGCATCTATATTAGCAAAAGTAGAACATGATAAATACATTAAAGAGATGTGCGCTAATTTTCCTAAATTAGATATTTATTATGGACTTTTAAGTAATAAAGGTTATGGGACGTCTAAACATATTGAAGGAATAAAAAAATATGGAATTAGTAAATGGCATCGCACTACATATGGATGTTGTAAAGAAGCAACATTAAATGAAGATGATGATGAGACATTTTATAAAAATTAGGTGTTAAATAGACTCGTGACACAGACGCCGCGCATAAGAAGTTTTGAATTCTTTGATTTTTTGATTGTTTTTTTGCTTTTTACTTTTTAGATCATTATTAATAAGTAATAATTTTAGCAGTTTGTCTTGCTTAGTGCATATATTGTTAATAGCAATTTTAATCTCATATAGCTCATTGCTTAATTTTTGCTTCTTTGAACTTTGCTTTTTCTTAAAGCAAGCATAGTTATTTTCGTAACTGGTATAATTAAAATTATCTAAACTTGAATCAGTGTTAAATTTAATAGCTTCTTGGTCTTGGTCATGGTTTTGTTCTTCTTCTAGCTCTTCACTATTATAAAAGCATTCTTCATCACTAGCATAGTCAGTATCATTTGATGAATAATCTTGAAAGTGATTAGCGCTATTAACTAAAACATTAGAGTTGTCTTCTTTGAATGGACTAAACTGAACTACCCAAAAATTAGGGTCATCATATACAATTAGGCCTTTCTTATTTTCAATAGATCTATAAAAATTTCGAGCTCCTTGATTGTCATAATAATAATCAATTTCAATTAATGCAAAACCATAAGGGCATCTGTCTTCAACATAGTATTCGGGTTCGCAGTGTTTAAATACTTGCACCTTTTTTACTTTAGCAATATTGTAATAATCAAAATATTTAATAATAGTAGGAATATCTTCAACCACAACATAATCAGGAATATAGAGACTGGTGTTAGAAAACATATTTATTTCTTATAATTAAATTGTAAATAGTTATAAGAAATCAATTTTTAAATTTAAAAACGCTTTTAAGTGTTTGCTTTTTATTGTTTTTGTGCTTTTTTTGTTTGTCTTTTTTTCCTATTTTTTTTTATGCTTCTTTTTATGTTTTTTTTGATACTTTTTTTATTGTTTCTTTTTTTGTGCTTTATTGTTTTAGCACCTCCTAAATGTTGTGGACCTCCTATATTAAGTTTATTTTCTGTTGTTACTAGTGTTGTTACTAGCGCCCTTAGTGGTGCTTTTTTTTTCATAACACTAATTTCATTAGCGCTATCTGTTAATATAGTATTCAATGTTTTAAATAGTGTAATATGTAAATCTAGTAGTATTATTTCAGTCTTTTTACTGAGTTCGCTAATATACTTATATGTTAAATTGCTATTTAAGCTTATAATAGCGCCCGTTTTTTTATCAAACGTAAAGAGCTCTTTAACAATATTATTATATAAATTACTACGAGAATTAAAGTAATTTTTTATCATTGTTTTTAAATGTGACTTGAATGCATTAAAAAATCTTGAATTAGAAAATTTGTGATGTGACTCTGCTTTATAATAATTTACTATTGTGTCTCTAGCTTCTTTATTTAAAATAGTTCCTAATAGTTTGCGCTTTGTTTCTATAATTTTATTAAATGATTCGTGCTCTTTATCTACTTCATCAATAAACATTGTGGCTTCCTTGCTTTCAGTGTCGGATGTTTCTAGTTTTATAAATTTAAAATTGTCATCTCTAAATAACAGACAACTTTCACCTAAGAAATCTGATTCAAATATATTTGATCTAGAAATGTGTTGTATAATTTTAGGTATTTTGGCTTCTAATGTTTCATTAGTCATATTACTTACACCTTTAGTTAAAAAGCTAACATTAAAATTAGTTGCATCCAGTTGTTCGTCTTTGCTATCTTCAAATAATATAACAAATATTGAATAAAATATATTGCTAGACATTTGTAGTTTTTTATTTTTATTACTCAAATCTGGATTTGTTTCTGGGCTTGACCCTGTTTCTTGACTTAACCCTGTTTCTGATGGAGACCCTGTTTCTGATTGAGACCCTGTTTCTGGTGGAGACCCTGTTTCTGGTGGAGACCCTGTTTCTGGTGTAAATCCGCTAACTACATTATTACTAGATACACTTGGTGATTCTGTTTTCTTACCTAATAGTCTATTATACATTTTATAAAATACATTATTGCCTCCTGTTTGAGTTTCCGGATTAGTAGCGTAGTTAGGTTGCTCTATAGGAGGAAGAGGTTTTCCATAAGGATTAGGGGTATTTGTTTGAATAGGAGGAAGAGGTTTTCCATAAGGATTAGGGGTATTTGTTTGAATAGGAGGAAGAGGTCTTTCATTAGGGTCGGGTACTCCATAAGGGTCAGGTCTTTCATTAGGGTCGGGTATTCCATAAGGGTCAGGTCTTTCATTAGGGTCGGGTATTCCATAAGGGTCAGGTCTTTCATTAGGGTCGGGTCTTTCATTAGGGTCGGGTCTTTCATTAGGGTCGGGTATTCCATAAGGGTCAGGTCTTTCATTAGGGTCAGCAGCATTTGTTTGAAAAGGGTCACCAGCATTTGTTTGAAAAGGGTCAGCTGTTGATACAGCTCCAATAGCTAGAGGAGGTTTGTTACGAGACGTTTCATAGTCATCGCTCTTTTCTTCAGTCTTTTCTTCGGTAATCAATGAATCATAAATATTGAAGGTTTGATATATACTTTTAACAATAATATAGAGTTTAATAAAACTTAGAGAGATTATTTTGCATAACAATCTTTTTTTATTAAGTTGTTCAATATCAGAGCTCGATTTTTCTAAATTTTGTTCATCCAATATTTTTTTCAAGTCTTTTAAATCAAAAAAATACAAAACTTTATTCTTATAATTTGTTTTGGAACTTCCTTCACTAACATCTATGTCATAAGGAATATTAATTTTATTAAAATATTTTTCAAAAATATCGCTTGTTAAAATATATAAGTCTTCACATTCATTGCATTTAGATTTACCAATTACTATATTAGGATCACCACTTTTATAGTCTTCAAAATCCGAAACAAAAGTTAATAATAAATTTGAATTATTTAAAAAAAATGTAAACTTTTCATTTACAAATGCATTAAGTTGGTCGTGTGTTTTATTTGAACTACTAAACAAATCTAGTATATTTGTTAAGATACTCATAATATATACTTATATATTATAATATTATTATAAAAATACTATATTATAAAATACTATATTATACTATATTAAAATATATAATTGAAACAAAATAAGTTTAAAAGTAAATTATTAAATAATTGAGAGAATAAATGTCTTTACAATTAAACGTTGATGCCATTTTAAATAATATAAATAAAGCACAAAAATCAAATAAGCAAGAAACACGGAAAAATAAATTAAAAGAAAATTCAAATAAAAAATTATGGACTATTTTTGATGAAGAATATAAAGAAAAGCCTGACTTCGAATGTGTTTATACAAAAGAAAAAGACATGCTTACAAGTGATAATATTTGTGCTAATTGTGACAGTTCATTATTTATTGGAGAAGATGGATTTTTAACATGTTCTAATGTATGTTGCGGTCTTATTTTTAAAGATAATTTAGACCAAAGTGCCGAATGGCGGTTTTATGGTGCAGATGATAATAGTCACTCAGACCCTACACGTTGTGGTATGCCTATTAATCCATTATTGCAAGAGTCGTCTTATAGTTGCAAAGTATTGTGCCCAGGCAAATCAAGCTATGAAATGCATAAAATCCGCAGATATACTGATTGGCAAGCTATGCCATATAAAGAAAAGTCGCGCTATGATGAATTTCAATTAATTTCAAATATATCTCAAAATTCGGGCATTCCAAAAATTATTATTGATGAAGCAATGCGCCTTCATAAAAAAATATCGGAAACAAAGACTTATCGTGGTCTTAATCGTGATGGAATTATTGCTGCCTCAATTTACATTTCTTGCAGAATCAATAATTATCCGCGCACAGCAAAAGAAATAGCTGACATATTTAATTTAGACAATGCAAGTGCAACAAAAGGATGCAAAAACGCCCTTACAATTATTAATGAAATAGAACACAATAGTAATTTAAATGAAGATATTACATCATTAAGTCAAACAACTCCGTCATCATTTATTGAGAGATTTTGCAGTAAATTAAATATTAATAATGAGCTTACAAACTTGTGTAAATTTGTTGCTTTTAAAATAGAGCAACTAAAATTAATTCCTGAAAACACACCACATTCGATTGCAGGAGGTATTATATATTTTATATCGCAGGTTTGTAATTTAAATATTACAAAAGCATCAATCAATAATGTTAGCAAAATTAGCGAAGTTACTATTAATAAATGTTATAAAAAGCTTGAAAATTATAAGACTATTTTGATTCCTGAAATTATTTTGAAGAAATATAATTAGGGGGAGTTTTTAAGTAAGTAACTAATTATAATTTAACAATTAGTTTTTAAATAGTTTTTTATTTTATTTTTTGTTTTTTATTTTGTTAAATCTAACATATAAATTTAACATAATAAATTTAAATATATTTTATTATATTAATAAATATGGATTTAAAAATTCCAAAGTTAATTTTTATTATTCCTTATAGAAATCGCGAAAAGGAAAAGATGCATTTTTCTATATATATGAAATACATTATGGAAGATTATGATAAAAATGATTATGAAATTTATTATAGTCATCAAACAGATAATCGACCTTTTAATCGGGGAGCTACCAAAAATATCGGATTTCTTGCTATGAAAAACAAGTATCCACAAGATTATAAAAATATTACATTTGTTTTTAATGACATTGATACGCTACCGGCGCTAAAGAATACTTTTAACTATATTACAACCACAGGAACAGTTAAGCACTTTTATGGATATCACTTTGCATTAGGTGGTATTTTCTCCATAACTGGTAGTGATTTTGAGCATTGTAATGGGTTTCCTAATAATTGGGGCTGGGGATTAGAAGATAATGCAATGTATGATAGAGTATTATTACATGAACTAAAAGTCGATAGGTCGCAGTTTTTTGTTGTTAATTCTAAAGAGGTTATTCAAATTTATGATAATCCACATAGATTGATTAATAATAATGAACCTAATAATTATATTCACAAAAATTTGAGAGATAACTTGAATAGCATTTATGAGTTAGATTATAGTATCGAAAGCAATAATATATTAGAAGGTCAAAGTATAGAAACCTATAAAATAAGTTATATACCTCAAAATGAATTTATTATTAATATAGCTAATTTTAGAACACTCGTAAATCCGGCTAATGAAATCTTCTATAATCAAAACACATTTTACGACTCCGGACTAAGACCAAATATATATGAAGATAATGTTAGACGTAGCAGATGGGGACTAACCTTTAAACATGTATAGGTATTGCTTTTTATATTGTTTAAAAAATCAATATAAAGAGCAAAACATTATTCCACAGTTACAACTTTTGCCAAATTTTTGGGCTTGTCTGGATTAATGCCTTTTGCAATAGAAATCATATATGCCAATTTTTGCAATAGCACTGTAAATAATATTTCATTATAATAATCCAATTTATTAATTAGCATACAATTTTGTTCAGCTATTTGCAATTCATTTATAACATTTTGAGAATTTGTTATTACAAATAAGTTTGTTTCTCTTCCAATTATTTCATAATATGTAGATTTCAAATTATTATAATTAGTAATATCATTACTATCAATTAATAGCAACGTTAAATTAGTGTTATCTAATAAAGCAAACGGACCATGCTTTAAAGAACCTGCCGAAAATCCTTCACAGTGAATGTAACACACCTCTTTAATCTTTAATGAGCTTTCACACGCTACTGGATATAGCTTGTGCTTACCTAATATAAATATACTGCTGTAATTTTTAAGTATTATATTGTCTCTCAAACCCATTAACTTGCTATTAATTGAATTAGAAAATAACATTTGCTTTAGTGAGTGCGAGAGAAATCTAAGACTGTTTATTTTCATATTATTATTATGATGATTATTAACAAACCACATACTTACTAAACTTAACACCACCAACATACTAGTAAAAGACTTTGTCGAGGCAACGCTAATTTCTAGTCCCGCGTTTAAATATACACCGCATTCGACCTCTCGCGCTAATAATGAGTCTACTTTATTAATTATTCCCATTGTTAAACAATGCTTATTTTTGCAAATCTTTAAACAATTGAAAACATCTAGCGTTTCGCCCGATTGAGACAAAAAAATACACATTAGCGTGCTATAATTTTTTATATTTGGTAAGCAATTTTCGGTAAATTCACACGCATTTATGCATTTTACAGTTACAAACTTATTTAGCTCATTTAAATAAATCTCTCCTGCTAGCGCAGCATTATAACTTGTTCCGCAACCAATTAAGTATATATATTCAATATAGGATGTAATATTAAGTATTTGGTCAAGACCCCCCAATTTTATTGTATTGCCATTAATGCGACCACCATAATTA
>Ga0214923_10002851_pt1 | contig 22406 bp, 35 predicted proteins | sample LL1510_MetaG_FD_177993 | JGI IMG/M metagenome (GOLD analysis project Ga0214923, IMG submission 177993) | Freshwater microbial communities from Lake Lanier, Atlanta, Georgia, United States - LL-1510 | ecosystem: Environmental > Aquatic > Freshwater > Lake | place: USA: Georgia | collected...
TTTCATATGCAACATTACCCATGCTCCATCCACCAACTTTTAATTTATTATCATTGTCCAATCCAAATCTTACAGCATATTTAGCAGGTCTATTAAAACTCATATATGCAGCATTGCCATCAATACCAGTACTACTAGCTCGTACATCTATACTAGCACCAGTAGGAGCAGTATCAACACCTATACCATTAGTAGTACCAGCTATATTCAAAGTTCCAGTCATGGTATCACCAGCTTTTAAAACTCTTAAACCATCAGCGGAATCAACATATGCTTTACTAACCAAACCGCTAGTACCACCGCCAACGGCATCATCAACATATTTCTTAGGAACAGCATCCGTGTCATTAAGACCAGTAGTTGGTAGTTGTGTTATTTTGCTATTTCCCATGTTTATTGCACCAGACATGGTTCCACCGTTTAATTTCAAATAGCCTGGATTTCCAGCCAACACATTATTCACTTGTCCAGATAAGGAATTTATTCTACTATCAACATAACCTTTTCTGGTTGAATGATTGACACTCGTTGGATCTGTAACTGGCAATGTTAACATTCCAGTCATGGTTGATCCAGAAATACGAACATATCCTACAGATCCAGTATCAGAAATAGTAGATGATAAAGAATTTATTCTAGAATCTACATAACCTTTTCTAGCGGCATGATTATCGTTAGTGGGCATTGTTAACGGTAGAGTTAACATACCACTCATAGTATCTCCAGTTTTCTTAACAAATCCACCAATATAACTAAAATCTCCAGTTCCAGATCCTAAGCAATATTGTGCTAATGTTAAGGGATTGATAGACCTATCAGTTACTCCAGCGGTAGTAAATGAAGAGGTGCCGTAATTTGCGAAATTGACAGAAATAGTTGCAACTGTAGCCATATTTCAAATTATTTATTCGAATATGCTATTTTTTTCAATCTTATATTATAAAAATCAAATATTTCTTTACTATGCAACGCATCAACATTTTCATATTCTTCCAAATATACAACAGTATTAATATTCCAAGAACATATCATTTTAGCACAACTAGAACATGGCAATAAAGTTACAGCTATCAACGATGCTTCGTTTCTAGGAAAAAGAGACAAAAGATTAGTTTCAGCATGAATCATAAAAGGTCTTCTAGCGTCTCTATCTCCCCAAAAAGATTCTTCCACAATTTTGCCACTTTTTAAACCATTATAAGCAACCCCCAAAACTCTATTATCATAAGATAAAGCACAAGCCCCAACCTTCCTAAAAGGATCTTCGGATCTTAATGATGCCGTTTTAGCCAACTCCAAAGCATATTCTTCCCATTTTAAACGTTGCATAAAATACTTTCAACCTCCTCTTTCAAATAAGGGACGGTATATTTCAACCATTTAGCTTTAAAAACCAATTTAGTATCAATCATACGTTTCAACCAAAATATGTTCAAAAATCTACATTTTAAACCAGTTAACCTCTCTATCATATTCGCATAAAAAGATAACTGTAAAGAATATATAAAATACTCAGAATTTGGTAAATGAGATACTGGGTCTAATAAAAATTTATTTTCATATTGATTTTCGAAATTAAATTTTATATTTGTTTTAAAGTCAAAAATATCAAAAAAATCAGAACCTAGAACAACATAGTCAGCAGTGCCGCATATTTTCTTATTTTTATCGAAACATATCAACTCGTTGTATCCATTTTCAGCATACACCTTGTCATAAATCTCTTTAACAATAGATTCGTATCTAGGATTTAAAACTTTTCGCGTTTTAAAGTATTCTTCAACATTTTCATGAACATCCGTACCATACTTCAAACCAACGTTTTTCTTATCTTCCCACAATTTAAAAACATCGTCTATTGGTATCTTCTTTCTCAAAGAATATTCCAAAGCCTTTTGTTCCAAATCGAATTTAGGTTTGATATTTGAAAGTATAGACGATACAGATTTATATACGTTACCATCAGAACAACGATAAACGTGAGTTTCCTTCTCCAAGGAAGGAACATTTTCCCCCAATAAAGGGAATTCTTTAATCCACATCTTACTATTCGCTTAAAGGAGTAATATCAATTCGGCTAATAGTTTTATCTCCTTGATGAATAATTACTGGAACTAAGACAATTTTATATTTCAAAAGAATTTCTTCAATTTCTTGTTTAGCCTTTACCATATTATCATTTTTATCGGATTCTGTATTTTCCATAATATTATTATATATTAAACTTCTTAAAAATCAAATTTTTTATCCTTCAAATATTGGAGAATATTCAAATTCAACGTCCTCTATTTGAGGATTAGCTGAAATTGAAACTATTTCCGTGTTATAGTATTCATGGCAATTTTCGTATGGTACAATTTGAGAACTCAATTCAAAATATCTACTCTCATGTAAATTACCCTTAACAACAGACAATCCAGCATCTATGTAAAAAATATTATTAATCGGTTTAGCATCTGAAAAAAGCCAACCTTTTATAGTGAAACTGGTATTACCTATGACAAAATATTTTTTATTACCATCAATATCTGTAGGATACTCTACATTAACTTGACCATTCCAAAGAACTTCGGATCTTATTTCTTCTATGAAAGGTAAATTAAATTCCTCTGGAGTTTTCCAAGACAGTATTATGTATGGATTGCAAAACGGTATAAAATTAGACATTATTTGATCCAAATCCGTTTGGTATTTGGTCATTATATTCATATTAACTCCTATGTTTACGGGTACTGGAGTTTTATAAAATCTAGTCAAATGAGTAGGTTGATTTTCTTTTAAACTATCTGGTCTATGAAATCCTAAATTTTTATTAAAAACTCTACTCTCATCTCTGGCAAAACTTGTTATATTGACACTAATTACTGGTAATGTTATATTTTGAGAAAAATTGACCAAATCATATATAACTCTCTGTTTCGGAGCATATACATATCTAACTTGCAAGGTTTGTTTAATATCCCTATTTTCATCAAATCTTTTAATAACCACATTGTTAAATGCGGCTAAAAATTGTATTAGAAGATTTTTTATTTCAAAAAAATAAGGAGACTTTTTCATTATTGTTGCTTGAGTTATTTAGACCTATTAAGCAAATACAATCTCAACTATATTATCATAAAAACAAGTTTTAGATTTATGTTCAATGGTTCTACTATAAATTTCAAAATCATAAACATTTTGACATAACGTTTTGATTCTATAATCCAATGATATAGAACTCAAATTGTCCGTGACCGAAAACGCCATGGGAATTTTAAAATTTTTCATATTACCAGAAACATCCAATGTAAATGAGTAATAAAAATCGTTCAGATTAAAAAGAATAAGTTTACCTTCTTTAATTGTTTTTCCACCACATATAAATTTAAAATTTCTATGTAAATTGTTCAAAAATATATCATTATTATTCATAATTTTTCAAATATCCATCCAATATTTTTTCTCATTTGAGCTTTTCGGTAAGATTTCTTTAGTGAAATAATCCCAAAAACTTTTATTTGCTGGAATTTTTGCTATTAAATTACAATAGGACATATTCACGCTTCTATAATCCTGCATTAAAATATCCCAAACTATAACCAAATTATATTGGTCTGGATCATATGGGGGAGGGTTAGATGTTGGTCTAAAATTTAAAGTCAAACGCCCATCCAACGAATTCAAAACAGTAGGAGACGTTGTACATAACATTCTCCTATACAAAGATCTCCCAGCTATCGGATTTCTTCGTCTAAATTTAATTTCGCAAACGCTTGTTCTTAGCAGTGCTTTTAGATTCTGTCTTGATATGTACATCTTGTCTAGGTGTTGCTATTCCAAAAATTCTATGTTCATTTAAAAATTGACCATGCTCCAATTTACCATAACCCTCAATTTCAACGTTGGAAATCATTATACCTTTATTATTAGGAAATATGACATGATCTCCTTGTTTTACTAAAGATGTGCCTTGTCCGCAAAGAATAACCTTACCCACCCTCCATGCTTGAGTATCAGCGTTGATTGGAACAACGATACCGTTTCGTACTATTTCATTGGAATTTCCACCTAAATCTACAAGCTCTACTAATATAATATCATCCAATACTTTGGACAAATTGTAACCAATAAAAACACTGTTTAAAGAATTTTGTGAAAAACCATCTAGGTCGATTAAAGATTTTTGTGGTGTTAATGCATCTATATTCATTGATTTTTATTTAATAAAAGGTATTTGGAAATCAAGCTTTATCCTCATTTGCATTTTTTTTAATGTATTCGATTTTTTTATACTTAGATCTTGGTATGACATTTAATAAAAAATTATACTGTGAATCGGAATCTTTACATAAAAAATTCTTTCTATTAACTGTTTGGTTTACAATCATTGCGTTATCAGAACTATGCATAGAAATCCATCTGTTGACCAAATAAGAATTATATTTTTTATATTCCTCGCAATTTAACTCTACATGATTTTTCTTGAAGAAAAGAATATTGTTTATAAAATCGAAAATTTCCATATATGAATATTAACATGTTTTATAAACATTCCAATAATAAAATTGTTTTCTTTAGCATTTTCCGATATAAATAATACTGTGCCAATAAATTCATCATCAGGAAGAGAGTCTACATTTGGAAGAAGCTTAATGAATTACGTAAATTCATATCTCCCATATCAGTCATATACTGTAATAGACACCATATCCAAATTAAATCCAAAATTCAAATCGTTCCAAGATACAGGATCTAAAAGAACAGAAGCGTTAGCTAGACAGAGTGTAAGTTCATCTTCAGAATATAACGAGTTATCGCCAACGGCATTTTTCAATATTGATTCTAATTTCACACAATATATGTATGCAAATGTCCAAGCGGATAAAATTGCAAGATTACGTGATTATAGAGTCATGGCAGCTTTTTCAGAGGTGGCTGAAGCATTAGATGAAATATGTGATGAATCTGTCAATAAAGATGAGAATAATAGAATTGTTAAATTAGAATTTCCAAATGATGATTTAAAATCTGAAGCGAAATCAGATTTAACAGAAGAATTTGATAAAATCATAAATTATTTTGAATTTGAAAAAAAGGGTTGGGAATATTTTAGAAATATAATGGTTGATGGTGAATTATATTGGGAAAACATTATACATAAAGAAAGAGAAGAAGAAGGTGTTCTTGGAGTTATTAGTGTTCCAACAGAACTAATAGATCCAATTTTTGGAAATATTCAAAACATGTTAATAAAAGGTTATCTTTTAAGAAAACCTGTATTCGACCAGACAAATCCATCCAAGGTAGTTGATTATGCTTTGGTACCTATGGATAAGAATCAAATCACATATGTAAATTCTGGAATATGGAATGAGAATAAAACAATGAGAATACCTTTCATTGAAAATGCCAGAAGAGCATATCGTCAACTATCTTTAATAGAAGATAGTGTTGTCATTCATAGACTTGCAAGAGCACCTTCGAGATTAGTTTTCAATGTTGATGTTGGAACGATGCCAGCACCTAAAGCTGAAGCATATTTACGTAAAATGATACAGGATTATTGGTCTAAAAGAACATTTGACGTAGATCAAGCTGGACAAGTAAACAAATTCAATCCTCAAAGTTATTTGGATAATTATTGGTTCGCAAAAAGACAAGGTTCAGACGGGACGGATGTTAGAGAACTTCAAGGTGGACCTCAATTAAATACATTACCAGATTTGGACTACTTCCTAATCAAATTATACAAATCTTTAAAAGTACCTGTAAATAGAATAGCTCCAGATTCCGCATATGGTGATGGTATGCAAATCTTGAGAGAAGAATTGAAATTTGCTAAATTTATCATGCGTATGCAAATGCATTTTGCCGAAAGTTTAAAAAATACATTCATAGTGCATTTAAAATTAAAAAAGTTATGGAAGAAACATGATATTAAAGAAACAGATTTCGATATCAAATTTACTCCACCAACTAACTTTTTTGAAATGAGAGAGGCTCAAAAAGCTGAAATAAAATATACAACATTTAATAATATGACTCAAAATGAGTCTATATCAAAAACATATGCTCAGAAAAAATATTTAAGATGGAGCGATCAGGAAATTTTGGCTAATAGAGCATTCTTGAAAAAAGATAAAGAATTGGAATTTGAATTGGCTCAAATTACAGCCATGGGTCCAAATTGGAGGCAATTAACAGCCGCTGGAGGAGAGGTTGTAGAGGGTCAACCCATGGCTGCTGGAAGCGGGGGTGCTATTCCAACTGGAAGCGGTGGAGGCGCTCCAGCGGGATCTCCTGCTGGAAGTATGGGTGGAGGCGGTGAAGAAGTCCCTCCAGAATTTGGACCGCCGCCATCTGGAGCATCGGCCCCAACACCTCCACCTAGTAATGAGGGTAAAGCACCAACTCCAGAAGCATAAAATATAATAAATAGTTCCATGGGACTATTCGCAAAAACATTTTCTACTATTTTAGAACAGACATGGAATGATGGCTATGTAAATATGTTTTTACCTCAAAAGCCTCCTGTAAAAAAAGGAGCTAGGCATAGGAGAGCTTTAGTTTTAGATCCTTTTAAAAGAAAACATGCACAAACTGTTCCAGATATGCATAAGCCAGATATGACAATCATTCAGCAAGTTGAGAGATTGAAAAACAATCCATCTGTAAATGTTCCTTTGAATAGTGTTCAATTAAAACAAATATGCAAAAAATACGGTATATATAGTGTATCTAAAATTGAACCAAAAAAATTAGGCAACACTGGAATTAAAATAATTTGGGATGATGTTAAAAAATCCTTCATATTAAAAAAATGATAACTTACGATAAACATAAAGGTGTGAATTGCATCAGGACTTATCCTGATAATTACAATAACTATGTGTCATCGACATTACGTTTTACTGATAAAGAAAAAAACGAGGCTGAGAGATTATTGTATAGTAATTATTGGAGAGAACAGATAGACCTATATGGTCAAAAGATATTGTACTATAGAAACCTATACAATTTAAAAGATGGTGACAATACTTATGGAGAGATGCCCATCGATCAATTTGAAGAACCCAAAGAAATGATAATGATATTTACTTTAGCCGAAAATGCTTTAGTATTATCAAAATTTGGTTATAGATCTGATGATCAAGTAACCGCATATTTACACATAAGTTCATTTTATGCTCATTTTCCAGATAAAAAACTAGAACCAAAATCTGGTGATGTTTTTAAACTAGTCGAATACGGATCTGATAGACCTGGTGAAAGGGATGGTAAAATGTATGAAATTACAGAAAGATGTGATGAAGACAATTCTTCCATAAATCCTTTGGCTGGTCACTATGTTTGGCTTTTAAAAGCTAAACGTCTTGAACATTCTTTTGAGAACATACCCCAAGAAAAAGGAAATTATCAAGTACACGATGATACTTTCTATGGAGATCTTTCGGGGTCTTTAGAAACCCCAACAGAAAGAGTATCATCATATCCACAAGATTCAGATACCGAATCCAAAAAATTTGTTTTTGATATGAGTATTAACAATACTCTGGAATATGGTGGTTATTATTGACATAATCCAAAATCATACTACCATTTTTTTCATCTGCCATTAGATCGATTTCCATGCTTTTAAACCGCTCAGTCATATATTTTTTAAAAGCTATAGGCTTAACCCAATCAACGTCTTCCAAATCAACTTTCAAATCTTTAGCTTTCTCTTCAGCCAATTGAACAATCTCTATCAAGCACAACCAACGTATAAAAGCATCCTTATCCATGACATGTTCTTCTTTACTTGTTTTGATTATAACTTTTTCATTCATAAGACGTGCAGTGTCTCAATTTTTAAAAGAAAAGTCAAGAAAATAATCTAGAAGATATAAAAGATGTAAAAAATGCTTTGTTTTTATTCTCCTTCGGAATCATTTCCAATTGCTCTAATACTTTAACATTGTTCTTGATACTATTGAAGACAATATTGATTATTTCTTTATTGTCTTTATTGGAATTTTCATCTTTTATAAAATTCTCGAATTTATTTAAAAAATCTTTAATTATATCCAAGTTTTGATTTTTAAAACTATTTTTTTTAAAAACCATATATTCTTCAACATCTTTCTTACATAATTGTTCAAAGAAATATAAAACATCCTCGTTTTTAACAATTTCTCTAGATGTGACTTCTGGTGGAATAGAACTGCTTTCCGTTTTTTTAAATTCTATCATTATGAGATGGGTCTTTTAAGGCTTCGTTCACGTTTTTTAAAATTTCAGAATTTTTTAAAGGATCGTCAACAATAGGATCTGTTTTTAATACAGTTTTAACGTCTATTAAAACTCTAACTCGTTTGTTGCATTGACCACATACATATGAATTTTCCGAATTCATATCTATAGGTATTGTGGTTTCAGTTTTTTGATCACATGGACATACGACATCAGCGGTTATTTTTTTCAATTCAGAAGCCATTTGCAATTCCAATTGCGCTTCAATATAAGCATTTTGTCTTTTAATACGTTCTCCGTAAAAATAAAAAAACACAAATTGTAAAGTGAAAATGAAAAATAAACTAACGAAAAAATTAAAACCAAAATTTAATAAAAACAAAGCCCCCAAAAAGGATATAAGAGATGTTATAAGAAAACTGGTTAGTATTTTTTTTACAATAGGATTAGTGATGTCAAACATTCCATCAATAATTATATCACTTTTCGTGACTTTCAACTATTTTATTCATCTCTTCTGTACAAGAAAATAACAATTCTTGAACTTTGTCTATCTTTTCATTCAATTTTTTAACAGCTGATGTTCTTTGACTATTTTCGTATATGACTGGATTTTTCATAGCATTTGCCAAATCCATTCTAACATTTGAACATTTTACAAAAATATCGCCAATCCTATCCAATAAAAAATCCAAACCAAATGGCAATTGTCTATTAGCTTCATGAGATACAGTGTTTCTATATCTATTTACAATATCATCAACTGTAATAACTTGAGATGGGGCTTCTTGTTTCGCTATACCTTTAACCCATTTATTGTATATTTTTTGATCATCCTCTTGAAGTATTTTAAAATTTTCTTTCATTTGTTATAAATATTTAGACATAATAAATAAATAATCTTATGGGTATATACGAAAAATATTTCAATACAATCTTGGAACAAGATGAACAAGAAACTGTGGCGGCACCAGAAGTTACCGCAGATGCAGAAAATGCTGCTATGGCCGCTGAATTAGATGCTGGTACACCGCCCGAATCATTCAATACAGATGTTGGCCAAGTTGAAGTTATTAGAAAAGAATCTTTAGCTAAACAAAAGAAAATTTTATCAGAATGGGTTGCTGAAATTGAAAGTTTCGTGGAATATGTGAATGGTGTAAATCAAACATCCGTTCAAGCCCAATTACACAATGCTGGTTGCGATACCTTGTTTGAGAAGATAGCATCTTCAGAACACCGCAGAATATCTCGTATAGCTGTAGAACTTAGCGGTCTTGCTGAAGCATTAAAAGGATATTTGATTGCTGGTGAGCAAGATTAATAAACCCTGCCGTAATTAGGAATTCCTAATTTAGTGTTTAAACGAATACATGGTTGAATTAACCAGCCCACAAATAGTAAAAAGAAAATAGTACCTATACCAACAATTCCTCCCAAAAAGTAACCAACAGTTAAAAGTAAAATTTCAGCAATACCCTTAAATAACCAGAAAGGTTTTTTCGTTATCTCGGATAATGATATCGCTACCAAATCCATAGCTCTAATACCAAATCCAGACATCATTATCAATGCGCTGGCTTGAGTGCAAATAATTACACCAAAAATCATTTCCAAAAATGGTGAAAAAATATGTTTATGATCTAATAAAAATAGAAAAAAATCTATCAAATACCCACATATGAAAAAGGTTAAAAAAGTGGAAATTGGTGGAAATTTCCATTTATTTAAAAAGCTATATGAAACTAAACAAGATAATGCAAAAACACTTTGAGTCGTGCCTATCATCCAACCAAAGGTATCTCTCATCCCAATAGCTAAAACATCTAAAGGATCAGTTCCTAAATTGCTGGTAATAAACAATGTGGCTCCAAAAGAAAATAATATACAACCCAAAATATAGATTACGTATTTTCTCATAGAAAAATATTTATCTAATCTCTGATAATTTTAACTTTCCAACCATTCCAGAAAAAGAATTTTTTAAAATAAATTTATAAGGAAACTCGTTTAATTTATATTTAATACATACATCATTAATATCTTTAAATTTACTATATTCTTTTGGCCATAAAAATACACTTTTACCAGCCTCTATCAAATCCTTACTCTTCTTCTTAGAAGTCGCATCATTCCATTGGTTATCCAAAACAAAAATATGCTCATGTAAAGGAAACATTTGAATTTGCAACTTTTGCTTTTCGGTAAAAGTATCCGACCCGCTTTCGGATATACCAGCCAAAGCTATACCATTTTTAATAAAGGTGCAATCAAACGGACCCTCTGTTATGAAAACGTAAGGAATATCTTCTATAATATTGTTTATATTGAAAATACTTCTTTCACTATTTTTTTTAGAAAGATATCTAGGTCTATCATCATTATTCAATATTTTCCTAGATTGGTAAAATATTATTTTATTATTTTCATCATAGAAAGGTATGATTATACGATTTTTATGAACAAAATCTGTTAAAGTAATGTAATATTTTTTTGGCCTATTTATAGATGTCAATAAACCCCTATCATTCAAAGTGTATACTGCTTGCATTACAATTGAATTGTCACTATAAAAATTCAACTCATCATCATTTTCCAAATCTATACAATCGCAAGGCAGTTCGTAATTAGTAACCTTTTTATTATTCTCTACCTGATTTATAGGTATAACGATATTATCGTAATTATTCGACTCACTTAAAACATCAGACAAAGAACAGGACTCTAATTCCATAATCCAATTGACAGGATTTCCATGCCAACCACAATTATGACAATGTATTACATTTTTAGTTGGAATATAATAACATCTTTTTTTCCTCAACCAAGATTTGCCCTCTCTACAAATTGGGCAACTAGCTTGATAAACATTGGTACCCCTATTATGCTTTGGGGAACCAGCATATTGATAGAATTTATTTACAACGTAAGTTTCGGGTAATTTGACCACCCGCCCACTTTACATCTTCAAAATTACATGTCAAGCTTTTTTATCTGCAACAAATGGCTTAACTTCAATAACACCTTTTCGTATAAAAGCTCCAGATGCTGGATCAATCCAATGAGCTTCCTTTACAATGTTATTACCAACTCTGGTTTCAATAATTCTAGGAGCGCATGGTTGTCCAGAAATGGGTGATGTTATTATTCTAGGTTCTACTCTATTCATTCAAATATTTAACTCTTGAGTAGATTATTTCCATGAGATTCTATAACTTTATACACATCTTCTGGTAGTGTATTGAAAGAATCTATTATTTTTTCCTTCAAACCTATATCAAATTTAACAACATCAACTTCCCTCAAAACCATTTTTGGTAAAGACACGAATATCAAATTATTTTCAATTTGTTTAAAAAACACAAATATCTCACCGACATAATCACCATGCAATACAGCATAACAAGAACCCAAAGGTATATGGGTTTTGTTAAATTTATCTACAAGTATTTGTTTAATAAAATTATTCATTCATTTTATTAAACAAAGCTTTATTAACCAAACAATTTAACGCATCAGCATCCTTTTGGTTCCTAGCATAATGTATACAAAGAGGAGTTCCCTTTACATCATATCCAAATAATAAAAAAGCTTCTAAAAATTCTGTTATGTATCCATTCAAAAGAGAAACCATGTCTTCGGTATTTTTAACCTCTTTTGTGATTTTTGACACATAACCACTGATAGACTCAGATAAAAGTTCATTTATCTGAGCCTTATCAAGAGAAGACAATTTTTCTCTTTCTTTTCCAAGAAATATTTTAGGACTCTTCTTCTTGCCTCTCTCTTGACTCATGATATGAATATTTATCTTTTCTATATGGACTATTTCCAGCATCGTTTTTCACACCAGCATTTAACAAATGAGTTATGATAACTTCCAAGCTCTCTGTTTTGATAGAAAAATTTTTTAAAAATTTTTGACCACCATCGCTCAATTCAAACATAACGTCACCGAAAAATTCCTTATTCAAAAAACATGTTATAAATACGGAAGCCCCTTTAGGATCTACTAAAACTGTCCAACATCTAGGATCATGAACACCATAACCATCAAACATTTTCCAAACTATAAATCCAGAATCTTTTAAACGTTTTATGAAATAACTAGGAGTTTTTATTGAATTTTTATTTTTTTTCATTTTGTTAAAGATGACATTATGTATAACATCTTATTATAATTATTGTAAATTTCGAATAATACAATTCCCAATTTAGTATTAATTTTAACATTTATATCATTAGAATCGCCAATTTCCATAATTCTAAAAATTTCAAAATTCAAAGGCAATGCTTCAAAAGAATTGCCATCAAAACTATCGGATAATTGCAATGTTATGGTGTCTATATTATTTCTAGTCTTATCTGTCAATTCAGCAAAAACTCCACCATTTTCACTGTTTAAATAAAATTTATTAGAATCTGAACTAAACACAGATCCTCTCACAAGCTCTTTCAAAGAATCTTTAGTGATAATAAAGGATGAAAGAGTATCCATACTTTCCAATTTTTTTAAACTAATTTTTGGCTTTTTTATAATATCATTCTCTAAAAGATGATATTTAAATTTAATCTTAGAATCGTTGTAGGATATATTATTTTCTTCTAAAGTGAAAATGATTTCATTTTTGGAAACAATAGTATCCAAAGCACGAATTAACTTTTTCAAATCAGAGCAGTTCAAAACTATCAACTCTTCACTCGAAGACTCTATTTCATGTGTATTGTGAAAAATAATAGAATTATCAGAAGTACAAACCAAAGCTTTTATAAAACCATTCTCAATTTCCAAAACAGCAGAATCGGAAACTTTGCAAATAGGAGATAAAAAATTCTTTATAAAAGATATTTTATTTTTAATTTTTATTTGGTTTGACATACTTTATAATAGTATCAATTTTTTTCTCCAAGTCAAACATTTTAGAGTATAAATCTGAAAGTTCCGTAGGCTTAAATAAAGGAAGCTGCATTTGATTAGGATCTTCATATTCCCTCTCTTGAGGATGGTGGTGGTTAATCACCACATTATTATTCTGTGGTAGATTTTGCCTTTGAGAAGAAGCTAGGGTTTCAAGAACATCATTAGCGGCATTATTATATTGCCTATTGGGTATAATATTCTTGGTATTATTAATTGGCAAAATGTTTTCATAATCTATCTTACCACTTTTCAAACCAGCTTGAGTGGTTTCTTCGGTGATATTCTTATCAACTTTCTGACGCAATTCAGAAATAGGACCAGATATTATACCCTTTAAAGCCTCCAAAACCAGAGGGTGATTGGGAGGTAAATCACCCTCTGGTACTATTGAATCAAAATTCATATTAATTCAAATCAGCTATGAGCTTTTTCAAATTTTCATCATCGTCTTCATCGTTTAAAGACTCAAATGTAGTTGTCTTTTGATTATCATTGGAATTAAAAGTGTTTGATGTAGATTCCTCTTCAGAAAAACTAACAACCTTTTTTTCCGAGATCAAAGTTGGTTTTGCAAAAAAGTGCTCATCCAAAACAGCAACCAATTCCTCATTTGATTTAGTTGGAACAATGGATTCCAAATCAAAAATTGAAGAGTATAATTTCTCAGCCTTACTATCATCAAGACCTTCAATCTTCCTTGGTAGAGAAAATTTAGAAGAAACATACGTGATATAATCACCTTGTTGCTCACATTTAACCTTCAAATTAACACCATTTTCAGACAAATCAAAAATTCTTGGACCATAATCTTCCGAACCTTCACCATCAATTGCATCAGAAATAATTTTATGCAACTGTTTACCATAACGCATAATCTTAACAGATCCGTTATTATCAGGATTGGTTGGATCATCTACAACATAAACATTTACGAGCCAACGTTCATTTCTACGTAGCAAATCAGCCTTTTGCTTTTCTTCATCTGAACCGTTCCTCAATAAACGATACTTGGTATCTGTGATAACACACTTCTGTCCAAAGGTGGCTGGAGAAAGTGCAGTTGTATACTGACCATTACCATAAGAAGTCCAATCATATGTGTAGTAGTGAAAGAACGTCTTTTCTGGATTATTGATATTAGGAATCAGACGAATCGTATACGTCTTGTCTTTCTCAAACTTGAGAATGTTTCTTGCACTCGATTGAGTCGAGTTCTTTTGTAGTGCGCCTTTGATGCTATCGAACATTTTGTTGGTGTATGTATTCATATACTTTTTAGATATTACGTTATTTTTTTTCTTTTGCAAGCTTTTCTTTTATTATTTTTAAGCCCTCAATTGAAATTTTTTTACAAGCCTTTGATGTATAAAATTTTGTTCTAAAAATAGAAATTTTAGAAACCACATCTCCGAGCATAAATTCTAGCAATTCATAATTGTTTTGGTTCATTATTGTTTGAAAATTTTCATAAGCCAAACAATTATAAACGGATATATTTTTCTGTTTCAGATGTAAGAAAATTGTATTAATAGCCCCATCCTTATGGTTAAAATATCCCTCAATGCTTAAATTGTGATCTTTACAAAATCTGTAGATAAACATAAGACCATCAGTAACTGCTTTCTTCTGAATTTCAGAATCTGGTTCAGAGTAAGTCTTTTTTCTTCTATATAGATTATAGCTCTTAACAGCCTTTTGTGTTAAATAAAAATCCAAATCAAAATAATCTTCATCCTCATATACAACATAAGGAGCTTCTATAAAATCATTGATATTAACATAGGAATTTCTTTCAAAAAAATTTTTCAATTTTAATAAAACTGCATATTTCTCATGTTCTTGTATGTTTGAAAAATCCTTCTTCAAAGTAAAGGGTAAATTTTTTTTAGTCCTACTTATACGCAAATGAGTATTGTATATATCTTCTATATCTTTCACTTTTTAGTCACTTTAAAGATTCTAACATTTTTTTATTTTTTTTATTGTTTATAAATTTCATAATATATTTCGATTTATGAAGAGTTGGATCTTGTTCTAAAAATATTTTTACAGCTGACATATCATTATCAATATTATGTAGCATTTTAAAAAATTCTCTTATCTTTTTATCCTGTATATATAAAAGTAAAATAGAAGCATAATTCATCTTTTTATTGTTTATAATACAAATAAAACTACAAAAAGAGTTAAAAATGTGTTCAATTTCTTTATATTCTTTTTCCAATGTCATGTTTTTTTAAAAGTTTTGTAAAATTCATAAATTTATCATTCAGTAATCCACCAGCCATATTTTTATAACCACCACCATCGGCTAAAGTTTTTGCTATTTGTGGTAAATCCACATTTGAAAAATGATTTTTCCTAAAACTAACTTTTTGAGTTTTAATATTCACTATTATAGCGATTTCATATCCCATATTTGTCAATTCAGAAGCAACTTCATTAACACAAGTATCAGCAAAAGTAGCTATAACTTTTCTAAAAACTCCTTGAATTTTAAAATCACCAACGTAAAAATCGGCATCGTCTACTATTTTATGTATTTTCTGTTTATAAAAATCGATTATCTTATTTTGATCCTCTGTAAAATGAGAATAACCGTCATTAAAATCCTTTTTCAACTTTTGAAGTTTATCCCCTTGATAATTCCAATACAACATGTTCAATCCAATGGATAAATTCTTTTCCAAAAGCCTATAAGATATATAATCATCAACCAAAGCCACAAATTTTCTCTGGTTCGCTGTTATTTTTCTATCTTGATATTTATTTTTAAAATATCTATATACACCTAAAACACTAGAACCATACTCAAAAACCTCTACTTTTGTTTTTTTATAAAGCTCTTTACACCTATTTGCTTCTTGATGATGATCTAAAACATATACGTTTTCAAAATCTATCAAATCACATATATCGCAAGTATCCAATCCTAAAAAATAAACAGCATCATAATCACTTATTTTATTTTTCAATAACCATTTCGAAATTGTAGATCTCAGAGAATCGTGTGTACATAAAACATAAGCTGGACTACTCCACAAATACCAAGATAACACCAAATAAGAAGCTGATCCATCCAAATCTGCATGTGTAAATACGTGTATCTTTTTAAGGTTATCCATTGGTTTTGTTGTTATAATATATATAATTTATCATTATATTTCTAATCTTCAAGTTCTTTTATTGATTTACTGAATTCAGCTAATTCGCTAGTGTCATTTCTCAAATCATCCTCTTCTAAAGTCAGTGTAGTATAATCGATTTTCAATATCGTAGAACCAAAATTGGGACCAAAACGATTCTTAGCTATACCCATGTTTATGACACCCATATCCTTATCTTCATCCGATTGCCATATATTAAAAATGCAATCGGCGGTATTCGCCAAACTAATACCTTCAGATATAGTATCTAAACTTGGATTGGAAGAATTATAACCAGACCTGTTAATTTGTGAAGCTGTAATGATAGGTATACTATATTTGTAAGAAATAGCTCTCAATTGTTCAGATATGTATTTGATTCTTTCATACATATTAGTACCTTTGGAACTATCCATCAAATTCAAATAATCCAACACTAAACAATCCACAGTGATGCCCTTTTGTTGTAATTTTTTAATATATGCCGACACTTGGAATGGTGATAATGTAGATGGTGGAAATTCTTTAATCAAAATTTTAGATTTTTTATTCCTATCCTTCAAATCCAACAATTCATTTTTTAGAACAGATACATCTTTTTTCAATTCATACATTGGAATCTTGGTCAATTTGGAAGCAAATCTCATACCATACATGATTTCCGACATCTCCAAAGAAATTACAAGTGCCGTTTTCCCTTGCATTGCAATGTTTGCCGCAACATTTCCTAAAAATATAGACTTACCAACATTCGTCTCACCTATGAAGACGTATAACGCTCTACCATTTTCGGCAAACCCACCACTTATCTTATTGTCCAACCACTTCCATCCGCTAGATATCTTTGATTCATTTTTCGACATCTCTGTGATAAAGTAATCAACATCATCAAGCAAACTAAGCCCCATGGAGTTTGAAAGATTGATACTAACAGCCCTCTCCATCTTCATCAAAAGATCGGATGAATCCAATTTATTGCTATCTATCTTTTGAGCAGCTTCTAATAAAACCTTATATACAGATTTTTCTTTCAAAAATAATTCTGTATTTTCGTAAAGCTCTTCTCTATTAAATTTTACATTATCCAACTCGTCCAATTTGGATAAAACATTTTTAAAAGATTGTTTAAGATCTGGATCATTTAAATATGTTTTAATTTCAGTGATTGTTGGAATTTCACTACGTTTTAAATAAAAGTCTTTTATAATACCTATACTGGATTTAATATCTTTATCGGAAAATAGATCAACGTTCAAATGATCTATCACCGATGCCAAATATTCAGAATTGAATAAACAGTTATATATTACGACTTTTTCATAAAAGTCTAGGTCTATTTTTTTTATTTCGTTATCCATTTTTGTTTAAAGTATTCGTTTGATGCTTTCCAATTTTCATTAAATGATCTCAAACCTGGTGAAGAATGATCTATGAGTATAGGCCAAACACCAATTTTCAATCTATTTGAATTACTAGAAAGGCTGAAATCTAAATCGTAATGATGGAATTTGAACTTTTCATCAAACCTAGTCTTTGTTTTTAAGACTTTGGCACAATTAATCACCATAAAAACACCATCTATCATTGCGACTCTAGAAGGTGATGCTCCAAAAACTGTAATATGATAATTGTTCAAAGTTTCTTTGCAAGTATGTCCAGCAAATCCTTTTAAATCTTGCTTATGGCTCATTAAGTGCCAAAGATTTACATCACCAATAGTGGGACTACTACATCCAGCAACTCCAATTATATCGTAAAGTTCCATAGATTTTTCTATTTGATAATGCAAATCCATATTGATAAAGTCAACGTCATCGTGAACAAGGATCATATAATCGCAACTTTCACCGTAATTGTCAATACAATTATTGTAATATTCACTCAATCCCATGGTGGAATTGCCACATTTTAATTTCAAATCTATTTTTTTAGATGGATGGTATTGATTTATTTTTTCAAAACTTTTAAAAATTTTTGTTTGACAAGGATCGTGTTCTCTGGTAATACTGCAAGCTACAATTTTCATTGAGATTATTGTAACGCAAAAACTAAATAATTCAACAAATATGAGAAATAATGATCAAGTAGCAATATTCGAATCCTATAGAGAAGAGATTTTAAAGAAATTTAAAGATAGCATTTCTGGTGAAAATAACATTGAAAATGAAGATATTAATGACGCAGATTTAGGTACACCAGATGATATCGATATGGAAGGTTTAGAAGATGACGATACTGAGCAAAAGGACGAAGCTCCTAAAAGAAAAGTTGTTGTCAAATCTGAAGTATTAAGCACAAATGTTGGTCCAAAACTCAGAGAAATTTTAAGAAATATTCCAGAAGTAAGTGAAGATGTTGACATACTATCTTTGATTAAAAAATCTATAGAAAAAATAAACTCCAATTCAGAAAGCGAAGAAGATCATATTAAAGCATCTCCTTTGGCAATTTACGATAAATTGATAGAGTTAAACGCTATCAGTGAAGAGGAAATGGATAATGATAAATTCGAAGATTTCAATCCAGATAAAGAACCAGACGTTCTCCAATCATTCGAAGATGATGATTATAACGAATTTGATGATTCTGATGAAAGAGAACAGCAGTGGAAAAGAGAAGAACTCAGAGGTAAGTGGGATGATATAATCAGAGATATGGGTACTGACTGGAGAAAAGATGATGAAGATTTTAGATCATCTAACTATTAATCAATATATAGCGCAATCGAAATACCCCACAGGGGTTATACCCTCTCTGGTTAATTGATATATTTCACCATCATTTAATGATTCGAAACCGTTAATATCTTTTGTTGAAAAATCATTATTATATATATTGGCGTATAAATTTGAATTACATTTCAATAAAAAACAATTCTTAGTTTTTATATTAAAAATCCAGCAAGAGTAAGAACCCTCTAGTAAAGAAAAAACTTCTTTTAAAACATTAACTTCATTTTTAATATTTTGTTGCATAAAATTCAAAATACAATTTATTAAACAAGAATTGTTATCTGGCACTAAAAAATCACAAGTTTCAAAAACTCCCAATATGGTTTGAATGTTAAATATTTCTCCAGAAAAAGCAACGATCCAATTCTCATAAAAAAATGGAGGTGTTTTTTTAGATTCCAAAAAATCAGAAATATTTGGAGAATTCACGCCATAATAAGATATCACATCATTACCAGAATGCGGTGGTTGTTTTATTTTAGACAAATGGTTTATTTTATAAACATCAAAACTTTCTTTCTTTATCAACAACATCGATACATTGTCTGATTTTGAATTTTTATTTAATTTTTTTAATTTTATAAAAGTTTTTCTATCATTAGAACCATATATCATATCATTTAGCTCCGAATCCTATAACTTTATTTTTATTCTCATCTTCACTATAAAATTTGTTATCATCGCTCATATTATAAATTTCACTTAAAGTCATAGGTTCATTTATAGAATTCAACAATTCATCAGAAAGATTTAAATACTTCGCCATCTTTTTGGACTCTTCTACTTTTAACTTATCAAATTTATAATCAATCATAGTTCTACCCTTTCTACGTAACGCCTTATCTATTTTAGTATGTTCGCAATTAAAGGTTAAAATTATAGAAGCCTCAAGTATATCAGACAATATACCATCGGATATATTAAGCAAAGTCGATATAAATTGATTTTCTTGATCATCCCTAGAAATTAGAATTTTTTCAGCATCCTCTAGGATCAATATGCATTTTTTTCTTCTTATAAGAATAGAAAATAGATCTGGATCAGAAATAAATTTTTCCAAAAAAGTAGCTGGTATAAATATAAATTCCTTATCTATAACCGAAGTCAAATATTTTATAAAACTGCTCTTACCAGTGCCTGGTGGTCCATGAAACATATAAAGACCCTTATTATTATTTGATAATTTGTTTACAATTTTTTCATAAACATTTTGGAAACTTTGCCCATAATTCAATTCCAAATTTATTTTAGGAACCCTTATGTTCAAGGGTTCGAAATCATATTCACCATATTGATTTTTCATCAATACACAAACTTGATTCTTCTTAGTGTCTTCCAACACATATTTTTCTAAAAAAGAAAATTGTTTCTCCCAAGAATCAAATATCTTATTACTAGGATAATGTATAGATACATGTATTTTGGAATTATTTTTATTTATATTTTTATAAATATTCTTGAAATTTGAAGCAGATTCATCTTCCCCCTCATCAACCATTTCTTGTGTATAATTATCATTTAAACACTCTTCAAGATTTACACAGTCATCTTGATCATGGTTATCATTATCAATTACACTCAAAACCATTATAAAATGATCATGTCTAAAATAAAAATTAGGTCTTTTTTTAACGTTTAAAAAAGTTAAAAAATTACTCTTGAATAACTTATCACCAAAAGCCTTCACATTCAAACTTATACAAGAATGGTATACGAATTCAAAATTATCGAAAAAATATTCTAAAAGAGATATATTAAAATACTGAAAAATATTAAATGATGAAGATTCATAACCATATTCCAACTCATAATATCTTTTAACGTTAAAAGAGTGGCCGTGTTGATCTGGAGCATGAAGATTTAGATCATGTCCCAATTTTAAAAATTTCATATTATTCTTCTTCAGTTTGTATTACTCGTCTACTTTTATTATTTCTTTCTCTATTTTTATTTTTTCTTTCCTTTTTCTGCTCATCAGACAATATGCCCAATACATCTTCTCTCCAAGTTCTATTAGCATCTTTTCTAGACAACGAAGGTTCTCCCTTGCCAGCCTTTTTCTTTAAAGCTAATCTAATTTCTTGCATTATAGGTGATTTTTTTGATATCCAAGTTGATACGTACATAATATTATTCCTTTTTAAATCTTAATTCCTTTTTTAAAGTTTCATCCAAATTTGGTAGAAATTTATTCCACACATTTTCATCATTCTTCCAATCTTTATAAAAACCCAAAACCTCATCATTGTAAACATAACGATGGCCTTGTTTTTGCAAAACATTATAACCTTCGGCCATTTCTAATAAACCAGAAAATTTATTCAAACCAGTTTTAAAATTTAAATACATTTCAGTCTCTAAAAAGGGAATGGAGAATCTATTTTTCACACAAAAAGCCCTAATTGTTAAACCATTTATACCTTTAGCCAAAGCTGTCGAATCTTCTTCAGCATCTTTATTATCAGACTTTCCAACCTTTTCTTGCTTGGTAGCCAACTGAACAATTACAGAAGACATGTATAACGGACCAGAACCTCCACTCTGATTTTTCACCAATGTAGGATAGAGTGCTGCTGGATTGTCATATACATGATTCGTGAACAACACAGCGCAATTGGCTTTAGCTGCTGCATGTGTAACGGCTCTCAACATGCTTTTCAAAGCAACCGCTCTAGCTCCCATATCGGCACTATCCTTACCATCTTCTATAATTTTAGCCTCTCTGGAAGAGATTAAATTACCCAAAGAGTCGATAACTATCATCACCTTACCTTGAAGTTTATTATCAACTATATTCTTCAAAAATTTTACAATTTGATTCCTACAATCTTCTATAATCTCTATAGGGCAGTGCTTTACTCTTTTAGGATCGCAACCTAACGCAATTGCAGTATCTGGATCCAATGCATTTTCAGTATCAAAATACACAACATGCATTCCTTTTTTCTGAGCATTTGCCATTACTTTATTCGCAATTAAAGTTTTACCACAAGCCTGTGGTCCAACTAAACCAGTAATCCTACCTAAAGGAATGCCACCATGAATAGAACCAGATATAACAGCATTGAGAGCCATTGAACCAGTATCTATCCACTCATTAACTGTAGAAAGAGTGTTCTGATTAAGAAATACAGCCTCTGGATTTAAATCTTCTAATACCTTAAAAGCGTCTTCAATATTGCCAAAACTTTCATCATCGACTTCAGATTCTTTTTTATTTTTAGCCATGTATATATATTAACAAAAAATCCGTGAAAGTCAAACTCTCACGGATTTTTTTATAGCATCAGATATTAAATTAATTATTCATCAAACAATTTAATAGTTGGAGTCTCTTTGTTCTCAACTTTAGGAGTTGGAGTGAACATTCCAACATATTGTTCCAACAAACGA
>Ga0214923_10002853_pt1 | contig 22391 bp, 20 predicted proteins | sample LL1510_MetaG_FD_177993 | JGI IMG/M metagenome (GOLD analysis project Ga0214923, IMG submission 177993) | Freshwater microbial communities from Lake Lanier, Atlanta, Georgia, United States - LL-1510 | ecosystem: Environmental > Aquatic > Freshwater > Lake | place: USA: Georgia | collected...
CCCGGCTCCGCCTGCAGTCCCGCTCTGTCGCCCTACGGGCGCCATCGCAGAACTGCCGGTTTAGCGCAATGCCTTACGCTCGGCTTCGCCGGCTCCAGGCACTTCGCTAAGCCGGGCGCGTCGTTAGGCGAAATAGAATTATAATTTTTACATATAAATAATTGAAACCATGAAATTAGTAATTATTTTTGGGCCTCAAGCGGTCGGTAAAATGACAGTTGGTCATGAGTTAGAAAAAACGACAGATTTGAAACTTTTTCATAATCATATGACTATTGAATTAGTTTCTCCATTTTTTAGTTATGGAAGCGAAGCAGGAAAGAGGCTCGTAAATCTTTTTCGTAAGGAAATATTTGAAGAAGTTGCTAAAAGCGATTTGGAAGGCTTAATTTTTACTTATGTGTGGGCTTTTGATCAAAAAGCAGATTGGGACTACATAGACAATCTTTGCGGTATTTTTGAATCAAAAGGTGCTAATGTCTATTTCGTTGAACTGGAAGCTGATGTTGATACTAGACTTGATCGCAATAAACATCCTCATAGACTTAGCCACAAGCCCACAAAAAGAAATCTTGAAAGATCCGAAAAAGATTTAAAGGATTCAATGGAAAAACATAGATTGAATTCAAAAAATGGAGAAATTAAGAGAGAAAATTATGTGAGAATCGATAATACAAATCTGTCTCCCGAGGAAACGGCCCAAAAAATTAAGGAAAGGTTTCAATTATAAGGGAAAAAATTATAATTCTACTTGCTCCCGTTGGTCGCACCACGTCGCACTCTCGCTCCACTGTGTTTCGCTCGGGTCTGCTAACACAGTATATCTGGCTCGCTCGTTGCACTTCGCTCTCTCATATTTTGCTCATACTTTGCAAAACATCTCATAAAAGCAAACGTTTTTCGTTGAATGTAAAAATTAAATTTGCGGAGAGTAAGGGATTCGGTCACAAGTAATTTTCCTGACGAAAAATTCTCGCGACCCCGTCTCGCGGTGTTCGCCTTGTACTTCGTACAAACTCACACTGGCTCCGACTTTCGAATCCCAGAATAAGTAATACTATTACTTATTCTTAATAAAACAGCGGAGAGGAAGGGATTCGAACCCTTGATAGGTTTTACCCTATGCCACGTTAGCAGTGTGGTGCTTTCGACCATCTCAGCCACCTCTCCTTAATTTATCTAGGGTATTCCCCAGAAGATAATTTACTCTTTCACGACCTTTTCCACTTTTTAGAAAAACTTCCTCAAGTCTGGCATCTTCTTTGTTAGAAAATGCTGAATAATAAATTATTTTCCAGGGCATACCATTTTTTGAAAAAGCAGAATTTCCAGAATTATGTTCTCTAAACCTTCTTTTGAGATTGCGAGTTTTTCCAATATATAATTTATCTAGTTTATTACTATATAGAATATAGATATACCACATGAATTGAATATTTAGCTCCCAGCCCTAGGCTGGTCCGCCTTGGGCGGAAGCCACCTCTCCAAAAATCTTGATGTAAAATAACTTTTATATTATACCCAAAAATTTTATATTTTGCAAACCAATGTATGAGATGAGGTAATCGTCGACAAGAGTAATTATATACATTAACTAGACTAATAATAGTAAATTGGATAGTAATTATTTTCCTTTGCCTGCCTGCGGTAGGCAGGGAGGAGCTTTAAGTCCCTCCTAAGGGGGACAAAATTAAGAACTATTTTTTATAACTATATAAGCTACTTTCATGTATCACCTACAAAAGTCACAACTTCTCTATGATGCATCTCATCTTATTCTTACTACCTTACCTCCAAAATTTCCTCCATTTTAAATCGGACTTTGGGCCAAGTTTGATGAGTGTCTTGGTCACTCCGGTACCCAAGAGCAATCAAGGTGACGGCACTATAATCTGTTAATCCTAGTATTTGGTTGACCTTCTCTGGCTCAAAGCCTTCCATCGGGGCGGTATCTATTTCTAATTGAGCGGCGGTGAGCAATAATATCCCTAAGCCAATATAGGCTTGTCTACGGCTCCAATCAAAGAATTTACTAGGCTCAGTTTTATCTACAAATCCCTGTAACATTTTTCTATATCCTGTGAGAGTAGATGGATCAGCATTTCTAGCTTCAGCGGATACTCTGATAATATGGTCTACATTGGCTTTAGTTAAAATATTAGGAATAAGCAAGACTAACAGAGTAGGAGCCTCAATAATAGCCTTTTGCTGGTATCCTACCTCAAAAATTTGTTGTCTTAGCTCGGGTGATTCTATTGAGATATATTTCCAAGGTTGGAAATTCATAGAAGATGGGGCTAATCTAGCAGCTTCCATAATAGTATTGAAACTCTGTTCTGGTATTGGGTTGGTAGTAAATCTGTCAGTAGCATATCGCCAATTGAGAGCTTCTATAATTGATTTCATTGATATTGTAGTTAGTTATTGATAATTATTCACAAATATAGTATAGCAGAATTTATCAAAATATGGTATAGTAATAATATGACTAATTTTAGAATAAAAATATGAAATACTTACATCAAACTAATATCTATAAAATATTTACTTTATTGATTGTATGTGCCTTTTTATTCCCTCTGCAGACTAATGCTAGTACAGTTAGTTTCCCAAATGGAATATTACTAAAAGCTACCAATAATCCAAAAGTTTATTATATCGAAAATGGTAAAAGACGCCCAATCGAATCTCCCAATATGCTCCGATCTCAGTTTAGATGGGAAGATTTAGTCGTAAGTACCCCAGTTGAAGTGGATGCCATTCCGATGGGGGCGGAAATGACTTATCGTGATGGGTCTCTATTGTCTAATAGGGGAGTTGTATATGTTATCTCAGATGGGTCTCTTAGACCTATTGAATCTCCAACTACCTTTTCACAAAAAGGTTATAAATGGTCTAATGTAATAGCCGTTAGTGATGCCGAATTAGCTCCACACACCCAAGGAGCTGTACTCACCACAGGGGATAAACACCCAAATGGTAGTCTTCTACTAAGACCAGGTGGAGAGGTCTACATTATCAAAAATGGTCAGCGAAGATATATCCCAAGCCCGCTTATATTCGAAGCTAGATATCGTTGGGACTCTCTAATCCAAGTCTCAGAAGATTATCTTAATACTTATCCAAGAGGAGAAAATGAACTTTATCCAGATGGACTACTAATATCCAGTGCTACAGGAGTATATATGATGCAGAACAATGTCAGGCAACCAATTACATCACCTGAAGTATTCGAGAGCTATGGGCTGAATTGGGGGCAGGTCAGAAGAGCTACAGATTTTGAATTATCTATTATCCCTGTATCGGGAGCTTTTAATACAGTCAAAACTTATCGTGAAGGCTCTCTCATCGGTGCTAGAAGCGGGGCTATATATAGAATAGCTAGTAATGGAGAGTTACAATATATCCCAAGCCCTAATATATTCACTAGCCAAGGATTTAGTTGGCAGTCTGTAATTAGATTACCAGATAATGTTGTAAATCAATACACTAGATCGGGGAGAGTTGGCTTTAGTAATGGAGCTTTGATCTCTTATGGGGGTGGAGTATATTTGATAGAAAATGGGCTTAAAAGAGGTGTCCCAAGTCCAGCTATATTCAATGCTAGAGGATTTAGATGGAGTGATGTGAGGGCAGTCTCTGAGGATGAATTCAATTCTAATGCTATGGGGCAAGCCTTGTCAGATATTCAGGCCGCTAGTATAGATGGGTATTCTATCCCTGCCACAAGTGGTAGAACTGCTCGAGAACAGCATTTACCTTTGAGTTGTAATGATACAGATACCAATGATATTCACTATATTAATGCAGGAACTCCGGCTGGAAATGCTCGTAATGGAGTTTTGACTACAGGTGGAGCCTTTTCAATAGGATGTCCAGCTGGCAGTAGAAACTCTAGTTATGCTCCATTTAGTATACAAGAAGAAAAATATTATATCAATATGAGATGGAATTATGTAAGATGGTATGAGGCTACTAGTATCTTGACACAAAATATAGATGCTAATTCTAATAGAATTCCTTTAGTATCTGTAGCAGATTTTCCTAGCACTGGATGGGTTATTATCAATGGAGAGATTATTGCCTTCAATGGTAAAGACGGGAATAGTTTAATGGTATCTCAGCGAGGTGTAGACAGTCCAACTATAGCTCTAAGTCCACGAGAGCATAATTCTGGAAATGTAGTTCAGGAGGTTTATGAATATAGAACAGATATGTGGAGAGGTAGAACTCGTACAACTGAAATATCTAATATATCTCAAGCTAAAAATTGGCATCGGGGACGCAAAGTATTAATCACTAATCCTGCTAATGGTAAAAGGCTTGTAGCCTCTATAATAGAATCAGGGCCAGCTATATTTACAGGTAGAGTATCTGGTCTTTCTCCAGAAGCTATGTTTGATCTAGGAGCAATTACAGATAGTGATTTAGAATACGGCTTTTTACTTGATCAATCAATTCCAGTAGGACCTTTGCAATAATGAGCATAAATAAATATTTATATATATCATTTGTATTCTACTTTTTTATAGGTCTAATCCCTAGTCATACTCTGGCGAGTAGTCCCGATATACAATCTCGTAATACTTGGGCTACTGATTTAGATAATCAGTTCACTCTGAATACTTGGCCACCGAATTCTAGCAATACTTTGCGAGTACGGCGGATTTTGATTCATGATACGGCTATCCCTAGTTTTAATAGTGATATTCTTGACCCTAGACAAATGACTAGATCTATTTTTACTCAGCATGCTAGATATAATGGCTGGGGAGATATTGGATATAATTATCTGATAGCCAGAGACGGTAGTGTATATCAAGGTAGAATGGGGCAAAATGGAGTGAGGGGGGCTCACCTTTATGTGAATCGAACTGGAGATAATTTTAATTATCAGAGTGTAGGTATAACTCTATTAGGTCAATATGGAAGTGGATATGCGGTAGTACCAGAATTGATGAAACAGTCACTGGCTAAATTAGTAGGTTGGCTAGCTTCGGTTAATAGTATTAGCCCAAATGATTATGTGACTGAGCCTGTTTGGAATTTTTACACTAAGGGGTATACCTCCAGCTATACTGGATTTAGAGTAGCCGACCATGGTGAAATTGAAATTGGTAATGGAGATACTAATCTGGTAGATATGTCTTGGCTTCGGAATAGAGCTCAAGAGTGGAAGCAATATTATGATGACTCCGTTTATCGTACAGAGAATGGTAGATTTTATAATATTCAAAATGGTATCAAAACCCCCACTGGGAATATTGGAAATAAAAATATAATAAATATTAACTCAACTGAAATTAGTTTATTTCCAGACACTTCTAATATTAGGAGTTTTCCAGACGGGTCATTATTAGGAACAGATACAGGTGTTGGTTATCTAGAGCAGGGGAGTATCAGGCCTATTATTAACCCAGATATTTTTAATTCTAGATTTAATTGGAAAGATGTAATAGATATAACTAGAGCAGAGTGGAATTCTTATCCTTTAGCTCCAGCTTTGACTTTTAGAGAGGGGATGTTGGTCAGAGAGAGAAATAATCCAGATGTCTATGTAATTACTAATCAGCAGAGGAGACATATTCCATCTCCCGTCACCTTTGAGGCTTTAGGCTATAAGTGGTCTAATATTACAATTATCCCAGATGGAACATTAGACATATCTCATCCAAAAGGTTTGGTAATGCAATCCAGTCCATACCCAGATGGGACATTATTAGTCAATAGAGATAATCCTACTGGGATTGAACTCTTGGAAGCTGGTAAAAGAAGACCAATCCCTAGTCCAGAGATTTTTGACACTCAATATAATTACAGAGATTTAGTCAGAGTCTCTAGTTCAGAGTGGGACTCATATTCTCAGGGAACAGCTGTATATTTTCGGGATGGGGTGATTGTGAGAGCTACAGGTAGAAGTGAGGTTTATATTATGTCGAATGGTAAAAAAAGATATGTCACCTCACCTACGGTTTTTGAAAAATTAGGCTATAGATGGCATAATATAAAAGTAGTATCCCCAGCTGGGTTGGATAGTGTGCCGACTGGTAGCCCGCTTACTGAGGATTGAATAAGATGAGATGCATCGTAGACAAATAGTTACTTTTATAGATGATATATCAAAGTAGTTTATATAGTTATAAAAAGAGTTCTTAATTTTGTCCCCCTTTCGGAGGGGGAAGCCTGAAAGGCGGGGGTGGATTGAGCTAAAAATTAAATTCTATCCACCCTCCCCCTGCGGGTACTCCCTCCAAAGGGAGACAGAAATTCAAGTTGCAAAATACTCCACCCCGTCCAGCGTAGCTGTCCACCCCTCAAGAGGGGAATTTAAATGCAATCCACCTCCGGCCACTCCCGTATAAATACGACAGTGACCACCCCCTCCTAAACTGAAGTATAGGAGGGACTGAAAGCTCCTCCCTGCCTACCGCAGGCAGGTAAAGGAGGACAATTACCACCCAACTTACTATTATTAGTCTAGCAATATATAATTCCTTTTGTCGACGATTACCTCATCTCGTACAAAATCTTGCAAAATCTAGAAAAAAATGATATAATATTTTTTATAAGCGCGTGTAGCTCAGCTGGTTAGAGCGCTACACTGATAATGTAGAGGTCCCATGTTCAAGTCATGGCATGCGCACACTTCAATAAATTCAAAAATATTATTTAATTTATCCAGATTTAAGTTTCTTAAGATTACTTAGATTTTGGATTAGAGCCCAAACGGTCAGGGGTCCTACTCCTCCTGGTACTGGTGTTATTGCTCCTTCAAATTTAAAATCTTTATGAAAAATATCTCCTCTCACTTTACTCTCCTCATCTCTCAGGATTCCGACATCAATAATAATCTGATTTTCTCTGAATTTAATTTTCTCTAAAATATTAGCATTACCTATGGCTGAGACTATAATATCGGATAATTCTAATAAGTTTTCTAGATTTTTGGTATTTTTATGAGCTAGAATTGGAGTCGCTCCATAGGCTGGTAATATGGTGGCTAGGGGTTTTCCTACTAATACACTATCATTGATTATCAAGACGGTTTTGCCAACTAAATCAATATCATAATAATCCAATAATAATAAGATTCCCTTGGGAGTAGCTGGTATAATAGGAGCTAAATTAGCACTAATTCGGCTTTGGAATAGTTTGCCTAGCCAATAATTAGTCAGTCCATCAGCATCTTTCATAGGATGAATTGTGTTTAATACTTTATGTTCTTCTATAAATGGTGGTAGAGGTAGCTGAATAATAATCCCATCAATGCCTGTATCTTGATTTAGCTTTTGAATATTAGTAATTAATTCTTCTTGATCTATATCTGGGGGATATTTGAATAATTTGAGATTACCTCCAACCTCTTGGAGGGCTTGGGACTTTTTTTCAATATATATTTGGGAGGACATATCATCTCCAACTAGAATCACAGCTAGATTAAGTCCCTCTGGGATAGTAGGGATAATACTCTCAATAATTGGCTTAGCAGCTAATAAACTCATATTTAGATTAGTACTTAAATTGACTAATAAATTCAATAACTTGAGTCTTGATTTTCTCTAATTGAGATTGGTTATTTATGTTATCTACAACTTGGTGTATAAACTCAGCAATTGTCTCCATATTTTGTTCTTTTAACCCTAGAGTAGTCACAGCAGGAGTACCTAATCTGATTCCATTTGGTTTGAAAGGAGAGGCAGTATCAAAAGGTATGGTATTTTTATTAGTCTCTATATTCACTGTATTGAGAGCTTTGGATAAGATATCTCCGTCAATATTCTTATTTCTCAAATCGACTAAAATTAAATGATTCTCAGTCCCGTCTGAGACAATATCAAAGCCTTTTGCCTGTAGTGCTTGAGCTAGAGTCTTAGCATTTTTTATTACTTGTGTACAATATTCTGTATATTCTGGCTTGAGAGCATCCTCAAGAGCAATCGCAATCCCCGCTATATTATTATTATGTGGACCTCCTTGTAATCCAGGGAATACGGCTTTATCTATTTTATTCGCTATTTTTTGATCATTTGTCAAAATAAGTGCTCCACGAGGGCCTCTTAATACTTTATGAGTGGTGGTAGTAATAATATCTGCATAGGGGAATGGATGTGGATGAATTCCTGTCGCAACTAACCCTGATATATGAGAAATATCAGCTAAATGATAAGCTCCTATATCTTTGGCAATATCCCCAATTTTTTTGAAATCAATTTGTCTAGGATAGGCGGAATGTCCTGAAATAATCAGTTTTGGTTTATGTTCTTGAGCTAATTGTTCAATCTGGTCATAATCTATATATCCCTCCGGAGTAAGCCCATAACTAATAGAATTAAGCCATTTTCCAGAAATACTAACTTTATGCCCATGAGTCAGATGTCCCCCAGAGGATAAAGCAAGACCCAGAATAGTGTCATTGGGTTGTAACAAAGCTAAATAAACAGCCAGATTAGCAGGACTTCCAGAATAGGCTTGTACATTAGCAAATCGAGCTTGGAATAATTGCTTAGCATTTTCAATAGCAGCCAATTCAATTTGGTCTATGAATTCTTGCCCCTCATAGTAGCGGTGTTGTGGATAACCCTCGCTATATTTATTGGTAAGGCTAGAGCCTAGAGCAGCTAGAATATCAGCAGAAGCGTAATTTTCTGAAGCTATCAGGCGAATAGTATTGGCTTGTCTGGTGGTTTCTTGTTGAATTAAATCTAGAATTTTACTCATTTTATTAGCATATTATATATAAAACTATTATAACAAAATATCTAATATTATGCCAATTATTATGATATAATATTTATATATGAGAAATAAATTATACAAATGAAGCCTTTAAGTGGAACATTGTTAAACATAAATTTAGGGTTTGCCATAGTATGGGATTCTGTTGGTTTTCTTCTATTTATTTTGAGCTTCACCATATTATTAATACCATTGACAGCAGTTTTATCGGTGGTAATAGATATTTTAGCTTTTTTAACAGACTTGATATTTTGTACACTGTATCAGGGTTATGTGAAAATATATAATGTAAATTTTAGATTATATCAAATTAAAAGAATTAAAGAAATGATTCGGTTATCCAAAAGTTCAGGGGCATCTAAGAATCCTATAGCGAATAAGTTAGCTCGTCAAACTCAGAAGTTGAATCAATATGTGACAAGTAGACTTTCTAATTATGCATCAGAATTCATTGTGAAAAAGATTACATATACTATTATCGTTCTTACAATAGAAATAATTCCTTTTATTGGTGATCTTTCACCCTCTTGGACGATTAAGGCTAATTTGCACCTGAGAGAGCATCGTAAAAGAGCTAAAGAATTAAAAATAAGAAATGTCGAATTTGAAAATTCTTTAGCTAAATGGCGAAAGTCTCTAAGGATTGGAGGTATTGGTGGATTTAAATCTAGAAATAATAATAATCAAGATGTGATGAAGACTGCTGCCAATAATATTAGACCATTTAATAGGAAAAAGCCAGCTGGAGTAGGTTCTCAATCTTTACTTAGGCAAAAAGATAATAATCAAGATGTGAGGAATACAGCCGCTAATAATATCAGACCATTCACAAGACAACCAAGAACAGGAGACCAACCTATACAGGGGCAGAGTAAGCAATTAGCAAGTGTCCAATCAAAAGCTGCTAACCTAGCTTATAGGAGTGGACAATTATTTGGTAATATTCCACAGTTTTTAGAATCCCAAGAGGATGATAGATCCAAAGATAAAAAATCATCGGCAGATAATAGGGCTAGATATAGTAATAAGGAATCAGTATCTTCTGGAGGACGTATGCAGTCTCCCAATAATAATACCGGTCAAATCAATGGGGAGCGATTAGCTGGAGAGAGAGCTCAAGCTGCATTATATCCACAGGACGTAAACCCAACAATTAGAGATACAGTTGCCAATAATATCCAACCGTTTAGAAGAAAGAGATTAGCTGGAGAGGGAGCGCAAGCTATACCTAGACAGGATAATAATAAATTAGATAATGTAAAGTCAGCAGCTGGTAATATCGCCTCTGTGGGCAGACAACTAGCTGATAGTATTCCACAATCTCGAGAATATGAAGATGCAGAATTACAATACAGAAAATCATCAGCTAATAAAAACAAGCCTATTAAAACGCAGGTATTAGATGATATATCCAAACCAGTACAGGCACAAAATAATAATCAAGATACCAATAATATCTCAGTAGCTAATAATATTAAAAAGTTTAATAGGGCTCAACAAGACCAAGCTAATAATGAGCAAATATTAAAATTAGTCAAAAAATAAAACTATACTAAAATTAAAAAATATGGTATAATTAATTTAATAGAGATTAAATATATGAAATTCACAACTCTAATTAAAATAATTTTCCTAGCAATCACTATTAATTTGATTAATATAAACTCAATAGTAATCGCGCAGGATATTAATAGGGATAATTTGGTTAGTTCTGTCAATTCTGTCAATAATGATCCTAAAACTCAAGATGAAGCCAATGCTATTATTGATGTTTATATCAAACAGATTTTTGCAGATAGCTATTATACAGATAAATCATCTATAGGTGAGATAAAATTAGTTATCAAAAATAAATATCTCTACACCAAACAAAAAATAGACTTTGCAACAGTTAATTATCATATAGACCAAAACTTTAGATTTGGAGGAGCTGAATATACTTGGAGAATCAAAAAAGGTGATAAAGTAATTATAGAATTAAAAGATATTAATAAATCAGCTTTTTTTTATGAATTTGTAGAATCTGGAACCTATCAAGTTGAAGTAGCCGTCAACTCAGCAGGTAATATCAAAAAAGGTAATATAGTATTAGATATATATAATAAATTATCTCTAGATTATAGACCTCTTAATCCTGGTAAAGGAGATAATATAGCAGTCTCAACTGAATTACCAGTATCTCAATATGCAATAGAATGGAAAGTAGACGGAGAGACATTAGAAAAAAATAATAATAAAATAACCTTTATAGAAAACAAGGGATATAAAAATAGCTATTTTATCGAAGCTATCGCCAGAGATAAATTAAGTGGCTTTATCAAATATTATGGTAATACTAACATTGAAATCAAAGAACCAGAGATTAGAGTGTCTTTGGTAAATAATAAAAATAATTCTCCAATTGACTTTAGTGAAGAGCTCAATATAACTGAACCTACTCAATTATTAATATCTAGCGATGTATTAAATTCAAGTCAAAATGCCAAATTAGCCTATACCTATAGAATTAATGATAAAGTACAAGATGGGACGGGTAATTCTCTTGTATTAGATATTGATCCCAATCAATCCTATAAAGTAGATATAATATCTAGAGATACTAATCAAAAAGATGCAGCCGCAATAAAATCATTTGTAATCAATAAAGATAAAGTCTCAACTCCGATAGATGCCAATCTATCCAAAGCAGGTAGATTAGATTATTTCAAAAATGACAGATATCTAGGACTAGGATTATTATCCATAATGGCAGTAATGATAATGATAATGTCAAACCATAGCCAATTAAACAAAGCTATTAATAAATAATATAAATTGTGGATAGAATTAATAAAAAGCAAAAGTTTATTATTATGACAGTTATAGGAGGAATAGTAATTATAGGTACTTTTATTTGGTCAATGATAATCAATTTGAGCCAAGTTAAAATATCTAACCCAATTCCAGAAGTAAATTTACCAGAATTCTCGGAATTAAATAATAATAGTACTCCAAGTGATGCCACTAATACAAAAAAATCACAAGAAATAGCTGAAATCTTAGAGCAAGAAAGTAATCAAGAGCAGAATTTACAAGAAGAAAATAAAGAAGAGAATATTATAGATAATAACAATACAAATTTAGACTCAGAACAAAAACAAGAATAGTTAATTTATTGTACGAGATGAGATAATCGTCGATAAAAGGGAATATATACATTACTAGACTAATAACAGTAAATTGGGATAGTAATTGTCCTCCTTTGCCTGCCTGCGGTAGGCAGGGAGGAGGTTGGGTAAATTGAATTTTGTAACTTGTATTTTTGTCTCCCTTTGGAGGGAGTACCCGTAGGGGGAGGGTGGATAGGGTTAAAAATATAGTATACCCTAAAATTGTCCACTTCCACCCCCGCCTTTCAGGCTTCCCCCTCCGAAGGGGGACAAAATTAAGAAATCTTGTTTATAACTATATAAACTACTTTCATGTATCATCTACAAAAGTCACAACTTATTTACTATGCATCTCAACTTATTCAGATATATCCTGAATTACAGTTTTCTCGCCATAAGTATCCAAAGTCCAAGCTACTTCCTCAACCCTAGATTGACTATAATCTTTTTTATCTCGAATAAAAGAAGCTTTTTTCTTTTGAATAGTAGTTTTGATTACTGACCTAGTCGGATCAATATCACGAGACCATAAGAATAGAGTAGGTTTAATAATATAAATAATTACATTTGTCAGAAAAATATCAAAATTCTGCCCATTAACTTTGAAGAAGGCAAAAGCAAGGGTAGCTACAACAACAGGAATAATGCTAACTATAAAAAATCCAAGATTAGGCTTGAAATACCATAAAAATCCTCCAATTACCACTCCAATAGCTAAAATTGCAAATTGCCTGATAGTAATAGGACCAAAAATTTTATCTTCAGAATCAACAAATTGGGGAATATTATATTGTTGCATATTATTTTATTCAGGTTGTTTTAAATTCACCAAATTTTTAGGGATTGGAGCTGGTTTAGCAGTCAATACAATCGGAGCTGAGGATTTTGGTAAAACAGGAGCTTTAGTTGCTATAGGCTTTGGACTAAATTGAGGTATATTATTAGCAATACCATTCTGGGCAGGGGATTGGGGGGTAGTAGGGGGAGATGAAATAGGTTCGGGATTTGCAGTATTATTAGCTTGAGTAGCTGGTGGTACTGGTAGCGATGTAGGAGGAGTAGAATTAATAATAGGAGCAGGGGATTGTATATTAGCATACTCAGTATGATTAGATTCATTATATATATCCTGATACAAGACAGTCTCATCAGTTTGCAAATAATCATAAAAAGATAAAACTTTTCTAAGAGCTTCTCTCTCAGCTGGACTCAAAGTCTGAACTACCGTATCTCCACTAATAAATTTAGATTTAGCGAAATTATCAGCAGAATTCATACCTGTCGCTCTATTATAATACTCAATCCAATTAGCAATAGTAGGTTTAGCCTGAGGATTGTCTTGAGATAATCTTAGAGGGATATTCCCAATTTGCTGATTATTCTTCTCAACTAAACTCAATAAGTCTTTTCGCATCATTTCCTTAATCAGCTCAATAGGATAAATAGAATACTTACTCTCAATACGAGAGGCCAAATCCCTCTCAGAAGGCCAAATAGGATTCAAAGCCTCAATTAAGTTAAAAGATATAATATTGAATAATAATTTATCTTCAAGATTCGGAATAGCCGTCACATAAAGTTGGAAAATAATCTTAGATAATTCTCTATAAGCATTAGGATTAGCCTCTCTAATATTATTATCAAAGAGAGACTTTTCTAATTTCTCAGCAAATTCAAGAGATCCCGGCACATTATCTGAGGCAATAAGGGATTGGGCTTCATTTGTGATATCAGTGATTGTCATATATATTATTTAGTTTTAATTTCCTAAACCTTGTAAAGCTTTTGTATATCGTTTATATATATCTCCACTAGAAATACCTCTACTACTAATTTTGTCTTTAATATAATTTCTAATTTCTTCTTTATCAGGTTCTTTATAGGGTGCCCATGTTTTAGGGTCTTCCAATAGTCTAACATCTCCCTTAAGTATGGCATTATCAATAATAGAAATATCAAGCTGATATTTTGCCTTATTTCCATTAAACTCAAAAGCCCCAGTAGTAGCATCTTTACTTCGGATCTCAAATGCAGATCTATTTGTTTTTAATGCTTGTCCCATTTCTGTTATAGATAAATCTTCAACTTTAGATCTAGAATCATTACTAAAGAAGGCTCCTTGGTTTTTATTTTTTGCAACTTGTTCAATACGTGATCTAAATGCTTTATCTTGCCTACTTCGTGTTCTAGGAGTTGATTCCCCAGGATTTGTTTCGAACTTATCTTGAATGAGTGCATTTATTTGTTCAGATCTATTTTCATGTATTTCTGCATATTTTTTAAAGTCTCTATCTTCTAACAATTCATCTAGTCCCTCCAACTGTGTTATTCTCATCATAATGGCTTTACCTGTAGCTGAGTCAACTGTTTTTTTAAGCTTTTCAATTAACTCTGGTACTGAAGAATCTTCTTCTGTAATTTTTTTTGTTTCACTAGCTATTTTATTAGCATAAGCTCTAGCTAAAGTTGGGTTATTATCTAGGGTCCCATTTCTATTAGCTTCCTCTGCCAAATTATCTAATGTATTTTCAAAATTAGCTTTTCTCCCAGCTTCGCCTCCTAAAGTCTGTTGAGCTACTGAACTAATCCATTTACCAGTTCTTGAATCTTTTATCATTGAACCAATTACAGGAATATTTTCTACACCTTGACCTTTCTCAGTTCTCTCCTTACGCCTTTGTTTCATTATCTCATATCTATCATTTGGGTTTATTTTACCTCCACTAGCAATTTGTACTCCTCTAGTAGCTCCCCCAATACCTTTATCTACATTTTTAATTCCTCCTTGTACTAATTCTTTACTTTTACCAAACAGTTTACCTGTCCCATACCCCCCAGCTCCGACATAAGCTCCAAGTCCAAAGGTAGCAACTGTCCCAGCTACTCCCACTGCATTTTTGACAATAGATGGGGCAGCTTCGGAGGCTTTAGATGCTGTTGTATTAGCAGTGAACAATAATCCAATTGTCAATACATAATTAATTAGATTCCCATTAGTCATAATATTGCCACCAGAAGAAGAAGGATTAGCTAACATACCATTTTTCATCACAGAAAAGGCTAAATATAATAGGAACATAAGGGTTGGTCCATTTACTAATGAGCTTTGTAATTGCTTAGACCAATCACTAGTAAGTCCCTGAAGTCCTGGGACCAACTGAGCCATAAAAGCCAACGGAGAGAACATAATCACAAACCATAAAGTCACTATTCTTACAGCCAGGGCGACAGCCGTCCACAACAATACAAAAGCCAAAATAGCAATTAAAACAATTGTAAATATATTTAATGTTGAATTCTCTGTATTAGACTCTGCTCCAGCTTCTGCTAATTTAGAGGCGTTAGTTATAATATCTTTCATACTAGGTCCAAAAGAATTATAAAGAGTTATCATTATAATTTGGCTAATATCTATTAGGAAGCCGACTATAGCTTTGCTGAAGTTTATAAATAAAGCTACAAATATAAATTTAGGGAGCATATTCTTAGCGTTATAATTACTCAAAGCACTCAGATTGAGAACTGTAGCAATAGCAATGAGTAATAGAATAAGAGCAAAGAAAAGGTTAGCAAAATTTCTTGTAATGTCCCAGCCAGCATTAACACCATTACTAAAGAAATTTTGATAAGACATTACATTTGTAACAAGAGGCACAATAGCTGAGTTTAGTATCTCTAGCAATGTTGCTTTTAACCATCCAGTTAAATTATTTATTGCAGCGCCGAAAGTTGCATCACCAAGTCTAGCTAAAGGATTCCACAACCATTCCCATGCATTAGCATTAGCTTGCTTCGGTAGCATTATTATTATCATAAACAAAGGTAAAGTTATAACAGATAGATTCTTTACTTTAAATTTATTGATGATATTTTGTATGGATTTCATATAATTTATCTTAGTATACTATCAATTCCTCTATTTACCGTATTATTAATGGCTCCAGTGACAGCATTTTGTATATTTCGTCCTACAGGTATAGGACGAATTGTTATACCACCTATTCCTGGAATCCTTAATAATTCAGTCTCAGGGATACTGATATTTTCTAAGGTTCCATTTAATAAAGTAGAAATTTGGTAATTAAATTGGCAGGATAGGCTACTAGTTATATTTCTGATTAAAGCGGTTTGTAAGGATTTTAATATTTGTTCAGGATTCGGGATAGCTCCAGTTATAGTTGATTGTAATTGATTTACTAAATCCGGACTACGCCTATTTCGAATGGCATCAATAGGAGCATTAACAGCAGTATTGATTACAGAATTTAGTGTATTATCAACTCTGTATAACCCCTCTTGTAAAATAGGGGTTATAGTTCCCTCTAGAATATTTGTAGGCATTGCCTCAAAACAATTATCTCCAGAGGCTACAATAGCTTGATTTATAGTAGCTGTTGTGATTTCTTCAGCCATGCTAGATATAGTGGATCCAGGAGTTTGGATTATTTTAATAAATGGATTTTTATTATTATTTTCTGTCTTAGAAAAAATTCCTCTACCATCTCTCACTTCGGCATCAAGTAATTCGTGAGCCTGGTTAATTTTGGCATTAGCACTGGCGAACACCAAAGCTTTTATATCATTAGGATTATTATTAGGTAGAAGTCCTAATATCATACACTCAAAAGTGTTGGCATTTTCCACCCTAGTATTCCCACATTTTTTAGAGAAATTTTCTTTTGGTAATAGGCTTTTGGTTGAGTCCTGTGAATCTTTAAAATATTGAGCTAATTCTTCATGCTGAGTGAAGGAGAAATTGGCATAATTTCCATATTGGTTTAAGGCTTGAGATAGAATTCCCGTATTCTTGTCTAAAGCTCCAAATTGTGTTGCTAATTGGTTGAGAGTAAAATAATTATTTGGTGCTAGATTGTTGTTGGATATTTGATCTCTAACTGATTCAGTTATAGTACTTATAGTAGCGGCTTTTTGCTGAGCGGCTAGGGGAGCATCTATTAATTCTTTTTGCTGATATAGTGCTAAATCATCTACTACCACTACAGGTAATGGGGTAGGGGATGTTACATTCACAGGTAATGGCAAAGGGTTGAATATATCGACTGGGAGAGGAGCTACAAGGAAACTCGTATTAATACCCGGTTTTATAATATTATTATATGCGCTCTCACATTTTTGTACAAAATCTTTAAAATAAGAAGGACCAGTAAGAGCAAGTCTGGTCGGGTCAATAAACCATTTCCCAACATCGTTAAAATTTAAAGCTTGAGGTCCTGTTGAAGTGAAACCAGTTGCCCACTCACCTAAACCTAAACCACTCCTTATTTGTCCCAATCCAGCTGCGAGAGTATTAATTAAAACATTATCTGTTAGTGAACTTATATCAATCCCAAATGCTTGCTGAAATCCATTCCCACAAGCTGCCTGAACTCCCTTATAGGGACTGTCTGGAGCTTCAATAGGTCTTGCCTTTACACAAGTGAAAGTTGCTGTATTAGTATTACTTTCTATTGGTAATACCCCTCTATACTCTTTTTGACATACTTCATCTGGCTTACAAGTTTTATCTCCACAAGCATTTCCCTGCACATACCCAAACGATCTATTCGGATCAAGGAATAAATTACTAGGGGTATTAGTAGCACTAGGGGCATTAGCCCTAGGGGCATTAGCACTAGGGGGATTAGTAGCACTAGGGGGATTAGCACTAGGGGCACTAGCCCTAGGGGCATTAGCATAAGAGTATCTGGGTAATAATGATAAAAACATTAAACCCATCAACATTGCAAGAAATATGATATTTTTTTTATTTAATTTTTGATATATATAAACTTTCATATTTATAAGATTATTTTTTATAGATTAGATTGTATTTTTGTCGAAGAATTTGTAATTCTTGCTTGATTGGTATATCTAGATTTTGTAATAGAGATATAGTTAATTTATTATTTATATCTAGTTTAAGGGGATCAGAACTTGCTTCTAATAATCCTAATAAAAAGCTATTTTGTACCTGAGCAATTCGGATATAGGCTTTATGCAGAGATATAGCGTCAGGAGGAACTTCTACTATGAAAAGTGAATAATATAAATCTTTATTTTTGTTCAGTAGAGATTGTATTTCTTGGGTTTTCCCACTTAGGGTATCCTCAGATAACTGATTTATATTTGGTTGAATAGAATTCTCTCTAAATATATTGTATAAATTAGTTAAGTAATTGTCAACAGAGTTTTGGTTTAAGTTTTCCACAGCTATAAGATTAATATTCTCTGATGGCAAGGGAGGTAATTCTATACGACTAATTCCAATATTTTTGGCATTGTTTTCGAGCTCTTCGACTAGGGGTTTGTCTGAGTTAATAGCATTAGCAATTATCTCAGCTCCTATTTTGGTGAAATTAACCTCCTGTTCTTTGCCATCTTTGGTTTGTATTATTTTGATAGGAGCAAGCCCCTTGTCAATTGTGGATAAGGTATCAGATTTGGATTGGTCAGGTCTGAATATGAAATAAAAAATAATAGCTATTATCCCAAGACATACAATTCCAATAATCATATACATTAGATTCTGTCTGGTAAATATAGCTTTTAACATCGCAATTTATATATATTTAATTTCATAAATATTATACTATGAAATATTATATATAGTCAAATTTTGTTTTGTATTGACAAGTTTGCAATATATGTTAATCTAATAATATAATATATAAATAAAAATATGATTACAGAACAAATTATCTCAAATCTATATGCAGTACTTCTCTTGGAAATTGGATTATTATTATTGATTATTATATTGATTGTTTTAGATATAAAGAATACTTTAGATTCTGTCAAGAATCTAATTAATAAATTTGTAAAATTAGGTCATATTACTGTCGATACGGCTGAAGAATTCAAATCCAAAGTAACCTCTCTCTCAGGACTTAGCTCTGTAATTGGTGGTATTCCTACAATCATATCTCTATTGCAAAAATGGAATAATAAATCAACAGAACAGACTACGGAGCAAAAAGAAGATGAGGATGACTTGAATGAAGCCTTATCTAAGGTTACCCCCAAGAAAAAGAGAATAATTATATAATTAATTAAAATTACAAAACTATGAGTATAAAAAATTTATTCAAAGGATTATTAGCTGGGCTGGCTATAGGAGGAATATTAGGAATTTTATTAGCTCCTAAATCAGGGAAACAAGTCAGACAAGATTTAAAAAAAGCATATAGAGCTACAAGTAAGGATATTGCAAGAAGAATTAATGAGATTGAAGATATCAGCCAATCCAAATATGAGCAAGTTGTAGAAGCTGTGATAAATGAATATAAAAAATTAGATCCAATGACTCAGGAACAAATAGAATCTCTAAAATCCACTCTACAAAATAAATGGTCTGAGATTGTAGATAAAAAGTCTATTTAAAAGCCACTAATAAAAAATGTCACTTATTGACAAAAAATAACAATTATGCTATAAATAAATTGTAATTCTTATTTTTTTTGTATGGCTTATAATATATTGTATTGGCTTACCTTTTGGAAGTACAATACAATTATGCGATTGTTTGTCAGAATAGGAAATATTCAAGGATTAGATAATCTTTTGAATATAAATGGGCCATTAATTTTAGCCTCCAATCATAGAGGAAGACTTGATGGAATTTGGATTTGGTATTATATTGCAAAAATGAATAGAAGATATCCTGTAGATATAAGAATTGTGACAGGTGAGATTTTTTTCAAAATTCCAATTTTAGGTTGGTATCTAAGGCAAATGCGATGTTTTCCAGTTGAGCAGGGAAGAGGAGTAGAAGTATTAAAACCTATGGTAGAAGTCTTATCACAAGGCAAAATTGTAACTATATTCCCAGAAGGTAAAATGCAAAAACAACCTCATCATAGAAGCAATGCCAAAAGAGGAGTGGGTTATTTGGTTTGGAAATCTAAAGCTCCGGTTTTGCCAATCTATATTAATTATATAAAAAGATATAAATATTTACCAATTTGGGAAATGACTCTAATAATAGGAAAGCCACATATTTATAATATTAAATCAGAGAATGAGCTAAAAGAATACGCAGATAAAATACTAGATTCTGTGTATCAGTTAGTTGGAAAGTAGGGAATGAAATAAAAAACTCAAATATACTGTCCTCCTTTGCCTGCCTGCGGTAGTCAGGGAGTAGGTGCCCCGAAGGGGTAGATTTAGCTAAAGATTATTTTTAAATAATATTAACCCTTAGAATTTTTTCCAGCTAAATACACTTCCTTAGCTTGTTTATACCTAATAATAGCCTCTTGTCTAGCTTGAGGGTGTGGGATAATCGGCTCTATTACAGTATTATAATAATCTTGATCTAACCATTTATCCTGATATAGCCCTTGTTTATCATAATTCTCAGCTTGTAGATAAGGATTAAAAATTCTAATTGGCTTCGGGTCTGCTCCGACTGAGGCTCCCCATTGCCAACCTCCATTATTTGACGGCTCATCTAAGTCAATCAAACTAGCCCTAAAATATTCTTGTCCCCATCGCCAATCAATACCTAAATTTTTGGACAATACACTAGCTACAATCATCCGAGAGCGATTATGCATCCACCCAGTTTGAGCTAATTGTTGCATAGAAGCATCCACAACTTTATAACCAGTTCGCCCCGTCATCCAAGCCACAAATCTATCTTGAGCCTTCTTGCCTTGAACCCAGTCCATAGACTGCCTATATTGAGCTTGGAATTCTAAATTTAATAAATTCGGCTGATGATATAGTAAATAAGCATAAAATTCTCGCCAAATTAGCTCCGAGATATAAGCACTAGCTCCATTACTAGTTTTATTATCCATAGATAACTCTTCAACACTAAGATTAAGATATTTAATAATCTCATCTTTGAGCTTTCGTGCCGAGATAAACCCCCAAGCCAAAGCCAAACTCATTCGAGAAGTCTGTCCATCATCTATAATATCAAGTTCCAGACTATTCCGATTCAAGCTATAATTCTTTAATTTGCCGGAGACAAGATAATGCGTGAAATACTCCAAAGCCTCACTCTCAGAAGTATACCAATTAGATAAATTAGGTAAATCAAAATATTGGTCTAAATCATAAGTTGTATCAAGAATTCTGAATTCTCTCTTGGTATTGAATAGCGATTCAATAGTAGTAGTTTGGGGCTCTACATATTGCCAAGTTGATATAAGTTGAGTAGAGGCATAATTCACAGATTTTAGGTAGGGCTTGGGAATAATCTGTAAATTCAAAAATTCCTGCCAGACAGATTTTTTAAAAGGGGTGAATACAGTATACAGACTGCCATTTTGGCTTCTAGTCTCGGGATTGACACTTAATCTATCGGCAAATATATTCACCTTGATCCCAGCTTCTCTAATCTTACTAATTTGAATATCAAAATCAGGATATATATCTTGATTGACGAAAATTTCTAGATTATAAATTTGAGATAATTCAATTAAAGAACGAGCCCCTTTGCCACTAATTAGGTGAAAATGAGGGAATTGCTCGGTAAGCTTAGGTATGGCTCTAGCTAATAAAAACCTCTGTGGATAGCCAAATTGGGACTCTGGACTGGCCTCTAGCATATAATCCTCCAAAATAAAGACAGGAGCAAATATAGCCCCAGTCGTATGAGCTTTAGCAATAGCATAAAATAAGGCAGAATTATCTTCTAGCCTCAAATCTCGCCGCACCCAATAAATAATTAGATTAGATTTCATATATTTATTATAGCATACTTTTTGGGAGGTGGTGGGGAATTGTGAATTAAGAATTAGTAGTTATGAATTATATCCACCCTCCCCCTACGGGTACTCCCTCCAAAGGGAGACAAAAAGCTCAGATAAGCTGTCCCTCTTCGGAGGGGGAAGTCTGAAAGACGGGGGTGGATAAAGTTTAATTAACTATTTTTTAGCTTTTATATTCAATTCAGTTTCCTGTTCTAATATAGTTTGTTCAATAATTATACCTACACTAGATAGTTCTTTTAGAATTTCATCATCAGTAAATCTCATTACTCTGAAACCTAAGTTTTCTAATTTACTCTGCCTAATAATATCATTTTGAGCTATTTCTATATGATTATGACTTTCTCCATCTACTTCTATAATCAAATTTAATTCTAAGCATACAAAATCTACTATATATTTATCAATAGTTCTTTGTCTACGGAATTTATATTTAGTTTTACTACCCTTGAGTATATATTTCCATAGACAAGCCTCTGCTTTTGTCATTTCTTTCTTGAGCTTATCTGCTATTGGTTTTAATTTTATATTATAGTTATGATTAGACATTTTTGATATTTATATATTTATAAATATAGTTTATATTATTTTGATATTTTTTACTAATTTATATACAGTTATCTTTCAATCCACCTCCGGCACTTTGTGCCACCTCCTCCGAAGGAGGACAATTTAGGGTAATTTTACTGTCTCCCTTAGGAGGGAGTCCCCGTAAGGGGGAGGGTGGATAGGTTTCCGTTTGAGTTTGAGAGTCTAAGCTCAATCCACCTCCGGCACTTCGTGCCAC
>Ga0214923_10002854_pt1 | contig 22368 bp, 19 predicted proteins | sample LL1510_MetaG_FD_177993 | JGI IMG/M metagenome (GOLD analysis project Ga0214923, IMG submission 177993) | Freshwater microbial communities from Lake Lanier, Atlanta, Georgia, United States - LL-1510 | ecosystem: Environmental > Aquatic > Freshwater > Lake | place: USA: Georgia | collected...
AATTTCCAATCCACATCTACAAAATCACCATCGCTCAGTTCAAGTCTTTCACGAGCACTATAGCGGAAGGGTATTTTTCGAAATAAGCTTGGCCAAATGGTTTCCCAATGCCCGTTGAGCATCCAGAATGGAACACGAAAATTCTCGTGAGTAATGAGCGGCATTTGTTGAAAATTAACGTAGCGAAGGTAAACATTAAAACTCCTTACTAAACCAATTTTAAAATCAGGCAATAGTTAAGCGAGTGTATTTTGCTACTTACCGATAAATTAAATGAAAGGATAGTTTAATACTATTATTTTAGTAAATTCAATTTTATTTATCCATCAAATATCGATAACGCATACCTTATGAAAAAGAAACAAGATTCCCGCAGAGCCTTTTTGAAAAATACTGCTCTGCTTTCTGCAGCATCCGCTTTCCCTGCTGTATTTACACATGCATCCTCACAGGCTGCAAAAGGAACCCGAACCATTCGGACAGGTGAAAAAGTTAATTTAGCCTGCATAGGTATCGGCAATCAGGGAGGGTCGGATGTATATTCTTTCAGCAAAACCGGATTAGCCAATTTTGTTGCCTTTTGCGATGTAGATATGGGCGGACCACAAACCCAGAAAGTTTTAAAAGATTTTCCGGATGTTCCCCGCTTTCAGGATTTCAGAACTATGTTCGATAAAATGGGAAGCCAGATTGATGCTGTTGCCATAGGCGTACCGGATCATTCTCATTTTCCTATTACCATGATGGCACTTGCATTGGGAAAGCACGTATATGTTGAAAAACCAATGGCCCGCACGTTTCATGAAGTAGAGCTGATGATGAAAGCAGCCAAAAAACACTCGAAGTGTGTTACCCAGATGGGTAATCAGGGCCACTCAGAAGGAAATTATTTTCAATTCAAAGCATGGAAAGAAGCCGAAATTATTAAAGATGTTACCCGAATAACTGCTCACATGAACAGTGCCAGAAGATGGCATGGTTGGAATCCGGCTATTACTACATTTCCGCCGGCAGAACCTATTCCGGCTACCTTAGATTGGGATATTTGGCTGGGTGTTACACAACAACACGATTATCAAAAAGATTTTGTGAACGGACAATGGCGTTGCTGGTACGATTTTGGTATGGGAGCATTAGGCGATTGGGGTGCACACCTGATTGATACCGCACACGAATTTTTAGAACTCGGTTTACCAACAGAAGTTACTTTACTAAAAGGAGAAGGACATAATTCATTTTTCTATCCTCAATCGTCCACCATTCTATTCCGTTTCCCCGAAAGGAAAAATATGCCGGCAGTTGATCTCACCTGGTATGATGGAGTAAATAATTATCCTCCTTTACCCGATGGGTTTGGTAATTCTGCACTCGATCCGAATATTCCTCCGCCAAGTAATGGAAAAATTGCTCCGAGCCGACTGAACCCGGGTAAAATTATTTACGGAAAAGACCTAACCTTTAAAGGTGGATCGCATGGAAGTACGCTATCGATAATTCCGGTGCAAAAAGCGAAAGATATGGCTGCACAGTTGCCAGTGGTACCAGAAAGTCCTTCCAATCACTATGCGAATTTCTTGAAAGCCTGCAAGGGTGAAGAAGCAACCCGCTCGCCATTCCATATTGCCGGACCGTTAAGTCAGGTATTTTGTTTGGGCGTATTGGCACAAAAATTAAATACACAATTATTGTTCAATCCAAAAACCAAAACCATCACCAATAATAGTTTGGCCAATGAAATGCTAACCGGATTGCCACCCAGAAAAGGATGGGAGCAGTATTATAAAGTATAGCATGTTGCCACTATTGGAAATAGGTATTGTGTAGGTTACCAACAGAACGGAATTAATAAATATGCGACTGCTATATCCGCTAACATTTTTTAATACCCGCAGAACACGGGAAATTTTCAATGTAAATCCTACCAGTGTTCCCGTAAGAACAGAGGCAGAAAATGTTGAAATTCAGGTATTCGATTTCAGTGCAGCGCACCTGGAAGAAAAGAAACTGAATACAATAGCAGATTGCTTTCACTACAGAGATAACAATCATATTACCTGGATAAACATTGATGGCATTCGTAAATCGGATATTGAAGCGATTTGTCAGCACTACCATATTCATTATTTGATAACAGAAGATATTCTAAGTATCGGACAGCGTCCGAAGATGGATGAAATAGATGGGGTGCTGTTTTGTCTTTTGAATATGCTGTACTTCAACGAAAAAAACGGATCAGTTGAAACAGAACAGATATCCATTGTGCTAAGCAAAAATGTTGTAATAAGCTTTCAGGAAATACCGCAAAAAGATGTATTTGGAATGATGCGTGAAAAGCTGAAACTTACTGCCAGTAAATTGAGAACCAGTGGTGCCGATTACTGTTGCTATGCATTGTTAGACATGATTGTTGACCACTATTTTTTGGTGATGGAAAAACTTAGCATCCGAATAGAACAAATTGAAGAAAGAATTATACGAAGGGCAGATAAAAGATCGCTGGCAGAAATCAATAACTTAAGAAAAGAGTTATTTGTTCTCAAGGGAAATGTTAGTCCGGTGCGTGAATTGATAAATGGATTTATCCGTTCGGAGAGTGACTTACTGGAGGAAAAAACCACGAAATATTTTAAAGACATTCACGACCATATTGTTCAGGCAAATGATTTGGCCGAAAATCTGCGCGATTTGATGATCAATCTACAGGATTTATATATAAGCCAGGTAAACCTGAAAATGAATGAGGTAATGAAAGTAATGGCTATTGTTACCTGTGTGCTAACGCCGGCAACAGTAATAGGCGGAATTTTCGGTATGAACTTCGATGTAATTCCTTTCTCGCACCATCCCAATGGATTCATATATACCGTGCTAGCCATGATTTTGATAATGGCAGGCTTTCTGGTTTATTTTGGCAGAAAGCGTTGGCTCTGATAACGGTTTTACCCTAGAGTTCTATCAAGCTATTGGTAGTTCCAAAAACGTTCACTACTTCACCATCTCCCTGAGGATCGTTAATCCATTCGGTGTTGTTTAACCGATATCGGAACTCGTGACGTGTATTTTTAGGCAGGTTGATTTCTCCTGAAAAGCTGCCATCTTTCTTTTTTTGTAATATGATACCTTTTTCCCAATCTCCCTGCAATCCCAATACCTCTACTGTATTGGCTTCAACAAAATCAACCAGGAATTTCACTTTTGAATACTCTTTTGTTTTATAAACTGTCTTTTGAATCATTGTGTACAATTTACACTTTATACAGAAACGGGAAAAAGGTAACCCAGTAACTCAATTTAGTATATATCCTTTTGAGTTACCCCCTTAAATGAAAGGCTTTTGGTTGAGTAAAGGCTCGCAAACCAGCATGAGAAAGTGTACTTCCCCAACCACTATTTTTCCTTCCGCTCCAGGGCAAAGCCGGACTAACCCTGTCGCAACAGTTCCAATATACTGTTCCAGCATTTAGTTGAGAAAGTATTGCTAGAGCCCTTTCCTCAGAATGGGAATAAACCGAGGCAGTAAGTCCGTACTCGCTATCATTCATTAACCGAGTAGCCTCTTCATCATTATTTACTCGCATAATTCCGATAATTGGTCCGAAAGACTCTTCCTTCATTACCAACATTTCGTGAGTTACAGCTGATAAAACGGTGGGTAAAAAGTAGTTTCCGGAATGGTCAGACATTGGTTTTCCGCCACAATGAAGCAGTGCACCTTTTGAAAGAGCATCCTGCACCTGGTTTTCTAAAATTGCTAATTGTTCTTTGCGCGTAAGTGGTCCAATATAAACAGCTTCATCTCTTGGATTTCCAATGGTATACTGACTCACTTCTGCTACAAATGCTTCTAGAAATTGATCATAAATGTCAGTATGCACATAAATACGCTCAACAGAACAACAGCTTTGTCCATTATTATAGAAAGCTCCATCTGCAGTTGCCTGCACTACAGAGATTAGATCAGTAACCTCATTGGTAACATATAATGGATCTTTCCCTCCCATTTCCAATCCACAAGCAACTCTTTTATGGGCAATTTTTTGATATATAGAATTTCCGGTACGATAGGAGCCGGTGAAAAAATATCCGTTCAAAGGGATATCCAATAAAAAACTCCCTACATTTCCTGAACCAATCACAATGGGAATGATATTCTTGGGCACCCCTGCTTCCATTAATAATTCGTGAATTGCTATACCGGTTAAAGATGATTTTTCGGATGGCTTATATATAATCGCATTACCGGCCAATAATGCCGGAATTAGCACATTCATACCTACCAGATAAGGGTAATTCCAGGCTGAAATATTTGCAACAACCCCCAGTGGTTCATATATAATTTTTTCGCGGGTATCACTTGCTTCAACCATCCACTCTTCTCCAATATATTGAGCAGCATGTAACAGCAACCAATTGATTCGAGAACAAGCACCATTAATTTCATTTCGCGACTGTTTGATTGGTTTTCCAACCTCATCGGTTAATAAAACTGATAGTCTGTCGATATTGGCTAGTAATAAATTCTTAAATTTTTCCAAAATGGAAACTCGCTCGTAAAGTGCCAGCGCATTCCAATGAGGTTGAGCCCGCTTGGCATTTTCCCATTTATTGGTAATCGTGGAAGGGTTATCTACTGTTAGCTCGCCTATCAATTGCTGATTATAAGGATTCAATACAGCTAGTTTATTAACATCCATATTTCATTATTTTATCACTTTCAGAATTGAAACATTCTATTGAATATTATTGTATTTTTCTTTGAGCATGATGCAACCTTGCCTGTTGTAGCAACCAGTTTCGTATTGCACACGAAAGAGATTCCGAATGAGATGAATCGGTTCGCTCCGGGTGCCATTGAACTGCAAGTAATGGAGTATGCTTTTCCCGTTCTTTCCATTCCAATGCCTCGATTACGTCATCTTCAGAAAGGGCACTGATCATGAAATCATCTGCTAGCCGATCTACTGCCTGATGATGAGCACTATTGATGATTGTTTCCTGAGTTCCCGCCAAAGCAAACAATTGGGTACCCAGTGAAATCTGAATACTATGAACGCGATCGCCCATTTCACTTCGGCGATGATTATTTTTTCCTACTTCCTCTAAATCAGGAATCAAGGATCCTCCCATAGTAACATTAACTAACTGTAAGCCTCTACAAATTGCAAGTACAGGAATTTGTAGTTCCATAGCTTTTCTAAAAAGATTTTGTTCAAAGTAATCGCGGGGTTCATCCCAACCATCCTTAGGTGCATGGGGATAAGTTAAGCGATTACTCTGATAGCTAGCAGGATGTAAATCGGTTCCTCCAGTTAACACCAAAGCATCACAGGTTGAAAGTAAATGTTCAGTAGATAAGTGTGCTGCTAATAAAACAATTTGTATATGCAAATCATTACCCAATACCCATCGAGGATAAAATTCAAATCGGGTTGTTGAATTACTAATGCCAATTACTATTGAATTGCTCATGGGTTAGAATGCAGCTGCATATAATGCTCTAAAATCGTTCAAACTTACCGGTTGTGGGTTATTCGGGTGAGCAAAATCCTGCAAGGCAAGCTGTGACAATGTTTCAAGCTGATTTTCCTGAACCCCTACCTCCCTTAATTTTGCTGGAATACCAATTTGCTGATTGAGTTGTTGAACCCATTCAATTACACCCGCAGCATCCTTTTGCTCAATGGGCAATACCTGAGCCATTCGATTAAATTTTTCCGGTACACATGATGCGTTAAATGCAAGTCCATAAGGAAGGTTAACAGCATTGGCCAAACCATGATGTGTATCTAGCAAGGCCGACATGGGGTGAGCAAGTGAATGAACAACTCCCAATCCTTTCTGAAAAGCAATTGCTCCCATCATGGAGGCTAATAACATATCAGACCGGGATTGCAAAGTTGGTGCATTTACAGCAGTTGCTAAAGCATTTGCAATTAATCGAATACCTTCCAATGCAATACCGTCGCAGAGTGGGTGATAATTTTTTGCGAGAAAAGCTTCCATATTATGGGTAAGCGCATCCATACCCGTAGCTGCTGTAATGGCAGGTGGTAAGTCGACCGTTAACTGTGGGTCTGCAAAAACGCGAATAGCTAATAATTTAGGACTAAACAAGATTTTCTTTTGGTGGGTAACATCATCGGCAATGATGGCAGAACGTCCAACTTCGCTTCCAGTTCCTGCAGTGGTAGGAACGGTTACAAAAATGGGTACCGGACCGGTAACCAGAACATCCCCTCCAATCAAGTCATCATACACAAACAAATCATCCCGATGAAAAACCCGCAACACAATTGCCCTTGCCACATCAATAGCAGCACCACCTCCTAATCCAATAACTGCATCACATGCATGCAAATCATATTGATTGGTTCCGGCATACACATCCGATTTAACCGGATTTTTATGTATTTCATGAAAAACCGAAATAATTAGTCCTGCCGACTCTAATTGTTGTAAAATTTTAGTAAAAAAAGGCAGCGTTGCGATAGTTGCATCGGTAACCAACAGTGGGCGACAAGTTCCTTGTTCGAGTAAAAAACCAGGCAATTCATCAATTGCTCCGGCACCGAATCGGATAATTGTTGGGAAATTAAATTGTACAACTGACATAGCGTAATTCAATAATATTATATGATTTCAAAATAACGACGAGTTTCCCAGTCGGTAACTGCTTTTGCGAATTGTTTTACTTCCCATTCCCGGGTTTCGGTAAAATGTTGCACAAATGTTTTTCCAAACAACTCTTTTGCAACCGGAGAGGTTTTCATAACTGCGGTGGCTGCCGATAAACTATTTGGAAAGCGACCATTTGAAATATCCTGATATCCATTTCCCAAAGAGGCAGGCTGTTGTAACTTCATACGATGCTCGATTCCATACAAACCTGCTGCCAAACAAGCAGCCATAGCCAGGTAGGGATTGGTATCACTTCCTACAACTCTTGTTTCCAGACGGCAAGCACTACTACTTCCCGGTAAAGCACGTAAGGCAACCGTTCGATTATCTATTCCCCAAGTTACAGTGGTAGGTGCCCATGCTCCTTCTACCAAACGCTTATAAGAATTAACTGTTGGAGCAACCATTGGTAAAATATGAGGCAAACAATATAACTGACCTGCAATATAGCTTTTCATAATTGCACTCATATGATACTTATCTTTAGCATCGTAAAACAGATTTTGCTTCCGGGATAAATCCCATAGCGATTGATGAACATGCCCACTGCAACCAGGTAAATGCTCACTGATTTTTGCCATAAAAGTTGCCATAACACCCTGCAATCTTGCTATCTCTTTCACTGAAGATTTAAAAAGAACAGCACGATCTGCGGCAGTTAAAATATCTGAGTAGCGAATTGCCGCCTCATATACTCCCGGACCGGTTTCTGTATGCAATCCTTCAAGCGGAACTTGAAACGACTTTAATCCACTAAATAAAGAAGAGAGATACTGATTTTTTTCTGTTGTTCTCAAAATTGAATATCCAAACATGCCGGGCGTAAGTGGCGTAAGGCCTCTTCCCTCTTTTTGAGCAAATGTATCAGGAGTTTCCAAAAAATTAAACCATTCAAACTCTTGAGAAAATTGTGCAGTGAAACCTGCTCGTTTAGCTTTGCTGATGATTGATTGTAGCAATTGATGCGGACAAATTTCTAGGGGCTTACCAGAAGGCTTTACGAACTTTCCTAAGAAAAAGGGTAGGTTATTTTCCCAGGGGATTTTTCTAAAGGTTTCCTGACGAATTTCAACTTTTGCATCGGGATAACCGGTATGCCATCCGGTATACGTACCATTATCATATGCCTGGTCAACCATATCCCAACCAAAAACCACATCACAAAAACCCAATCCGGATGAAAGGGTAGAAAGAAATTTTTCTGTTGAAATATATTTTCCCCGAAGCACTCCATCAATATCGCAAACAGCAATTTTAACTTTTTCGGCAGGATGAGCTTGGAGCTCTTCTACTATAGACCGAGTTGTCATCATTTTTTTATTTTATATATACCAAAGCTAACGGAAAGTAATAAAAAATATCCGCAGGCAAGTTGTATGTTATACCAGATTAATGAAAGTAAGGTAAGAAATGATAATACTAAGGCAATATAAGGAGTATAAGGATATCCCGGAACCCTAAAAGGACGTTTCAGATCGGGTTCACAATTTCTTAACCGAATTACCGATAACATGGCAATGATATACAGTGTAATGGCACCAAAAACTGAGAGTGTAATGATTTCAGCAGTTGCTCCGGTTAAAACGATTATTATTCCAAATACCGAGTTAATTACAAGTGCATTTGCGGGGGTTTGGAAAGTAGGATGAATTTTACCCAGCCAAACGGGAAGGTTTTGAGATTTTCCCATTTCATAGGAAGCTCTTCCTCCTGCCAATAATAATCCATGAAAGGAAGCCAATAAACCAAACAATCCAATTCCTACCAATAACTGATAAAAAAAATGCGATTGAGCAAAAACTTTGCCTAAAGCAAGGGGCAAAGGAGAATCGGAGGTTGTTCCGTCTGATAGAAAAACAATAGACTCCCATCCCTGTATACCCACTGCAGAAAAAAATACAAGCAAACAAAGAACTACTAATGTAATTAGCGCGCTTCCAAATCCGTAGACAATATCGCGCTGAGGATGCATACATTCTTCTGCAACATTTGCCAAACCTTCGATACCCAAAAAGAACCAGATAGCAAAAGGCAGGGATGCAAATATTCCACTCCAACCATGTATAAGAGGTTTTGCCATAAAAGCTTGTACAGAAAAATGAGGTAGGGTAAGAGAGGCAAATAATAATAATTCCAATACTGCCAATAAAGTTATCACGAGTTCAAATCTTGCAGCTGCACGTATACCATAAATATTCAGTGCCGTAAAAATCAGGTACACGAGAATTGCTGCACTGGTAATAGAAAAAGCTGGGAAACTCAGATGCAGGTAAGTGCCGATTGCAATGGCGATCGCAGGAGGGGCAAATACAAATTCAATCCATTGTGCCATACCGGCAATAAATCCGGCATCCGTATGATAAGCGCGCGCTGCATAATCAAATACACCCCCTGCTTTTGGAATGGAGCTAGATAATTCAGCATAGGAAAAGGTAAAACATGCATATAGCAGAATTACCATTCCTATTGCCAGTAACATTCCAACTGTTCCGCCTTTTGCTAATCCCAGATTCCAGCCAAAATACATTCCCGATATCACATATCCAACTCCCAATGCCCAGAGTAATAAGGGTGATAGTGATTTTCTGAATTGAACTTCCTTCATACCGAAATGTAAGCCTAATTTTTTAAATTACTTTACTTCAGAAGCTGATCTAGCTACGAACTGAACCAGACGAGTAAAAACTTGCAGATGAGGAAGGGTTAATATAGCAATTCCCATAAAGATGTAAGCGATTCCATTGTCCAAATGAGAAACAGAAAAATGAAAAAAAACTAGCATACCTATTCCAGCAAATGCTATTATTGAAAAAGGTAGTGCTTTTATTATTAGACGCTTCCAACCTGAAAAATCGGGAGGCAAGGATAATTGTTGTCGAATCAAATTAAATGATAATACAGAATGCCAGGCACCAAAATAAAAAGCGAATCCAACAAATATGGGCATTACATATATAAAAATACACCAGGCAATTGTTTGCAAACTCCAGGCAACAATCTGGAAAAATGGATATCCCATGCGATATAAATATACAGGAACCCAACAAACTAAAAGGAGTAATGCAGCACCAGCATATCGCAACAGCATGGGACTATATAATAGCCAATCTTTTTCCTGAACAACTTTACCGGTTATAACAGTCAATACAGAAGCTGTTTCCTTAGCATGCGCAGCAACTGCAAAGACAATAAAAAATAATCCGACAGAAAAAAAGATAAATGTATTTAATCGACCGGAATGATGAAACGGCCAGTCAATCTCTCCAAAATGATACGCAGTAAGTAAAATAAAAATTAAAAAAGCAATGAATGGAAAGAAATACCAGCATATTCCATATAAGAGCATATTTACCAGATAGCGAACCATAAAACGAGCGCTTGAAAAGGAAGTTCCGGTAACAGCAGCCTGAGATTGTTCAATATAAAAATCCAGTGAACCATGCGGAATGCCGGTAATCAATAGCATACTGATTAAAAAAATCCATTGGATTTGTATTCCAGGAGAAAATATCCATACCCACACGGCTATCAGGAAAGCAATCAGAAACAATTGAAACTTCAGATGATGTAGAATAGATAGTTTCATCTTTTCACATTCAATAATACTTTAAGAAAATATTTTTTTGGCAGTCGTAAAAAAATTAATGCCTCTTGCCACAATGAGGTATCCTCATCTAAAAATTGCAATATAGTGTTTACCGGATTATTTTTAAATAGCGCTGAAAATATTCCCGGCATCCGCGAAGGATATTGTTGAATCAGGGATAGAAATAATCGATCATAAAATAAAAATCTCCGCGGGGAAAGCGGAATGCGCATTGGGATGCCAGATTTCAGCCAGCGTATGACTTGTTGCGTGTGTTTCATGCAACGGGTAAAGGAATATCCAGTAGATGCCTTGATACATCCGGCTGCAGTTCCAATGGGAATAATTTTGCTGGTACCAGAGTGGATGTTGTTTGCTGTTAATGCCATTGGTATCTTGCCCTCCTCTTTCGTCCGTATAGTAAATGGTACCCGAATATATTCCTGAATATACTGGGTGAGCAACGCTTCATAAACAGATCGATCTACCAGTTCTGCCGAAAAAAAGGTACACTCAACCAAAGCTGTTGTAGAAGAAAATGGTAATAGATAATGAAAAAAAACTGCGTCCCGATTATCAGTAAGAGAAAAGTCCATCATGGTAGCCGTATCGTCTGCAAATACCGGTTCGGTTGTTTCAATTTCCCATCCTAAAAAGTGTTGCCACAAAGTAGGAGTTTGCATGGGGTTACCAATAGGGTAGGAATAGAATATATATTCGGCTGAGATGATTCCAGCATCTATACAAACTTGAGGAATATCGTTAATGAATGTAATCGTATTAGCTTTCTCATAAATAATATCTACCCTTGAATCTTGCTCAAGCAATTTGAGTTGATGCGAAAAAAAATCTGAACTGGAAATATATTGATAACACAGATTAGTCAATTCCCCTTTTACTGCAATTGCAGGTGCACCGAAGGAAATTTTTTTCCAGGTTTTTTTTACTAAATGCTGATAGGGGTGATCAGACTGTTGCCAAAAACACCAAGTTTTAGGCTCATGCTGAGGATTTGCCTCCAATATTAGCAATGAGCCAACCGTAAGCGAAGTTTCTTTCAATAGTGCATCGGCAAGTTGTAATCCGGCACAGCCTGCTCCAATAATGATGTATTGATAATGCGTACGCATGGGTATAAATGAATAATGGGTACCGAGGCACCCATTATTCAATTGTTAGTTTCAGTTAATTAAAACAGATTAAGCTTCTTTTCTGCTCAATGCATAAATTACTAAGCCAAAACCAATTTTATTGATAGCATCACCAATGTTGTAGATGATATCCATATCGAGGCCGAAGTTTATTTTCATTCCAAATAAACCACCTGGAGTTCCTTGGATGTATCCGATTGGATAGATAGCCCAACCAACCAGAACAAACCAACCCAAAGTTTTTACAGCTTGTGCAACAGCTGGAGAAGTTGCGCCGGCCAATTTTGCTACATCTCCCATCCATACCATGTAAACAATGTAGAAGTAAGCAAGACCCGAAACAAGTCCCCACTGCCAGCTATGTGCCTGATCAATGGCTTCACCGAAGTATCCTGTTACCAGCATTACAACAGAGAAGAAAATCAATTGCCAAAGTAAACTAGATTTTGCACCAGCTTTTTTAGTGATGAGATAAAACTCAACACACATCAAAGGCACAGTTAACAACCAGTCTACATAACGGAAGAATACGGGTGAAGAACCTGTTTCCAGATTGTAACCACGCATGTAATAGTAGTGAACAGCAGCAATAAAAGTGATAATGCCGGAAACTAATACAGAAGTCCGCCATTCTTTACTGGTGTTACTCACTTCCATGAAGAAGAAAGCAGCAGCGGCCATCATAGCCATTGTGCCTACGAAGAAGGTGAAAGCAACATAATTGTTGTTTTCAATCGCTTTGAAAGAAGCGTCTAAGAGTAGATTCATATATGTGGGGTTTGGTTAAAGCAATCGTTAAGTTATACCGCTCTCGCACTAAATCTGTTCTCTTATAGAACATACAAGTTAGTGAAAAGTTTAGAAAATGCTAAATTTTGAACACTTGTTTATAAAAAAATAAAAAAAATTAAACAAAAATGGCTAAAAGCCGAAATACAACATTCATGCGGGTTTTAGAGCAGACAACTATTTTTTTAAATACTTGCAAATCAAGTGAATATACAATCATTTAGACATCATATATCTATAAAAAGTCAAAAAGACATCACTAAGTAAGTAGGAATATTTTTAGCATCATTGTTGATTCACATATAAAAAATAAGCACTTATATATGTAAAATATTTTTTGTATATAAAATTGATTCATAAAGCTATTTCAGCAAATCCCTTTTATCCATTGAATTTCAGCCGAAATATTGACTAATTCAATCAGCCTTAACATTTTATTAGTAACACAGATGTCTACTGGCGTATCTAATAAAAGATTCACAAAAACCAGGTAATAAGAATCAGGAAATAAGAATGGTAACATTACTCGGCTATATTAACCTCTTACTTGTGCTGATGCAGCCTGCCCATGTTATTCATGAGCCGGTGTTGCAGGAAGAAGTGATTTTACCCATTACAATTAAATGGGTGCAGCCTGTATTGCCAGATATATATTTTCAAACTTATGCTAATCAGGCAACGGATCCAGAAGCAGTAACGCATTCAAACAAAGTATTGCTTGATTCCGGTTCACTTATTATCAAACCAATTAATGGACTTCGTTTTAAGGTATATCATCAGTTACATAATAAACGCCGCAATTCAGTAAAGCTATTCATTCTGCATTGTCAGATGAAGTCTGATTTGTGCTTCTCTACTTAAAAAATAATTATTCAACTTATAAAATCAATAAAATGAAAACATACATCAGTTCATCCAAATATTATATCGTAACTGCTTTAGTTGTAGTTATTAGCTTAACATCATGCCAAAAAGAATTCGGCATCAAAAACAACCAATCGACAGACAACACAAACTTAACAACCACTGCAACCTCAGCTACCATTGCAGTTGCTGCTTCCGGTTCAACCAGTACATCCGGTGGAACGATTAGTAACGGATCTGCTTCCGACTCTATATATGTAATGCACACTTGCGAAAAGGGACTCCATCGCGATTCTATTGCACTGAGCGCATTGCCAGCTACTGCACAATCCTATTTAACTTCCAACTATCCTGGCAATACTTTTATTAAAGCATTTGCGGTTAAAGATACAACCGGAACTATTAAAGGATATGTTGCAATCGTTCGCTATAACGATAAACCTGTTGCAGTTCAGTTTGCAGCTGATGGCAGCTTCGTGAAAGTGTTGGAACAACGTGAAAAGAGTGATCTGGAAGGTGAGGGATGGCATAACGGAGGAAGATTTGAAAACCGTGATGGCAAATGTAAAGATACCCTCGCCTTAAATGATTTACCTGCATCCGTTAAAAGTTATATGAGTACTACTTATCCAGGAGATACTTTAGTAAAAGCTTTTAAAACAAGAGAAGGTGCATTTATCGTTTTCTCAAAAAATAATGGAGCTTTTGTAAGTGTATTTAATGCGAATGGAGGCTTTGAGAAGCGAGTGACACTGCCTGCTGTGGAATGCGAATTGGAGAACCAAGCTTTGGCTTCACTACCAAGTGCAATTCAATCTTACTTAACCAGTACCTATCCCAATTACGTATTTAATAAAGCAGATAAGCTTACTGTTAATGGAATAGTGAAAGGTTACCTCGTTGTAATCAATGCCAACAATACACGCTATGCAATCGCTTTTGATGCTACCGGAAAATTTGTTGCAGTGAAAGTGATTTTCTAATCCTTGTTTTTTAATGAATGAAAATAGGTCAACCACTTTGGTCTGACCTATTTTTCTTTTATCCAGAAACTTACCCCCACCCCTAAAGCAGCAAATGCTCCCAGAGCCAAAAATGCAATCCGAAAGTTTCCTGTAATATCAGCCAGCATGCCTAACAAAGGAGCCCCTATCAAAATCATGATAATGCCTAACATATTTACTAATCCCATTGCAGCCCCTGCCCTTCCAGGAAATAATAATCCTGCCTTAGTAAATATCCCCGCAAAAGGTAATCCGCAACCAATTCCCAAAAATAAAATGGCTACAATAACGGCAGACAAATTGGCTTCTGGAAAGGATAAAATCAAACAACCGGCAACGTTCAATATCATACTGCCTGTAACCAATCGGCGAAATCCCAATTGCTGCATCAGCTTGGCACCATAGAGTCGGGTAAAGATTCCCAGTAAAAGTACAATTGAACCAACTGCACCTGCTTCCTTTGCATTCATTCCAACATTCTGCTTTAATAACTCATTTATCCAGCTGCCAATAACAATTACCAATCCAAACGATGCCATTTGTAAGAATCCCAGTTTCCAAAGAGCTGGATTTTGCAGAAGCGATTTGAACTGTATGGGAGGATGAGGAACCGGTGCGGGATCAGGGGCCCAAAAATACAACAATGCTGCTGCTAAGAATGCTATGCCCGCCGTAATAGAAAAAGCACCCGACCAGTGAAATAATCCGGCAAGCTGAGGAATTGCGAATATTACAAAACCCGAGCCCAACAAAATGGATGCTCCATACCATCCCTGATGTTTTGCCAGCTCATGTGAACCTGCTGTTTGTGCAACAAACCTTGCCCCTGCGATGAAAGTTACTCCTGTTCCAAATCCGATAAAAAATTTACAGGCAAGCAAGTTTGAATAACTGTTTGCCCCTGCCATTAAAAAATTTCCAAGTGCAATTATCATCAATCCTGCCAGCATAACCCTTTTACCTCCCAGTTTATCTGCAAGATGTCCGCCGGGAATTTGCATCAAAGCATGCGTAAAAAAAATAGCACTGGTTAACAATCCTGCCTGCGCTTTGGTAAATAGAAATTCCTTCATCAATATGGCAGCTAAGGGTGCATGATTGGTATAATTGGTGGAATACGCGAACCCAACTATGCATGCAAGCAGTAATGTATTTGAATGTCGATTCATGGATTGGTGTTAAGGTAATTTTCCTTTTGCCAGTTGATTTACTAATTTTTTGATTTGGTTACCCCAAATCTGATAACCTTTTTCATTGTAATGCAAACGATCTTCAACAAACAAATCTTCCATAGGGCTTCCATCTTTTCCTAAATATTTTGCTGAGGAATTATAAGTAAATAATCGGTATCCATTTGCGCAATAATCTGCTATCAGCCTATTAGCTTCCTGTACCTGATTCCAAACACTCCAGCGTTTTGGACTAGGAGCGATTTGTAACCATACAATAGGTGTTTCGGGGTATTGCTGCCGGATTGTATTAACTACGTATGAAAACAATTCAAGTACCTGCCGGGGTGACTTATCTTTTTCAGATCCGGTTATATCATTCCCAACATACATAAAAATAGCAGCGGGCTGATGCGGATAAACAATCCGCTTTACATAATAAGCCATCTCAGTTAAATTACTTCCCCCATATCCCCTATGAATGATATTAGGATATTTCACGTCTTCCCTTATATTTTTCCATAATCGGATATAAGAACTACCAGTAAAAAGCACCGGGTTTTTACCATAAGTCTCTACCCGATTGGCGCTATCAAATACTTTCATCTCTGCAGCCCATCTCATAGTGGGATCTTGCTTTTTACTTCCGGGATTGATATAACGAAGTTGGGTATACAACCAGGCCGACATTTCCTGAAGCGCACTATCTTGTTTTAGGGAATTATTATCTAATGTATGACCTGCCCCATAAAATGGCATCCAGCCAGTTGCCACTCCTGTTTGCAAACAATGTTGATACAATATAAACGGACCATATTTGAAACCGTGATAATCATAGGAACTATCGAATGGAACGGTTTTATCGGCAGTACCTGCAACATTAAAAAGCGGAGCATCGCCTGAACGAATCCAATGGTAATCAATCATTGCCCCCCATGCATTCATTACTCCGCTCACCTTTGAAGAATATCCTGCATTGCCACTATTTCCTTCTAGGCTACCCCATTGCGCAGTATCAACCGATGCCGGCACATCTTCAGTTCGCATATAAGCCATTGCTAAACAAGTTTTAGCTCCGGCAGAACTTCCTGTGATAAAAATTTGTGCAGTATCTACTCCATACTGTTCTGCATACCTTTTAAAAAAGCGTACAGCAGCTTTTCCATCCTGCTGTGCCCGATAAAGTGCATTCGCATAATCAGGATTTGATTTTGTTTTTTCAATTCCCACTCGATAATCCAGGCTGGCAACTACATAACCCCTCTGAGCAAAATAGTTACAAAGACGTGAGCCATAGGCACCCGTTCTACTACCATTTTGAAAACCCCCACCATGAATAAAAATTATCAATGGCCGAAAGCGCATGCTATCTTTTATTGCAGGTTGGTAAACATTTAATAAAAGGACTTCAGTATTGTTTTTTATGTTAATAGCTGCGCCGTATGGGACTGCTAGCGTAGAATCCACCCCTGCAGTGATGGGGTCGCGAAATCTCTTTTGAGCTGGTAATGTTGTAAATGATATACAAAAAATCAATCCTATACAACTTCTCAGTAAATATCTACTCATGAAAGCATTTCTTTTAATGTTGTTTTTACCACTTTACCCATTGCATTTCGGGGCAACTCGGGTAATATACAATATTTTCTGGGAGTTTTATAAGCAGCCATCTTTTCGCGCAGCCAGGGATGTAGTGTTTGGGTATCTAGCTCGGGCTGATTTACTACTAAAGCAGCTACAATCAGCTCTCCCCATTCATCATCCGGTAACCCAACAACAGCACAATCTTCAATACAAGGATGGGTTCTAAGTACTTCTTCTATTTCCAAAGCTGAAATTTTGTATCCGCCAGATTTAATAATATCCATCGACTTTCTTCCCATAATACGGTAATACCCATCTTCTACAATAGCAACATCTCCGGTGATAAACCAACCATCTTGCGAAAAACTTTCCCGGGTTGCTTCCGGTCGTTGCCAATACTCTTGAAAAACATTCGGACCTTTAACCCAAATTTCACCGGGCGCTCCAGGGGAAACGGTTACACCATCGTCATCAACCAACTTTACATCAACCAATGGCAATGGAATTCCCACATATCCAGCTCTTCTATTCCCCTGATAAGGATTACTAATTGCCATACCAATTTCAGTCATTCCATAACGCTCCAGTAATAATTGTCCGCTAATAGAGGCCCATTTTTCCATAACACTTACCGGCAAAGCAGCAGAGCCACAAACCATCAGGCGCAATTTACTCATAGCTGTATAAGCCAGCGATTGCTGATCGGTAGGTAATGTTTCCCAATAACTGATTAACTTAAAATAAATGGTTGGCACTGCCATAAATACAGTAAGCTTACCGGAGATTAACCAGTCAAAAACAACAGGTGCTGAAAATCCTTCCACAAAAATGCAGGTTGCGCCGGCATACAAAGAACAACACACAACATTTATAATTCCATGAACATGATGCAGTGGTAAAACGCAAAGGGTTGAGTCATGATTTGTCCAACCCCAAGCATCAATCAATGTGGTAACTTGCGCAGTAATATTGGCATGGGTGGTTACAACACCTTTGGGTTTACTGGTAGTGCCACTGGTATATAATATAAGTGCTCTTCTATTTGCATCAATTTTTGGGAATTTAGCAGTTGTTTCATGTTGGATCGATTCGATTATGAGCAAGCGAATATTTTGTTTGCGGCAATATTCATCGAAAAGTGAAGCATATTCCCTCGCAACCACTATTATTTCAGAACCTGTATCTTCAATTACATATTGGAGTGATGGAAAGGGATAGGTTAAACATAAAGGCACTGCTACTCCTCCTGCCTGCCAGATTCCCCAGAGGGTTGCTACATAATCTTTACCAGGAGGAATCATGAAAGCTACCCGCGATTCTAATAAATCTTTTTCCTTCAGCAACAGCTCTGCACCAATGGTTGCTGCGAATTGTGAAAGTTGGGTATAGGTAAACAGATTATCCTTGTCGTTAATTGCTATTTTATCAGGAAACAAACCAGCTCTTTCGATACAAGGATACATATGACCCAATTATAGGAATGATAATAGCAATTATAGCGTAGACAAATCTATAACAAATCTATACTTCACATCCGAACGCAACATTCTTGCATAGGCATCATTGATATACTGAATAGGAATAACTTCTACATCAGCCACAATTTGATGTTCCGCACAATAGTCAAGCATTTCCTGGGTTTCCTTCATTCCACCTATCATGGATCCTATAACACTTCTTCGTTTGGTAATCAGTGAAAAAGGAGAAACTTCCGGTGTTTTAGAAGGTAGTCCTACAATCAGTAATTTCCCTTCCAGTGTTAACATATCGAGATATCCGGAATAGTCATGATCGGCAGAAACGGTATCCAATATCACATCAAAATAGCCTGCATGCTTTTTTACTGCTTCTTTATCTGTACTAAGCAGGAAGCCGCTGGCACCCAGTCGTTTTGCATCGGCTTCTTTCGAGGGTGACGTACTGATTACAGTAACCTCTGCGCCAAAAGATGCTGCAAACTTAACACCCATATGACCCAATCCTCCTAACCCTACAACACCTACTTTCATTCCCGCAGAAACTCCTGCATATCGAAGCGGAGAGTAAGTAGTGATACCTGCACATAATAAAGGAGCAACAGCTGCCATATTAAGAGAGCGAGAAATACTTACTACAAATCGGTCTTTTACAACAATATCAGATGAATAGCCTCCCTGAGCAAGTGTTTTTCCATCTCTTTCATATCCATTGTAAGTGCCAGTCATCCCCTCATCGCAATATTGTTCCAAATCACGATTACAGCTTTTACAATTACAGCAGGAATCTACCATCACGCCCACTCCTACCCAATCACCTGGAGCAAAACGGGTAACATTACTTCCCACAGCAACTACTTCCCCTACAATTTCGTGCCCGGGTACCATTAGATATAAAGAACCTCCCCACTCATCCCTTGCCTGATGTAAATCACTGTGACAAACACCACAATAGCGTATATGGATATGTATATCATCTGACCGAAGATCTCTTCGCTCAAAAGAATAGGGTTCAAGAGGCGTTAATTTACTGAGGGCTGCATAGGATTTAGTAGGAATCATAATTTGATTTATTGAAGTTGTATAATTATTGTTTTTGAATATTGGCAAAGATAAATGCAGAAAGCTGGTATTTAAACAAATTCAGTTCTTTCATTCGGTTTGCCAAAGGAACATATAACTGATATTGAGTATTTACCAACCCTTTGTTGGCATCCCGGTTGGAAGGATCTGCGGTATTATCACCCGGGTCATTATCCTGATATCGAAACCAATGCCAGCCAACACAATTGGCAGACGAGAGCAAACGCAAACAAAAATTTTGGTAATGAATTCCTCTATCCTCCTGGGTTTTTACTAACCATCCGGCACCACTCATATTATCCATTCCGGAATCCATCGCCTTTGTATAAAATTCTGTAATAAAGAACGGACGATCACCCCAATTGCCCCAATCGGAGAGATGAGTTGATTTTGGCTCCCAATATCCATAATAATTTATGGAAACCAGGTCTACATATGCTGCCGCTCCCTCAAAAATATATCGATTGTTTTTGGCAGCAGCGTGAAGCCGGCTCCCCAGATATAAATGATTGGGATCATTTTTTTTAAGTACAGTGCTAACGGTTTTAAAATAGTGCTGGGCTATTTTACCCAGTAATTTTTCCTTTTGATTGGAAGTAATCAATTCCCGCGGAGTTCCATTTTCTTCAATCCAATTATTCAAAACTTTTTCGGATATAGGCGATATTTGTTTATCCATTAAAAGAGAATCCAATTGTGCTATACTGAAAGCAATTTCATTATCGGAAAAATGACCCAGCAGGTTAGGGTCTTTTGAAGTTTTTTGTAATTCAACAGCATGCAGGTTACAATAAGCTTCAAACGCGCTATCCAAAATGAAGCTCAAAACAGAGGCAGATTTTCTTGCAGGATTGTTACGAATCGCTTCCCGGGTATAACCGGCGAGCAAATTGAGCTGAGTGGTATAAGCGAAGGGGTGAAGGGATGTATCATTATATGCCCTAATAGAAGCAGTATCACTCCAACAACCTGCAGTATTGAACCCATAAGATTGAAACATTTTTATCTGGCTTGTCATCCAATCATTTCTACTTGACCATAACTGCTTAAAGTAACTTTGATTAGTTGCCGAATTTCCGAGCCGAATGCTATTAATAGCTGTAACTAAAAAGGGATGCCCTGCGGGATCAATCACTTCCCACTTCCCTCCTAATTTCTCCACCCGAAAAAAGCCAGTTGCGGAAAACACTCGGCTGGCATTTCCTCCCCACTTATCTAAATTTTCATTTCTAACGGCTGTAATTCCAATTACCTGATCGATGGTATGCGCAGTAAAATTTTTCCAATCTGAATATTGAATATTCCGGTTGGCATCTCTGCTCCAGATTTTCGCCTGCACCACCACAGAATCTGAATAACGTATTTGTGCTTCTAGATTTACAACCGGAAGCGCGCTGAAAATCAATAGTTCAAATAAAAGAAAGAATCGATACATACAGGAATTTAAACAATCGAAACTAAAACCTGATTGAATGTTTACTTACAAAATTTGCGAAAACGATTTCATTACCGGTTTTATTGATCCGCAGGGCTGTTTAATCCCGATTTTCACCATTCACACCGCAAAATATACGGTTCACTCCTTCTGCCAATAAAAGCGTTCGGACTTAGTAATAGCATTGTGGTATCAATTTATCAAACCAAAACTATCATATTATGAAAAAAATTATGTTTCTTCTTTTCGCATTAGGCTGGATGGTTAACAACACTTCAACGGCCCAAACCACAGTCGTTCCTGCTGGATACGCGGAAGCTTCATTAACACTTCGCAATGGAACCCAACTAAAAGGGTATGCAGAAAATCTCATTTCCGGGCGTAAGGTGATTGTTTTTCTTGAAAATGCAGGTGCAAAAAAGCAATCCTACTCTCTAAAACAAATTCAATCTGCTCAAATAAGTAATCAATTTTTCCAAATAATTCAGGGTGATTTTTTTCAGTTACATACCCGCGGAAATACCTGAGAACTTTGTGAGAAGCTTAGTAATTCTCCTGCAACAATTGAATACAATGGAGTTGAGCCAATAATGGTAAGTGCTTCACCAGGTAAAATTGGTGATTTATTCTTATTTAATGCAGAAGCCAATCAGTTATTATCTGTCCAAGATCCCTTTGCCAAGAAATATATTCAGGAAAAATTACTTGTCGATAATAACTCTTTACCGAATCACATTGTAAAAACACTTCAAGTTCAATAACCTATACTTTATATTTTCAAATAAGTTATCATGAAAAAAATAATTTTTAGTTCACTATTGTTATTATTTACAATAACAATACATGCACAAAATTTACTGCCGCAACAAACTATTCGCGGTATCATAATTGACGAGCAATCCAACCAGCCGCTTTCGGGAGTTAGCATTCGTTTAGAAACTATGGAAGCAGAACCCAGTACACTTTCTGCAGCAACAGGATCATTTTCAATTTCGCGAGTGCCCGTAGGAAGACATCGTTTGCGAATTAGCCGGGTAGGTTACGAAGAATCAATAATTAACAATATAGAAGTTACTTCTACCAAAGAAGTAGTGTTGGAAATAAAACTTAGAGAAAAAGTACAGGTACTTTCTGAAGTAGTAGTTACTTCCGGGAAGTCGAAATGGAAAGCATTGAATGAAAACACAGTAGTGAGTGCACGACAACTGAGCATGGATGAGGCAGTACGTTATTCAGGTACCCGCAATGACCCGAGTAGAATGGCACAAAATTTCGCCGGTGTAAGCGGTCCAAATGATGCTCGCAATGATATTGTAATCAGAGGAAATTCTCCATCAGGTGTTTTGTGGAGGATGGATGGAATTGACATTCCCAATCCCAATCACTATAGTACAGTTGGGTCTACGGGTGGACCGGTTACGATTTTAAATACCAATACATTAAAGAATTCAGACTTTATTACCAGTGCATTTCCTGCACAATATGGAAATGCAGTAGCGGGTGTTTTTGATTTACGCATGCGGAATGGTAATACACAAAAAACTGAATGG
>Ga0214923_10002855_pt1 | contig 22367 bp, 18 predicted proteins | sample LL1510_MetaG_FD_177993 | JGI IMG/M metagenome (GOLD analysis project Ga0214923, IMG submission 177993) | Freshwater microbial communities from Lake Lanier, Atlanta, Georgia, United States - LL-1510 | ecosystem: Environmental > Aquatic > Freshwater > Lake | place: USA: Georgia | collected...
TGCTCATGATGAGAACAGACGAGGTACCCTTGAAGTTGGGAAACTGGCTGATCTTGTTGTTTTAAGCGACGATTACCTTAAGGTCCCCATCGAAAAAATGGCGCAAATTCACTCCAAGCTCACCATTGTTGGTGGGAAAGTTGTTTATCAGTCTGATTAATTTTTGGGTGTGCACATCATGTTCGAAGACGATCGAGGCGGTTTTTAAATGCTCTTGCCCTCAAAGTAAGGCTCCTTTTAAGGGTAGAGAGGCCCTGCTCATTGCTGATTGCGAAAAGTAAGTGATGCATGTACTTGCAGGGTTTGCCCCTTGCGTTGGATGATCGGTCTGTACTAGGATGAATTTGGAAACAAGTTGTTAAGTCTTGCTTTACGTCGCATTCAAATCATCAGAGGAGTAACAGAATGCAGAAAAAAATTGTTCAAGCATTTAGAGCATGTTTTTTTGCGTTGGTTTACTTGCTCGCGGCATCCGATGTTCTATCTCAGGCTTGGCCAAGTCGGCCCTTGCGTTTTGTTGTGCCATTCCCGGCGGGTAGCTCCCCAGATGTGACGGCGCGGATTATTTCAAGCAAACTCAGTGAGAACTTAGGCCAGAGCATCTTGATTGAAAACCGCAGCGGTGCAGCGGGAATCATTGCTGCTGACTTAGTTGCTAAGGCGCAGCCCGATGGTTACACGTTTTTGTATCCGGTCAACTCTGTTGTTTGTGCCAATCCTCACTTGTATTCCAAGCTGCCCTACGACGGGCTGAGCAGTTTTGTGCCTGTCACGATGACCGTGCGTTTTGGATATGTGCTTCTTGCAAATCCCAAGTTTCCTGTGAACGATATGGCAGGCCTGATTTCAGCTGCCAAGGCTCAACCGGGTAAGTTTAATTTCGGGTCTGCAGGAGTTGGTGCGGGTAACCACATCGTGATGGAAATGCTGCTGGATGCGACCGGAACAAAAATGGTGCACATACCGCATCGCGACAGTGCTATGTCATTGGTGTCTGGCGAATCCGATTTGTCCATGGTGCCTTCCACTACAGCCATACCTTTGGTGGCAAGTGGCCGTGGCAAGCCATTGGGTGTGACGCTCCCCCAAAGACTTCCCGCCCTGCCTAATGTGCCTGCAATTGCTGAAACCGTTCCAGGTTACGCGGGAGACGCGTGGCACGGACTGCTAGCGCCTGCGGGCACGCCAGTAGCCATCATCGATCGACTTGCTGCAGAGACCGCCAAGGTGCTCGCAATGCCTGATGTGCGTAAGCGCCTGACTGATATTGGGCTGACTCCGGTAGGTGATACGCCTGCAGAGTTTGCCGCAACAGTCAAGTCTGACTATGAGCGCTGGGGAGTGGCTATACGTAAAGCCAATATCAAACTCGATTAAAAAAATCTGACTCTGATTTCTCGAATCTCTTATGAACAACTTTCTGACATGAAACTCATCACCTTTGAGATAGGCGGTAGATCTCGGCGTATTGGCGCTGTTGTGGGCGATAACGACCGTGTGGTTGACCTGACTGCTGCTGCGGCCAAGTCTGCCAATGCAGCAGTGTTTGGTGACATGTTGAGTCTGATTGATGGAGGTGAGCCCGCTTTGGCCCAGGCCAATGACTTTGTGAAAGCTGCCTTTGCCACATTGCCGCTGTCTGAGGTCTCATTGCTTTCGCCGATTCCCGTTCCTCGAAGACTTCGCGATTTTTTAAGCTTCGAAAAACATGTACGACAGTCGCGCGCCAATCGCCATCTTTTTGGAATCTACACAGAGCCACGTGACCCAGCTTTGGTTCAAGTGCCTAAGGTCTGGTATGACCGCCCCATTTACTACAAAAGCAACTGTTTCAGTATTGTGGGGCCCGAAGCTGAAGTCCATTGGCCGTCATATTCGGTCACGGTTGATTACGAGCTGGAGGTGGCCCTGATTGTGGGACGCAAAGGGAAGAATATCAGCGTTGAGGATGCCTCTCAGTTTGTATTTGGTTATTGCATATTCAATGACTTTTCGGCGCGCGATGTTCAGTACACCGAAATGCCAGGCTCGCTGGGACCATCAAAGGGTAAAGATTTTGATACCGGCAACGCCCTGGGGCCTTGGATTGCGACCTCTGATGAGGTGGACCCACAAAACCTGACCATGATCGCTCGTGTGAATGGTGAGGAGTGGTCACATGGAAATTCCTCCACGATGCACCATTCCTTTGCCAAACTGTTGGCCTATGCCTCGCTAGAGGAAACTGTCTATCCAGGCGAAGTTTTGGGTTCGGGCACTGTGGGCGGGGGCTGTGGAAACGAGCTGGGTCGGTTCATGAAGCACGGGGATGTGATCGAGCTTGAAGTGAGCGGCCTTGGTTTGCTGCGCAATCGCATCGTGGCGCCTCATGTGCTCACTCCCCCAACATTTCCGATCCATTTGCCCTGAACTTTTAATCAAGGAGTCTGCCGTGCCTACTCAACCACCACTGCCGCGCATACTTGTCAGCGGACATACGCCTGAGGGTCGTTCCACCTATATTTCAGACGGTCCTCCTCATAAGGTGCGCACAGTAGAAGAGCGTCCTGGTTATCGGGTTAGTAATATTTGGGCAATTTTTGATTCACCAGCACCCATTGATGATCCAGACCGGATCAATGAAGTGGTAGGGCTCGCCCCGCCGCCTATGGGTAGTTTGATCCGGATCATCGACTACCCGCCTGAGCCAAGAGACCCTGTCGAGCGTAAAAAGATGTTCGAAGCTATGTTTTCCAAGCTCTTTCCGGACGGGCGTCACCTGCCTCCAGATGCTGTGCATCCAGGCATGCACACGACGGAGTCGATTGATTATGCGATCGTATTGCAAGGCGAGATCTATGCCGTGATGGAAGAGGGCGAAAAATTGATGCGAGCTGGCGACGTACTCATTCAAAGAGGCACCGCACATGCATGGAGTAACAGGTCAAATGAATTTGCGCGGATTTGCTTTGTGCTGATTGATGGCAAGAGGGGATGACCCAGTTGCTCGCGCGTTGGTTGTACATTGTGATCTCCCGAATTAAATCCTTGCATATTCTGCATTTTGTATTTAATATGCAAGGATGTTCAGCCGCTTAGCCTTACCTAAAATCATCGACCAACTGCAGTGGAGCCCGGCTGTCGGGATCCTGGGGCCGCGACAGGTCGGTAAAACGACCTTGGCCAAGGCGGTGGCGTCTGATCCGGCAACTTCGGTCTATTTGGACTTGGACAACCCGCAAGCACTGGCGCGGCTCGCCAATCCGGCCGCTTTCTTTGCGGCTAACCGTCAGCGGCTGGTGGTGCTGGATGAAATACAAAACCAGCCCGATCTCTTAAGTGAACTGCGTGGGGAGATTGATGAAGACCGCCGCTCTGGGCGGTTTCTGTTGCTGGGGTCGGCATCGTTCAAGCTGCTCAAACAGTCTCAGTCATTGGCAGGGCGCATGTCGTTGGTGGATATGGCGCCGCTGATGGTCAGCGAGGTCTACCAAAACTTTGAAGACCTCCAGACCCTATGGCTGCGGGGCGGTTACCCCAACAGCTACTTGGCCACAAACACCGACGCATCGTGGGACTGGCGGATGGCACTGATACGCCATTTCTTGAACACCGACATGCCTGCACTGGGGATTAATGTGGAGCCGCAGTTGATGCACCGATTCTGGCGCATGGTGGCCCATCTGCACGGGCAACTGTTTAACGCCTCGGCCATCGCTTCATCTCTAGGTATTTCAGCTACCACCACGGGGCGCTACCTGGACCACCTGTGCGACACCCTGATGGTGCGCCGCCTGGAACCTTATTTCGTCAACCTCGGCAAACGCTTGGTCAAGTCGCCCAAGGTGTATGTGCGCGACAGCGGCTTGTTGCATAGTCTGCTGGGGCTCAAGGAAGTGAATGACTTGCTGGGCCACCCCAGCACAGGCGCATCTTGGGAGGGTTTTGTGGTGGAGCAAATCGCCAACGAACTACCTGCTGGTGCCACGATGTCCTTCTACCGCACGGCCGCCGGCGCAGAACTGGACGTGGTAGTGGAAATAGGCACGCGCAAGTTGGGGTTTGAGATGAAATTTTCGAGTGCCCCCAAGGTCACCAAAGGCTTCTGGCTTGCCTGTGAGGATGTGGGCGTTGACTACGCTTACATCGTGGCGCCAGTGCAAACAGGATGGCCGGTTCAAGACAACGTGGAAGTCATTGGCTTGCAGCAGATCGCAAGTGTCCTTGATGTGGGGGCCTATCGACTTTGAAATGGTCACCTAAAAAATAAAGGCTGGCCAGTTTCATGCATGTGATTCATCCGCTCGCATCGTGGCGTTAAAGCGCGCCCATCACTCAAAAGTTTAAAACCCATAACCGATGACTAATCGTGTGATGTTGCCCTCCGGGTAATGGTCATAGGGTCACTTGCGCCACTGGGTGAGTCATAGATGGCAGGCAAACCAAAAGAGATACCCTTGACCTAATGAATCAGGTCGTGATGGCGCGCTAATCTTCAAAGGGACTTGACCATCACCTTGCGCCATTTGATAGGGCCACCCAGCGCATTGTTGACGCCGGGTCCAAATTGCAGCGCAAAAGGTCCACTCGGAAACTTGCTGTCTTGCAACTGAGCAGTGATGGCTCCATTGAGCTTTACCATGATGTTGGAGCCCTTGGCTGTTATTTCCATCGTATTCCACTGACCGCCAGCCCGGTACACCGTGGGGACAGGAACCTTGGCAAAGTTCACGATACCGCCAGTCCCATAACTTGGGTCGGGGCGAATGTCCCAAATGTTGACCTCATAAGAATTGTCCGCTCCAACTTTTTTGGGGTCTGAAGCTCGAATAAAAATGCCACTGTTGGTATCAGTAGCCGCCCAAAACTCCGCATACACAACAAAGTCCTGGTAGGCCGTTTTGGTGACTAAAAAGCCAGAGGTGCCTTTGTCTGCAACGATGGCTCCGTCCTGTTCACGCCAATTGGCCTCCCCAATCATGTTCCAGTTATCTAAGCCCTTGCCGCCATCAATCAAGGTGGTCCAGCCTGGCCCACTTGGCCCACTGGCACAACTGGTCAGAAATGCCGTGAGGGCTGCAAGACAAAAATTTAGAAAGGTTTGACGCTTCATTTGTGAGTCTCCTCAGTGTTTTTAGGGTTGCAACATGAATCCAAGGTGCCTTATAAGTGGGATCTTGACACTTGATTCACATCCTACCCTAGGCATGGGTTCAGGAGTGAACTCCAAAAAGGACCCCCATCGTCATGAAGAGACGTCATTTTCTATCTGCATCTGCATTGCTCTCAACATTGTCGCCCCAAGCTATGGGTTCAAGCCACCAGTCATCCCATACAAAGCCTGTTTCAATCTGGAGCCCAGGCATTCTGGCGCATGTGCTTCCAACAATCAGCCACACAGAGCTGCTGATGAAAACTTCTTTTCTAAAACCACTCAACGAACCACCCGTGCTTAAGCTGGGTAAAAACACCTTAATTGGGCAACCCACCGACTCAGAAAAATATTTTTGGCAATTTCACGCTACCAATCTCAAGTCAGCGACCTCTTACCCATTGGAGCTGAGAACGTCTGACAAAAAATCATCTCAAAGCCTTTGCGATCCATGGGAAATCAAAACATTTCCCTCGCCGGATGCCCAGCCAGATCACGTGAGATTGCTATTGTTTACCTGTGCGGGTGGACATGAAATGCATGGTTTTTTGCCAACTGTTGTACGCAATCGATTGTTGCGCAGAGGCTTGTCTTTTAATCCTCATGCCGCCATTGCCAATGGAGACCATGTGTATTGGGATCTCAGGTCGCCTTTGACAGCCAAAGGTCTAGGTCAGTCAGCAAAAGGCAAGGAGCTCGCTGGACTGCCTGACCGATCCGAGCCTGTTTTTGGAACCCTCAACGAAACATTTTTGAAAAAAGTTGCGGGCCCACAAATTGTTCCGGTGTACGGTGTTGACTTCAGATCGACACCTGTATTTTTTATCCAGGATGACCATGATTTCTTTGACAACGATGATGCAGAAGATCACATAGTGACTTTTCCACCCGACCATTTCATGACTGAAATGGCGCGGTCCACCCAACTACTTTATTACCCAGAATTTTTGAACGACCCCTTCCGACCTGCTGGCCTTCCAGGCTCCACGTATATGGGGAAAGCACTGCCTATCTCCGAAAGTTTTGGAACTCTTAGGTATGGCAAGTTGCTCGAGGTCTTGATGTACAGCGTTCGTCGCACCATGACCATGGCCGGGCCGAGTGCGGTTTTTTTAGAAGATACGGTAGAGGCTTGGTTAAGAGAGCGCATGTCGCAGCCTTCATTGACTCATGTGGTCAATATTCCATCCAACCCGCCGGGCTGGAGCGCTGGTAAATGGGGGGAGTGGTATCCCGATGTATTAGGTTCAGACGGCAAGATGACCATCAGCAAACCCAAACCTTACTGGCAAACAGGGTGGATCAAACAGCACGACCGCTTACTCAAATCCGTGTCCGACATGGAAGGCAGGATACCGCTCGTGGTTAGCGGTGACCTGCATGCCAGCGCGCTCGGACGTATTGTTCGAACAGGTGAACAAGATTTATCACGCAACCCCGTCATTGCCATGTTGGCCGGTACTATTGGCACTAGGGACACCGGCTGGCCCTCGGGGGTGCGTAAGGTATTGCCTCAACCCTCACTGCACATCCAGATGGAAGAGCTGTTAAAACCGGTGGAAGAACATGGCTTTTCGATAATCGACTTCTACACAAAGTCCATCCTGATCAGGATGTTCAAATGGAATAAAAAGAACCAATCTGTCGACGAGATCGATTCTCTAGAGCCCTTTTTTAAATTGGAAATACCTCGAGATCAGGTGAAGTAAGACTGGGCAACCCGCTGGGAAGTTTGGGGGAATAAACCGGTTCAAGAATCTAATACGACACGCGCCACTTTCTCTAACCTCTTAAGTGGGTCTAGCTCGCCAAGAAGCTCCATCTTTACAGTTGTACTCAGAGGCATGGCCTCGGCGTAACGATTGGCTAACCAGCCGCATTGGTCCAGGTGATAAGGGGGAAAGATGGGCAACTGATCGATAACGCTCTGCTGCTGCGCCGAGGCAATCACTTTGCCCAGACGGTTGGCTAAGGATTGAAACGACTGCGGTACCTCAACTTCTGGGTCTTGGGGCAAATAATTGATGCGCCCTTGCCAAACGCCATAGGGGCCGGGCAGGACCTCAATCAACTCAAAGCGCATGCCTCCCTGGCACGCAATTCGAAAGAAATTAGGTTGCACTTGATCCATTTCGCGAATGTGCGCCATGCATCCCAATGCGTGAAGCAGCGGCGCCTCACCGGGAACCTGAACCTCGCTGCCTTGTTGAATCCACGGTACGCCGAAGGGAACCTGCTGTTGGTGGCAACGTTTGATGAGGTCAAGATACCGGACTTCGAATATCTGCAACTGCAACATGCCATCGGGGAAGACCCCGTGTGACAGTGGGAAGAGGGGAATGGTGTCGAGGGAGAGCAAACCTTAGCCAGGGCTGAGCTTGAACATCGAAACGGTTTCAACCAAGTCCTGGGCTTTTCGTTGCATCTCAGATGCCGCTGCTGCCATTTCTTCCACCATGGCCGCATTTTGCTGGGTTGCACGGTCCATGTGTCGTACGGCTTCGCCCACTTGTAAAACCCCATGACTTTGATCATGACTGGCTTTGGAGATTTCACCAATGATGGACGCCACCTGCCGAGTCCCCGACACAATATCGGTCATGGTTTTGCCGGCGTCTTCGACAAACACAGCACCTTGCTCCACACGCTCTACGCTGGCTGAAATCAGCGACTTGATCTCACGCGCCGCTTCTGCACTTCGGCCGGCCAAACTGCGGACTTCGCTGGCAACCACCGCAAAACCACGCCCTTGTTCACCCGCCCTTGCAGCCTCTACCGCAGCATTGAGGGCCAGAATGTTGGTTTGAAAGGCAATACCGTCAATGACTCCAATGATGTCCGCAATTCGACGTGAGCTGTCATTGATGCCTTGCATGGTTTCCACCACTTTACTGACCACTTCCCCGCCATGGGCCGCGACTTCACTGGCGCTCAAGGCCAATTTGTCGGCATGTTGGGCATTGTTGGCGTTTTGTTGAATGGTGGCGCTCAATTGCTCCATGGACGACGCGGTTTCTTCCAAAGCACTGGCCTGACTCTCGGTGCGTCTGGACAAGTCTTGATTGCTGCTCGATATTTGTGAGGAAGCGGTCGACACGTTTTCGGCGCTGAGCCTCACAAAAGTGACGATTTTGGTCAGTGACGCTTGCATTTGATTGACTATAGCCAACACACTGTCTTCGTGAACGCCTTCGAGTTGGACGGTGGAGGAAAGATCACCTTGAGCCACCCGATTCACAATTTGTCGAAGTTCAGAAGGCTCAGCTCCCAACTCGCGCCATAAATTTTGCGTGATGAAATATCCTGCGCCCACTGCTAAAAGTAGGGCTAATAAGCTGACGGCAATCAACGCATTTCTTTGCCACGCGTACGTTTCTTCAGCCTCTTGAATCAAGCCTTGGGAGCGGGTGGCGGTGAAGGTGGCGTAATCGTCGGTGGCCTTGATGAGGGCCGCCAACAAGGGCCGGCATTCGGTGTTGAGCTTTTGAATGGCGGTTTGATGATCGCCTTTGATTGCTAAATCCACAATGGCTAAGGCAACAGGAGCATAGGACTTTTCAATTTTGGCAATCTCGGCAATCATCTGACGCACCTGCTCAGGCACATTGCTTGCTGAGGCCAATTGTTGGAGTTGGGCCAAGCTCTCGGTCGCTTGAGCATGCGCTTGGGCCACCAACTGCTTTTCCTGCTCTCTGTCCGAATCTTTGGTGGTCAGAACCAAATTGCGGGCAGAAATAGCTCGCTGATCCACTGCAGCACGCACGCGTGCCGTCATTGCCGCGCGAGCGTTGATGCCCGTGACGTAATCTTCAAATCGGTCGTTGGCCAGCAAGAGCAAGTCTATAGAAATGGCTGCAACCAACAAAACCAGGAAGGCCAGACCGCCAAAAGTGAAGGCAAGTCGAGAACGAACGGACATGGTTTTCATCTGATATTCATGGGTTTTTGTATGTCCCGCAATTTTGGCGCATTTTCGAGCGATCCCATTAAGGAGGCTTGAAACCTAGTTTGGAATGATGGGAAGCAGCACGTAAGGGGATGCATCAGGTTCCCAGTGAAGAGTATTCACAGTATGGAAAATTTCTTCAGGACGGTCCAAGGGGTTTTCGTGGGTGAAGGGTCCCACCCCATACATGGGCTGGGTGTCATATGGCAGGATCACTCCCACGTCGTCATAGCGGTAGTCCTTACCCCGCAAATTGAAATCTAGCCGGTATCCGGCTGGAATGACGATGCAGGTGGGCCATATTTCGACTTCAAGGTCCACCGGCTGGCCAGGCACCAGAGGCTGCTTTTCATCATGGGTATGCCAGGGCCTGTAAGGTAATGATTTACTTGAATCGGTCTTTCTGTGAGAGGCCCGAAGCCATCCTAAGCCGACGGGAGTTCTGGGGTCGTTAGAGCCAATAAACGACACTTCTTTGCCATCCGGATCAAAAACCCTGATTGCCAAAAACACATCGGCATCCGTTGTCTGGGAGGAAATGCGTAATCGGGCCGCCATCGGACCCGTGATTTCCAAGGCTTGCTCCAAAGGTCCAGTCGAAAACTGAAGACCTTCAGAGCGGGTGTGGTAGGGGAGGGTATGCCCAACTTCGGGTTTGACCGTGGACAAGGACTGTCCATCAGGTTGAAGGAAGTAGGGGGTCCATTGGGTTCTTGCCAAGGGCCATTCGTTTTCCCCACGCAGGACGAATTTCTCACCAGGATGTCGAATATTGAGTTGCACCCTGGGCGTTTCATTCCAGCCGTTGCTTTCACCTTTCAAGAAATAGCCAAAGAATTTTTTTTGTAAATTCAGTCCGTAGTTGGAATAGAAATGTGAGAAATGGGTATCGCCATGGACCTCCAGCCATTTAGACTCTGAGGCAGATTGAAGGTAACCTTCGAAATTGCCACGGGGATGAAGGCCAATGCCCCCCCAGTTAGCGGCAGACAACAATGGAGTTTTAATTTTGCTGTAGTCGGGTATGCGGGGTTTATAAAACTCGTCCAGCATTTCATGATTCTGGGCATCTAAGTGTGTTTCGGCTCGACGTTTGGCCAGTTCTTCGTCGCTTAATGTGATGGCTCCTGCGACAGATCGTCCAGTGTTGGGGTTGACATGTGCTCGGTCCCCCACACCATACTGAACCGACTTCACTTGCCGAAGGTACCATCCGTCCAGAAAATCGCTCAGAATTCCGCCGTGTCGACAAAGTTCACGGTAGTAGTCAGACGCACCTTCCCACGCACACATGGCGCTGAGGTGAGGGGGCTGCAGAGCTGAGGTTTGCCATTGGTTCATGGCGTAGTAGGAAATACCATTCAACCCTACTTTCCCGTTGCACCACGGCTGAACAGCTGTCCATTCAATGCATTCATACTGGTCTTGGGCCTCAAGCGCAGACCAAACATCAAGAAAGCCCTCGGAACAACCTGCACCGCGCGAGTCGATCCGAACGCAGGCGTAACCATCTGGCACCCATTTTTCTGGATCCACCAGTTCCCAGCTTTGGTACTTGTTGGAAGTGCCTTGGGCAATCTCTGGGTAAGCGGAAATCATTCGAGTCCAAGCAGTCTTGTATCCCCCCTGAAACGGGAGGCCCTTGGCGTAAGGACCATAAGTCAAGATCGCAGGATATTGACCGTCTCCAATAGGCCGAAAAATATCGGCCCGAAGTGTGATGCCGTCAGGCAGAGGAATGGACACATCCCACTCGATGTGCATATTGTCTTTTTGCTCCACCAATATGTTCATGAAGATCCCGCATTCAAGAGTTGAAGTTCTATCAAGCTTAAATCAATCAATCCATCTTTGCTGAATTGACGGTCCTTATTCGGGTTTTCACTTGTATTTACAAGGCATTGCAGACGATAGCATGCTGGTGTTCAGTTGATCAATTCGATTCACTAAGGGGCTACTCGTGGTTTTTAAAACTGAAGTTAGAGACAACATGCGCATTGACTGGGATGTACCCATTCAAACCCGTGATGGTTTGTCCTTGATGGCTGATGTTTTTAGACCCGATCGCCCAGGCAGGTTTCCGATCATCATGACCTATGGTCCTTACGGTAAAGGATTGGCTTTTCAAGAGGGATACCGCACCTGTTGGGAGCGCATGGCTGCAGACCATCCTGACGTGGTTCAAGACTCTTCGAATCTTTACCAGAATTGGGAAGTTGTTGACCCTGAAAAATGGGTTCCTCACGACTATGTCTGCATCAGGGTTGACTCAAGGGGAGCGGGTATGTCGCCCGGGTATGTCCAGCTCTGGAGCCCTCAGGAGGCTTTGGACTTCTACGATTGCATTGAATGGGCTGGGGTACAGGAGTGGAGCAACGGCAAGGTGGGGCTCAATGGCATTTCCTACTACGCCATGAACCAATGGCAGGTGGCCTCACTGCAACCGCCCCATCTTGCCGCCATTTGCCCTTGGGAGGGAGCGGCGGACATGTATCGTGATTTAAGTCATCATGGCGGTATCTTGTGCGACTTCATCAAGAACTGGTATGACATGCAGATTCGAACCGTTCAACACGGTTTGGCCGATCGAGGCCCCAAGAGTCAGGTGACCGGCAGGTATGTGTGTGGTGATGTTCCGATTCCTGACGATCAGCTTGTGAAGAACCGAGAAGATTTTGCTGCTGCCGCACTCAAGCACAAGTTGGATGATGGTTACTGGCGCGCTCGAATGCCCGATTGGTCCAAGGTCACGGTCCCGATTTTCTCGGCAGCTAACTGGGGCGGTCAAGGTTTGCATCCAAGGGGAAATTTTGAAGGGTTCACCCAGGCCGCTTCTAAAGACAAATGGCTCGAAGTACACGGCATCGAGCACTGGACTCATTTCTATACGGACTACGGTCGAAAGTTGCAGCTCAAATTTTTTGATTACTTTTTGCATGGTAAGAGGAATGGATGGAATCGTCAGCCCAAAGTGCTGCTCAACATCCGCCACCCGGGTGAAAAATTTGTTCTGCGTGCCGAGGATCAGTGGCCAGTCAAAAAAACCCGGTGGACAAAGCTGTATTTGCAACCCGATGCAGCCTTGCTGTCCTTCAAACCCCCGCAATCCTCAGCAAAAATAAGCTACCGTGGGCTTTCTTCAGATGGCGTGACCTTCATGTTGCCGCCTCAGCCCAAAGACATGGAAGTCACAGGTCCTAGTGCGCTCAAGTTGTTTCTCTCATCCGACACAGCAGACGCAGATGTCTTTGCAGTGCTGAGAGTATTCACTCCGGATCTCAAGGAAGTCGTATTCCAGGGCGCTTTGGATCCGCATACTCCGGTAGGTCAGGGGTGGCTCAGAGCTTCGCACCGTAAACTCGACCCACGCCTGACCAAGCCGTACAGGCCCTATCACACTCATGATGAAAAGCTGCCTCTTAAGCCCGGCCAAATTGTGGAGCTGGATGTCGAGATCATTCCTACCAGCATTGTGGTGCCAGCAGGGTATCGTTTGGCGTTAACGCTGCGCGGAAAAGATTATGTGTACCCAGGTCCTGCTGGAGCCCTCTCCAATATGAAATACCCTATGACCGGTTGCGGTCCATTCACCCACACGGATCCAAAAGACCGACCTGCAAAGGTATTTGACGGTACCAACACATTGCATATCAAGCCCAGCAAAGCGCCTTACTTGATGATTCCTGTCATTCCGACTGAGAAGCACTAATGACTATTAAGTTTTATGGTTTTTGGCGCTCGCTGGCAGCCTATCGGGTTCGTGTGGCCCTTAAATTCAAGGGGTTGGCTTATGAGGAAATACCGGTCAACCTCTTGACGGGCCAACAGCACGATCCAGCTTATCTTCAGATCAATCCACAAGGCGCGGTACCGGCTGTTGTGTTCCCCGGAGCGTCACAACCGCTGTTCCAGTCGATGGCGATTCTGGATTACCTGGAGTTGACCTTCCCGAACCCCTCTCTCATGCCTGTGGCTCCAGAGCGTAGGGCCAGGATTTTGGCGCTCTGCCATATATGCACCAGCGATGCGCATCCCTTGGTTGTACCGCGAGTTAGAAATTACCTGCAAAATACGCTGGGTTTGGATGAGAGCGCCCGCAACGCATGGCTTCAGCATTGGATGCTTCAAGCGCTGACAACCTGTGAGCAGATCCTTCAGCAAGAACCTGCCGGGCGCTTCAGCCATGGTAACGAAGTCACTTGGGCTGATATCTGTCTGGCATCTCAAGTAGTAGGAGCCGGCTTTTTTGGATGCCAGCTGAACCGCATTCCGAGAGTTCTTGCAGTTTATGAAGAGCTGTTGAAACTTGAGCCTTTTGCTCAGTCCATGCCCATGCTTCAAGCAGGCGCGCCCACCTCTGGCCAACATTAAGTCGAAAAATTTATGGACCAACTCACCATAGGCCTTCTAGGATTCGCTATTTTTCTGGCCTTGAGCCTGCTACGGGTCCCGATCGCCTATGGCATGGCCATTGTGGGACTTGGCGGTTTGCTTTTGGTGTACCCAATTGATGCAGCGTTCAAATTTATCCCAACGGGCTTGTTCACCTACACCTCAAACTTCACCTTATCAGCACTTCCGCTGTTCATTTTGATGGGAACCTTGGCTTTTTATGCAGATCTTGGAAAAGATGCCTATGACGCCGCCAAAGCGTGGTTTGGTCGAGTCCCGGGTGGTTTGGGCGTCGCTACAGTTTATTCATCAGCGATTTTCGGCGCCTGTTCAGGCTCCAGTCTCTCGGCCGTTGCGGTTTTTTCAAAAATTGCGGTACCTGAAATGGTGCGCGCTGGCTATAACAAAAAAATGGCCTTAGGGGTGGTCGCTTCAGCAGGATGTCTTGATGTTTTGATTCCGCCCAGCATCTTGATTGTTTTTTACGGCATCATCACCGAGACCTCAGTCGGACAGCTGTTGATCGCCGGCATTGTTCCGGGCATCATCACTGCAATATTGATGGCTACTGCTGTTATGGTGTTTTGTATGGTCTACCCTGACACAGCCCCATTTTCAAAGGGTCTGGACACCACTTGGCGTGCCAAATGGCAATCTCTTCAACGATTGTGGGCGGCAGCGGCCTTGTTCATCTCGGTTTTAGGAGCCATCTACACCGGATTTGCAACGCCTGATGAGGCTGCTGCTGTGGGCGTGGTGGGTGCACTGTTATTGGTTTATTTGAGAGGTAACCTCACTTGGGAGCGCATCAAGTTTTCTTTTATTGACAGTGCCAAGGTCACGGCAATGATCTTCATGCTTCTGGGTGCCGGTTATATTTTTTCAACCTTTTTATCCACCACTGGGGTGGTGTCCGCCATGACCGAGTGGATCAAAAGCCTGAATCTCAGTTTTTTCATGTTGATGTTGGGCATCACTTTGCTCTATCTTGTGTTGGGCTGTTTTTTGGATGCCATTTCCATGATGGTGTTGACCATGCCTGTACTGGCACCTTTGATCACAGGCTTTGACATGAGTCTGGTTTGGTTCGGTGTGGTGGTGGTGGTCATGATGGCAATTGGCACCATTACTCCACCGTTGGGATTGAATTGCTTTGTCATGAAAGGCGCACTTGGAGACGCCTATGAGCTCAAAGACATCTTTGCCGGCTCCTTACCCTTTGTAGTGCTGATGTTGATAACCGTTGCACTTCTCGTGGGTTTTCCGGACCTTTGCTTATGGTTGCCCGAGTTGATGAAGTCCATGAGATGAGTGTTCTGTTAGGTAATCGCCAAAAAGGGAAGCTTTGAATGGAAAAATTAATTCAGGCATATGAGGGTTTTTATCGTCGTTTCATCCCCTATCTGATTGCAGTGCCTCTGGTGATCATGACGGTAGTGATCTTCATCAATGTGATCGGTCGCAAGTTGTCAATACCCTTTCCAGTCACAGTCGAGTTGGTTGAGGCTCTTCTGGTGGTGTCTGTCTACTTTGGAGTGGCCTTGGTTGCCTTGGAGGGGGGGCATGTGAACGTGACTTTTGCAACTGAGAAATTTTCCCTCCGAACCAAGTTTTTTATTGAAGGTCTTGGGCACCTTCTGGCTGCTGGTGCATTTGTTTTTCTGTCAGTTTCAGCGTGGACCATTGCTCAGGCTTCAATTTCAGTCTGGGAGTACCGTTTGGCCGTATTAAGGTTTCCACTTTGGCCTTTCAAAGTACTTTTTGCGTTTGGTTTGACTTTGATGGCTGTGCAGCTGGTTTTCAACGCGATCAAGGCCTTTTATCTTTCCTCGGGCAGAGAAAGCTATGCGGGCATCACCTCGATGCCCCAGGCTCCAGACCCTGGAATAGGTTGATTTCCCCCTTCCGTTATGTTTTTTTAAAGGAGTAAGCATGAGACGATTCATATTGAAATTGGCAACTGTGGCTTTGGCTTTGAGCACCCTTTCCTGGTCAGCATACAGCCAAGAGTTGCAGCAGCAGACCTGGAAAATGGCCATTCCCACTGGAGAAAAATCCTGGTTTGGAGAGTTGCATAAATGGTGGGGAAGTGAAGTGGAGAAGCGATCAGGAGGCAAGATCAAAATTCAATACTTCTGGTCAGACTCCTTGGTCAAATGGGGCGATGCATTGCCCGGCATCCAGTCTGGCATTGCGGATCTGGCTTGGATCAGCAGTTCGTACCACCCGGCGCAATTGCCCAATTACATGTCCTTGGATCACATGTTCAACTATGGGGATGACTATGTGGCCGCAGTTAAAGCCGCACTTGACACCATGGATAACCAGCCTGATTTGAAGGCAGAACTGGTCAAAAACGACATTGTTCCCTTGATGTCTCACATCAGTGGTTTGGCTCCGGTGGGAACCAAGACACCTTTGTCGAATATGGACGTCTTGAAAGGCAAAACACTTCGCACCTATGGAGGAGCCAGAACCGACTTTTACAAGAGTCTCGGTTGGAACCCTGTCTTTATGGTCTTTCCTGACATGTATCCGGCCATGGATCGCGGCACCATTGACGCTTTAGGCGAAATGGTTTTTCTGCTCTCCAATGTTTTCAAGCTCAATGAAGTCGTCAAAAACATCCACATGATGAATCCACCGGGGCTCAAAGGCAATGGTGGTGTGGTGGGCTCCGCTTTCTTCATGTCTGGAAAGAAATTTCGTGCATTACCGCCCGCCACTCAGAAAATGTTGGTTGAGCTTCGCAATGAGTATGGTGTGCGTTATGCCACGGAGTTGATGAAAGCCGAAGAGCAGATCAAGAAAAACTGGGCTGAGAAAAACAAAATCACGTTCACCTTTTCCACGCCAGCCGATGAGCAACGCATACTGCAGGCCGGTACGGCTGCCAATGACAGTTATTTGAAGAAATTAGAAGGTGAAGGCGCCACCAATGTCCGCAAGGTCGTTAGCTATTACACGGATGCCCGTAAAAAGCTCGAGGCTGAGGTCAAAAAATAACGCTTTAAAAGTAAAACCGAAGAGCGCAAGCTCATTGCTGAGTTTGGGCGGCCTGAAGGGCTGCCCAAACTTTTTGAGGCGTGAAAGGGATGTCCAATTGTCGAATTCCTGCAGGCCTTAAGGCATCCAAGACGGCGCTCACTGCCGCAGGCCAGGCACCTGCCACACCGGATTCCCCAGCTCCCTTAACCCCTAAAGGATGAGTGGTGCAAGGCACCTCATGATGATCCAACACCATTTGGGGAATCTGATCGGCACGAGGCATTGGATAGTCCATATAACTGGCAGTCAACAATTGACCGTCTGTGTCGTACTGAAGGACTTCCCCCAGCACCTGCCCCAGCCCTTGCATCACACCTCCCATGATTTGACCCTCAACCCGTTGGGGATTGAGCATGATGCCCACATCATCCACCGCTGTGTGCTGAATGAATCTGATTTGTCCTGTCATGGGATCGATTTCAACTTCGCTGACATGGCAACCATTGGGGAAGTTCAATGAGGGAGCCTTGAAGATGGAAATATTGTCTAAGGTCGTCGGAAGATGATCTGGAACTTGGGCAGACTGGCGAAGCCGCTTCGCCACTTCAATTAAGCCCATGGAAAGATCGGTACCCATAACCATGAATTGACCGGATTCAAAAATCAGGTCTTCCTTGGCTACCTCCATCCAATGAGCGGCGCAAAGTGTTCCTCTTCGGATCACCTCTTCACAGGCCATGACCGTTGCGGATCCTGCCATCATGGTGGTGCGGGAGGCGACAGTAGACACCATGCCAGGCACTTCATCGCTGTCCCCCGTCACCAGAATTACCGATGACAGGGGAATACCCAGCTTTTCAGCAACCAACTTGGGGTAGATGTCCTGAACCCCCTGACCCATGCCCTGAGCACCAATGTGCAAAGCCACTCGGCCGTCCTCAAGAACTCGGATGTCGGCAGGTTCCTCAAGTACGCCCCCTGCTACTTCAAGAAAAGAACATATGCCGATGCCGCGCAACATACCCTGCCGGGTCGCAAGCTCACGGCGTGTTTCAAATCCTTGCCAGTCAGACAATGACAAAGCCTTGTTGAATACGTTTTCAAATTCACCGCTGTCATAGGTCAGACCATTGGCTGTAGCGTATGGCATAGCGTTAGCAGGGATGAAATTTCGACGTCTCAACTCCAGCCTGTCGATACCGAGAAGATGTGAAGCCTCGTCCAGCAGACGCTCAATCAAATAAATCGCCTCAGGTCGACCAGCACCGCGGTAAGGTCCACCCGTCATGACATGGGTATGAACCAGGCGTGAGCGAAGCGACAAGGCGGGAATTTGATACACGCTGGACAAACAGTTGTAGATGTTCATGGTGCTCACAACCGCGATGTACCCGGAGGTAAAGGCACCGATACCGCACAGCACATCCGCCCTGAGTCCCAAAATGTGACCCTCTTGGTCAAAGGCCATGGAGCCCTCTAAGTGGGTATTTCGCCCATGGGTATCAGTCAGAAAACACTCCAGACGAGTGGCCGTCCACTGGACGGGTGCGCCTGCAAGCCGACTAGCCAAAAGCAAAGCCGCTTGTTCGGGGTAAGTTTGCGATCTCAGACCAAAGCCGCCGCCAACATGCGGTGTCAAGACCCGAATGCGCTCGGGAGGTATTTTGAACACCTGATTGGCCAATACATTCTGTACCGTTTTAACGCCTTGAGTGTTGGTAACCAGTGTGTACCGATCTTGAATCGGGTCGTATTGGGCCAGTGCAGATCGAGGCTCCATGGGTGAACCTGTGAGCATAGGATCGGACAGGACAATCTGCTGGACATGGTGCGCTGACTCAAAAATACGATTCAATTCTTCAGTTTCACCCATAGACCAGTCCATGGCCGTGTTGCGCGGCACTTTTTCGTGGACCAATGGAGCATCATCTTTGATGGCCTCCTGCAAGTCCAAGACACAGGGCAGGGGTTGAAAGTCAATCTCAATGAGATCCATCGCATTCAAGGCTTGCTCAACAGTCTCTGCGATCACCAAAGCTACCGGTTCTCCCACATGATGGACCCGATCTCTTGCCAGTACAGGTATGCCCGAACTGAACATGGGCTGACCATTCGCGCCTTTCATGATGACCAATGGGCTGATAAGGCCTAAACCTGCGGCTTCAATATCCCGCCCATCCAGAACCAGTCGTACGCCGGGGGCTGACTTGGCAGATTCAGTATTGACAGACGAAATTAGGGCGCAAGCCCAGGGGCTGCGAACAAAGCAGGCATGGAGTTGACCAGGCAAGGAAACATCGCCGGTAAAGCACCCTTTGCCCTGCAGCAGTTGATGCGCCTCATCGTGATCGCCAGATTGCGCATTTGAGAACTTGAATCCTGTTGAGCTCATAACCATTAATCCATCACAAATTCTTAAATGATCGCAGGATCTTTCAGCAGATTTACTCGGGATAACACCGAGATGCAGATTAAATTTTCAAGCGATCATCAGCATTACTTTTACAAAAGCCAACCATCGAAGCATGAACCATATCCTTATTGATGTACAGCCCAGCATCGTGACTCTAACGTTGAACCGTGAACATGCCGGAAACATGTTGGACTTACCCATGATCCATGAGGCAGCACAACACATTCAAGCGGCATCCAACCATGCTCACTGCGTGGTGATCAGGGGAGCCGGTGCAAATTTTTGTCTGGGACGTGACCCCTCCACGGCAGGTCCGCATGCAACCCCAATGGCCTTAAGGGATCAACTTTTGTTGCCCATCATGAACCTCTATGACGCCATCAAGTTGTCCAAAATACCGGTGATTGCCGTGGTTCAAGGACAAGCGCTCGGACTTGGCTGCGCCATCGCCTGCGCCTGTGATGTGACCATTGCTGAAGAGGGTGCTCTGTTTCAGTTGCCAGAGATGACTTACCACCTGCCGCCTACATTAGCCATGTCTGCACTGTTGGACAAAATCGGCAGAAAGGCCACTGCATGGATGGCCTATTCAGTGGAAAAAATCGATGCCATACGTGCCCGTGAAATGGGCTTGGTCAGCAGCGTGGTATCCAAAGGGCATCTTGAGGAAGACCTTCAACGATTGGTCGATACCCTCACCCAGAAGGAATTGATGGCTGTCTTGGCGGTTAAAGAATATTTGAATTTCGCGCCAGAGAGTGGTCCTGCGGTTCGGTCTATGGCTGCCAATCTTTTGGCCTTGGCACTTTCCACCCAAGCTGTTCAGAAAGATTAAATTTGTCAATAAATGGATCCAATGGATTTCGTTTTAGAAGAAGCCACGATCGACCAGCTTCATCAAGCCATATTGCAAGGTCGCACGAGCTGTACGCAGGTCGTTCTTCGTTACTTGGAGCGCTGTCAACGCTACAACGGCATTGCCACATCCTTGGTGACAGCCAACGGTGAAACACTAAATTCACATTGGGCAGGTCCGGTTCGTGCCCGGGGTGAACTGGTATATCCCACTCAGACCGTTGCAGCTTCAGCATGGCTGCCCGACTTAGACAAATACCAAGGGCCTCCTTTGGAGTTTGGCTACATGGACGCTACGGCTTCAGATCCTGAAGTGCATCAGCAAATGGGTATGGTGCAAGGAATTGCCAATGCCGGACAACTGAATGCATTATCGACATTGAACATCCGGGGTGAGCGCTCTGTCACTTGCAAAGGTGACTTTGATCGCCATCCGAGTATGGGTCCGCTCCCACCGGGCGCGCCGCCCGTATGTGACATGTTCAGACATTACCCCGATGCGCTTGAGCAGGCTCAGGCGCTTGACGCGCAATGGGGATCTCAACCTGATTTGGAACAGCTCCCGCTCTATGGTGTGGTGTTCTCCTTCAAAGATGCGTTCGATACCAAAGACATGCGTTCAACCGGTGGTGGAGATGCAGCTTATGACATTGATTTCCCGGCTGAAGACCATATCCTAGTGGCCCAACTCCGCAAAAAAGGCGCAATCATTTTTGCCAAGGCGGTGATGACTGAATACAACGGGCGTGCAGGAGATCCTGGGGGGGATCATCGTCCGAACAAGGTCCTACCATCGTTGCTGGGCTACCAACGCAGTACTTGGGGGGGGACGCCAGTGAATCCCTATGACACCACCCGTTCAGCCTCTCTGGGTTCAAGTTCGGGTTCGGGCGTCTCTGTGAGTGCCAATTTGGTCATGGCCAGTTTGGGCGAGGAAACCCGCATGTCCACCCGAGGACCTGCCAACCACAATGCCGTTGCGCTTATCCTTCCTCATAAAGCGATGCTGGGCTTTGACGGGGGTGCGATCGGTGCCGATATTTACTGCGACCGGACCGGTATTCTGTGCCGGACCTTGCAGGACTGTGCCAAGGTGCTGGATGCCCTGAAAGATCCTAAAGAGGGTTATTACGACGCCCGCGACCCTTTCACAACCGTTCCCCGTTCCAGTATCTTGGCGAGTTACAGCCAGCATGTGTCTTCAAAAGGTAAGGTGGGTGAGTTGCAAGGCATTCGACTGGGAGTCATCCGTGAATCCATGTTGGCAGCCGACAGTGTTGCAGCCCGACCCATTATCGAAGCCGCTGCCAATGAGATACGCACCGTGCTGGGGGATCATTTGAACGCCACGCTGGTGGAGTCTTCCGATCCCTTGTGGAAGCCCGATGTGTCTTGCGAAAAGATGCGATTGGATTTTCGTCAGGCTTTGGCCAAGCTGGTACCGGTCTTCATGCCGGATGTGCTGTTCAGGTTGGACGCCCAGGGACAGCCTGTATTCAAGGAGTTTGCCCAAAGCATTGAGCGTACCGAATTTGCCCCAGGGGTTTTCCATGGTTCGGGCAAGATGAAACCTATCGATTACCTGGTGGCTTTGTCCGATTTAAAAATCACTCCACCTTCCAATTTGGATATTTCCACGGTTCAACAACAAGTTCTGGCCAACGGATTCAGATTTCACATCAGCCAATACCTTGCGCGCCGCTCAGACGATTGGCAAACCTCAGGCTATCGGGAAACACTCCGAGACTGGACTGCATTGAACCAGCGCTCCAAATTTTGGGGCGATGACCAGCGCGCCGCCTTTTTGAATTGGGAGGCAGTTTCAGATCCGCGTAACCCTTTGGGCGGCCGGCAAGGTGTGGACGAGCGCATCATGTTGCGTGAATTGCTGCGTCGCGTGGACATGATGGTGCTTTATGAAAATAAGCTTGATGCTTTGGTGAGGTTGCATACGCCGCTGCCCCCCGGTCTGATAGGAGGTGCCGAAGAGCCCGGCTTGATTGACAGACTTCGTTATGAGCACTTTTTTGGGCCCAACGCGGGGTTAACCGAAGTTTTGATTCCTGCAGGTTATGTTCAAGTGGCCTACGACGCCTATTTTGAACTGGATGCTACCTGTCAGAAGTATCAGTCTGTTCCGAACACTAAACCCACCCAATTGGCTTGGCCGGGATTGCCCTTTTCTTTGGTGTTCAGGTCTGAGCCCGGCAAGGAAGATGTAACACTGAAGATCGCATCAGCTTATGAACGGGCTTCACGAAGAAGAATTCCTCCCCCATCATTTACCTGATGACATCCAATGCGGGCTCATATATACAGGTGAGCCGTTCGTTAATGTGTTGCTCTACTTCCCCAACCACGGCGGCTGAGCCAAATCCATGGCGGGCAAAGATTTGCAGCACCTGAGGTACCGCTTGAGGTGCGCACGACACCAGCAAGCCACCACTGGTCTGCGGGTCAGACAGCAAATCTTGGTCCAATTGGCTCAGGTTGGGTGCCAGTCGAACCTCGTTGCCGTAGGCCGCCCAGTTGCGGCCTGAGGCGCCGGTGACCATACCCTGGGCCGCCAACTCGCGTACGCCGGATAGTAGGGGTATCTTGTCCATGTGAAGCTTGACCGAAAAGCCTGAGCCACGGACAAG
>Ga0214923_10002856_pt1 | contig 22367 bp, 27 predicted proteins | sample LL1510_MetaG_FD_177993 | JGI IMG/M metagenome (GOLD analysis project Ga0214923, IMG submission 177993) | Freshwater microbial communities from Lake Lanier, Atlanta, Georgia, United States - LL-1510 | ecosystem: Environmental > Aquatic > Freshwater > Lake | place: USA: Georgia | collected...
AATAAAGTTTTGAGAGATAAATGTAAAAATTCTATAAAAATGATATCTGTCAGCGAATTAACTGGTAAAAAAATAGTCGTTGATATAAGTATTTATCTTTATAAATATGTTGCTGAAAATGCATTAATTGAAAATATGTATTCGATGTTGTCTATTTTTAATTATTACAAGATTATACCATTATTTATATTTGATGGTAAACCTCCGTCTGAAAAAAGAGATTTGTTAATAAAGCGTATTAAAGAAAAAAAAGATGCTGAAAAAGAATACCATTGTTTAAAAGAAAATTTGACTAATAACGATTTGTGTGTTGAAGATAAACAAGAAATTATATCTACTATGGATATTTTAAAAAAAAAGTTTGTTTATCTAAAAAAAGAACAAATTTGTAAAGTAAAAGAACTTATTTGTAGTTATGGTGCTTGTTATTTAGATGCTCCTGGTGAGGCAGATGAACTGTGTGCTATGCTTGTTATTGAAAATAAATGTTGGGCTTGTTTAAGTGAAGATACCGACATGTTTGTTTATGGATGTCCGCGCGTTTTAAAATATTTAAGCTTATTAAATCATAGTGTTGTTTTGTATGACATGAAAAGTATTTTAAATGAATTAGAAATAAATCAAAATGTATTTAGGGAAATTTGTATTTTATCTGGTAGTGATTATGATTTACAAATTAATAAAAATAATTTAAAAATTGATAATTTGTTAGATGGTTTAGGTTTATTTAGATTATATAAAACGTTTATAGATTCTGATACTACTCCTAATTTAGAGATAAATATAGATGTAGATTCAAAAATAAAATATGATTTTTTTAGATGGTTAAAAAGTTATAATTATAATGAAAAATTTATGGATTATAATTTAGATTTTGATTATGAAACCTTTAAAAATATTTATTCTATTTTTGATTTATCTAAAAATAAATCGATTTTATGTGATTTTCAAAATATAAGTATTGTAAATGGAATTAAATCAACTGAAAAAATACGTGAAATTTTAAAAGAAGATGGTTTTATTTTCATCGAATAAATATAATTTTACAAAAAAATAGTTTAGATAAAAATTAACATCATTAACTAATGATTGATTTGGATACTAAGCATTATTCTATGGATATTTTAAAAAAACATATTTATGAAGTCAGTTTATGGGATATTATTAAAAAACAAAAAATTAATGAAAAATTTGCCGTTAAATATATTTTAAATCCTCGTTATCAACTTACCGAAAGTGAGAAATGTATAAATATCGATAATATTATTTTTTTTCAACCTAATTTAAATCGAGAAAAAATACTTTTTTATTTGAAAACTATAAATTTTGATGATGATGACAGTGTTGATAAGTTTGATACTTATATCAAATAAGTATTTGATTTCGATTTATTTTATAAATAATAAATTTTGTATATTTTATAAATATACAAAATTTTTATAAAGCCCCGCGTGAGAATTGAACTCACGACCTTTACATTACAAGTGTAATGCTCTACCACTAAGCTAGCGAGGCACAAGATATTTTTACAATTTTTTTATAATAATTTTTATAAAAGCCTCACGTGAGGATTGAACTCACGACCTTTACATTACTAATGTAATGCTCTACCACTAAGCTAGCGAGGCACAATATATTTTACAATTTTTCTATAATGATTTTTAAGATTTTTATTTTAAATGCTTTATTTTTTGATATTTATCTATATTTTTCTATATTTTTATTTTTTAATTTAAACACTAGCAGCAACTTCCTTGACTGCCTTGGCAAAATGAGGACTCATGTATCTTTGTAGATTAAAATAAGTCAACTCGTCAGTCTTTTTCAATCTTAGAAGTGTGGTTAGCTTACTGTCAGGATTAATCTTACGACCATTTTCCTTATCTTGAAGATTATTTGTTCTAATGTACTTGTTAATATCACGAGTCACTTCAGTTCTTGCCATTTCGGAACCTGCAGGCTTCTCAAGAAACTTTGCTAGTTCATCACTAATACGAGTAGGCTTAACAAAACCTGAAGGAGCTCTGTTTCCAGCCTTTCTCTTGCGCTTAGAACTTTGCTTCTGTGCCACCTTTAGTTCACGTTGCCATTTCTTCTCCAAAGAACGATATTCAACTTTAATAGCAGAAATTAGATTTCCAACTTGTTGAAGCTTTGCCAATAGCTCAGTAGATTGTTCCATAATATTACTGGAATCAACTTCGGTATTAACAACCTCACTAGATGAAGAAGCATTAACAACCTCGGTAGATGAAGAAACAGTATTTACAGCATTAACAACTGGTGTTACTTCTTGCTTTTCAACCTTTGGCTTCTTAGCCTTAACAACCTTTGACTTAGTTTCAGTAGTAGAAACTGTTTCAGCAACATTCACGGAAACTGGAGGAACAACAACATTTTCGGTAGTAGACTCTGTAGTTTTAGATTTGACTTGTCTTGCCATCTTATTATATACTATCTAAATAATTACTTTTTAAGTGATTTAACGCAAATAATATATATTTTACACCATAATATGGAAATGGAAATTATTATTTTTTATTTTTATAAATTAATACAATATTTTATAAAATATTATACTATTTTATAAATTAATACAATATTTTAATTTAATTTTTTAATTTAATTTTTTAATTTAATTTTTAAATAAAAATATTTGTTAAAAGTAAGAAAAGGATTGAAAAAGCCAGGGTAAAGAAAAAGCGGCATTTTGATTTACTAAAGTAAGAGCTCCTAAAATATAATAAGCTCCTAAAGATTTACTATCTCTATCAATGCCTGTGTTTACGAATTTTTCCAAAACTTCTAGTATCGATTTTTTTACTAAAAATAAATCATTTTCATGATGAATAATAGAAATTCCAAAATGTCTAAATGGATCTCCATATGGAGGACAAATGCTTCGTTTTATCTCAGCTGGTAACTGAGCTCTAAAATTCCAAATATCAGAAAGTTCTCTCATAAATTTAAGTAATTCCAATCTGTTTAAAGAGAGAAACCACTCTGAATTACTATAATTTCCTAAACTATCTATATTTTGAAATAATTCTAAACTTCTTAGCTCAACTATTTTTTGAATAGACAAATTTTCATTATTATCTGTAATAACCAAATCAATATTTATTTTAAGACATTTACTTAACCTTATTAAAGTATTAATATTTTGAAACACAAATTTTGGAATTTCATTTCTATTATATGGATTTTTCACATTTTTTCCTGATTTTATAAATAGGTTATGGAGAGAAATAATATCAAAACCATAAATAAAATCGTCTACATCTTTATAACTGAAAAACTGTGAATAAGGTAAAGATTTTAAATCTTCCATTGTAAAAAAGTCTGTTTCGTTAGTACATAAATTTCTCTTTAAAAAGGCAGGACCATGAAAATTATTGCATTTTCTTTGTAAAAATCCTCTAAATATTTTTTGTATTTTGACAATAAAAGAAGAGAGACGTAAGTAAATAAATATTCGATTTACCAATTCTCTTCTTGTTCCACTTATTTTCAACTTGTATACTTGTGCTATTTCTTTTAACTGTTTAATAGTATAATTATATTTTGTAATCAAATTGTATTCATGTAAATTTGGAATATTAAAATCCTCATTATCAATTTTAGATAACTTTTTACTAATACAAATATGTTTTTCACAATTATTTTTAATAAAGCTCATGTATTCATCTATTTTTTCATTTTTATAATTGTATTTTTTAAATGAGTTATTAGTCATATATATATTAAAGTCATTTATTTAATATTTAATATTTATTCAGAAATAATAAATATTTGTTATTTTCATTTTCTACACTATAAATCATTTTCATTTATTTTTATTTTAAAAAAAAATTGATTTAAAGATAACACTATAAATATAATTATACTATTAAAACATGGCTGACTCTATTATCGACGGAACTCTATTTAATACTGCTAATATTATGTACACTTCTCCAAAGGCAACAGCCCAAGGAGCTAAAAGTGTTAATATTTTAAATAAACACGCAAAAAAAGGATTAGTGTTATCAACACCTCTTATGTTAACATGGGGTGCTGCTGATTTTATTGATGAGAAAACAGGACAACGTGACGGTAAGTTCTCTATGTCATTACAATTTCCAGGGGATGAATATGGTACGGAAGATACAAAGGCATTTTTAGATAATATGAAGTCATTGGAGGATAAGATTAAATCCGATGCTTTGATTTATTCTAAAGAATGGTTTGGTAAGATTCATAAAAATCCTGAAGTAGTGGAAGCACTATGGACGCCTATGTTGAAGTATTCTAAAGATAAAAATAGTGGTGAATATGACTATTCTAAACCTCCAACTTTAAGAGTAAAGATTCCTCAATGGGAAGGAGTTTGGAAGGTGGAAATTTATGATGAAGATGGTGAGAAATTATTCCCAGGTGAACCTAATGTATCACCATTAGATTATTTAAAGAAAGGTTCTAATATTGCTTGTTTAATTCAATTTGCTGGAATTTGGTTTGTAAATGGTAAGTTTAGTGCTAGTTGGAAATTAGTTCAAGCAGTAGTTCAAAAACCAAAGGCAACTTTACAAGGATCTTGTTTTATTAAATTGAAAAATAATGATAAAGAAAAGTTGAAGAATCAGACTCTTGTTGAGGAAGATGTTGAAGAAACATATACAACGAATGTTTTAGTAGAGGATAGTGATAACGAAGATGTTAAGGAAACAGAATATCAACAACCTACTGTTATTGTAAATGACAAAACTGATGATGTACCAGTTCCAGTTGTTGTTGTCGAACCACCAGTTGTTGTAGTACAAGATCAAGCTGAAGAACCAAAGAAGAAGAAGGTTGTCAAGAAGAAAGTTGCCGATAATTAAATAAATTGTAAGTTAGCAGTTAGCAAATAGATTAAATTTTGATATATAATAATTATGTAAACATTTTTATACTTATTATATTTTGTAACTTAATTAAAATACTTTTTTTATTTCACTTTATAAATTTTATTTTAACAATAATATCTGATTTTATTTGAATATCTGATATGTCATCTCTAATTTTAGATATTCCTTGTTTTTTAAAAATATATGTTTGTTCTCTCGCTAAAAATAATTCTTTAGTAGGAATTTGGAATATATTTTTACCTAGATAAAATGGAATAGATTTGTCTTCCAAGAGAGAAAAAGAAAATGGCGTTTCCAAGTAGAATAAAATATTGTTTTCTTCATCAATTTCTACATTTTCAGGTAAAGTAGGAACACATTTCACTATAATTTCGCTATTTGTATTTAGTCCATCAAAATAACATTCATTATGCCATAATGGAACTAAATATAAATTATCATTGTCATAAAGCTTATAAATATTATTTTCAAATAAATCATCTATAGTTGGATTTAAAATATATACTTGGTCTGCTTTACACTTTTCTAAAACAATTATTTTTATTTCAGTCATTGTTTCTTCGCTAATATGAAAAACATTTCTATATTTAGAGAGAAAACAGTAAATTTCAATGGATGTTTCTTTATCCATATTTTCAAATAATTTCAAAGATATTTTTTTACATCCAATAATAATATCTTTAATTATGGCAGAAAAAATTTCAACATGTTTACTTTTGAGAATTCCACTTATAAATAAATAAAGAATATTACCATATTCTGTATTGTTAAATTCAGTATTGATATTTTCGAATTCTTCATCACTTCTATTATTATTTAAAAAACTTATTTCACTCTTTAAAGTATCATAAGCTTGAAGAATTTGTTTAAATTTTTCTGTTGATTCAATAGTATTTCCATTTTTATCTGGATGATTTTCAAGTGCCAGTTTATGATATTTTTTTTTTAAGTTATTTTCATCAAGATTCGCAAAATCTTTTTTATTTATTTCCAATACATTCAAAGCTGTTTCCAAATCCATGATAAAATAGTTATGATTTGCTTAAGTTATTATTTTTACAAAGAAACAAAAAAATAAAATAAAATAATTATTACTTTGTGTATAATTATTTTATTAAATAATATAAATGGGTCATTTAAGAACAAGCGCAAATTTTTATTATAGAGGCGTTCCTAAAACAGCAACTAATTTTGGTAGTGTAATGTTAGGTAATTATTCTATAGTCCAACCAATGCGTTCTTATCCAGGTATAGGAAGTTTTTTGAAAAATTCTATGAACAATGTAATTACAAAAAGTAGATAATTTACAATACCTATTTTTCTAAAAACCGTGTATAATTTTTACCAAATAAAGTAAATAATTTTCTAAATGATATATCGGTCTATAATTATTATTATAGTATTGAAAGAAACAATATGTTTTTACTAAAATTTCTGACATATTTTCTGATTTTATTTTATTGTTTTCCACTAATGTATATATAATATACCATAAACATTCGGTTATATCTAAATTATAAATAAATATATCATAAATTAAATCTCTAAATTTTAAAAATTTCAATTCATTTACATTCAACATTTCATCCATTATTTTATTACAAATAAATTTGTAATTCAACATGATTTCGTTACTATTTTTAGAATATAAATTTTTAATATTTGTTATATTTTCTAATTTAAAATCTGACAACTGTAATTGTGTATTGTATTTTTTTAAACATTTATTGTATGTATTTTTACTAGGACGTGAAACATGTATTATTTCACAACAGTTCAAAATATTATCAGGAATAAAACTAATTTCTTCGGTAATAATAATAAATTTTAAATCAACTTGTGTTGTTGTATTTTTCTGCATATAACTATAAAAGTTATCTAGCAATTCACAATGAATTTCATGAAAATTTTTACAAACAATAATTCCTGACTTTTCGATTTTTGCCGAAACAATATCTATAATTTGCTGAAAAATTTCGTGCCATAATAATTTGGAGTTACATCCTAATAAGGACATATCAATTTCATAGTGAATATCACTTAACTTAAAAAAAAAATTCAATTTATTAAAAATTACTGTTATTTTTTTTTCATACTTTAATTCACTCGGACTATATTTTTTTATAGATTTCAACATTTGAGTATATTTACCTGTTCCTTGTGGTCCATAAAAAATAATATTTTTTAAATTTAATATCGACTCAGGAAATCTATCATATATTTTTTCTAGTTTTGGATGTAAATTTATGACTTCGCTAGTATTTATATATTCTTCAAAATGTGTTTCATAAAATTTCATTACTATAATGTATATTTTTTATTTATATTACTTATTATAATTATAAACTAATTTTTATAAGTAATAATTTTTATATAATTTTATGAAAATATAATGAAAATATATTTTCATATAGTTTATAATGATTGTTGTAAAATCAATAGAACAATATGATATAAATAGCATATATTTTTGTGATCCAATAAAAAATAAAATTGTTGATGACGGAAAATTTATAAAAATTTTGTATTCAGCATCTAATTTCATTTTGAATGGCATTTATTTACTTTTAAATTTTAATGAAATAAATATTGAACGTTATTACAATAAATATAAATGTAATTTTAACATAAATAATAATGAAAAATTAATTGAATCCATTAAAAACATAGAAAACAATCTACTCAGCAAATATGAATTAACTGGTAAAATACCAAATTATAAAATTTACGAACAACTTAAAAATGGAAATATTAAACTTTTTTGTGATAACTTAAAAAAAACCAATAATAACTCTTTTATTTTAAAAATATCTGGTTTATGGGAAACAGATATTTATTATGGATTAACTTATAAATTTATAAAAGTTAATTGATTAAAAATTAAATATTAGATACTATCCATCGGTCGTAAAGTATTTTAAAATTGTTCCCATTATCAAAACACAAATTAAATTCAACATTCCTATTAAATACATTACACCATAAGTAATTGTTGACATTTTACCAGTTGATAAGAATATTTTTGAATTTATTTCTTTGTAAAATAAATATAATTTAATTAAAGTTAAAATAATAGAAATAGCACTAATTGTTGAATATTCGGTAGTTACATGGTTATCACTTATACGATTTTGATATACTATTAATAAATAAAGTGTATAAAAAATAATTCCAAGTGAAATAATGAATGGTCCACTATTAGTCAATATTATTTTAAAATATTCCCACTTAGAAGGATGTATTAATTCTGAAATTTTAGAAACATTATTTAAAGTAAATCCTAAAATCATTAATATTCCTACAGCAATCGTGGAATAAGCAGTTATTAAACATGCTAATTTCGATGTTCCATTGGTGAAAAAAGATACTATATATAATATTACACTTACTAATAAGAGAGAACTATATATAATTGTATACCAATTTGGAATAGACATTTATATCGTTATTAATATATAGTTATATAATTATAAATTTATAATAATTTTTTGTTAAATATTAAATATTAAATATTAAATAATCATCTTTAAATATTCTATAATGAGTCGTTTCAATGTTAATACAAGTCATCCTTTAATTCCCAATTCTCAAGAATATACTTTTTATCAAAAATTTGTTGCTATTCATTCTATCGATAGAGATGTAGTAAAATTTCCAAATGCTTCAGAATTTGAGATTGAATTACCACAAGACTTTTTGAATGTTGTTGCTGTTTCTTTAGAATCATGGTCTTTTCCAAAAACAGATGTATTTAGTATTACTAATAATAACATACAATTTAGTTTTAAAATTTCAGATCCATATAATCCTCATTTGAATAATTATAATGATGAGTTACAAATAGAAATATGTAATGGTTTATATACTCATATTTATGATGATTTTATTATTACTATTGAAGAAGGAGTATATACTCCATCACAAATGGCAATAGAGTTAACAAATAAAATGAATGAAGTTGTTACTACTTTCATTACCAGTTATTTAATTAGCATAAATAGTAGTAATTTAAATACTTTTTCAAGTAACGGAGGATATTCAGAGTTTGTAGTTGCTTTTAATGAAGTAGAAAATAATTTATGGTTTGGTAATAGTAGTAGTAACTTTACAATAACGAATAATAATGAAAGTTTATATGGTTCAAACAATATAAATACATTAAACCAATGTTTTAATTACTCTTTACCCGAATTTAATTATTGGGGATTACCAGCTTATTTGGGTTTTAGTAGAAATAATATTTCCGGAATATCAGTACTAAATAATATTATTCCTAGATTTTACTATGGTGATTATATGCCTGGCGATAAAGGTTATTGGTTACCATCGAATTCTACACTTCCTGGTTCTTCTGTTTACTTCTTAAAAACTCCTTACAAATTAAATATTAAAGGACCGTTTTTTTATTATATAGATATAAAGGAATTGAATTGTATAGATGAAACATCTCCATTTAATTTAAGTAACTTTACTTTAACTACTAATTCTACTAACGGTCGCGTTAATTCATGTTTTGCTAGAGTAAGTGTGGGAACAAATCAAACACCCGATACACAGTGGTATAATCAAAATAATAATCCGTATAAATTATTTGTTCCTCCAGCAGAGAGGTTAAGAAGATTACATTTCTGTATTCGTAATCATAATGGACAATTAGTAAATTTTAATAACTATGAATTTTCTTTTATGCTTGAATTTACACTTTATAATGCTCAAATTGGAAGAAAATATAATTTATATGATCCAAATATAAATAATAAATAATTTTATTCTAAAATTTCCAACACATCTTCTAATCTTATATTATTCATAGGACGATTACCTAATTTTTTTAGTGACTTAGTATTTTCTCCCCAACTAGCATATAAACCATATTTTCCTTTTTTTAATAATAATAATTCACCTTGATATTCCCCTAATTCAATCCCATCTCTTTTTTGTTTTAATTCTATTTTTTTAGAATCTACAATTTCATCTATATTAGATTCTTTTATTCGATAAATATCTATTCCCTTTTTAATTGGTTTAAATGTAACATTTTCTCCTTCTGTACATTTTATAACAGGTCCGTTTTTACCTATTATAAAAGTATGATTTTCATCTATTTTTATACTTTCTTTGGTTAAACCTAAATCTAAACTTGTTTTTTCTCTCATATTTTCTTTTAATAAAAGGATTTGTTGATAGAACTTTTTACAAACTTCTTTTTTAGAAATAATACCTTGTGAAATCAAATCAAGAGCATCCTCCATTTGTTTGGTATATTGATAATTAAACAAGTCTTGAAAATGTTTTTCTAAAAAATCAACTACTACTACTCCGAGTGGTTGAACTATTAATTTTCCTTTTTCATTCCCAAAAACGGTTTTTACAAGTCGTTCTTTTACATATGAATTTCCTGATTCTAATTCATAATTCAAACAATCTATTGATTTTCCGATAACATCTTCTTTTTTAATATATTTTCTTTCTTGGATTTTTTCAACGAGAGAAGCAAAAGTAGATGGTCTTCCTATTCCTTTTTCTTCTAATGTTTGAACTAATTTTGCTTCACTGTAATGGTTTTTTGTTTCTTCTAAATATACAGTACTAGTAACTTTCGTATAATTTACTTGGTAATCCGGTTTATTTATTAGTAAAGATAAATAATTATATTGTTTACAAGATTCTGATTCTTCATATTTTTTTTTTACTATTTTCCATCCAGGAAAATGAATTTGTTCCGATACATTTACAAAAAATAAATCATGAAAAGTTGTTATTTTTGATTCAATGCTATTATAACATGCTTTCGTCATTAAGGTCTCTATTGTATTTTGCCAAATAAGTTTATAGACTTTTCTCTCTTTAGATTCAAATGCGGATGGTAAATCTTCGAGTGAAATATCGGTTGGTCTTATTGCTTCATGGGCTTTATCTTCCTGTTCCACCTTTTTTAAAAAATCATTATTGAAATACTTATCTTCAAATTTACTTGTAATATATTTATGAGCTGACTTTATAAATGAAGTACTGTAATTTTTAGAGTCTGTACGCATATAAGTAATAAATCCTTTTTCGTAAAGTGTTTGGCAAATTTTCATGGTTTCTTTTGGTGAAATATAGATTTCATTACTACATACTTGTTGTATTTTAGAAGTTGTAAATGGTTCTGGAGCGGAATACCATTTTTTTATTGGAGAAGAAACATTGAGTGTATGTGTGAACGTTCTCATCCCTTCGAGAATATATCTCATTTCTACCGTTTCATGAATATTTTTATTTAATTCAAAAGCAATATTAAGGTTATTAATATTAAAATATCCAATTGTCTTGTATAATTGTTTTCCTGGATGTAAATTCATTTCTTTTTGATTATCGTTTATTATTTTCAAAGCAGGTGTTTGACATCTTCCAGCTGATAAACTATTTTTGGTATTACTACAAATATGTTTCCATAATAATGGACTTATTTCAAAACCTACTAATAAATCAAGTATTTGACGAGTTTGTTGAGCGTGAACCAAATTCATATCTATTTTGATAGGGTTTTGAATAGCTCTTAAAATAGCTTCTTCTGTAATTTCGTTAAATAAAATACGTTTGGTTTTATTTACATCTAAACCAAAAACATGACAAATAAAAAAACAAATGCCTTCACCTTCTCGATCATTATCACAAGCAAGAATAACTTCGTTTGTTTTTTTTATTTTTTGTCTTATAAAATCAATTTGTTTTTTCTTTGAATCAATTATTTGATAATTACATGTAAAATCATTTTCAATATCAATGTCTTCGAGTGATTTTAGTTGTGTAATATGACCAGCAGTAGCAACTACTTCATAAATATCAAAATCACTATTATCATTCAAATACTTTTCTATTTTTTTACATTTGGATGGTGATTCCACTATGACAAGATATTTCATTTTGACTACTTTATTATATCTTATATATCATAGTATTTTTATGTTATTACTCACCTTTAATAATTGTATATATATATTTTATACAAATTCTACACGCATGTGTATAGACGTCCGAGTATATTTAGTAAAATAAAAATATTTAATAATATATAAGTATATATTATTATATGAAAATTGTATTTGCCACTATTTTATTTCATTTGTTGTGTATTATTTTTTTTAGTATAATTTATATTTATCTTAAAAAAGGCTTTATAAATAATGCTAATTCATCGTTAAAAAATGACATTAAATTAATAGATATTATTATGTTTTCTACTACAATTCAAGCTGGTGTTGGTCTAACTAATTTGTTACCAAATTCTTTTTATTTGAAATTAGTTACAATTACACAACAACTGTCAATGATATGTTCATATGTTTTTATTTTATATATTATTACTAAATAATCTATTTTTATTCAACTTCTTTATCATAAACTAAATTATTTTGAGGATTAAATAAAATATATTCTTTGATATTCATTTTATATAAAACAAAATTTGGAAACCAAAAACTTGTGTCATTTTTTTGATAAATTCCACTTATATTTATTTTTTTAGCATTTAAACTTTTACAAAGATTCATTACTGCATATTTGTCAAAATAATAAAAACTCAAACGATTATATTTTGGTTTTCTTTTGAAAAAAACATTAGTATTATAATATAATATTTTTTGTCGAAGCTTAGTAAGAATACTTGACTTATCACGAGTTTCCATTACAATAATTTTATTACTTAATAAATACTCGATTAATTTTAAAAATTCATATTGCTCTTGTAGCGTAATATAACCAAAAGCAAATTTAAACTCGAAAAAAGCTTTTTCATTATCCGACATTTGTAAATATGGGTGTGTATATTTTATTTTTTCCATTTGTTCCTTGGTAAAAATAATAGTTGGAACTAATTTTGCAGTTGTATTGGTAAATAAAGAATCAAAGAATTTTTCATTTTTTTCATTCGTAATTACTAAATTTGTTTTTACTTTTATTTTCCATCGATATATTTTATTGCTCGATGTTTTGTAACTTTTTGCTACGGCATAATCTCCAAACCAACTAGAATTTAATAAAAGACAAGAATCGTGCGTTTTCATTTCTTGTTCTTTTGTATATTCAAGTAATTTATCTCCACTTATACTTTTTGCTCCAAATAATGGGAATCCAACTTTTAGAATATTTAAATTAGCTTTTGATATTTTAGAAGTAGTTATTTTTTTTGTTTTATTTTTATTTGTTTTAGATTTAGAGTTGTGTTTTTTAGAAAGCATTTTAAGTACTATATTATATTATATTATAAAAATATTTTATTTATTTTTGGTTGTTTTGAAAAGGGTTTTTATTTTTTAACTATTTCTTTAAACTCTTTCCAAGATACACGAAGCGCTTCTCTCTTTGCTTCACTATTTTTTTCACCAAATTCTTTTTCTATTTTATCCGCTTTTTTTAAAGCACTGTCAATATATAATTCTTTTAAAAGTGTACCAACTAAATATGAACCTTCGTGTTGATTGATTTCACCATCTTCAATTCTCTGTAGTACATTAAGAAATTTATTTAAAATACTTAAATCGATTTCATCTTTTCTAATTTTGTTGTAAATATCTGTATAATAAGTGTATAAAAAATTACATTCATTCATACATTCCAAATGAATCGTTTCTAATGACTCATTGTTTTTACGTAATTTAGCTTTTAATAAAAGCATTTTATTAATTTCATTCGTTAAAATAACGCTATGTTTTAATTTACGTATTAATTCGGTTTGATCCGATACATTATTCTCATCAATCAATTTATTCAATTGTAAACGTTGATTATCATCAAACATATCCATTCTTTTTATAAATATATATTATTTTATTATTCTATTTTTAAACTATTATAACACAATATATTGTATTTACAATATAATTATTTATAATATAATTGTAAAATAAATTATATGTATATTTTATATAATATAGTAAATGGCTTCTTCAAGTATTGTACCACCACCACCAATACCAGCTAATCCAGCACCTCCAGGTATAACTCTACCACAAGTAAAACCACTTACTGTGGGAACAAGTACACCTGGCCAATCCGCTTTAGTTGCTAGTCAAAATCAAGCGGCAAATCAAACAAAAATGATTAATGCTTTACAAGGAGGCAAAAAAAAGAAATGGAAGGGAGGATCTAGTAGTCAATATAATGTGCCTCAATTTCAAATGATTTATCCATGTACAGGAGGTCCTTCTCAATGTCCAAATAATATAATACAGTCTACTTCTGGAACAGGTGGTCAAACGTATGCTAATCAAGTATATGACGGTTTAGTAGGTCAAAAAGCAGGTACCAAAATATGTAGCAGTGGACAGACTAAATGTTGGGGATGTTATAGCGGTGGATCCAAGAAAAACTATAAAAAAAAATCAAGTAAAAAAGGCAAAAAAAGAACTATTAACCGAAAACAAAGCGTTAACAAAAAACGTAAAAAAAGTAAGACAAATAAAAAAAGTAAGACAAATAAAAAAAAGTAAATCTCATAAAAAATAAGTATTATTTTGTAAAATTTACTTAAAATTATATAATAATATTATAAGGTATGCCTACTGGAAAAAATTGGTTTAATTTTATTTATATAAATTTAGGGTTTGTTTTATATTTATTATCCATCTTTTATTTCACATCTGTAAAACAAATAAAAGAAAACTGGCCAAAGTATAGATGTAATCCAATATTTATGCCATTATCTAATAATATTGAACAAGATTTTGTTTATTGTGTTCAAAATATGCAGAAAGGATTAATGGGTTACATCTTACAACCTCTTACTTATATTACAAGTTCATTGTCTTTTTTATCCAATGATTTTATGACGGAAATTAATTCCATAAGAAATATGTTTAATACTGTAAGAAACTTTATTTCCAATATTGTTCAAAGTATATTTGGTGTTTTTTTAAATATTATTATTGAATTTCAAAAAATTATTATTGGAATTAGAGATTTAGTTGCCAAATTAATTGGCGTTTTAACTACATTTATATATTTAATAAGTGGTAGTTTACAAACAATGAACAGCGCATGGAATGGTCCTCCTGGACAACTAGTTCAAGCAATTGGTTCTTGTTTTCATCCAGAAACAAAGGTTAAATTACAAAATGGAGAAAAAATATTCATGAAAGATATAAGTTTAGGAGATATTTTAGAAGATGGTAGTAGAGTAAAAGCAGTAATGAAAATTGATAACCATGAAAATCAAGATTTTTATGTGATAAATGGAGGTGGTGTGGATGGAGAAAATATTTATGTTACTGGAAGTCATTTAATTTATGATAAAAATATGTTGAAATATGTGGAAATTAAAGATTACAAAAATGCCGTGAAACAAAATAAAATTAAATCTAATTGGTTTTCTTGTTTAATTACTGATAATCATACCATTCATATTGGTTCAGAATTATTTTGGGATTGGGAAGATTATATTCACAAGATAAAATAAAAAATTACGAAATTTATAATATTGTATTATATCTGTGAATATTATCCAGTTACTATATATGGATAATATTCTTAAAAGTGTACATAAATTAAGTAAATTATATGATAACATAAAATATTTAGATGAATATGGAACGTCTCTTGTTATTTTCATTACTTTAATGATTATTTTATTCATTATTCATTCCTATTTTTATGTAATGACACACTTACAACCTATTAAAAAAAATTGGTTAAAAGAACGTTGTTCACCAAAAGTATTACCTTTTGCTGGGTTAATTAATAAACCAGAAGGAAAAAGTATTGTAGAATTTACAGAAGAAAATTTCAGTTATTGTCTTCAAAATATTTCTACACAAATTAGTAGTTTTGCTGTTCAACCAATAACTTTTATTGTACATACTTTACAAAATATTTTTAGTTCTATTTCTGGAGATATTCAAGACATTCGTTCCTTATTTAATAATGTACGAACCAATATTCAGTCTATCAGTGAAGAAATTATGGGAAGGTTGATAAATATTACAGTTCCTATTCAACAAATTATTATTGGAATGAGAGACATGTTTGCTAAAATACAAGGTGTTTTCACGGCAGGATTATATACTTTATTTGGAAGTTATATGGCTTTACAAGCAATGATGGGAGCAATTATTCAAGGTTTGATTACCATTTTACTTATGATATTAGCTACAATTCTTACTTTAGTGGTTCTTCTTCCTATACCATTTATTGGTGAAATTATTGCACCAATTTTAGCTGCTGACGTGGCAATATTTATAGCAATTTCGGTTCCAACAGCAATTATTGCTGCTTTTGTTTTGGAAGTTTTGAATGTTCAAGTATCGCCTATTCCTAGTTTATGTTTTGATAAAGAAACTGTTTTTACGTTGAAAAACGGATCAAAAAAAACAATTGAAAAATTAAATGTTGGTGATGTTCTTGAAAAAAATGAGGTAGTTACTGCTAAAATAAAAGTTCATACTAGTGATTCAGTGATGTATAATTTAAATAATGTTATTGTTTCTGGTTGTCATACTGTTTTACATGAAAATAAATGGATTCGCGTAGAAAATCACCCAGATGCTTTAAAAATAGAAAAATATTTGGAACCTTTTTTGTATTGTTTAAATACTTCTTCTAAAAAAATTATTGTGAATGAGACTATTTTTTGTGACTGGGATGAAATTTATGGAGAAAAATTAGATGAATTAATAATTGAATCTCATGAAATTCATAATTTTTTTGATGGAGGTTTTGTGAAAGAAACATTAGTTCCCATGTATAATGGATCGAAAAAACAAATAAGTGATATTGAAATTGGAGATGTTTTAAAAGGAGGATCTAAAGTATATGGTCTAGTAGAAATAAATGGTTCTGATTTTTTGAAACAATATATTTATAATTTAGGAAATAATAATTCTTTTGAGGGAGGTGTTAATTTAAATATGGTTGAAAAAAATGGAGGATATTTTAGTACTTTGGATTTAAATAATTCTTGTAAAAAAGAGAGAAGTATCAAAGATAAAAAATTATATCATTTATTAGTGGATAAAAAATCTTTTTATGTTAATAATACTTTATTTTATGACTATAATCATTGTATAGATTTATTTTTATGATTTATTTTTTGTAATACTTGTCTTGATTATGATTTTTTATAAATAAAATATATTAAATATATATATGGAGATTCGATTTTTTGGATTTAAATTTAGAGTCGAAATACTTATTTTAATTGTTGTTCTTTGGTGGGTATTATTTGGTCATACTTTTTGCGGCTGTAGTAATGTAGGATTAATGGAAGGACTTGCTATGATGAAAAAAAATGGAATCAAAAATAATGGAATGCCTGCACCATTGAAACGTAAATAATTCCAATCATAAATAATAATAATAATAATAGTTTCAAAAGCGAGATTTATTTGTGATTTTTCAGATACACAATCATGAAAAATAAAATTATTATCTATTAAATATGTATAATATGGAAATTGCTATTTTTGGACATAAGTTTAGAGGTGTAATTTTATTATTAATTTTAGTTATTTTCTGGATTTTATTTGGCCATCTTTTATGTGGATGTTGTAAAGTAACTTGGAATAAAGAGGGTTTTACACCAGCAAATACAAATTACGGAGAATCATCTAAATATACTTTAGGTAATTATTCTAAAGTAAACACTTACAATTGGGGAATGCCTAATTTAACAGTAACTCCTGGAAAGCCATTAAGCAGAGGTGTACAACAAATTTTAAATAGAAAACCACAACCGATTCCGTTGCCAGAAGGAGAAATGTTGATGTTTGCCAATACTCCTTTCAAACCAGAATGCTGTCCAAATACATATTCTAATAGTAGCGGATGCGCTTGTATGACCACACAACAATATAATTCACTTAGTCAAAGATCTGGTAACAATGTCCCATATTCTGAATATTAAATGCGTTTTACGTCATAATTCAAATTTAATAAAATATATCTTATTTTTATTAAATTTATTATTCATACTTTTACTTTCATTTCTTTTTCAAGATATTACACTGACCAAAAAGAAAAATGAGACAAACTTATTATAATAACTAATATTTATATTTATTTGTTTTTCTACTTTTTTTATTAATTTTTTTATTTGTTTTCCTCTTTTTTGTTTTTATTACTCTCTTATTCTTACCTCCTTCGATATGTTCAAGTTCTCCGATATCTTCAAGTTCATTATAGGGTCGGTCTAACTCAGCTCTTGCCGCTACATAATTTTCATTATTTTCATCAGGTTCAATTTCATTTTGCGCTATTACTTGTCTTGTTAAACCTTGTAATGTTCCTACCTTTCTCTTATGGATTAATAATCTTGTATTTTTAATAATAGTTGTAATCTCGTTTAACATTTGTTTTGCTTCTTCTAAATGTTTCATAGCTTTATCAACACTTATTTTTTCTTCATCGTTTTCTTCTTCTTTCGGCTCTAAATAATCCTCAATTAAATGAGGATACCATCCGTAACCTTCCTCATCTTCATCTCTTGCTTCATGTGATTGAAGATTCTTCTTTAAGAATTCTTGATTTTTTTTAAAATCATTGTAATTTTTAGTTACATAATTAAGAAATTCTTCTGTAAATTTATCTATATCTGTTGTATCTTTATCTACATTGCTAAAATCCAATTCGTCATCTCTTTTTATAAACTTAAAGTTATTAAGTGGTGTGTTGTAATTATTGTAAAATTCTTCCATATAATATAATATAATAAAATAAAATAAAATAAAAATTCTTTATTTTTATCAGTGATAACTGCGTTTTGTCTCATTTTTCTTTTTGGTCGGTGTAATCGCATTTTTCAACTCTTGTCAATCGTAACACATTTTGCCAACTTGGAAATGATCTTATCTTGAAGTATAGAATCTTCGTGTTTATCTGATCCGCCCATTGACTGCATAATAATTTTAAGATACTGATCATTCACTTTTCCTTCGTCACGCACATAATCTGGATTTTCTAATTTCCATTCAGAAATCTTTTGAATATTTTTATGTGCTATATGTTTTATAGCTAACCTAAGTCTCTCTTTTTCGTCATTTTCTTTTTCCCATCTATCCTGGTCTTTCACATATAAAACTTCTCTCTTTAAATCACTACAATGAACAGGTCTTTTAGACACATCCAATTCTTTCATGTTTTTCACAATAATATTGGTAATCCCATCGACATAACCCAGTTTACCTACATTCTCCAAGTCAGTCATTTTAATTTTCACAGTATTGACAAAGTCCATAATATTCATTGCGTCTTTACAAGTTTCATTCAGAAAAACTTGTAAATTAAATGTTTTGTTATGAGAATTCGTAGTGGTATTATTATTCATAATAATCGATTTTTCTTTACATAATTCCATCATTTTATCATTCTGTTCCAACATCATTTCTTTGAATTCTTTATTCTCTTTGATTAGCATCATAATAATTTCATTTTCAGATAAATTTACAATACCTTCATTCTCTTGTTTTTTACACATTTTTTTATGATTCCATAAACTAGACGCATGCTTATAGGTCTTGCCACAATTACATAAATATTCTTTACCTAGCGGCGTAAAATTAGCTTCGTCGAAGTTCGTCAAAGTTCGTCGACGGTGTTTATCGGTTGAGATATGTCTTTCCCAATCGCTAATTTTAAAGCATTTAAAGTAACATTTTTCACATGAAAATATTTTCGGCGCTTTTGGCGCTTTTGGCGTAAAATTCATTCGTATAATATACGAAGATAAAAAACGCCTAAATCCTTTTTTCTGAAAATATTTAAAAATTATGGTAAGGATTTTTAAATTATTTTTTTGGACATCAGACCATAAAATTCAATTATGCAGTAAAAAACGTGTTTTTGGGAAAGTCTTTTGCGCCTTTTCGATTTTGGACATTCTAAAAATGTCCAAATTTCATTTCCCTTTTGACTTTCCCAGACAGAAATCCTTGAATTTTTAAAGCTAGACCGCCCAGGATTTCTTTAAGTAGGAGAGTGGTTATTAATATATTTTTATATAAGAAACACGGATTATTTATTATTATATACAAAAAAATAATAAAGGTATTTTTGTGTATAATAATAAATGGAAAAAACCAAAGAAGAAAATGATAAAATATATATTTTAGGCTCAATAAAAAATATTGATAGTTTTATAAATAAAAATGAGTATAGAAAAGCATTTGGATTACTAATAGCTGTTCTTGAAAGGCTTGATGATGGTAATCAAAAAAACGAGGTTATAGATTATTATAGTAAAAAATATTGGAACCAGATATGAGCGTTTTTACACCTTTTTACATTTCAAACGCCTGTTTTTTATCTTTAGAAATATATATTATTCAGTCAATTTTAGAAGAAAATGAAAAATGGGATATTTATAGTTTAAGTGTGATTTATTTACATATTTTTGGTAATTTTTCTCGAGTTTTCTCTCTAAAACAAACATTTTTCACTAAAATTATGATGGAACTTTGTAAAAATATTCATCCAGAGCCTTCTAAACGCAGTAACTTACAAAAGTTACAAGAATCTTTTGAATGTTTGTTATGTATAGATTGGTCTTTCGTAAATAAATTATCTTGTGATAAAATGACCTTGTTATTAAAGGAATTAGAGAGATAAATGAAAAAGTATTTACACCTTTTGTTATTTCAAATGACGTTTTTAATGGTAAATATTTAGAATTATAATAAATTTAAGTAAGTAAAATTAATAATTAAAATAATAATGTATAATATATACTTTAATGGTTGAATATATATATTATAATGGAGAAGGTTCAAATAAAAAAGATAAATATACGGTAAAAGAATTTTTAGATATAATGAATAAATACCATAAGAATGAATGTGCTGATTTTTTTTATTATAAAGATAATTATAAACCGTGTCTTGAATATAGAGAAATGGATAAAAAAAATTAGAAAATGAAAAGAAAAATAATTTACCAATGTTTTCTACTGTTAGAAACAAGAAAGAACAAAAGAAATACCAGGATTTGTTGTATAAATGTTATGGGAAAACCAAAAAACAAAGAGACGAAGCTAAAAAACGGAGAAGAAAAAGTTTTCATTGTAATTTAGATGAATATATCACTTATAGTGAAGCGGGAAAAACCAAAATTCCTTCTTGTAGAAAAACAGGAAAAACAAGAAAAACAAGAAAGTCGGCATTTTAATTGTACAAAGGTGTAAAACAAATTTTTATTCTAAAAAGAAGGGTTATCAGTAAATACAGCTGGATTTACTGTTACTGTATTCCCTCCTTGTTGTATAACTGGTTTTAACTGAGTTAATATAAAATTAGCAAATATTACACTTATATAAACAACAAGTGTATCACGGATTAGTAACTTTAAAGGTTTTGCCTCTTTTTCAATAAAACGCATTTCTATGAATTTTATTATTAAAAATATAAACGAGATAACACCAGCAATAATAAAAATATTTTCCATTTAAATTATAGTATCAGATTCTTTATTTTTTTTTTACGCAAATTAATCTAAAACTTCAATATCATCAATTAATAAATCAGGTAATAAATTTAACTCTGGAGGATCAATTACATGAATATCTAAATTATTTAAGTCAGCAGACTGTTCAGAAATGTTTAATTTTACATTTTCTGTATCATCAGAATCATCGCTTTCTAATTTTCGTTGAAGTGCTCTGATTTCACTAATTTCTTCTAAACGCTCAATACTTTTTGGAGCATCTACTTTTAATTCAACATTATTTGTGTCCATTACTAAATCTACATCATTAAACTTTAATTTCGATGAGTTAGATTCATAATTTCCATTTTGAGAATTAGAAGTTATTTCATTATTATTAATATTATTATTACTACTTTTTTCATCGTTTGGAATAATTTCTTCCTTTATTTCTTCCACTACATCTTCTTCAATTGTTTCATCCATATAAGCTTTCAAAATACTTTCTACAGGTATATTATCTCTTAAAGTATTTAAAATACACTCTTGAACAATTATTTCAAGTTCTCGATGATGTTTTTGAACTTGTAGTGGTGGAATATTTATTTCAAAAAGATAAACATTTTTATAAATTTTTCTTGCTGAATTAATATATATCTTATGAATAAAATCATCCAACTTTGGAATATTAATATCAATCTTTTTTTGTTTTTGGCCAACACGCATAGCAGTAAGAATTTTTAACTGAATAATATGTGTACAAACAACTAAATCTTCTAAATAACTACAACCACTTTTTTCACAAATTCTTTTTCTCTCTTGTTCTATAATAGTTGGATTCCATTTTGGTATACGACTAATAAAATTTTGAAAAGTCATTAAATATTTATCTAATTCGTTATTTTCTTTACACAGCTTATAAGCTTCATCAAAAATAGATTTGTATCCTTCTATAATAAGTGGAGTAAGAATAGTAAGTAATCTAGCACTCCATTCATTTTTAGATTCATACAAAGTTGATGTACTAAAATCATCCATATTAAATAAATGAAATATTTTCTAAAACAATATCTGAACTTATATATATA
>Ga0214923_10002857_pt1 | contig 22356 bp, 19 predicted proteins | sample LL1510_MetaG_FD_177993 | JGI IMG/M metagenome (GOLD analysis project Ga0214923, IMG submission 177993) | Freshwater microbial communities from Lake Lanier, Atlanta, Georgia, United States - LL-1510 | ecosystem: Environmental > Aquatic > Freshwater > Lake | place: USA: Georgia | collected...
GAAGCCACAACCGAAAGCACCCCAGCAGTTAGTGCTGAAATTACAACAAGCGATAAACGCTTGCGTAGTGTCGATTTCGACATTTTTTTCCTTTCGTTAGTCAGAGATAGGAATTTCCTAACTCTGGCTCGAAGATCTTTCGATCTTCTAATTCTGTTTCTTTATGGCACACACGTGTAATGCCGCAAAGAGACAGAAATCTATTTACTCGATAGGAGCTTGCCCACCATCTGCTTGCTCTAAAACTTGAAGCATTAGAGTTATAGTCTCAAGTTGATTCAAGGCAAGTTGCATATGATCTGCATATTCAATGGGAGTGATTGAGTTCTCATCATTACTGACCTTTGGATTAATTATTGTTACCTCAGGAGTTACTGGGGCCACAACATTTGGCAGATCTTGATTGTTTGAAAGCTGAGCGGATGAGGTAGTAATTGAAGTATTAGACTCATTACCGGTTAAGGAATTAAGACCCAGAAATGCTGTTAGTACTAATATGAATGTAAGTGCAATCTTTGATGATTTACCGGCAAGTCTAGATGCTTTCTTATAAGAAGACGACAAAAGATCTAGAGCGGTTAAGCCACGTGCCTCATCAAGCACAAGCTCAGATAAAATTTTACGCATTGAGGAACGACCGCGGGCCACTGTATGTCGTACAGCACTTTCTTTAATCTTAAGTTCTTTCGCAATTTCTTTAGTAGAACGTCCTTCAACCTCCCACATAATCAGAGCTGATCTTTCTGCTGGCGAAAGCAATGCAAGTGCCTGCCTAATGATGGCAGCATCTTCAGCAGCATGTGTCTCATATTCAAAGTTCGTATTTTCTTGCCAGACTGACTCTGCTTCGCTAAGGGCTTCGTCTAGAACCACTAAGTTTGGACGACGGCCTTCCAGACGAATCAAGTCAATACATAAGTTCTCAACAGTGCGGCGAAGATACAAGCGAGCGTGATCTGAAGATTCTATATCCGGAGCTGCAAGTACAAACTTAATGAAGGCGTCTTGAGTAATTTCCTCAGCCCTTGAAGGGTCCCTTAAGATTCTATTTGCATGGGCATAAAGTTCACTACGAAAGTTGGTATAAAAAACACTAAATTCAGCCATGCTCCATTTTTTTGGAGGCACGGAATTGGAATCCAGGATTTTAGTTGCTCGTACTTTAATCACCTTCTTGAACCCTTTTCTTACAACTAGCCATTAATCACACGGGCAGCTTTTGCCTCTACCCTTAATACGAATGTGAGGGCTATTTGTTGTGATAGTTGGACAAATTGGACAAATTGGACATCTTATCTCAAAATGAAGCCTGACTAACCCTTTCATAAAAAATTTTTGCATGACTTAAAGTATAGGGGGTGATTTACCGCGTCAGGTTCAGTATGAGGTTTAAGTTTTTGCCGATATCAATTAGGGCTCTGCTCTTTCGCACAGCCTCAATCGTTGGAACTCGAAAGTCTTCCTTAATATAGTGTGCAATCGATTCTAGGTCACTCCAATCCACTTCTTTAATCATTCCCAATTCGAGTAACTCTGACCAAGTTTCAGATCCACCTTTAGTGATTAAACTGGGGATCCCGAGACAGGCCATTTCTAAAACATTTATACTCACTCCTTCGACATAATTTCTTGGCTGAATTGCTCCCGGATTTGCCGGGTAAATATGAATATCTCCTACACTAAAATTCAACTGGGTTACTGATTTTCCCGTTTGGTATTCAATTCTACTCAATAAATCTCTATCTATATTACGTAAATAACTTTTTGGATCACTAGGAGTAATCATTAAAATTTTAAGGCCCTTGAGCGCTGGCATCTGAGCCAACGCTAAAAAAGTATCTAAGCCTTTCCATGATGTCAAACGCCCGATATATATAAGTCTTTGCGCTAATTTAGGTTGAAGCCCAATCTCATTTTCTACGGTAGGGAGTCTATTTAAGTAAACTCCATTTCTACATACTTCAACTTTTTTACGATTAGAAATTAACCAAATAAAAGGATTCCTGGATCTTCTGTTATCCCAATCTATTTTGGCAATTTTAGAGAAAATTAATAGCTGATCTGAAAATTGAGAATAAATATATCTTTTTACCCTTTGAACTGGAGCAGAGAGAGATGGAAGCTGATGAATTGTTGTTATAAGGATAAACTTATATCTAAATAAAAAACGAAGCAGCCACGCCAATGAACTTCCACGTAAAGTGTGGCCTACAACATAGATATAGTCATTATTCTTAAATAATTTTCGAAGACTTAGAAACTGTTCAAACCTTGAACCTGGAAAGAATTCTAACTTTACAGCCAAATCCTCAATTAAATCTTTTTCAAGCCAATCGAAGGAGACTGTAGTAGAGTGTGACTCAGCACTTAGAGATAAAACGGTAGTCAAGATTCCCATTCGATTCAATTCGTATGATTGATCAAGAGCTAGCCTTTGAATTCCTCCAATCCGAAGGTCATCACACATTATCAGAATTTTATTCATTTTTTCCTTCATTTATTTGAGCATTTATACTTAATGAAAATATTGATTAAATTGCCATAAGTTTACGAATACAATATGCTTTATTACCTCATGTCTATTTCCTCATCTTTCTAAATTAACAAAGTGCAAAATAATTACAATAATGTTGCACATTGCACAAGGAAAGTACATTTTATTAGTTTACCTAATTAATTCTTGAAATGTAGGTAACGGCACTATGGTCGGTCTGTTAGTTTTGGGAATCTTTAAGCTAATTTCTGATGCGTAATTCCAAGCTAAAATTAAGACTACATCATATTGAGTGCTAGATATTTCTGAAAGTGCACGAATTGGTATACCAGTGAATCCCATGCGCCTTCCTATGCGCTCGGGAGATTCATCCAACACCATATCAATTATTTTTGCATCTTCACCCAAATATTGAAGTAGCATGTTTGCTCTGCCAGATGCACCAATGCCAATTACGAGTTTACCCTCTTGCTGGCATTTTCGTAAAAAATTTCTAGTAAGTTCGATTTGATTAAAAAAATTGTCGATTCCAATTTGTAAGTCCGATTTAATGCTTTGTGTCGAAGAATCCTGTAATTCTATTTCTTGTAAGTGTTTAGATTTATCTTTCGATTCTTTACTAAATACTAACCTATAAGATCCTCCATGTGTATTGATCTTAATTCCATCAATTAAGTTTAATCCAAATTGATATAAAAGATTCGAAATACTCTTTAGAGTATAGTAGTACTTATGTTCATGATAAATAAAATCAAACGAGTTAGTTCTATTTAATGCTACAAGCGATTGAACCTCGACAATAAAAATGCCACTTGGCTTTAATGAACTGCTTACTGCGGATGCAATTCCTGAAATATCAGAAATATGAGCGAACGAATTACAAGCAATAACTACATCTTGTGAATTTCTTAATCCATATTTATCTAATGCAGATTCATCGAAATAGTCGGTAATTACTGCTAAGCCCTTATCCTGAGCAAGCTTTGCAATGTTAATTGCTGGATCGATACCAACGGGATTAAAACCTTTTCTCTTCAAAGCTTGTAAAAGTGGACCATCATTACTTCCTATCTCTAAAATTTTTAAAGTGGAATTTCCATACTGCTTGGTGAAGAACCATTCTGCAAATTCATTAAAATGACTTTGCATTCCGATTGACGAAACGTATCTATAATCTAAAAATAACAATGAATCAGCAACATTTGGAGTAATCTGCACAAGCTCGCATTTTTCACAAGCTAATAACTTCATTGGAATAAAAAATTTTTCAGTGACTTCACTGCCTAATGGAAAGTTTCCGGCCAAAGAAACTTTTCCAAAATTGTAGATTTGGCTCAAGTTAGGCGCTCCACAAGAGCCACAGAAATCTACATCCAAGAATTCATAAATTTTATTCTTGATAATTTTTGAATTTTTCATTTCAAAATTATAACTTGATTTGATTTTTAATTCAATCTTTCTTGATTTCTAAAAATACAATTGAATCAAAAATAATTTACACTGGCATTACCGCGAATCAATAAATTTTTCGAACGTAGGCAAAAAACTGCGAGGCCTAAAATCAAATTCTTTTACTGTATTACTTATATCAATTATGTCTGCAAAGTAATTTGTTTTTTCTTTCTCAAAAAAATCAACTTTTTTTTGATACCTTTCTTCAATAAGAGTCGCAATTTCTAGATTAAGCGTGTTAGTACCGGAGGCAACATTATACAATCTAGATTCTCCGCTTAAAGCAATTTTGACCATAGTGGGAATTAGGTCATCAATATGCAAATAGTCGCGGTAATCTTTAGGACTGCCCTTAATTCTTAGGACATTAAACTCTTCTTGATTTACAAAACTAAATAATTTTCCTATAAATCCATCCAATGGTTGCCTGTCAGAATATACATTAGAGACTCGCACAACTCTAACTGTTGGATTTCCGATTTGGAAACAAATACTTTCTCCAAGTAATTTAGACAGATCAAAAATTGCATTATTTTCAAAATATTTAATTTTGTAATTAATTTCCTCAAGATCAATATTTTTTTGAGGAGACTGATCATATAGACGAGTAGAAGAAACATAGGTTAGGCTTTCAAAACTAGATTTCTGAATAACGTTTAATAATAAAACTATATGAGCATCAATAGTATCATTTATTTTTTTAAAAAAATCATTGGTTGTACCTGCACAATAAAAAATATGACCCAAGTTATTTTTAATAGGTTCCCAACGAGCATTTCTTTCTGGAAGGTAACAATCCCAATTTTGGGAAGCTAGATAAAAATGTAAGTTAGAGCCAATAAATCCTTTGTGACCAAAAATTGTTGCTAACATCTACAACCTTTCTGGGATAATTATTTGAAAAAATTACAGTACTCTTAATTAATTCAATTTTTCAGAACCTTATTGAAATTAGGGTCGTGTAAAATAGTATCAAAAGGTGAGGCTACCAAATCTAAATAAAACTAACTTGGCTTTCAATTTACTCCTTAATTATATTCTCAACTGCTCCTGAATGTACGGAATTGTTGATAATAGGTCTGCAAGTTGTTCAGATGTCAAAAGTTGAGTGTTAAAAGAGGTATAATCCGAAATTATTGATCGAGAACTCACATTAGATTCCTTTGGAGAACCAATTTTTCTTACTTGAAAATACTTTTCTGTTTCTAATGCATTGTTTCGTTCTTCGGATGTTAACAGAGATTCGTGAATTTTTTCTCCTTGGCGAACCCCAATATCTACAATTTTTACACTGCAATTAAGAAGTAGACTAAGCGACTCGACAATGGTCTTGACCGTTGCTGCAGGAGATTTTTGCACAAATAAGTCTCCGTCTTTTCCCTCATGTAATGCATAAAGCACCAGTGCAACGGATTCCTCTAAAGACATCATAAATCTTGTCATATTAAGGTCAGTCACATTAACTTGTCCAAATTTTTTTATGGATTCAATAAATTGAGGTATTACTGAACCTCTTGAACCAATTACATTTCCGTACCGAGTTATGCACGCGGTAGCATTAAATCTATAGTTTGAAGAGCGAACTAACTTCTCCATGATTGCCTTAGTCATTCCCATTGTATTTACTGGATACACCGCCTTATCTGTACTTAAAAAAATTGCTTTTGTCACGGAAGACCCATTGAGTGCCTGCAGTAAATTATGTGTGCCATGAACATTAGTTTGAATAAATTCCATTGGGAAGTTCTCTGACGCAGGAACTTGTTTAAGAGCTGCAGCATGAAAAACAAAATCAACACCATAAATTGCGCGCTTTATTGATTCCAAATTCCGAATATCTCCAAGAATAAAATCAAGCCTTTTATCCGGCATGGATTGTTGCATAGCATGCTGTTTAGCTTCATCGCGACTAAAGATTACTACTCTAGAAATATCTGTTTCGAGTAACTTAGCCACTAACGTATGTCCAAAAGAACCAGTCCCCCCAGTAATCAAAAAACATTTTTTATTAAACATTACTCACCTCGTTAGGTTGATTGTTGTTGCTGTTAGTCTAAACTAATAGCAAACGAGTTTAGCAGTATTACTAGAATCGAGCAGCGTTAATATGTCATATCTAGACGTAACAGTAATAATATTTTCAAAAGGCCGTGAAGAGATATTGAAAAAAACTCTTGAATACTGGGCTAATCAGCCCTTATATGTAAATGTTTTCCATAACACGACTCAACCATTAATATTACCTAAATCCTATACAAACATTTCATACACTATATCGCGTTCAAGTTACGGGTCTAGATGTGGCCTTGCGATAGACTCCATATCAACTAACTTTTCAATTTTATGCAACGACGATGAAGTTTTTCTAACTAGTGGCCTACTGTTGATGGTTAATAGGCTAAAACAGACTCCGAAGCTTACATCAGTTGGAGCACAAGCGATTGCGATAGGTAAGTATGGGCCAATAATTACTGGATCACGGGCTTATTCTGGAATGTTAAATTATGTCAATCGGAATACTGATCCTGTAAATAGATTATACGCGCATTTCGACATTTCCTTAGCTTATAGAAATGGAGCCATTTTTAGGTTAATGAAGTCCGAAGTAATGATCAAATTGCTAAAAGTTTTCTCGGAACTAAGTGAAGTTTCTACACCATACATTTACGAAGTTACTGGAGAATTAATCGTCACAGCGGAGGGGACTTTTGAGTATTTGAATCAAATTTATTGGATACGTAATTGGATAATAGACGCTGTTTCACATTCGAATTGGAATAGAAGTTTATATTTTCATGACTGGTATACCAATCCAACTTTTGAAAGCGAAGTCAAGAAGTGGAAAAAAATCGTAAGTGATAATCTAGTACTAACAGATGTAGAATTAGAAGTCATTTTTAACATGCTGTTAGTTAAAAGAACGAAGATTGAAAAACAAGAAATAGTTAATTCTTCAAAAGGAAGAAGGAAAGTTCCTGACAAGTTCAAATATTGGATACGTAGAATTTTTGTCCCAAAAACAATGCCGATGTCTCTTTATCACTGCATCAAGGACTTTGAATCTTCAGGTATAGAAATAAATTCTAAAGAGTTCTATTCAGCATTAAAATATTTAGATATACCCTTAAAACATTGAGTTTACGAGTGAATATTTAATTGTCAACTAGTATAAAGTTCTAACCCAAAGCTTGAAATTTTGCTTTCTAAACGTTTCTAAAAAACTTAATAACTGACAACTTCAATATTTGGTAGGGGGAACAAAAGCTTTCCGCCATTTGATAAAAAAATCTCGGAGCGCTCTAGAATATTGGCTCTAAAATGCCATGGTAGTACTAATGCGATAGTCTTTCTACCTGTGGTTTGTAGTGCTTCTGTCTCAGGAACTATTGGAATATTCGTGCCTGGGGTAACCTTACCAAATTTTTTTGGATTTACGTCCCCGATCTCTTCAATGAGCTGAGAATTCAATCCAGCCCATTGCAGTAAAACGTTCCCCTTTGTGGAGGCACCTAAACCAATGATGCGATATCCAGAATTTCTATAATCTAAAATTAGTTTTCTTAATTCCTGTCGGTGGGTATAAGACTTTACTACAAACCCACTTAAAGCGGTTCCGTCTTGAAAACCCAAAAATCTCTCACGTTCAAGTAAAAAATCTATGAATGGATCGGAAAATTCAACAACCGCGGAAGACTTCTTTGCAGTGACAGCGATACTTCCTCCATTTATAGAGTTTAAGGTGACATCAATGAGCTTCATTCCTGCTTTCTTAAGCATAAATTGAATATCATGTAGAGTTAGGTATAGTAAATGCTCATGACAAATCGTATCGTACGATGTTGACTCAACCATTAGAGGTAAGTAACTTTGCTCAAAATGCCAAATTCCTCCTTCAGATAAAATTTCAGAAACTTCTTGGGCAAATTTAACTGGGTCCTCCAAGTCATAAATTACAGACATACTAGTCACAATATTTGCAGAAAAACTACAATTTTTCCAATACGTCTTGGTAGAAAAATAATCAGCTATCTTTATGCAGTTTGTGGGATAGTAGTCTCCAACAATATTTATTAGTGGATCAATTCCTATTTTTAATATAGAATCAGATTCGAATCCACTTAAAAATGTGCCATCATTACTAGCAATGTCTACAACAACATTGATTGCATTTGAATCTAAATATTTTTTTTCAAGGATTCTAGCTTTTGATTGTAAATGCTTTGTCATTGTCGAATTGAGATGTGATTCATATCCATAATTACTGCTGTAAAGTAATTCAGTTGGGTAAGAATTTTGTAATTGAACTAATTTACAATTCGAACATTGCGATAGAACTAGATCCGCCGAAGGCACATTTTCGTTTTTAAATAGAAAAACTCCAGTTAAACTCAACTTACCTAGATCTAAAACCGGAATGATTTTCGGTTTACCACAGAATCTACAAGATCTTGATTTACTTTCCGAAAAATGCACCCTCACATATTATACCAGTATTCAGAAATCAGAAAATGTGCGTCATACTATTATACATGCGTGCGCTGATTACAGGGATATTTGGGCAAGATGGAACCATTTTAAAGAGTATCTTAGTTAATAATGGCTTCAAGGTTTTTGGTGTTGCTAGACCAAATACGAGATCAAGTTTACAAGCTGTAGCCATAGAGGCGCATTTGAATTTGAAAAGTGACGGGAATACAGAAATAGATTTGTCAGATGCCAATACTTGCAACGACTACTTGGACTTTGTCAAGCCAGATCGAATTTTTCATCTTGCGGCAGTACATGGATCATCACTAGAGTCAAATGTTATTGAGTGTATAAGTTCAAGCGAAATGTATAATTGTCACGTCACGATAACTACCAATCTCTTAGAATGGATTAAGAGAAATCAGGAAACAAGATTAGCACTTGCTTTGTCTTCCCAAATGTACAATCCCTATCAAAATTTTCGTAAGGTATCAGAATCGGATGATTGCGATCCACAAAATATCTATGGAAAAACTAAACTTGAAGCTTTTAACCTATTAAAAAAATATCGAAAAGATTTTAATTTATTTTTAACTGGACTTATTTTGTTTAATCATACTTCATCACACTCAAGACCATCTTTTTTATTTAAATCATTAGCAAATCAATTCATTCAAATTCAGCAGCGTAAAACAAATAAAATTTATCTAAATAATGCCTTTCAAAAAATCGATATTTGCGATGCAACAGAAGTTTGTGACGCAATTTTTCGTGCCATCGAGTATAATTCTCCAGAAGATTATGTAATTTCATCAGGTCGCTTAAATAGTATTGAAACCATTATTTTAGAGACCGCTGAATTGCTTGGTTTGAATATCAAGAAAGAAGATATAATTTCCAGTCAAAATTCAACTACAACAGGAGCAATATGTGGTGACTCAAGGAAAGCTTTAAATCTTCTGGGATGGCAGGCCAGAAAAACTCCTTCGCAAATTCTTCGAGATATGACTGTGAAATAAGTAATTGGCCGAATAGATTTGATTTGCAATGCATTCCTCTAATAATTAACCACGAATCTACAATTCTGGATACCAGAGAATAAAATTGCTTTTTGGAATACTATATATGAACATAGCGCTTGATAGTAACCGTTATATGGACTCCCTTTAATTTGACTTTTTTAATCAAACAATTAAGTAAGTATCTTGGTCCAATTTTTATTGACTCAAACAACTGGTTTGCCGTAAAGACTCTCCAAAACTAGTTGATCTTAATTTTGAGGTATAATTTTCTCATGATAAACATTTCATCAAAGGAATTAGAAGTTATTCGTCCTTTCGTATATAAAGATTTAGTTCGTATCGGAAATAAAGGAGATGGAGGTTATTTAATTCCCGAACGCTGTATTGGCGAACTGGAATTTTGCATTAGTTTTGGTATTGGCTACAACCATACCTTTGAGTTAGACCTTCAGAGAAGAGCTCCTAAGATTAAGGTTATTGGTTTTGACCACACCGTAGGTCTCATCTATTTTTTTACCAAAGCGATTAATGCAGCAGTAAAGCTATGTTTACTTAAAGGAACTTTTAGGGATCTCAGAGTAAGAACAAATAGGTTTCTGAATTTTTTTGGCTTTTGGAGCATTAACTCGCAAAATCGCCACAAGAAAATTAAGATTACTCATGAAAACATTTCTGCAATACTTAATGAGTATAAATCCTATAGCACTCTCCTTAAGATTGATATCGAAGGTACCGAGTGGGAAACACTACCACTTGTTGCTAGAAACCTAGCTTTTGTAAAATGCTTAGTACTAGAATTTCATTTTGTAGATCAAAATATACTTAGTTTTAAGTCAATATTGAAGTTGTTGCAGGAAAATTTTTATATTGCTCATACACATATTAATAACTATAGCAACTCAAATTTTAAAGTTATGCCTGATTTTCTTGAAATCACTTTTATAAACAAGATATTCTCTAACGAGCCTTTTAAAGTAAAGTGCTTACCAAATCTTAAATTAGATTGTAAAACTATGCCGTTCAGTGAGGACTTTAGAATTATTTTTTAGCTTGATATCTGAATTTAGTTAGATTTTAGACTCATAGTTTCAGGCATGCCACGCAGAATTATCGAATTTTTTGCCCCAAGATACGAGGGTTCTACGGCGTATCTAAATTCAGACCCCTTCGGAACGGAGACTGAGTCAAAATAATTAGTTCCAGCAAATGTTACAAAATTTCTGCCTGTACTTTCTAAGTATTTGTCTACTGCACGCGTAAGCATATATGGGCCGTCAAAATTCCAAATTGCTACTTTGGGAGACGAAAACCTTCGCTCTGAGTAATATGGAGCTGAACTTATGATCATTTCTCTGGCTATTCTTAAAATTCCATGGTTAGGTGGAGCCATCATCCCCCATTGAATTACTGGTTTTTCACGAAATTCAAGGGGAATTTTGCCCGACGCACCGACACGTTCAAATTTGCTAGTATCAAATGAGACCACATAATTGGAATCGTCACTTACAAAATATTTTAAAGGGAGTTCGATAACTCTATTAATGCTAAAAAATATACCTCCAACTTTTTCAAGCAAGCAAATTCTAAAGATATCAGATTTCGAAGCACCGAAAACACATCGACTATAAATATCAAGGATTTGCTCGCCTTTAAAGTTAGTTTTCATCCACTCATCTTGATCAAAATCAGAAAAAAAATAAAAATTAAAGTCGGGGTTAGACAAAACAAATTTTTTCAATGAAGAATAATGTGACTTTGCCACAAAGTTAGTTTTCCAAGAAAAATAACAGTTATTGGGAATTCTTTTATTACCGTCGGACCAAATCTCAATGGGAGAGGGATTCATAAAATCATAAACGTTCTTCCTAGGATACTGATTTTTTAATAATGCTAAAGTACGGTATTTAGTTTGAATTATTTTTTTAGGAACTTTCACGATTAATTTTAAAATAAAGTAGTAGCTCTTGTGTTTGGAAACATCATTTATATCTGTATCCCATCTATACTCTACTAGGTATTTATCTTTACAAATTATACCACTGATGTACAGTACTTGCTCATAAAGTTTCAATAAATATACTTATAAGATTGAATTAATCATTGTCATTGTAAAATTGATCTATTTAAATTAAGTCTAATCAAAAAAATCACCTATTAAATATTCAATACCTTTTCTTAAGTTGAGAAGTATATAACTCGAAGAATAATTCCACTAAAGGAAAACTCAATCACTTGTAAATAAAATCCTGACGCAAAAAAATTTAAGATTTTACTTATTTTAAAATGTAGTACACGCCATAGATATAAAAAACCCAACTAGTACTATCTTGTTATTTAACTGCTTCGATATACATGGATTCAATACCTTTCCTAATATTCCCTTTTTCATCTACATCTAAGGGAATGTTTGGAAATTGCATGTGTAGAGAGGTGAAAGCGTCAAGTTTTATGACACTGTGAAACGATACCTGATTTAAGACATTTCTTACAGAATTAAAATCATATACCCACCTGTGTAATTCACCAGTCTCTACATTAGAAATATGGTTTTGTACGTACCATTTAGGTAAACTTGCAATGATGATTCCTATGAAAAATTTTTGAATCTTAAATTGTATTTTTCTAATTGTTATTTTTTTAAATAACATTAAACTATACGATCTGGTTGTAGAATTTTTTTTGAAGATATAACCGGTACGCCTGCTTATATATTTTTGAAATTCCACTTCACTTACTCCCCTGTAATACTCGACTAATCTTCCTCCACTTTTAGCTCTAACACACTGGTCAATCATTTCTATTATATTAAATTCAGCATATTGAAAGTTATGTTCGTCTAAATTTTTTATATACTCTCGAGCAATATTCTCAAAGTCTGGAAGAACTAACCTAATGACTCCATGTTTTTTAAGCACTCTGTAGCACTCTTCCAAAAAAAACTGTAACTGTGCATAAGGGATATGTTCGACAAAATGTGAGCAATATACTATTTCAAAACTGCCATCTAAATACGGAAATTTTTCAAGTAAATTAATTTGTTTTATTTCTCTTGACTTTGTTGCCCAATCTACATTCTCCCAAGATGAGGATGATATAAAATAATCACCGCAAGCTAGATTCAAGAAAAGTTTTTGTGACTTCATCAGTTTAATCATGCCAGATTTTTTTGCTCCCAGCAATACTGTGACTAGAATTCTGTCGAAAACTATAGATTGTCGTGAGGACTGAATAAATTCAGCTTAAAGTTACTTGGTATAGTTAACCTGGTATACTTACCTGAAAGCTTAAAACTTTTTCATTTAAAACATTGAATTAAGAAAAAATATTCTCTGTTCCAAAAGTTTTTATTCACAATTTCTAGAGTAAATTTATATGCTTTCTTAGAAAATAATCCGAAATCTTTGTCTGAGAATAGAAAGAAAAATTACTCGCATCGAACAAGCTATTAAATTTGAATTGCAATTCCATGTCTGAAACCGGAATTGAGCTATCTCCACGAAGCTGTCGAAGCATTTGTTTTACCGCCTCAAGTATCTCGTCAAATGGAGTGTCCTTCAAATAAACGTTAGCTTCCTCAAACATTTGCGTTTTATAAAAGTTCGAAGATTTTGATGCGAATATCTCACTAAATTTGATGGGACTGTCATCATTTTTTCTAAAATATAATTTTGGTACTGCGATATCATTGGGACCCCAGAATTTCGAATGGCCTAAGGGCGCTATATTAACACCTACAAGGGGTACTCCTTGAGCCGCCGCCATCATTGAAGCGCCTGAAGAATTAGTTAAAAAAAAACGGCAATGCGCGCTTAAAAGTAGATCATTTTCTTCCGATTTAAATTTGGAGTGGACATAATCGACTAAACCATGCATTTTGGCAAATGGGGTCATTGATGAATCTCCCACTCGAACGACTGTTCCTCCCAAACTTGCAACGTAATTTATTGTTGGTATGAATTCATCAATTGATCCATTACGAAAATCTGTACTCCCTTTTTCGACAATATTTTTTGTGTAACCTGCCTCTCTATTATGTAAACAGATATACCAATCATTTTCTGAAATTCCGAGATTTTTGAGCAGATTCCTCACATTTTGGCTTTCTCGAATCGGTAAGTCAAAAAACGGTTTAGATGAACTTATCAAATTAGTGTACTTGAAAACATCAACTGCTTGATTTGGTTTCCAAATATCTTTCCTAATGTTTAGACCGCAAAATGGACTTAACTTTAGTGGAGAGAGTAACTTACAAAGAAGCGGATTCTTGATTACAACAAACTTCTTCGGAAGTTTTTGTAAGGCATAACCATTTGCCGTTACTCCACCAGGGATAAAAAGAATGAAGCGTCTACCAAATCGTTTATCCTCGCCTGATCGCAGATGCATGTAAAGAGGTTCTAAAATTAAATGTCCAATTCTATCTTGTGAAATTGGTTCACTAAACCTAAAGCCTATCAATCGAAACAATATTGCAATAGGGGTTAAAATGAGCGATAAAAATTTCTTATAAGAATAAGTACTGAAAAAACAAGTTTTTACACATGCTTTATATGATCTCAAACCACCCACCATTTTCTTAATGAATTTCTATGAATTGCTTCCAAGTTCACAGGACTTTCAACTTTTTGCACAGTAAATTTTAGCAAGTGTGCCTCAAATATGCATTGTTATCGCCAATAATCTTTCTTATTTTCGAAGGGATAATATTTATAATGATCCTTACTAGAAGTACCCATTGGACCCCTTTGCATATTCTCTTACAATTATATTAACTGTTTTGAAAAATTGAGATAATCTACGAATTTTACTGGTAAAACTCTTGTAAAGAATCAAATCAAAATCTTCAGAGGTGTTCTATGATTTGTTTCGAAATTTAACAAGTCTTTTATATATTAAATCAGGCAAGATGGATACTATAATACGACGGGGATTTTCTAAATAATAAATTATTGTGGAGTAAAAAGTATTAATTAGGAATAGTAATGTGTAGAAATGAAATCCGTCTTTTCTCAAATAATACATAATTTGAGATCCTTTTACACGCCTTAATCTTACAATTGCCCTGAAAATTCCTATTGCACCTCTCCACCTCTTCATTCGAATAAAATAAATGAGCAACTTGTAGAAAGGGAAAAAAACACTTAACACCCAAATTTTTCGCCATTCAGCTGTTTTGCTGTACGAATCTCTAGGGTTACCTCTAATACTCACAATTTGATTAGATACTAAAACCGAACCCCTTTCCGCTAAAAGAGAGAGTGTGATAAAAGATTCGTCAGGTATTATCTCCAAAGTTTGTGCCTCCTCTTTAGAAATAAAAACTTGTTCGTAATTCAAATTCCTTAGTTTGTTAAAATTTAGAACTACTCCACTATATGCAGGGTGAATTTTTTTGAAAAGATATTTATTTAGATATTTTTTTCCATCTAATAGTATTGGATCGCTTGAGAATTTGTGGTTAAACATCGTTAATTCATGCCCCTCAATTTTGGAATTCATTACAACCATAAAACAATTAGAGACGTTATCCATATGCGTGATTGCTTTTTTCAAAAAATCTGTATCCGTGAACCAATCATCATGATTCATAATAACCAAGTACTTACCATTAATTTTTTTAAAGCCTGATAGTAAATTATAGTATGGACCTAGATTTTTACTATTTCTGAAAAACTTTGGAATAATCTCTTCATCTTTTATTTCTCTAAAAAAATTATTAAAGAATGGCTCTAAAGTTTGAGGAGAATTATCATCAATAAATATAATTTCAATTGGTCGATAACTTTGTGACACTATAGATTCTAAAGTCTTTTTCGTATATTCCGGCTTATTGTAAGCTGTAATTACAAGAGTTACTAGATTGGTATTCTGAATTAAATCAATCAATTGAATCCTCTCAATTTTGTCAAATCCTATTTAATCAAACTCAACTTTATACATTTTGAGGCTAAAAATTTTATTGCAATTTTACTTTACCCAGAAATTGAACCTACTTCTAGTATTACTCGAACATTGTATAATAACTATACTCTAGTTTTTTGAACAAGTTCAAAAATCCATACTTAGGGAGCTTAGTAGTTTCATTGAATATTCGTCTGTTTTAGAGGCAAGTGTCACGCTTAATTCATCAATTGAAATAAAATGAGAATTTATTCCAGCTTCTTCTGGACTACCAATAAGAAGTCCCTGGCGCTCTTGAATCATTTGGACATATAGCCCCGCCATTAGAAGTTGATTTGCCGTTCCCAAGTCAAACCACGAATTACCCCTTGAGATTTGTTTACAGATTAGTAAGCCTTCTTTGAGATAACAGTTAATTAAATCAATTATCTCCAATTCTCCGCGAATTGAAGGTGTGAGGGTCTCAGCAATTGCTACTGCTTTTGAATCAAACTTATATAAGCCAGGAATAGCCCACTTAGAAGAGCTCTGAAAAGGTTTTTCCTTTAAGTTAAGGATTTTTTTATTTGATTCATCAAAAGTTACAACTCCGTAGGAAGATGGATCCTGGACCCGATATGCAAATATTAAAGCTCCTGAAACAAATTTAGTTTTACTCAGAATTATCCCAAAGTCTGGCCCATGAAATAAATTATCCCCAAGGATAAGCCAGAAATCTGAATTCTCTAGGAATTCTTTACCAATAATAATGCCTTCGGGTATTCCACTTGGTTTAGGTTGAACCTTATATTGAATGGAAATTCCAAATTTGGAACCATCGCCAAGGAGTTTTTCAAACTTTGGAGTATCTTGCGGAGTTGAAATGACAAGTACTTCGTTAACTCCGGCGTGGATTAATGTTGAAAGTGGATAATAGATCATAGGTTTATCGTAAACTGGTAAAAGTTGTTTACCCACAACGAGGGTACTAGGATTTAGTCTGGATCCATAGCCTCCGGCAAGAATTATTCCTTTCATTGAATAAGCCTTAACCTACATGATTCCATCCAGTTAGGATTAGACACATACCAATCTATTGTTTCTTTCAAGCTTTCGATAAAACTATGCTTAGGTTTCCAATCAAACTCCGAAGATATTTTTGTATTAGATACAGAATAACGAAAATCATGCCCCAATCTATCTGGTGTGAACTTAATTTTATTTTGGTCTGAATTAAAATGTTTAAGGATTAATCTTGCGACTTCAATATTTGAATATTCAACACCACCAATGTTATATACTGAGTTCTGTACTGCATCCGCCTCGACGATTTTCATTATTGCTTCAATATGATCAAGTACATACAGCCACTCCCGCCTGTTGCTTCCATCACCATAAACGGGGATATCCATACCTGACAAAACCTTACTTATGGAGTTAGGTATAAATTTTTCTAGACTTTGTCTTGGACCGTAATTGTTTGCACTCCTAGTGATGGTAACATTCAGTTTATAGGTGTTTATGTATGCCAAGCACAGTAAATCTCCAGAAGCTTTAGAAGCTGAATATGGACTTCGAGGATCTAGTTTAGCGTTTTCGTCCCATGACCCTTCATTAATTGTCCCGTAGACTTCATCCGTTGAGATTTGGATCATTTTTTTTACAACACCATTTTTTACTAATTCGAGTATATTCACTAACCCATTGATATTTGATTTCACAAATGGTTCACTGTTCAGAATAGATCTATCGACATGAGTTTCTGCAGCGAAATTAATTACACAGTCAAAAGATTTAAATTGTGCTATTGTGCTAATTAATAATTTAGAATTTGCAATATCTAGTTTAAAAAATTTAAAGCGGCTATTTGCAACTTTCCCCAAATTATTTAGATTTCCCGCATAAGTTAAATTGTCCACTACGATTACTTCGTGCCCTTTATTAACAGCAGACTCAACAAAATGTGATCCGATGAATCCGTACCCACCAGTGACAAGTAATCGCATATTCACAGTATACGCCTTAAACCTCGAAAGCATTGCCGCTAGCAAACTAACCCTAATCTCTAAGCAGTCAAAGGCCATAAGCACAGTAATGTTTTAAAGCCCTTCAAAGCCAGTAGCTTATTTATTTGTACCTTTTTCACTCAAAATTATCATTATGTAAAGTTTTGCAATCCTTTATAAGTGGAAATGCAAAACTTTTCAATGAGTCTATTATATTCTTAATTAAAAGCTTAAGTTTGTTGAAAAAAGAACTCAAAATATAGATGGGTTTCTTTAAAATTCCTAGCCTAACAATGGCGTAAGTATAGTTGCACCATCATATTATGAGTTATACTTTTAAATTAAAACTTTCGGAATATTTTTTAATTTGATTTCATAATTTCATGATATAGTTTTAAACATGCGCTGGGGAATTCTAGGTACGGGTCAAATTGCCAGGACTTTTGTTCGAGATCTAAAATTATTAGATGATCAAAAAGTCATCTCAATTGGATCAAGAAATAAGAGATCTGCACAGTCATTTGCTTCAAACTATCACATACCTAATTTCTATGGATCCTATGAAGAACTCGTAAATGACCCTAACATTGATGGCGTTTATATTGCTACACCTCATCCTTATCACTGTAGTAATTCTTTACTTGCCCTAAACGCACATAAGCCGGTACTTTGTGAAAAACCATTTGCAATATCATCGCAAGAGAGTGAGGTGATGGTCGCAAAGGCTCAGGAAAATAAATTATTACTAATGGAAGCCATGTGGATGAGATTTTTACCGCATATACTTCATATTAAAAAAATTATTTCTAATGGAGAAATTGGAGAAATTACCTCTCTTGAAGCAGACTTTAGTATAAAGGCTAAATACGATGTAACCAGTAGGTTATTTTCACCAGAGCTTGGTGGAGGTGCACTTTTAGATTTAGGTATCTATCCAATCTCGTTAAGCTTCATGATATTAGGAAAGCCTAAATTTGTATCAGCACAAGCAGTAATGGCACCCTCTGGGGTAGACATTAGCACAAATATAATTTTTAATTACGAATCTGGAGCTGAGTCAAAGCTTAGAACAAGCTTACAATCAGTATCTTCTTGTGGTGCGATCATAGAAGGATCTCGGGGTCGAATCGAGATTCAAAACAATTTTTTTGCTCCTACTAGTTTTAAGGTCATACAGTATAAGAATTTTCTTTTTAAGGTTAAGAGGTACCAAAATAATTACGAAGGTCACGGCATAAGAGAACAGGCTATAGAATTTGCCAGAGTTCTATATTCGAAAAAGACTGAGTCAGATCTTTTGCCGCATATTGAATCGATTGCAATAATGACGGTAATAGATGAAATCAGATCCCAAATTGGACTTAAATTTCCCTTTGAATCTTAGAACTGTGGCGTGGCAATTTCATAATCTTGATCAGGTGTCTTTGAAATATTTCATAATTCTTGCTAGAAAATTAAAAATGAATACATACTTCTTTTAAACCGCAAAAGGATCAGTTCCATGTAATCAATTCACTAATTGATAGTCTTGTATTGCTCCAGAGGCAAATTAATAAACATAGGCAAACCTTGAGAAGGTTTAGGGGTTAAAATCAGTTACGTCGGGCGAATTTAGTTACATAACTTAGAACTACAACTATACTAGACTTGTATAGTTAAAGAAGTTTACAAGATTTTAGAATTGGAGGGAATTAGATTAGCGTATTGAAAAAACAGGTTCTGATCTTGACTCAAAGTGACGGCGCCGGTGGAGCAGCCAGAGCAGCGCTGAGATTGCTCGCCTGTTTTTTAAGCACTGATATCGATGCAAAAATGTTGGTAGTCTCAAAATCAACAAACAAAGATGAGGTGCTAAAAATTTCGGGGCTGTTAAGAATTAAGTCCTCTATTTACTCTAGAATAGACAAATATTTTTGTGCCTATGTCATGCCAAATTGCAGAGAATGGAAAACCTCCGGGTTGTTTGGGGTGGTTTCTGCAAAGTCGCTCAATGCCTCAGAATTTGACACTATAAATTTACACTGGATTGGTCATGGATTGATTTCATTGAATCAGGTTAATAAAGTTAGAAAAAGAATTATTTGGACATTACATGACGAATGGATAATCGAGGGTCCGGCTCATTACGGAGTAAAAACACATGATGTTAAAAAGACTTTTTATTTACCACTAAGAAAGACAATTTTGAGATTTTTTATGAGATTTTCTGAGAGCCAAAGGAAGACGTTGGTTTCAAATCCTAATGTGGTGTTTATCCCAGTTAGCTCGGAAATTAAAAAGAAGTTCTTGGCTAAGTATCCAAATGCAGAATCGCGGGTTCATGTAATTCCAAACGCTTTAGATACATCTTTTTTTCATCCCACCGAGCAGTTAGTTCGTAAACTTCCTATAGTTTTATTCCTGGGTGGGGATCGTGACCCACGAAAAGGTTGGGATCTTTTGCGGCAAGCATGTCTCCAAGGAACTAAACCTTATAATTTAATAATTCCTGGATCCAAACTGAATGGAATGATCGGCAAAATTAATATTACTGGAATACCTAAAATTGACAATCCACGGATACTTCACAAATACTTATCAAATGCTGATGTAGTCGTAGTACCATCAAGGGCCGAGGCACTTCCACAAGTTGCTACAGAAGCCATTAGTTGCGGAACTCCTGTAGTTTCCTTTAATGTTGGAGGACTTCCTGATATTGTTATTGAAAATCATACAGGAGTCTTAGTTAATCAATTCAATACCAAAGAATTTTCTGAGGCAATAGATAAGGTATTGATGCAAGGTAAAATTTTTTACAGTCATAGATGTAGAAAGTTTGCCCTAAAAAACTTTAGTTTTCCAAGTATTTCTAAGCGCTATCAAGTACTTATTTAATTGATAAAGCAATAGATTTTACAGATTAAGCTTGCGTTCAAATATATTCTTAGACTTCAAGCAACTAATTCTATATTTAATAAGTAATTCATTTAAGAAGATTCTTAAAATCAAATTTTGTGGGCCCTGTCGGGATCGAACCGACGACCCACAGATTAAAAGTCTGTTGCTCTACCGACTGAGCTAAAGGCCCCAAGCACAAACGAAGGTGAAGTGTTTTCTGAGCGAAAGTTATATGCTGAGTCTACAGCACATCCTCTAGGAGTTTGTCTGCGACAATTATGTGCAGTTCAGAAAAGCTTATGCCCCACGCCTACATACCTTTGTCTTCATTAGTACATCTAAGGAATTCATGCTCTTTTGAAGATTTGCAAGTTCGGTTAGGCCTTCGAGAGAGGAAGATAAGATGTCCTTAAATATTCCATACTGATCTTTCGCTTCGGTATAAAGATCATATGCTTCAGGGCAACCAGTTAACATCCAGGTCAATCTAGTTGGGTTTACATATGGATTTTTTCCACAGACATAGTTCTTAACCCCAGATTTTGCCTTTAAGCCAGATTTTTTGCAGGAAACCCCATTTTTGATTGTTGAAGCCTCAGCAGATGAGGTCACAGTATTGGCGGAGAGCAAAAGCCCAAGGGCTAAAGCAATAAATGTTGGTTTGACTCTTTTTGAAGTCTTAATCATCTTCTTATCTCCCTTAAAAAATTGTTGAAAACATTACTAGCAATATGGCTAACGGTATCAAATTTTTTGCCTTTGTCTACCTAACCCTAGCTATGACCATATATCCGCCCTAAAACAAATTGATTTAATATAGGTCGACAAAATGGTAATTCAGGCACATATAAAATCTCACCATTTTTTGTTGTGATTTGGCTGTGAGTTTTTTGTTGGCTGCTTGAGACAAAAGAAAAAGATTCAACTTTTAGATGCTGCCTTTTTTAGGCGATCACAGATCGCAAATGCAATATCGTCCCCAGTTGGTGCAACTACAAATACCTTGGAGAGCATTTTGATATCAGCAAGTCGAAGTCCTTGATATAAAGTTCTTGCATAATCTTCATTAGTTACAGGAGCGATTAATCTGATAGCTCCATCTGGCGTTGGATGTTTACTAAGAGCAATAAAGCCATCACCGGCAGATGGATTTCCAGAAAGATATACCTTAGCAGATGGTGAGTAATGTGATTCTAATAAACCAGGTACTCTTATAAAACCAGGATTTTTTTTTGAAAGTACCTCAATCTGTATTCCAAGTAAATCATTTATCATCGCAGTAGTAATTGCCCCTGGTCGTAAAATAACGGGAGTGGTCTTTGTGCAATTTATTATGGTGGATTCTAGGCCTACTAAAGATGGGCCACCATCTAAAATTAAATCATCAGAATTTAAGTGATCAATCAACTCTATCGTAACATCATCGGCACAAGTTGGTGATACCTTGCCAAATCTATTTGCGCTAGGTGCTGCTATGCCATGACCACCTTCAGCTTCAAACTCTTGAAGTAATGCTAAGGCAACTATATGAGCTGGAACTCTAATCCCAACATTATTTTGGCCACTTGTAATAAAATCTTTTGCTAAATCTGTTTTTGGCAATACTAAAGTCATCGGTCCTGGCCAAAAATTTCTGGCAAGGTTTATTGCATACTCTGGAATATCTTTGGCCCACATATCTAAGTTATTAATCGAAGAGATGTGTACAATCAGTGGATGGTTAGTAGGCCTGCCTTTTGCCTCATAAATCCTGGCAACAGCTTTTTCATTGAAAGCGTCTGCGCCTAACCCATAAACGGTCTCGGTTGGAAATGCCACCAAATTTCCTGTTATCAAAGTTGTAGCAGCGTCTTTGATAGCAGAAGCAGTGCAATTTGAGATTATGGCCATAATGGGTAATTGTTGCACTATCTGAATAGAAGAAGATATTGCGCCTATTTTTTTATTAGTTTTGCCCAACTTAATTCAACCGATACCCTTATCCCTTCCACTGTCCCCATCGTCTAGTGGCCTAGGACGTCGCCCTTTCACGGCGTTAACACGGGTTCAAATCCCGTTGGGGACGCGAAGAAATGTAGAGAACTATTTCTATACCTTTCTTCAATAGCTGGCCCAGTAGCGCAGTTGGTTAGCGCGCCGCCCTGTCACGGCGGAGGTC
>Ga0214923_10002858_pt1 | contig 22355 bp, 25 predicted proteins | sample LL1510_MetaG_FD_177993 | JGI IMG/M metagenome (GOLD analysis project Ga0214923, IMG submission 177993) | Freshwater microbial communities from Lake Lanier, Atlanta, Georgia, United States - LL-1510 | ecosystem: Environmental > Aquatic > Freshwater > Lake | place: USA: Georgia | collected...
TAAACATTTAGTTAAACATTTAGCTAAACATTAAACAAAAACTCCATCACATCACCTTCTGCCACCACATATTCCTTACCTTCACTGCGCAACCAACCCTTGGCCTTGGCCTCTGCAAGGGAACCTGCTTCTAGCAATTGGCCATAGCCGATTGTTTGAGCGCGGATGAAACCCCGTTCAAAATCAGTGTGGATCACCCCAGCTGCTTGCGGTGCCGTCATGCCTGCTTTGATGGTCCAAGCGCGGGTTTCTTTTTCACCTGTGGTGAAATAGGTGCGAAGGCCGAGGAGTTGATAGGTGGCGCTAATCAAACTGCTTAATCCTCCTTCACTAACGCCCAAACCCTCTAGGTAATCATTGCGTTCATCCTCGCCAAGTTCAACCAGTTCCGCTTCAACTTGAGCACTTACTTTTACAGTTTGAGCAGCTTCTTTTTTTGCTAATTCAGCAACCGCATCAACAAATGGATTGCCGCCCGCCAGGTGATCTTCACTTACATTTGCCGCATAAATAATCGGCTTTCCAGTTAATAAACCAAGTGGTTTAATCATAAGATACTCCTCACTATTTATATTTAAATTACGCGCAGCGCCTCCACCATCAAGTTCCACGCCAATGCGGGCGAGTAAATCATCTTCTAGCTGGGCTTCCTTACTGGTGCGCAGTTGCTTTTTTAAACGCTCTCGCCGTTTATCAATTTGAGCAACATCCGCAAGAGCAAGCTCCAAATTAATTACTTCTGCATCACGCACCGGGTCAACGGAACCACTCACATGGATCACATCGTTGTCTTCAAAGCAACGCACCACATGAACAATGGCATCCACCTCGCGGATATTGGCCAAAAACTTATTACCTAACCCCTCCCCCTGGCTGGCCCCCGCCACTAAGCCAGCGATATCAACAAATTCCACCCTGGTGGGCACCACATCTTTTGAATTGGATAGCTGCCGCAATTGCTCAAGCCTTTGATCTGGCACCGCCACAGTGCCCACATTGGGCTCGATCGTGCAAAACGGGAAATTGGCCGCCTGAGCTTGGGCATTGGCCACAAGGGCATTAAAAAGGGTGGATTTGCCCACATTGGGCAGCCCCACGATTCCGGCTTTCAGCATTGATTCAATCTAGTGTGGGGGGCCGCACTCGCCACTGCTGGCAAATTCATCAAGAATGCTTGCAGATCGATGCTCAGCCATCAGTAAAACCACCTCAACCCAATCCCCGCCACCCCTACTGCTGCGGTGGTGGCCAGCAATATTGCTATTGGCGCTGCTGGGCAGCGGCAGTGGCTTTTTAGTATTGCAGCTGCTTAAGGGCCCAAAGCGCAACATCACCCCTTACACAACCGAAGTGCGCCAGGGGGGCCTGGCTGGGATAATCACAGCCAGCGGCGAAATAGAAGCGCAGCAAAGGGTAAATGTAAGCCCTAAAAAACAGGGTCAATTATTAGAACTTTATGTTGATGAGGGCGATGTAGTTAAAGCTGGCCAACCATTGGCCCGCATGGATCCCAGCGACATCCGCAACCGCTTAGAGGAACTCCAAGCCCAAATTGATTCAGCAAAAGTTGATCTAAATCGCAGCCGTAGTGAATACGAACGCCGGCGTTCATTGTTTAGTTATGGTGCCATTAGTGGCGACGACATCAGCCGCTATAAAGCTGCCTACGAAAGCAGCCAAGCCCTTTACAATGCCGCCCGCCAACGCTTAGCGCAAAGATCGGTTGAATCTGGCGATTTAGTTGTTCGCGCTCCATTTGCAGGCACTATCACCAACCGCTACGCAGATCCCGGCTCCTACGTAACCCCCACCACCGCTGCCAGCGCAACAGCAGGAGCCACCAGCTCTTCGATTGTTGAATTGGCCTCTGGTTTACAAGTAAATGCCAAGGTGCCTGAAAGTGATATCGGCCGCATTAAATATGGGCAAGCTGCCAGCATTCGCGTTGATGCATTTCCAGACAAACGTTTTGAAGCTAAAGTGCAACGCATCTCACCTCGCACGGAAAAAAGCAGCAACGTAACAACTGTAAAAGTTGAATTAGGTTTACTCAATCCACCACCAAATACCCTACGCATCGGCATGACTGCCGATATAGATTTTGATGCGGGCCGCCTGCCGCCAAAACCCCTGGTACCCACAGTTGCAATCGTAACTGAAAACGGCAAACCAGGCCTGCTGGTGCCAGGTCCTGGCAATCAACCGCGCTTTCAAGAGGTAAGCCTTGGCAGTAGCAGTGGCCGCAACACTCAAATACTTAGTGGAATAAAAGCAGGCGAGAGGGTATTTATAGATTTACCACCGTGGGCAAAGAAACGCAAAGAGAACTAAATAAATATGCTTCCCCTTCTCAAAAATTCCAACACTGCTGGATGAGGAGAAGGAAAAAAACCTCCTGGATGTGATTGGCTTAAGCCAATGAAGCTAGATAAGCCGCGCTAGCTGCAACGATTCGTTCACTGGCCTTGCCATCACCAAAGGGGTTGTGGGCCATGGCCATTGCTTCATAGGCAGCCTTGTTTTCAAGCAACAGGCAGGTTTCAGCTTCTATCGCTTCAGTGGAAGTGCCAATCAACTTGGCCGTGCCTGCCTCAACCGCTTCGGGCCTTTCAGTGGTGCGCCTTAAAACAAGCACTGGTTTCCCTAAAGATGGAGCTTCTTCTTGCAAACCACCTGAATCTGTAAGTAATAATGTGCAACCACGAATTGCAGCCACCAAGCGGTCGTAATCAAGCGGTTCGGTGAGAAATACGCGCGGATGATCACCAAGCCATTCCTGCAATGGTTCCCGCACCGTTGGATTTTTATGTAAAGGCAATAGCAATGCCGTATCGGGGTGGCGTTCCAGCACCTTTAAGAAACCCATGGCGATGTGTTTTAGGGGCGCTCCCCAATTTTCGCGCCGGTGCACTGTGGCGAGAATCACCCGGTATTTTTGCCAATCAAGGCCCGGCACATCACAACGGGGTGCGGCAGCTGCCATCAACAACAAAGCATCAATAACTGTGTTGCCAGTGGTGTGTATTTCCCCCACCACACCTGATGCCTGCAGATTTTTGGCCGATTCAGTTGTTGGTGCGAAATGCAACTGAGCCACCTGGGAAATTAAGCGCCGGTTGGCCTCCTCAGGGAATGGATCGAACAAATTATTGGTGCGCAGGCCAGCTTCCACATGGCCAACTGGGATTTGATCGTAAAAAGCAGCAAGGGCTGCAGCAAAGGCTGTGGTGGTATCTCCCTGCACCAGCACCAAATCGGGGCGGTTTTCACCAAATTCAAGCCTTAAACCCTCGAGGGCAGCGCAGGTTACGTGGGTGAGGGTTTGCCTAGGCGTCATCAATTCCAAATCCCGTTGGGCTTGCAGTTGAAACAACTGCATCACCTGGGCAACCATCTCCTTGTGCTGGCCGGTTAAAACAACCCTGGTTTCAAATAGTGGCGACGCCTGGAAGGCCAAAATTACCGGTGCCAATTTGATGGCTTCCGGTCTGGTGCCTAGCACCAGAGTGACGCGCGGTAAGGAAGCCAAGGGCAAATAACAAGCAGGTTGATCCTAAAGAGCCCTAGGTGGTGGCACCTCCTAGGCAGTGGCAATTAAACGCCAAACCACCAAAGCACCAAGGCCAAGGGAAAGGCCAAGCATTGCCAAACGGCCATTCCAAATCTCGGCTTGGGGGGTGAAACCACGGCGCCAAGCATTCAACTCAGTTCGATCAAGCTGGTTAGTGGGGGCCATGGAAAAGCGAAATTAATTTGGAAATATTAAATGATTTTTTTAGTTAAAAAGGCGCAGCTCCATAAAGCTTGTGGGCTTTTGCCAGGGGCCAGCGGGGCGCTACGCCAAGATTTAAGGCTGAACTTTGCCCAAGTTGCAGGCGTTTGCAGGCAGCTAAACCAATCATCGCTGCGTTATCGGTGCACCAGGCCAGGGGGGCTAAATGCAAATTGAGGCTCGCGGCAACACATGCCCCAGTTAGTTGGCGCCGCAACTCCCCATTAGCCGACACCCCACCAACCACCACTAAGCCAGGCAAACCCTGATCAATGGCGCAGCGCACACTGCGTTCCACCAAAACTTTGCACACCACCTGCTGAAAAGAGGCGGCTAGATCCGCCACCGGCAAAGGCTTACCAGCGCTTTGCCAGCGCTGCACCTCCCGTAGCACTGCGGTTTTTAGGCCGCTAAAGCTGAAGTCGTAGGGGTGTATGCCCCCTTCCGGCAGGGAGATCCGCCCTGGCGGGAAACGAAAGCGCAGCGGATCGCCGCCACGGGCGGCAATTTCAAGGGCAGGTCCCCCTGGATAGGCCAAACCGAGCAGGCGGGCAACTTTGTCGAAAGCTTCTCCAGCCGCATCATCACGGCTGCCGGCTAGGCGTTCGTAATTACCAAACGACCTCAGCGCTATTAATTCGGTGTGGCCGCCACTTACCAGGAGCACCATCAAGGGCGGTTCAGGGGCTGGGTTGCCACTCAGCGCCGAACAAAGGTGACCTTCTAAGTGGTGAATGCCGATAAACGGCACCCCAGCCAATTGGGCCAAGCAGCGCCCCGTAACGGATCCCACCATCAGGGCCCCTAAAAGGCCTGGTGCCACAGTGGCCGCCACGCCATCGAGGCTGCTCAACCCAATCTGGGCTTTTGTTAATGCGCTTTCAACTAAATGGGGTAGTGCCTCCACATGGCGGCGGGAGGCAAGTTCCGGTACCACCCCACCAAATAGGGCGTGTTCCTCCACCTGGCTTGCCACTTCACTGCTGAGAACTAGGCCGTTTTGCACCACCGCGGCCGCAGACTCGTCACAACTTGTTTCGAGGGCAAGAACCGTTGGCATTAGGGGGAGTAACCACAACTAATCTGCTGGCAGCAACCGCAGAGCGGGCCTGCCCATCATGCGCATCATGCAACAACTGATCTCAAAAGCCTTTTCAAAAGTATTTGCCGTGGCTCTCTGCGGCTATCTGCTTTTGGGTTTTGCCCCATTGGCCCATGCGAGCCTGTCCGGTCTCACCCCTTGCAGTGAGAACGTTCGCTTTCAATCAAGGGCAAAAACCGCCAAAACCGCTTCGGCCCAAGCTCGCTTCGAGCGCTATGGCCAGGCCCTTTGCGGCAGCGATGGTTTACCCCACCTGGTAGTGGATGGCCGCTGGAGCCACGCCGGTGATTTCATGCTTCCCGGCATCGCTTTCCTCTACATCACCGGCTGCATTGGCTGGGCTGGCCGCTCCTATATCCAGGCCGTTAAGGGCAAAGACGCGAACATGAAGGAGATCCAGATCGACCTTCCCATCGCCCTCAAGTGCACCCTTGATGCCGCCAAGTGGCCCCTGGCTGCTTTTGCTGAACTAACTTCCAACAAACTTACGGAAAATGACAGCAAAGTAACCGTTTCGCCCCGCTGAATATCAAAGAAAACAGCATCCAAAACACCTTTCATTTAGCAGCCACAAAATTTAGCCACAAACCATGAAAAAGTTTCTCACCACCGCCCCAGTATTTGCCGCATTTTGGTTCACAATCACTGCCGTAATAATGATTGAATTCAATCATTTATTTCCGGATATGTTGTTTGTTCCTGGCTAAACCCCATCAGCAACTCTATTTGAGCTAGGGCATCAGCTAATTCGTTGTTTTCCACCACTGCATCGAATTCAATCTCAGCCTTTAATTCTTGCTCGGCCCTAGCCAAACGCCGCTGGATTGCCTCCTCCTGTTCTGTACCCCTTCCCCTAATCCTTGCTTCAAGCACCGCCATCGATGGTGGTTTTAGGAAGATTTGAAAAGCCTGGGGGAAAGATTTGCGCACTTGGCGGGCGCCTTCTAATTCAATTTCCAATAACACCGGTGCACCAGCAGCAAGCCGTTGCTCCACAGGTTCCCTTGGTGTGCCGTAGCAGTTGCCGGCAAATTCAGCCCACTCCAAGAGGCCGCCGCTTGCCACGAGCGCTTTAAAAGCAGCGCTGCTTTTAAAAAAGTAATCAATTCCATCCACTTCCCCCTGCCTGGCCAATCGAGTGGTGGCTGAAACGGAAAGCCATAGCTGGGGATATTTCATACGAAGCGCCTTCACCAAAGTGCCCTTACCCACTCCACTGGGGCCGCTCAACACCGTGAGCCTGGGTTGCTGCAAGTTCATTCGCTGCTAATCCTTTCGGGTATTGACGCTTGGCGAAACTAAGGCCATGCAACCCCAAGACACCACCTGCCTAAAAGCAGTGGTAACTGAACTGCAGCCGCTGCTGCTGCCAGCCCGCTTTGAAAAGGCCCAACAACCTTGCCCTGGCGCCGTGCAGCTTGGTTTTCGCACACTTAGCCAAAGGCTGTGGCTTGAATTGCGCTGGCAAGCTGATGCTGCCCGCTTCCATTGCCTGCCCGCCCCAGCCAGGCTTGGCGAAGGCAGCACCATGGCCCAACAACTGCAGCATGGCCTTAGCGGTTTAGCTCTGGTGAGCCTGAAGCAACCCCCTTGGGAGCGCGTTGTGCAGCTTGGTTTTGCTGAGCGGCCTGGGGGCAGCCTCAAACGGCAGGTGGTTATCGAGCTGATGGGGCGCCACAGCAACTTGTTTCTGCTTGATGAACAGGATCAAGTGATCGCCATCGGCCGTCAAGTGCAGGCGCACCAATCACGCTTAAGACCCATCGGCACCGGCGATAGCTACAGCCCACCACCGCCGCTGCAGGGGGCAATTCCCAGCCTGGATGAATCATTTGAGCAATGGCGCCAACGGCTATCCCTGCGGCCTGAAGCATTGGCTAAGGCGATGTTGCAGAGCTACCGCGGACTGGGGCCCGCCCTGCGGGACCAACTGCTGCAGGCAGCGGGCCTAAGCAAAAGCGATTTGGTAAACGAGCTGGACGAATCCCAATGGCTGGAGCTCCATCGAGCCTGGTGCCATTGGCTTAGGGATCTTGATCAGGGCCAGCTGTGCTTTACCCCTTGGGGTGAGGGTTATCGCTGTTGGGGCAGCAATCAACAAACAGATCAACAAGCAAATAAGCAAGCTGAGCCCCGGCTGAACTACGCCCTAGCCGCTTTCTACGCCGCAGGGGAGAAACGCCGTCAATGGCAACTAACCAAGCAAAAACTCAGCCATCAACTAGAGCAATTATTGGGCCGCGAACAGCGGGAATTGCAGCAACAAGAGGAATTACTAAGCCGCTGCGCCGGCGAAAGCCTGCTGCAGAAACAGGCGGATCTGCTCCTGTGTAGGCCTGATGTGGCCAGCACGGGCCATAGGCAAATGCTTTTAACTGATCCTGCAGGTGGCGAAAGCCTTGCCGTGGAGCTCAACCCACAGCTGAGCCTGGTGTTTCAAGCCCAAAAGTTTTATAAAAAAGCCCGCAAGTTGCGCCGTTCCGTAGCAGCGATCCAGCCACGACTCAGCTACCACCGCCGCCGCATTGAACTATTGGAAAACAGCCTGCTGCAACTGGAACTAGCTAATCCAAACGACCTGGAAATGCTGGAGGCACTCCAAACAGATCTCAGCCCTTTTCAAGCAACGGGCTCCCAAACCAAACGGCTGCAAAGGCACCAGGAAGGGGAGCCGCAACCAATGGCATTAATCAGTCCTGGGGGCCTGCGCTTGCTGGTGGGTCGCAACCATCGCCAAAACGATTGGATCAGCTTTCGCCAAGCCCGTCGCGGCGACCTTTGGTTCCATGCCCAGGAGCAACCCGGCAGCCACGTGGTGCTGAAGGGCTCTGAGCAACTTGCCAGCGAAGCTGATCTCCAGGCGGCGGCCAACCTTGCCGCCCATTTCAGCCGCAGCCGCGGCAATGCTCGGGTGCCCGTGGTGATGGTGCCTGTGGAACAGCTGCAGCGCATTCCCGGAATGGAGGCGGGTTTGGTGCGCCATGGGGGTGGCGAAATCATCTGGGCGGAACCGGATCGAGCCCTAGCGCTACTACCTAGCCTGCGCCAATGAATAAAACGGAGTTCCCGGCTGAGGTGGAGATGAGCTTCACCGACCATCTAGAGGAATTGCGCTGGCGCCTATTGCGCAGCCTTGGGGCAGTGGTGGCCGCAGCAGCACTCTGCCTCCTCTGGGTGCGACCTCTGGTGAAATTGCTTGAGGAACCAGCCCAAGGCATTCGCTTTCTGCAGCTAGCCCCAGGTGAATTTTTATTTGTATCGCTCAAGGTGGCTGGTTATGCGGGCCTCACCTTTGCCCTCCCCTATGTGCTCTACGAGGGATTGGCCTTTGTGATGCCCGGCCTGAATAAACGCGAACGGCAGCTGGTGGCCCCCGCCGTGGCCGCATCAGCCGTGCTTTTTCTTTTGGGTCTTGCTTTTGCGTGGTGGGCGCTGGTACCTGCCGCCTTGCGTTTTTTAGTGAGCTACGGCGCTGATGTGGTGGAGCCGATTTGGTCGATTGAGCGCTATTTGGATTTCGTTTTGCTACTGATGGTGGCCACCGGCCTGGCTTTTCAGCTGCCCGTTTTGCAATTGCTGCTCGGCTTGCTCGGCCTCGTGCGCTGGCGGCCAATGCTGGCCAGCTGGCGGCTTGTGATCTTGCTTTCAGCTGTTGGGGGAGCTGTGCTCACCCCCTCCACGGATCCGGTAACGATGTTGCTCCTAAGCGGTGCCATCAGCGCCCTATTTCTTGTGGGGGTGGGCCTTGTGGCGCTCACAGAAGGAATTCACTCAGCCGCCCCTGATCCGGCAAAGGGAAGCTAAGTGCCTTGCCAAGGCGTGGTTTATCGCGGTTGTTGAGCAGCCATTGCCTCACCTGATCGGCTACCCCTAGGCCGTTCAACTGCTCCGCCAACTGCCCGAGGTGCAGTTGATATTCAGCGGCATTCAATGGAAAGGATTGCTGCTCCAAATAGCCCCACATCACTTGGAAATACAAGCGTCCTGCGCGGCGATGGAACTGCAAGTGGTAGGAAACACCCCAACGGCTTTGCAGGATTGCGATCAACTCCTCGGCGCTGAGGGGCACTGCCTGGTGATGCAACAGGGCAACAGCATGGCGGAGTGCAAGGTTCATAATGGGGTGATCTACGGCGGTGCGTTCCCCTATGACCCAGATTTCGGCCAAGGACGTGCCCGGCATGGGCCGTCGGCAGTTCATGAATCTGCTCACGTTTGGTTCCGTAACGGGTGTTGCCCTGGGAGCGCTCTACCCAGTGGCCAACTACTTCATACCCCCTAAAGCTGCCGGCGGCGGCGGCGGCACCACCGCTAAAGATGAACTGGGAAACGTAGTTACAGCAAGCGGCTGGCTTGCCAGCCATAAGGATGGTGACCGCAATTTGGTGCAGGGCCTCAAGGGCGATCCCACCTATTTGATTGTGGAAGGGCCAGAAGCGATCGGCAACTACGGCATCAATGCCATCTGCACCCACTTGGGTTGTGTGGTGCCTTGGAATAGTGGCGCCAATAAGTTCATGTGCCCCTGCCACGGCTCCCAATACGACAGCACCGGCATGGTGGTTAGGGGTCCTGCTCCCCTCTCGCTTGCCTTGGCCCATGTATCGGTGGAAAACGACAACGTATTCCTCAGCCAGTGGACTGAAACCGACTTCCGCAACGGCGAGAAGCCCTGGTGGGCCTAAACCCGTCATTTAATTACACCTCTTTAATCCTCTTCTGATGCGTCGTTTCCTATCCCTGCTGATCAGCTCCTTGCTGTTGGCCATCAGCCTTTTGGTGGCCCCCCAGGCCAGTTGGGCCTATCCCTTCTGGGCTCAGCAGAACTACGACAATCCCCGGGAGGCCACCGGCAAGATCGTTTGCGCCAACTGCCACCTAGCTAAAAAGCTCACCCAGGTTGAAGTGCCCCAAGCGGTGATGCCAAACACAGTTTTCAAAGCGGTGGTGAAGATTCCCTACGACACAGCTGTGCAGCAGGTTGCTGCCGACGGCAGCCGCAGCGGCCTCAATGTGGGTGCGGTGGTGATGTTGCCCGATGGCTTTGTAATTGCCCCTCAAGATCGCCTCACTGAGGAACTAAAAGAAGAAACCAAAGGCATCTACTACACCCAATACAGCGATAGCCAGCCCAATATTTTGTTGGTGGGTCCCCTGCCCGGTGATGAGCACAGGGAAATAGTCTTTCCGATCCTTTCCCCCGATCCAGCCTCTGATTCCTCGATTCATTTCGGTAAATATCAATTGCATATTGGTGGCAACCGCGGCCGTGGCCAGGTTTATCCCACCGGCGAAAAGAGCAATAACGGTGTCTTCAATGCTTCAGTGAGCGGCCAGGTAAGCGCGATCAGCAGCAACGACAAGGGCGGCTCAACCGTGAGCATCAGCGCGGCAGATGGCAGCAGTGTGGATGAGGTAATTCCTGCTGGCCCTGAACTGTTAATCAAAGTTGGCGACAGCGTTACCGCTGGCGTTCCCCTCACCTCTGATCCCAATGTGGGCGGTTTTGGCCAGATCGATGCTGAGGTGGTGCTGCAAAATCCAGTGCGCATTTATGGCTTGCTTGCTTTCCTTGCAGCTGTTGCCATCGCCCAGATCATGTTGGTGCTGAAAAAGCGCCAGATCGAGAAGGTTCAAGCCGCCGAGGGCGTTTGATTCAATGCCCTTAGCTGTATTGCAGTCGCCAGGGCCGCTGCTGGTGGAACTTGGCCCCTTGGCCATCCGTTGGTATGGCCTATTGATTGCCTTAGCAGTTCTATTGGGCCTATGGGTTTCCAGCCGCCTTGCAAAAATGCGGGGCCTTGAAGCTGGAGTTATCTCTGATCTTTTGCCCCTAATAGTTCTTGGTGCAATTATTGGAGCAAGGCTTTATTACGTGATATTTGAATGGCGCCAATATCAAATTAATTGGCTTGAAGCTTTCCAAATATGGAAAGGTGGCATTGCCATTCATGGGGCATTACTTGGTGGATCCCTTGCTGTAGTTGCCTATGCCCGTTGGATGAAGTTATCTTTTTGGGCCTTAATGGATGTGCTGCTGCCATCGGTAGCGCTCGGACAAGCAATTGGCAGGTGGGGCAATTTCTTTAATTCGGAAGCCTTTGGGCTACCCACTTCACTGCCATGGAAATTATGGATTCCAGTGGCTAATCGCCCCGCCGCTTACCTAAGCGAAAACTGGTTTCACCCAACTTTTTTATATGAATCAATCTGGGATCTAGGTTTATTTGTGTTGTTGATCCTGCTGATAAGGCGTCGCCGCAGCAACGGTGATTGGCTTTTGCCCCTGGGTGGAATCAGCTGCATCTACGCAGTGGTTTATAGCTTTGGTAGATATTGGATTGAAGGCTTGAGGCTTGATCCCCTCTGCCTTTGGGGCAGCCTTGAGCAAGCAAATTGCCTGCGGATGGCGCAATTGGTGAGCCTGCTGTTAGCCCTAGCAGGTGCAGCAGGTTTAGCTTGGTTGCTTGCCCTAAAGCGCCCCCTCCCCGACCCCGGCAGGCCAGTTGATTAATCAAGCCAAGGTTCAAATTGTTGGAGCTGGCCCCGGCGCCCCCGACCTGCTCACGATTCGGGCATTAAGAGCAATTGAACAAGCCCAACTCTTGGTGTGGACCGATTCCCTGGTGTCCCCCCAGATCGCAGCGCTAGCACCGGCCAATTGCGAAAAACTGCGCAGTGGCAACCTCACCCTGGAGGAACTGCTGGCCGCGATGGTGGCAGGGGTAAATAAGGGATTGCGGGTGGTGCGACTCCACGACGGCGATCCCTGTTTATACGGCGCCCTTCAGGAGCAAATCGCCCGATTAGCCGATGCTCAAATCGAGGTGGAGGTGATCCCTGGCATAAGTGCCTATCAAGCTACCGCAGCAGCCCTAGGGGCTGAGCTAACAATCCCAGGCCTGGTGCAAACGATCGTGCTCAGCCGCGCCAGCGGTCGCACCGGCACGCCCGAAAGGGAATCCCTGGAGAAATTGGCAGCTCTAGGGGCCAGCCTGTGCCTTTATCTCAGCGCTCGCCATGTGGAAGAGGTGGAGCAGGTGCTCTTAAAGCATTACCCGGCGGATACCTTGGTAGCCGTGGGTTATCGGGTGAGCTGGCCCGATCAAAAGTTGCAACTGGTGCCGCTCAAAGGCTTAGCTAATTTCAGCCAAAGCAAGGGCTTGGAGCGCACCACCCTGTATTTGGTTAGCCCTGCCCTTGGCGCCTCTGGGGCTGCACGCTCAAAGCTCTACAGCGCCGAACATAACCACCTATTTAGGCCCCTGGGCCATGCAATTCCGCCTGCAGCTGTTCAGCCTTAAAACTGCAGCCCAGCCGCTCCACAATTGCCAATAGATCTTGCTCTGCATTACCAAGGCAATCGGTGCCCCCAGGCGATGGCGTTACATTAAAAACAATCGGCCCATCGCAGCTAATTCGCGCTTCCCCCAACATCAATTTTTTATTTTGTTTATCAATAAGTTGTGGCCTAACACCTCCGTAACCCTCAGCAAAATGTAAATCTTTTAGGCTTGCCCCAGGCACTATTTTGCGCAGATCCTGCAAAAACAACCACCGCCTTAACCAGGGTACCTCAAATAACAAATTGCGCAGAATATAATTACGAATATCATGAATCCTAAACAACTGCCAAAAAACACTTAAAACGGCAGCATCAAGGCGCAACACCTTCAGGAATTCCCAAAAACTAGCAGGTTTATAACGCTCCAAAAGGGGCAGCAAGAGGGCGGTGGGACCAAAGCGAGTTTTATCTGGCACAAGCACATCTGGATCGCCATGAATTGCAGCAAATGGCAATTTGTCGTTTTGAACTGTGTAAACCTTGCCGTTTAAAAGCTTTGGTGTGAAGTAAAAACTACCCGCCACCGGCAAGCAGGAATACTCCAAGCCATGGCCCATGGCTTGGGCCAATAAAAGGCTGTGGGCGCCAGCGCTCACCACCACATATCTGGCGCTGATTGTTTCTGTTGCAGTAGTTACCAAATATCCATTTGCTTGCTTTTCGATGCTGCGCACCTTTTGGTTTAACAGCACCTCTAATTGCCTTTGCTGCTGTTGTTCAGGCCCTGAGTTAAGAGCCGCCTTTGCTTGGGCAACAAATGATTCAGCTAATGCCTGATAATCAACCGCGGAAGCGCTATTGGCAATGCCGATGGCAGTTATTTGTTCCGGCCGGGGTAAGCCATCGGAGCCAAGGGCAACAGCTGGCTCCCAGCGAGCGATGGCTTCCGCATCAAGCAATTCCATTCCAGGGAAGTGGGGTTGAAATTGCTGGAATCGTTCCTGCAGGAACTCGCATTCCTTAGGGCCAACCCCAAGAACCATCTTTGGGAAAGAAAACAACACCCGCTTGCGTTCAGCTTCAGGCAAAAGCTCGCCATAGCGCACCAACATCGAGGCACGTCGTTTCACCTTGAGTGCTTTTTCAAGGTTGTAGTTGGTTTCGATGTCGCCGCAATGGATTGTTTGGCTGTTGTTGGTGGCCCGGGAATTAATGGTCGCCAGCTGCCCTTCCTTTTCCAAGAGGAGCAGCGAACCAAGGTTGGTGTAGCGGGCAAGGCAAAAGAGCAGGGCAGTGCCTGAAACACCTCCCCCCACGATCAACACATCAACCTCGCGCACTGGCCAGCAACAAACCCAACCCCCATTCTTTACTGCAGCTGGGCGCCACCGGGGGGTAAACTTTTGGTTAATGGGCGATTAGCACAGTGGTAGCGCACTTCCTTCACACGGAAGGGGTCACTGGTTCGAATCCAGTATCGCCCATATTACTAATAGAAGGCTTTCATTAATATCAACTATATAATTACTTTAATCTGTAGTTCTAATTAACAATTTAGTGACAAACTGCGATTTTGCGCCAAAATTACTCAGTATTTTAAAAGGAATATTACTTTTGAGCGCCCCTGAACAGCCATCAGTAGATAACGGAGGGTTGGTTGCCTTTGGCGAACGCCTCCGCAGGGAGCGCTTGAGCCAAGGGGTGGAGCTGGAGGCCTTAGCAAGGCAGCTGTTCATGCGAATTGAACAAATCGAAGCCCTGGAGAACGCCAACCTTGAGCAATGGCCTGAAAACGCCTTTGCCGTAGCCCAGGTGCGCCGATTGGCTGGGGCCCTCAACCTTGATGCCGATCAATTGGTTAGCGAATTGCGGCCACTACTTGAGCAAGCTCCTGCCCAGTCGCCCAGCTTGGCTGCCAAAGCGGTGATGGGTGCTTCCAGCAAGCGCCGTGAAAATATGCCAAATAGAGAAGAGGGCACCAAAGATTGGCTAACTACATCCACCAATAAATCTGCTAGCTCATCAAAAACCCAAGGTTTGTTTTGGCTACTGGCTATTGCCCTAGTTGCAGGCCTTGGCAGCATCACTTTTAAGCAACTATCAAATCAGCAAAAACCATTAGCTAAACCGCTCAATCAATCAATCTCCACTCCAACACCAGCAGCTCTGAAACCGCAAAACAAGAAAACTAACATCACTACTTTGCGCATAACCGCCAAGCAGAACGCCTGGCTATCAGTGCGGCAATTGGATGATAAAAAAATCCTTTTTCAGGGAAATTTCAAAGGAAATCGTTTATTCCCACTTGGCAAAGGCTTGGAGCTGCGAGCCGGGCGACCAGATCTAGTGCAGATCCAATTAGGTGACGGCCCCAGTAAAACCTTAGGACCCATCGAGAAAGTTGAATGGTTAAAATTTACGCCACCTGCAACTGCTTCGAAACCTTAGTTGTTGTTAAACTACAACACAAGTTGTAGCCGCAACCATCGCGAAATGCGGCGGCACAACTTTCCAAACTCCAAAGCTCAAGGCTAAGGTCGTCTGCAGGATTTAAAGGTAATAGTTGCAGATTTATAACGCGATCTGTAATAACTAATTTAAAACTATCAATAACAGCTTCCGGCCTGCGATCCATCGCCACGGCAAGGCGCAATAGCAGGGACAGGCTTTCAACAACTTGGCGCTGCGCACGATCTAGCAATAGCCAGCTTTCATGGCGTTTTTTAGGTAGGCTACGGCGGTGATAACGGGCCAATGAAGCAATCACAAGTTGCTCACTTTGTGAATAGCCAAGCAACTCGCCATTATTAATCAAATACCAGGAATGCTTGTGATAACCACTGGTATTTATATGTAAACCGCAACTGTGCAATATTGCTGCCGCCCAAAGCAGTTCACGCTGCTCTGGGCCAAAATTATGGAACCCCGCTTTCGTTTGATCAAATAGTTCCAAGGCATGGCTTGCCACCCGTTCAGCCCGGCCGCCATCCACACCAAATTTGCGCGCTTGATGCCAAACAGTGCGCTGGCGGATTTCACTTTGATATGCAAATCGATCAACAATCAAGCCATGGCGCAACATCCAATCAACGATCAAACCCTCCCTTAGGGCTCGATCGCTAACAACAAATTGATCCATCCCTAGTAGGGCCATGGCGGTTTGCAGCACCAGCAAACCAGGCACCAAAATTTCAGCGCGGCGCTCATTAATTCCCGGCAACGCAGCCCGCTGCAGGGGCGTAAGCGGCAATATCCGCTCCACCAAGGCATCCAACTCAGCTTTGCTTACCCTTTTGCCGTGTAAGCGAGCTGAACTGCGGCTTGATTCCGCTTCCAGCAGAGCTGCCACAGCCATGGCGGTGCCACTTGTGGCAACCATCGTTGGGGTTTCGCCTGGTGCCAGCCGGCGCAGCACCTTGTCCACCGATGGCTCTAGGGAGCCTTGTATAAATGCCCGCAAAAAATTCACCCTTTCCCTTTCCAAGGGTTCGCTTTTAACAAAATCCCGTTGCAACCGCACTGCCCCCACCCGAGCACTGGTAAGGGCCCTGGCCTCCTGGGCATCGGCCAAAACCAATTCGGTGGATCCACCACCAATATCCAAAATCAGATGGGGGCGCTCAGCAAAATCCATGCCAGATAGCACCCCCAGATAGATCAAGCGCGCCTCTTCCGTGCCGCTGATCACCTCAAGGTTCAATCCAAGGGTTTCCCTCAATTCCGCCAGAAAGGCAAGGCCATTGGGCGCCTCGCGCATGGCGCTGGTGGCCACCCCAACAATTTCCTCAACCCCATGGCTATGGGCCAGCTCACGGCAATGGCGCAGCGCCAAACGGGTGCGTTCCATCGCCTGGGGCGTTAATTCACCGCTATCGGCATCCCGTTCCCCCAACCTGGTGGTTGATTTTTCCGCTAGAAGCACGGAAAAACTGCACAGCAATGGATCCACTGCCGCTATTACTAGATGGGTGGAATTAGTGCCCAAATCAATGGCTGCAACCCGCCGCATGCCTTCCTTTGGCGACGTGGTTTGTGCTGTCACCGCAGGATCCCGTAGAGCCGTGGCACACTCTCGCATCGCAACACCGCTCTTGGTGGCATCACCCCATAGTTCCGCTTCTGAGCCAAAACAGTTCGATTGGCCCGCCTGGCTGGAGCTTTTGCGCTGGCAAAAACCCAGCGGGCGTTTGATTTTATTGCTGCCTGCCGGCTGGAGCCTCTGGCTTGAGCGAGCCAAACCAGATGTTTCTTTAGTTGCATTAGTGCTGTTGGGGGGCCTAGCTGTAAGCGGGGCAGGTTGCATCGCTAACGACCTTTGGGATCGCAAGATCGATGCCCAGGTAAGTCGCACCAGTGCCAGACCCCTAGCCAGGGGTGCCCTGGGCCCTGGTTTTGCCCTGGTTTTGCTCCTTCTGTGCCTTGGGGTAGCCCTTGCTGTGGTGCTCGCCTTACCGCAGCGTTCCCTCTGCCTTGGCCTTGCCCTAATCAGCTTGCCTTTGGTGTTGATTTATCCCTCAGCTAAGCGCTGGTTTGGCTTTCCTCAGTTGCTTTTAGCCCTTTGCTGGGGTTTTGCGGTGTTAATTCCTTGGGCTGCAGCCCGGGGCAGCCTCACCGGTGGCTTGCCCCTATGGGGTTGCTACGGCGCAACAATTTTTTGGACCTTTGGCTTCGATACGGTTTATGCGATGGCCGATAGGGCCGACGATCAAAGGCTGGGTATACGCAGCAGTGCCCTCAGCCTTGGGCAGCAGGTGGTGCCGGTGGTGGGAATTTGCTATGGGGCCACCTGGCTACTGCTGGTATCAGCGGCCCTTAGCGCCGGCATGGGAGCTGGGTTTCTGCTGCCTGCCCTGCTGGCGGCCTGCGGTTTTATCAGGGAGTGGTGGTTGCTGAAACGGGATGAACAAAACGGCAAACTGCAAAGTGGCAAACATTTTCAACGCCAAGTGCTGCTTGGTGCCCTGTTGCTATTTGCCTTAATCCTTGGCCACTACCCCCAATGAAGGCGCGCATCGTGGCCCCTAGTTCGGCTTTGGGGGAGCTAAAAAATTTGCAGGCGGGCCTAGAGCTGCTGGGCAGCTGGGGCATTCAATTGGAGCTGCCCCAGATCGCAAACCGTCGCTGGGGTTATCTGGCCGGCAGCGATGGCCAAAGGCTGGCCGATTTTGATGCAACAGCTGATTTATGGGCCTGCGCCCGCGGTGGCTGGGGGGCAGCGCGGCTGCTGGAACTTGGCTGGCAGCCACCAGAGGGCTTGCTGTTGGGTTTTTCTGATGTAACCAGTTTGCTTTGGGCCCACCAAGCCAGTGGCAGGCTTGGTGCCCTCCACGGCCCCCTGGTAACAACCCTTGCGGCGGAACCAACCTGGAGCCAAGAGCGGCTGCGGCTACTGCTGCAGGGAGCAGCTGTTCCACCGCTACTTGGTAGGGGCTGGGGCGGCGGCAAGGGGGAGGGCCCGCTATTGGTTGCAAACCTCACGGTTGCCACCCACCTGCTCGGCAGCCGCTGGTGCCCAGATTTAGATGGGGCTGTGTTGATCCTTGAAGACGTGGGGGAAGCGCCCTATCGAATCGATCGCATGCTCACCCATTGGCGCCTCTGCGGCGCCCTGCAGAAATTGGCAGCGATCGGCTTTGGCAGTTTTGAAGGCTGCGATCAAGATTCTGAACAGGGATTTCAACTGGAACAGGTGCTGCAAGAGCGCACCGAAAGCCTTGGCATACCGCGGCTGGCCGGTTTACCCGTGGGCCATGGCAGCGCCAATGCTGTATTGCCGCTTGGCCGCAGGGCCTGCCTTGATGGCGACAGGGGTTTGCTAAGTGTTGCGGCGCCTTAATAAAGCAGCGGCCAACTCCAAATCCAGAGGTGTGGTTACCTTCAAATTGGCAGTGCTTGCCTCTAATACCCGCACCGGTAAGCCCAAGCGCTCAAATAAGGCCGCATCATCAGTTACCTGCCACCCCTCAGCCATTGCCCTTTGATGGGCTGCCCTTAAGGCTGGCAAGGCAAATCCCTGGGGGGTTTGGGCGGCCCAAAGTCCTGAACGCTCAGGGGTGTTACTGATATAGCCATCGCTATCCACCTGCTTAATTGTGTCGGTTACAGGCACCGCAGCGATCAAGGCCTCAGCGCCTTGCCTTAAAGCAATCGCACAGCGGTTAAACAGGGCTGGTTCGGCCAGGCAACGGGCACCATCGTGGATCAACACATAGGCAGCTGCGGCAGGTAAAGCCTCAAGCCCCAGGGCCACAGAAGCCTGGCGAGTGGCACCGCCCTGCACCCAAACCACAGGCTTTTGGGGTGCAAGGCTGGCAAGAATGATGTTGATCTCCTGGCGATCCTGCTCCTGACCCACCACCGCCAGCCAACTAATTTCATCACTTTGCAGGGCCGCTTCCAGGGTCCAGGCCAGTAAGGGCCTGCCTTCTAAGGGCAACAACAACTTGTTGCGCTGGTGGCCCATCCGCCGGCCACTGCCGGCAGCAACGATCAGCAGATGCAAGCGTTTCGGAATCAGCTCCATACAATTCGACCATCCCATTACCAGGGTTGGCTCGTTTCTGCTGATGCGTGTGTTGTTTCTCGTCCCTGGTGGGGCCAAAGCCCAGCTGGATGCCCTGCCCCTTGCAGCTCAGGTAGCTGATGGCTTGGCCGCCCAACTGCAGGTGGCTTGCCCAGCAGCGATGGCACCGCTATGGAAATTGCTGCCAGCCATTGAAAAAATATTGCCTTTTGATTTTGATGCCGCTGTATCACTAGCCGATTGGACGAATCTGCTGGGCAGCGTTAGAGAGCCCGATTTTCAGGCCTGCCTCAACCTTGCCTCCAGTTGGCGCCTTGATCTATTACTGAGCCTTAGCCACATACCAGTGAGGGTTGCCCGCGCTGGTTTCTCCGCCACCAGCATTATTCCGAGTGCTGATTTGGTTGATTTTCTTGCACCGCTAGGGCTCAGCCCAAACGCCAAGCCATTTCAACTCAAATTACCCGCCAAGGCCCTTGCCAAAGCCCAGGCTGAATTGCCCCAGGGCGATGGACCGCTTTTGTTGTTAGCCCCTGGCGGTGGCAGTGATGATTGGCCGCAAAGCCAATGGGATGCCCTTACAAATGGGGTGCAACAACATTTGCCCCAAGCCAGGATTTGTGCGTTCTCAGGCCTTAATTTGATCAATCAAGCCGCCCAGGTGGCAAGTGCGGATGTGCTGGTGAGCAGCAACCCAGTGGCAAACCGTCTAGCAGCCCTAACGGGCGTAACCCTTGTTGATTTAGAGCAATTGCGGGGGGATCAATCCTTAAATCAACTAAATCAAGAATCAGTTTTCAAAGCCTTGGGGTTTGCAACGGCAGCTTGAAAAATTCATCAACATGAATTGCCCGGCTATTGGCAGTTATTAAGTTGCTCCATTAAGCCCCCAGTGACAGCAGCAACGGAGTGACTGTTCAGCACCACCACCATCAAACCGCCGAAGCCAGAGCCCTGCAACTGGGCAGCATCGGCAACACCGTTGGCGCTGCTGCGGCCCTGGTGTTCTACCTGCGCTCGGGGTCTGATGCCCTGCTGCTGGATGGGCTCTACACCGCCGTGATGGCCGGGGCTTCAGTGATTGCAGGCGCCGTCAACCGCGCGGCCCTGCAGCCACGAAGCCGCGCCTACCCCTTTGGTGCCTCGGGGCAGGAACCGCTCTACGTGCTGTTCCGCACCCTGGTGGTGCTGGGCATCATCGCGTTCGCGATGGTCTCTGCAGCCGGCAAGGTTCTCACCTACCTGCAGGGCATACCCATTCCGCTAGTGAGGCTCAACGGCCTTGGCTGGTATTTCGGCGCCATGGTGCTGCTCAACCTGTGGCTCTGGCGAGTCTTTGCAGCCAGCTGGAGCGGCAGCGGGCGCAACAGCAACATGCTGCGCGGCATGGCGATCTCGGCCCGTTTTGATGCCCTCATTTCAGCCTGCACCGGCATGGCCTTGTTGGGGTCCCCACTGCTCCTGGGCACGCCGCTGGCCCCCCTGATGCCGATCGCCGATGCCCTGCTGGTGCTGGTGCTGGGTTCGGCGCTGCTGGGTGAACCCATCGCCATTCTCAAGGGCGCCGTTGCCGAGGCAGCAGGATCCAGCCAGTCCATCGCAACGGCAACCCAGACCTACTGCGCCAGCTCCATCGCGCCGATGCTTGCGCAGCAGGATTGTGCGCTCATCGAGCTGGCCATGATTCGCCTGGGGCGCACCGTTACCGCGGTGGCTTACGTGGAGCCGGGCTGCGCCAAAACGGCAACCCAGATCGATGCGCTGCGACTGGCGGTGGAGCAGGAGCTGGTTAGGACGCTTCATGGACCGGTGTTGTGTGAGGTGATCCCCACAGCCGTTCACCCTTACGCTGAGGCGTCGAATTAACGCTCATCCACCGACGCGTCAATGGGATTCCGTTACCTCAACAGGGTTGCTTCTACAGAGAACATCAAGGAGTTTCTGGAACTCGCCGATCTTGCCGCTGGTGGCACTGACGATGCCGGTAACGTCTTTGAGCTGTCGCGCCGGCTCACGGGCAACCCGATGATGTGCTGCCTGCGGCGTTTGCAGCAGGATCCTGATGCTGCGGCGCTGATCCAGTCGCGCCAACTCTGCGCCCCTTACGACGTGGCTGCCATGAAGCAGCTTCCAAAGGGAAGCCTGGGCCATACCTACGCCACGGTAATGGAGGCGTTGGGCTATGACATCGACTTTTTTCCCGATCCAGCCTTCTACAACAACCTCAAGACGGATGGCGACTACGTTAATTACCGCGTCTACGCCACCCACGACCTGCACCACATCCTCAGCGGCTACAGCCTCGACAACTTCGGTGAGCTTGGTGTGATCAGCATCAGCGTGGGGCAGTTCAGCTTCCCGGGCTTCTCGTTTCTCAACCTGGTGGGGTTAATGCTCAGCTTTTTTGACACCGACAAGGCCGATGAGGACTACGTGAGCATCGAGGAGTACGCCAACAGTATCGGCTACCACTACGACCTGATGACCCAGGGCATGGCGATGGGCATTCGGGCTAAGCCCCTGTTCCCCATGATTTGGGAGGAGCGCATGGCCCAGAACCTCGAAGAGCTGCGCGCCGAACTGGGCATTGAACCGGTTCGTGAAGGGCTTTACAGCTGGTACAGCAATGCGGCGATCATGGCGGCTCTGGCTTGAAGCGATTGGCAACCAGGTAGAGGTGATCCAGGGTGATGCTTGAGCCGATCCTGATCACGGCCTGCGATGCCGCCTGTGCGCCGGGTTCTTTCGACGTTTTTAAAGCCATGGGTGCTACCGCAACTGAGTAGCAATCCACTCTGGATCAGCTGCCATACCCTGCGCCATTGCTTTGCTACGCACCATCCAGGAGCTCCTCGGCCATAGCGACGTGAAGACCACGATGATCTACAAGCATGTGCTCAACCGAGGCCCAGCGGGCGTGACCAGCCCTGTGCTGACTTGGTGAGGTTGGTCAACATAAGCGCTATCGGTACCCAGAAATGGATTTAGGCGCCTTACGAGGACTTTCAAATTGGCGTTAGCCGAATACCTGTCATTAAAGCTGAGCCAGGCAGCTGGGGGTGGCGCCTATGCCCTGTTTTGTTGCTGCGGTGAAGAGAGTGGTTGGTAGGGCATGAATTTCTCATTGGAGTGCGAGCAAGAGATTGATGGACGCTGGATCGCAGAGGTTCCTGAACTGCCCGGTGTTCTCTCTTATGGCGACTCGGCTTCAGATGCAATGTCAAAGGCTGAAATATTGGCTCTTCGTGTTATTGCCGACAGACTTGAACACGGCGACTCCGAGCTGCTCTCCAATCCATCGGATGGCGTGTAAAACGCCAGTCTGGCTCTCACAAGACTCTTGCACGTGATGGATTTCCCGATTTTGTTTTTGCATTTCATGATGGTGAGGAGATAGGCCCCAGAATGTTGTCTCGCATTGCGAGGAATACCGGTCTACAGCCAAGTAACCTGTGAGATGCCTGTGAAATCGCCTAACAGCCCCTCGAGTGGACAGGCCGCCGTCGAGTTGGCACTGATCGCCAAATCTCCCTGCCTGCCACTCATGGGCAGCGTTAGAGCCGCAAAATCATATGCTTCATCAGCATTCAATGTACTTTTCGAGCACCTGTTCAACTATTTCTGTAAAGGCTCTTTGAATTTCATTTTGAATTTGATATTTAAAATTTGATCG
>Ga0214923_10002859_pt1 | contig 22347 bp, 19 predicted proteins | sample LL1510_MetaG_FD_177993 | JGI IMG/M metagenome (GOLD analysis project Ga0214923, IMG submission 177993) | Freshwater microbial communities from Lake Lanier, Atlanta, Georgia, United States - LL-1510 | ecosystem: Environmental > Aquatic > Freshwater > Lake | place: USA: Georgia | collected...
CTGCTCGGCTCGCCAGTCAGGGGGAATGGCTTATTTCCCCTTGGGGGCTTCCGCTTCCTTGACGGACATATCCGCCCGACCGCGCAGGTAGAAAAGCTTGGCCCGGCGGGTGTGTCCACGGCTGTCCACCTCGATCTTTTCGATCCGGGGGGAGTGCACGGGAAAAATTCGCTCCACCCCCTCACCGTAGCTGATCCGGCGGACGGTAAACTGTTCGTTGAGCCCGCGGCCCTTGCGCGCGATCACGGTGCCGGCAAAAAGCTGGGTCCTCTCCTTGTCCCCTTCCTTGACCCGGGTGAATACCCGGACCTTGTCGCCGACCCGGAACCCGGCCCGACCCTCTTTTAACTGTTCCTTCTCGATGGTTTCGATGACCTTTGCGCTCATGCCGACTCCTCCTTGATAATCTTCAGTTCTGCCGTTTTTGTCTCTTCAAGTAAATCCCCGCGCCGTGCCCGGGTCCGGGCCAACGCCTGCTCTTTTCGCCATGCCTCGATCTCCGCATGGTGCCCGGACAGCAGGATTTCCGGGACTTTCCTGCCCCGGAAGTTCTCTGGACGCGTATATTGAGGGCCTTCCAGCAACCCGGCTTCGAACGAGTCCGTGCCCGCCGACTCCTCGTTCCCCAGGACCCCCGGAATCAGGCGCACCAAGGCATCAATCAGCGTCAGCGCCGGCAAGGTGCCATTGCTGAGGATATAGTCTCCCACCGAAATCTCCTCATCGATCCATCCGTCCCGGACTCTCTCGTCGATTCCCTCATAATGCCCGCTAACCAAAAGCAGGCGCGGGTGGCGCGCAGCCAACTGCCGAACATGGGGCTGGGTCAACTTTTTGCCTTCCGGGGTCAGGTAAATCACATGGGCACGGTCGGCCCCGTCCCCACGTAAATGCTCGATGGCATCCACGAGCGGCTCCGCTTTCATCACCATGCCCGGCCCACCCCCAAAAGGACGGTCGTCCACGGTCTTGTGACGGTCACGTGTGTAGTCGCGCAGTTGGTGCACGCGGATCTTGGCCAGGCCCGCTCGTTGGGCACGGCCCAAGATGCTTTCGGCCATGACGGCTTGCGCCATGGCGGGAAAAAGCGTCAGGAGGTCGATCGTCATGCCGTCCCTTCCCCGCCGTCCTCCACCTCCACAAAGACGCGCCGGTTGTCCCGGCTGGCGGCGTTGAGCAGGGAGCGGATGGCCTCGATGGTCCGACCGTTGCGGCCGATGATCCGGCCGAGGTCTTCCGGGTTTACGCGGATGCGGAAAAGAATTCCCCGGTCGTCGCCGGTTTCTTCGACGTCAATCTCTTCGGGATGCGTGACGAGACGACCTAGAACCATTTCGAGAAAATATCGCATGGGTTCCGGGTCTCACCGTGCAATTAGGCCTTGGTGGCGCGGCGGGCCTTGCGAATGAAACCGGCCACGGTCTCACTGGCCTTGGCTCCTTTGCCGATCCAATGGTCGATCCGATCCAGTTTCAGCTTCATGCCCTCATGTTTGCCCATTGGGTCGTAGGTCCCCACCATTTCGAGAAAACGCCCATCCCGCGGACTAAGCTTGTCTGTCACCACCACACGGAAGTAGGGGCGGTTTTTTTTGCCCTCTTTCCGCAAACGAATCACCACGGCCATAATTTCGGTCTCCTTGTAGCGCCCCCGGGGTTGCTTGGCGTACGGCGCAAGTTCCGTTGGCGAACCTCAAACCCTACCGGACGAGCTTGGCCCTTCCAAGAATAAAGTCCGTATTCTTAAGCCTTTCCAACGGCAATGGCTTCCACACATTCCAACCAGGCGTGGATGATCCAACCGTGGATTTCTTGGATCCGGGAAGTATCCTCACTCGGGACCACGATCGCGTGGTCACAAAGTTTTTGAGCCGCCCCGCCCCCTTTTCCCAAGGCGCCTAACCTCAACATTTTGCGTTCCTTGGCCACTTCCAAAGCCTTCAGAATATTTTGGGATTCCCCGCTCGTGCTAAAGACCACCAAAACATCGCCGGCCTGGCCAAAGGCCTCCACTTGCCGGGAAAACACGTCCCTAAATGACCAGTCATTGGAGATGCAGGTCAAAGCAGTTCCATCAGCCGCAAGGGAAAGAGCCGGCAGAGCCTTACGGTTTCCCCGGTAGCGGCCGGTCATTTCTTCGGCAAGATGCATGGCATCAGCGGCACTGCCGCCGTTGCCACAAGTCAAAACCTTGGCCCCCGCTTTGACCCGAGCCGCTAAGGCCCGCCCGGCCGCCTCGACCGCAGGAACAAGGCTATGACACCGCTTGACGGTCTCCTCCAAGGCGGAAAGATCGTGGGCTAGATCCATGGCGAATCTTTTTACACAATCCCACGGAAGATGAAAATCGTCGAAAAATATCTTTGGCAATCCGTCTTGGTTCCCCTGCTTTTTGTGATCGCGGCTCTTTTCACGCTTTGGTTGACCTTTGACATTTTCGACAAAATCGGGCGCTTGATTGAGAAGGGCCCTTCCCCATGGCTCTTGGCCAAATACTTTCTGGTGCAACTTCCGGATCTAGCCCAATCCATTCTCCCGGTCGGGGTTCTTTTTGCCACTCTCTACGTTCTGGCCTACTTTTCCAGGCACCGGGAATCGGTGGCCCTGCTCGCCGCGGGCATGAGTCCTCTCATCCTCGCCCGCCCGTTCCTGCTTTGTAGCGCCTCTCTTTCCTTGGTTCTCTATTTTCTCTCGTTTTCCCTCTCCCCCACCGCACAGGCCAACCGGGAAAAGGTCAAAAGACAGATCAAGAGGGAGTCCGCCGAGGAAAACTCTTTTTCCCAGGTCGTCTATCGCTCGCCCAAATTGCCGGAGAAAAAAGAGGGCACCATTTGGTATATTGGCCGCTTGGATCTAAGTGCAAACACCCTTCAAAACGTGGAGATCCTCTTTCGCACGGAACCGGAGGGTCGGGACCTAGCCAAGGTGTTTGCCCAATCCGGGGAATATAGGAATGGGGTCTGGCATCTGCTGAATGCCCGCCGGATCGAGTATGGCACTGAAGTTGGCTTGGAAAACGCCGGCCCCATCCTTGCCGAGCTTCAGTTGCCCGAACTGACAGAACCACCCGCGATGTTGGCCGCAAAACTTGTTCCCCCCGATGTGCTCCCTTGGCCGGAAGTCGCCCGTCTGGCGGGAGATACGGCCCGGCTAAACCAAAGACTGCGGGCCCCCTACGCCACAGAAAATTGGCATCGCTGGATGTACCCGCTGGCCTGCCCCCTCCTTTGTCTCTTTGGCATCGCCTTTGGCATGACGGATGCCCGCCGGAATGTGGCCGCCACCGTCTTCAGCAGCGTGTTCGTGCTTTTCGCATTTCTGGTTTTTACCCGGCTTTGTGTGGCCCTCGGTCAGGGTAATCGTATTCCCCCTTTCTTGGCCGGAACTTTCCCAATTCTCTTATTTGGGCTCGTGGGTCTTTATTTCTTTGCCGAAAAGGTTGGATGGCTGTGGGAACTGCAGGGCTGGAGCAAGGAACACCCACAAGCAGCCGTCTGGCTTCGCCGCTTGGGTCTAGTTTCATGAAAATCTCCCACCCTCCCTTCATCCTGCTGGTTCCAGCTCTTCTCCATCCGGTTTTCCCGATTTTCGCCAACGCACCGTCCCCCATATTGCCGGTGGCTGCACAGGCTTCCGAAGACCCCTCATCTTCTGCTTCTGCGGATCCCTTGGCCGGCGCCAAAAGCCAATCAACGATCGAGGATTCCTCCAATCCGTCTGCTTCTTCCCCAAATTCGGCGAGCGCAGACCGCTCCACGGAAACAAACACGGCCCCAGCCGAAAAGGTGAATCTCCCGCCTCTCACTCCTGATTTGGCCAATCTGAATCTCGGCGTAGATTTGGAATTGGAGACCCTCGACACCAAGGAAAAAGTCTTTCTTCCTGCCGGAACCTACCGGCAAATCCTCCGCATCCCCCTGGATTCCCCTGCCATGCAGACTGCCAACCAAATGCGCCAAGAACGCCGTCCGAAAGTAAAAATTCCAGATCCGCTACCTCCCGCCACTGGTCCGGAGAAAAAACCTCTCTGGATTCGCTATGAATCTCTGGAAAAGATCAAAATTGCCGGAGAGGAGAGGCGGGGCGGATTGGATATTCCCATCAATGGCCCCGCTGAATTAAAGCTACGGCTCTGGTACGCCAAGTCAGAGACTGCAGATACCGCCAGTTCTGTTTTCTATTTCCTGTTTGGAGGCCTTGGTTACTCTGCCGCCAACCTGGCCGGGTGGTCTGCAGGAAACACCCGCGAAATTCCCGCGAATTTTGAATATCGACTGATCCGGCGTTAAGGCGGTGTTTTCGCAGTCGCTGTGGAAGTTAAAAGTCCAGCGGTGGGATTAAGATACTCGCCGTCCACTTGCAAAATCCGTGGAGTGACAAAAATCAGAGTGTTCTTTTTGATCGCCTGCTCGGTTTTCCCCTGAAACGCCCTGCCCAAAAGGGGAATATCGCCAATAATCGGAACTTTTTCGTCGATGTTTTGAATATCCTCGCGCAACAAACCACCCAACATCAAAGTGAAGCCGTCACTGACTTCCACGGCAGGAATGGTCACATCCCTGCGGACAAAGACAGGTTGCTGAATGTTATTGGTAAGAATGGTTACCGCTTCGTCAAAATAACGGGCGGTATAAGCCGACTTGACCAAGGCCCCATAATTGATGAAACCTTCAAAGTCAATGAAGCTTGGCTTTAGTTCCATGAGAACCCGGCTGTTGTCCCCCGTGATGTCCGGCTTTACACCTAGCTTGACACCAATCGGTATGACATCACTGATCTGGGTGGGAAATGACCCGATCACGGTTTCAGGTCCCGGCACTGCTACGACAATGCCCGCGGCAGCCCCGGCGTTGGGGGGATAAATAGTCGCAATCGAGGATTGCGGATCGCTGTATTCTTTCACATAGCGGAAGTCCTGAGTAACGTCGATTACCCCCTCCTGCCCCCGCTTTAAAGTGATGGTTGGACTGGCCAAAACGTTTGCACTGCTTTTTTGAGCGATGGCCGTCAACAAGGCGCGGAATTGGGTTCCGCCCATGATCGATCCTCCGAGCTGGAGCGTGTTCAGCGCGTAACTACTTGTCTGATTGGTGCCAGCGAGCACACCCGGCTGCAAAAAGGATTGAATCGTGTTGTTCGGCAACATTCCCACACCCTGAATTTGGTTCAACTGTGCGGAAACTCCTTGTTGAGCAGAAGCCGGCGGGGTTGCCCCATTCCCGTTGGGGTTCAAACCTTGCGGGATGAGAGACTGAATGACGCCGGTGGGATCCGGATTCATGGATCCAAAGGTTGAATTTATGGTGATACTGTCCAGATCCACTTGGTTGATCTCCACTAGGCGCACGCCCACTTGAATCAGGTATGTTTCTTCCTCCGCGGCCGCAATTAACTGCCCGATCATATCCAACATCTCCGCATTGTTGACGACCCGGAGGCGGCCGGTGCTTCGATTATACACCGCAAAGGCACCCGGGGGGAATTTCACGCCGAGCTCTTCCAACTTGCTTTGTTCATTCTGCCCGGATCCACCGCCCATAACCGCCTCAACCCCGGCGGCAGCACCACGAAGAACAGGAGAGTTAACTTCTGATGAAACCGAGCCCCCTCCCTTAAAAAAGGAAGGACTGACGGTGAACTCCCTCGAGATTAAATCGGGTCGAGTTTCCACGATCGGGGCAAAGGTTACCCCGATTTCGCTAAGACGTGTTTTGACACCGGCGATCTGTGCCACATATCGCACAACGTCGTACAAGGAAGCTTGCCGAAGTTTCAGATTAATCGGTTGAGGGGCCGACACATCGGAGGAGACGACAAAATTCACTCCCCGTTTGGCATCATCGTACTGGGTGCTTAGGGTAGCCAGGGCCCGGCGAACTGTCTCCAGATCGAGACCAGAGAAATCAACTTGAGGGATGATGATCTGCTTCAATTTCTGCTCCAACTGCGCCGTGGGGGACAAGGTCATCGAGCCGGAAATTTTTTTGCCTGTCGTCATTCCCTGTTTTTTGGGGAGGATGTTGTTCCAGGCCTCCCGAACCTCGCGACCCCGCTCCACATTGGCTACGTCCCGGGCTTGAGCTGCCGCCAAATATTTTTCCTTCGATATTTTTTGTATGCCTTCCAAGGCAACGGTGTTAAAGGGGTCGAGGGCGAGGACATCTTCAAACCGTTTTTCAGCTTCGCGCAGTTGCCCTGTCTCCCTGAGTTTCTCGGCCTCATCGAGCCCTGTTTGAACACTTTTTAGTTTTTCAAAAAAACGGTCTGAGAGAGCGGGGTTGATTTTCTCTCCTTGGGCCGCACCACGGCCTAGCATCTGCTCACAATCCGCCAGCAGAGTCTGGGCATTGGTATTGCTGGGATCGTGCTCCAAGGAACGGAGAGCCCATTCACGGGCTTTCCCCCAGTGGGATAGCCGGCTTTCATTTTCCGCCAATCGGCACTCCCAAACCGACAACTTGGTCCTGGCCGCACGTCCGGCAGGAGTTTCCCGCAAACTTTCAGGCGTATTCTGGATAGCTACGACAACCTCCTCACAAGCCCGAAGCAATTCGCCTTGAGCTGCCAGCTTGTCTCCTTGGTTGAGCGCTTGGGCAAGAGGTTTAATCTTTTCTTCTCTAGTTCGGCCCTCCTCCAGGAGCTTCGCCTCAATCCCATCAGCGCCCCACAGGCATACAGAGGACAGGATAAACAAGACCAAAAATGGGCAAGTAAACATCATGGAACAGATGGCGTCATCGCACTCGAACCAGCCTGAGCGAATCCGGGGTTGTCCTCGTCCTCAGGGAAACTCAAACTTCCATCAGGCTCCACGATTCGTAGGGTGCAGAAAATTACCAGATTCAGTTTGATTTTTTGGGATGCCTTGCTCCGAAAGAGTCTTCCCACCATAGGGAGATCTCCAAGTCCCGGCACTTTATCATCGACGGTTTGCGTAGTCTCAGAAATGAGACCCCCTAGCCCGACCGTCTCACCATCCATCAAGCGGACACGGCTCTGCAGGGAACGTTTGCTGAAAATAGGAACAAGGTAAGGAGCGGTTCCCCCGGGGACTTGAACCGGCATCTGCAGAATTGTATCGGTGGCTGCATCATAAGCTCCTAAAGAAACTGTGGCGATGTTGACCCCATAGTCGACAAAACCCGTAAAATCGGCCACCTCTAGCTGTGTAAAATCCAAGTCCACGGCCTTGGGAACCGAAGTCGACTCTCCTTTGACGGTCAAAGTTACACCCACGTTTTTCGACAGAAAATTTTGAGGGGTGCTCGGAAGAATAAATCCGGCACCCAGACCTTGATCGTTGTTTGGAACCGTGGGCTGGGTATACGATTCCGGGTAGAACATCTCCCGGGCAATGACGATCTTTGATTCCTTTCCATCCGCCAAAGTCACCCGAGGTGCGGCCACCAAATCCTTGCCGATCGCGTTCTGCAAAAGCTGAACAAAGGCCGAGAATCCACGTCCCAAGACCTGTGCATTGACCCCAACTTGATTAGAGGCGAGTTGAGGAAAGGTGGGATCCAGGAGACTTGAAAGAGCCACAATGGAGGCACCGTTTTGGTTGAGCCCCGATGTTCCCCGCAGACCATCAGTTCCTCCGGTCGAATAAGGTGTATACAAAGCTCCCGGAGCTCCCGGGGTATAGCTGCCAGAACCGGGAATCTGGTTGTTTTGGTACATTTGCATTTGCAGATTAAAAGTAAGATTGCGTACGTCATTTTCGGAAAACTGAAGTAATTTGGTCTCAACCTCGAACTGCTTTTGGGGCTTTTCCCCCTGGGCATCACGGATCCTTTGCTCAATCTTGTTAAGTTCATTCGGGGTATTCCGAACGACCAACTTGCCAGTGTCCCTGAAACAGACAGCGGATGAGCCCTCCATGGATGTGTTTACTCCGATATTTTTTAGAATATTTTCACCTAATTTTTTAGGGTCATCGCGCTCAATGGTTCCCGCCTCTTTCGGCAACCCTGCAATGACGCTGGGGGGAAGAGCAAAGGTGCGGTTTTCCAGATCCACTCCTGACTCGGTGGCCGGAAGTAGAAATATAGCGGAGTCCTCCACTTCGGGTCGTAATTTTTCTCCGCCCCGCACTTGCTCGCAAAGGTACTTAAGGGCTGTCTGCAGGGTGATGTCCCTCAGCTCAAAACTCACCGTGGCGGATTCAGGATCCCCATTGGGACCGGGAGGGGGAAGCCGCAGGACAAAATTCAGGCCTTTTTTATCCGGATCATATAACTCGCTGAGCCTTTGCAGTTCCTGAACGGCGTCACGAATGGGTTTCTCATTGAAGGTCAGTTCCGGAATTCTGATTTCGGCTAGCTTTTTAAGAATTTCGCCAGCGGTTGAAGTCTTGGCGGTGCTTGAGCTTGAGTCTTTTGATGGAACCACCGCGGGGGGTGGCGGAAACCATGTTTCCGCCACTTGGGCCAAGGCTTTTTCCCGGGATGCCGCATATCGCTTGTTCGCAACTCGAATTCGTTTTTCTTCCAGTAATTCGATTTTTTTCAGGACGACCCGGTTGTAGGGATCCTCCGCCCGCACCTCATCTAGTCGTTTTCTTGCTTTTTCGTACTGCCCGGTTTCCGCCAATTGATCGGATTGGGCGACCAATTTTTTGTGCTTAATCACTCGTTCCACAAGCAAGTCAGAAGCCGCCGGGTTTCCCGGAAAAGGGTTATTGGCGCGGGCATTCCCCTCTTGCATGGATTCCGCGCGCTTGGCTAAGGCTTTGTTGTCGGGATCCAGTTCCTGCGCCTGCCGGATCAAGCCGACGGCTTCCTGAAGGTTTCCCTTTTCTTCCTTGTCCAATGCCTTTGCGGCCAGACAGCGGGATTTTCCGATTCGAGCCCTCTGATAATAGCGATCCGTTTGCCCGCCGGATTGCGTACCCAAAAGCACCAGTTCGAACTTAGATTGGGCGTGATCCCACTCCCCCGATTGGTAAAGACGATCGGCAAGTTCAAGGGTCTCCTCAATTCGCTCAGCAGCCTCGCGACGACGCTCAATCTCTTGCTGAATAATTTTCTCGGAGCTTGAGAGCGAGGAGGACTGAACTGCCTTTTCTTGCCGATTTTGGAGAGTGTTATTCTCTGCAAATGCCTCACCAAAAAGGAGAACGCCGCCAAGAACCAGCATGAGAATAGGCGAAATAAACACGAAGCCACTCTTGCCTATTCAGAACCCAGGTCAACGGAAAGGCTGAAAATCCTTGGAAAAACTTGTGAAAGATTGCGAACAAAAGATGCCCCCGTTAAGGGACTGACAGAGCCTTGTTCGGCGTTGCGATCGTATCCGGCGGAACCCAAAACGGTTTCTTGTTCCCATCGCCAAGCTCCAAAAGCTGAATTTTGGTTCCTTCTCGGCCTAGGATAGCAAACTGCTTTCCCGCAAAGGCGAAAACTTCCCCGATACGGAAGGGCCCAAGTTCCATTCCGCCGGAACTGGGGGTAAAAAATAAAATGTCCCCAACATCCCAAGAGACGGACTTTGGGCTGGTGGGTACGCTAAAAAAGAGCTCAGTTTGAGTGCGGGCGGCGTCATTTCTCTGTAAAACCAGAGAAGAGTTGTCCACGTCGATCTCAATACCCCCTGCCTTGAGATCTTTGACCTTTTCCACCTTAGAAAGATATGAAAGGACCTGCAGCGGAATCACATGGGTGTTCTGACCCGCTTCTTTAAGTTTGGATATTTCCCCGTCGACTTTCGATTTTTCCCTGAGAACGCTCACCGTCTTGGGCCCAGCCATGACCCAGAACGCTTCACCAGGCTTTCCTTTGAAATCGACCCGCTTTTGACCTACCTGAAAACGAATTCCCAAATCTGCGCCGCTCTTTTCGACAAAACTTATGATCATAGGAACTGTTTCACGGCTTCTGGATTTTAATTTGCTTTCTTTGGCTGGACTATCTTCCTTCCGAAGGGGATCCGTGGATGGATTGGCGGTATATTCCTCGAGATTAATAAAACCATCCGAATCCGGATCTTGGGAGGCCACGGTTGGATCAGCCGGATCAAACCCAAATTTCATTTTCCAACCAATCTCGATACCATCTGCGGTCTTCATTTTTCGATCCATGGGTTGGACAGGCTCCTTGTTTGCGGGCAGATAAACGAGAATCGGAGATACAAACACCCGATGTTCCCCCTCTTGCCCGGATAAAATCTGGAGGTTTCTTAAATCAGATGTGAGGTCATTTTGTTTTTTCTGGAGACCATCGAATTTCGCGGATGCCTCCATCAGCAGCGACTTGTTTTTTCCCGCGGCAAGCTCCGGAAAGACCAAGAGCCCCGGCTGAAGGATTCCAACCAGGAGATAGCCGACCCCTGCCAAACCCAAGGCCCCGATTCCTCCCAAAATGCCGGGTGAAAGTTTCACGGTTGTTTCCCTTTCGACAAGTCGGCGGGATGGGGGGATTTTGGCCAAACCACAAACTCAACACCTAGCTGAACCGCCAAGCTCTCCCCACCCGCCAGAATTTCCAAAAGTTTGCCTGGAGATAAGCCGTCCTTTTCCGAACTTTCCTTTGACGTGGCAAATTTTTGGGAGATTTCCGAACGCGATGGGAATCCTTGCTTCGGATTGGAAATGGAAAGGTCCCGGATAATCCACAGACCACTATCCCGCATAAGATTTTGAACCAAAATATACAAAACTTCGGGAGAGCTTTCCATTTCAAGCCGGAAGACTTTCCGGGACAGGCCTGCGGCGACGTTCTTGCCTTCTTTTCCAGGTTGCGAAAGCGGAGACTCCTTGTCCGTTCCCGGAAGGTTCAGCACACGCAGTTCACAGGTCGTGGGAAACTGCTCCTTCGCCCGCTGCCTTGCATCGATCAGGTGGCCGACCAATTGTTTCGCCAGGGAAAGCTCGAGCGCCAAACTAGGAACCTCCTCCGGCGAGGGACTTTTTTGGCGATAAGCCTCAAACCCCAAGTAAAAATCTGGCGCCACTTTCAGATTAACCTGCTTGGCCTCTCTTTGCATATCGCTCTGGATTTGAATCAGTCGGTCTTTCCACTTGCCGGGATCCTTGGCCCAATCTTGATCGCTGGCCGAGGCAATCTGGGCGCTTTGCTCCCAGCTTTGACGTAACTGCCCAGTTTCCCCTTCTAATTTTTCCTTTAAATCCTTGATTTCCTTGGCGGCTTTCCGGGACTTCTGGACCCCCTCTGGATCCATTAAGATAGCGGCCAAGGCTTCGTTGCCCAACTGATCCGTCAATTCTTGGCACCTTCGCTGTTTTTCACCCATATTTTCCAGCCCCTGCCATCCCAAGAATGCAGCTGCGATTAGGAGGAATAGGCCGCCGGCAAAAAGCAGAACTTGCCTGGAATTTAACGACTTCATCTTGCCGAAGCGGGAGGAACCCCCGATTTTTCCCCCTCAATTCTCCACGGCCAGTCTGCCTTAAGTTGAAATCGCAGGGCCACCTGGTCGGTTTTTCCGTCGCGATAAGAAGGGGTTTCCCGTTCGGTAACGGTGATGTTCTCCAATATTTTTCCTTCGCTCAGGGTCTTTAAAAAAATTTCCACGGCTTCGGCATCCTTTTGCTCGGACTTGGTTTCGAACATTCCCCCAATTTCAAGGGCGGGCGGGCGGGAAGAATTTGTTGCCGAGGCAAGGGGGGCAGTGCCAGCAGGAGTTTCATTCGGTGGAATCACCTTGAGGCCCGTGATCCAAAGACCTGCCGGGGCTTTTTTTCTTAACTCCTCCAGCAAGCGGGGCCAACGCAGCCTTTCGTTTTCCAAGGCCATGATTTTTTCGATATCTTGGGAAGTTTGGAGAAAGAGGGCGTTATTGGAATTTAAAAGCTCCAAGGCCTTGCTCGCTTCTTCCACCTTTTGAGATTCCAGTTCCAGTCGGCTTCCGCCCTTATGCGCCTGCCAAAAACCGTGGATTCCCGGCAGAAAAATTAATGCGATCAGCGCGACCGCGGCGAATATGAGGGCCGGCCGATCTTTATCTTTTTGAGCCTGCGCCAAGCCCGCACCCGCCAACACGTTGATCCGCAGAGGAGTTTCAGGAAGCACCTGCATACTGGCACCAACCGCGGCGCTCCAAGCAGGAAGATGGCGGGGTAATGCACCTGCCACGGAAAGCCGGCGGAAAGGCTGGAAAATCTTCACCGGAATTTTTAATTTCTCCTGAAAAAACAGGTCGGTATAGCCCAACAGACTGCCGCCTCCAGCCAACCAAGCTTGCACGGGTTTTCCGCCCCCTTGTTGGCTGCGAAAATAGGTAATGGTTCTTTCTACCTCGGTGTGCAGCCGTGACATGACTCCCCGCGCCAACTTGGAGATCCGGGCCGTGGCCGCATCAGCAGAATCCTCATACGCCCCTCCAGGATGAACAAACCCCTTGGCAAGCTTGAGAACCTCCGCCCCGGAAAAATTTTCCTGCAGGTCTGTCGCGATGGACTGGGTAATGGCCGCACCACCAATCGACACGATCCGGATAAAATACCTCTGGCCTTCCATCAAAATGATGGTTGAGGACCTGGCCCCGATTTCGATCAGGACGGAGCAATCACTAACCTCAGGATAATTGTAGGCGAAAGCATTAATCAAGGCCGCAGGAGTTAAGGTCACGGATTGAATTTTTAGCCCCACCGAGGCGGACGCCGCGACCATCTCCTGAACCGCTTCGCTTTTCATGGCTAACAGCAAAACGTCGGCCTCTCCGGGCTGGCTGGAGGGAAGGATTTGATGGGCCCAGGAGGCCTGTTCGATAGCAGGTATGGTTTGCTGGGCCTCAAAGTTGACCATGGAATTGATTTTAGTTGGATCGAGGACGGGAATTTTTAAAAGACGCACAAATACCGAGGGCCCACCCAGACAAAGATGGCCGATTTTCGTTTGGGTTCCCAAACGCGAAAGGCCGGCCTTTAACGCTTGGGTGTAAAGGGGCAGTAGCTCCGGGGTTTTTCCGGGATCCCAAGAAATGTCCTCCTGCGCCATCCCCAAAACGGCCAGTCCTCCCTTGGGACCGGGACCAACTTCAAGCACCCGAATGGCCGAGGCGCCAAAATCCACAGCCAAGGCACGAGGAATAGAGGGCATGCCGCGTTTCTTCTTTATCTAAGATTTTTTAATCTGGGGATAACGCTTATAGTCTTTGGGCCAAAAAGGGGTTTCAGTCACCGGCAAAAGGGCGCCAGGCACTTCTTGAGCATCCGCACTCTTATTCCAATCCGGATTCTTTTTGCCCCCCCTGCCACTCGCCCCTTTCTCCTTATCCGCCTGAAGGTCGAAAGCCTCCTCGCACGGACTACCTTGATCAAAAGCTTCCACACGTAGATTCATTTTCCGATTACTCCAATCCGTTTCTCCGTTGGGTTTGGTTCCCGCAAATCGAAGGACGGAGGCAGGAGGCAAAAACACGCCGACAAAGTGCTTGGCCCCTTTTGGCACATCCCGGTAGGCAACTTCGCTGGTTAAAACCACAAACTTCTCGGTTTCTTTGCCCCCGCTTTCGGGCTCGATGACCTCGTAGCCTTCGAGAAAAATTTTAAATTTTATCTCCGGGGTGATCTTTTTTTCCGTGGAAAAAGGAACGTCGATTCTTAGCCAACGACCTTCCGACGATGTTTTTGCGTCCGCCCCCGTGGGAGCTGGTTTACCCCCCGACCCCACGGAATCGGGCACATTAACCAACTCAATCTCCAAATCCTGATTTTTCCCAAAAGAAACATTCGGCTTAGGCTTGGCTTGCCCAAGTAGGATGGAAGCGCCAGGAAGGATGAGGAATCCAAGAAGAAGGGGGAGACGGCAGGAGCTCATCAATGTAAAATAGAATCCGCCCCCAAAGGGTCAATGGAATAGAGTTTTGCCGAGTAACACTTGTCCAATAGATGCAAAACGGTCTTTAAGGCGAGTAAGCCAAGTTGGGTTGCAGCCATTTTTCCACGGTGCCCACCGCCATTTTCTTCCGTTTGGCATAATCCTCAACCTGGTCTTTGCCAATGGGACCGACGGCAAAATAGCGCGCTTCCGGATGGCCAAAATAAAGCCCACTCACGGAACTTGCGGGCGTCATTGCACAACTTTCCGTCAACCGGATTCCCGTGTTTTTTTCGGCTTCCAACAAAGCCATCAAACCCCTCTTCTCGGTGTGATCAGGACAAGCCGGATATCCTGCCGCTGGCCGGATCCCCCGGTACTTTTCGTCAATGAGGTCTTCTTTGGAAAACTTCTCGGACTTGCCAAAACCCCAGGCTTGCCGAGCCAACTGGTGCATTCGCTCTGCAAAGGCCTCGGCACAACGGTCGGCCAACGCCTTCAACAGGATGGCCTGATAGTCGTCGTGTTTTGACTCTAACTCCTTGGCCCAATCCTCGACCCCGTGGCCGGCGGTCACCGCAAAGGCCCCCACATAATCTTTTTTTCCGCTGGAGATCGGGGCCACAAAATCAGCCAGGCACCGGTTGGGTTGACCGTCCGTCCGCGCCATCTGTTGACGAAGGGCATGAAGGCATGCCCTCACTTTTTTGCGGCTGTCATCCTCGTAAAGCAGGATGTCGTCCCCTTCCGAGTTGGCGGGAAAAAAGGCCATCACCCCTCTCGCCCGGATCCGTTTTTCTTTCAGGATTTTTCCAAGCAGAATCTGGGCGTCCCGGTAAAGCTTCGTGGCCTCCGCCCCCACCACCGGATCCTGCAGGATTTTCGGAAACCGCCCACGCAGTTCCCACGCATGGAAGAAAGGAGACCAGTCGATGTACTCGGCAAGCTCGGCCAGTGGATAATCCTCAAAGATCTTCAGCCCCAGAAACTCCGGCTTCTCCGGGTTTATCGACCAGTCGAACCGGGCCGCCTTCTTCCGCGCTTCGCCCAAGGTGAGGAGTTTTTGGGCGGAGCGGCGGCTTTCGAATTCCTTGCGGGCCTTGTCCTGATCAACTCGGACTTGCTGCACAAATCCGGGCCCTTTTTCTTTCGAAAGCAACTGCTGGGCCACTCCCACGACCCGCGAGGCATCGATGACGTGAACCACCGGCCCCGTGTAGGCGGGCGCAATCTTCACGGCGGTATGGGCCGCACTGGTGGTGGCCCCGCCAATCAAGAGAGGTACAGCCATCTTTTCCCGCTCCATTTCCGAAGCCACCGTCACCATCTCGTCGAGCGAGGGGGTGATGAGCCCGCTGAGCCCGATCACGTCCACGCCGTGGGTTTTGGCCTCGGCCAGAATTTTCTCACACGGCACCATCACCCCGAGATCAATCACCTCGTAGCCATTGCAGGCCAAGACCACGCCCACGATGTTTTTCCCAATGTCGTGGACGTCCCCTTTCACCGTGGCCATTAAGATCTTGCCGGCTTGGGATCGGACCCCGGCCGCTTTCTCGTTCTCCATAAAGGGCGTCAGGTAAGCGACGGCTTTTTTCATCACCCGGGCACTCTTCACCACTTGGGGAAGGAACATTTTCCCCTCCCCGAACAGGTCCCCCACATGGCGCATCCCGCCCATCAACGGCCCCTCAATCACCTCCAAGGGGCGCCCGTATTTTTTCCGAGCCTCCTCGGTGTCGGCATCGATGTGATCGGTAATTCCTTTGAGCAGGGCATGTAACAACCGATTCTCCACCGTGCCCTTACGCCAAGCCTCATCTTTGGCGACGGCCTTGCCCCCCGCTTTGACGGTTTCCGCGAACTCCAACATCCGCTCGGTCGCATCCGGACGACGGTTGAGCAGTACGTCCTCCACTCGCTCCTTGAGATCGACGGGAATCTCCTCATAGACGGCCAGCTGACCCGCATTCACGATGGCCATGTCCAGGCCCGCTTGAATGGCGTGATAAAGAAAACAGGAATGCATCGCCTCCCGGACCGGATTGTTTCCGCGAAAGGAAAAGGAGATGTTGCTGACTCCACCGCTCGTCTTGCACCCCGGCAGGATTTTCTTGATTTCCCGAATGGCCTCGATGAACTCCACCGCGTACCCGTTGTGCTCTTCGATGCCCGTTGCTACCGTGAGAATGTTCACGTCAAAAATAATGTCCTCCGGGACGAATCCCGCCTTCTCTGTGAGGAGCTGGTAGGCCCGTTTGCAGATTTCCACCTTTTGCTTTCGGTCGGTGGCTTGGCCCCTCTCATCAAAGGCCATCACGATCACGGCCGCGCCGTAGCGCCGGACTTTGCGGGCCTGATCGAGGAAGGGCCCCTCCCCCTCCTTCAAGCTGATGGAATTCACCACCGGCTTGCCTTGGACGCACTGCAACCCGGCCTCCAGCACCGACCACTTGGAACTATCCAAAACCAGCGGCACCCGGGAAATTTCCGGCTCGCTGGCCACCAGATTCAAAAACCGCATCATGCTCGCTTCGCCGTCGAGCAGAGCCTCGTCAAAATTGATGTCGATCAGGTTGGCGCCAGCCTCGACCTGTTGGCGCGCCACCGCCACCGCCGCATCAAAATTCCCCTCTTTGATCAGCGTAGCAAATTTCGGGGAACCAGTCACGTTGGTCCGTTCCCCGATGGAGGTAAAGGATCCTCCCGTTCCAATTGTGTAAGGCTCAAGGCCACTCAACACCGTGGCTGGTGGAGGAGGTTGAGCGAGTCGAGGTGCCAACCCTTTCACCCCTTTTCCAATGGCGGCGATATGTTCCGGGGTCGTGCCACAACAACCCCCAACCATGTTCAGAAAACCGGCGCGACCAAATTCCCCCAGGACCTCCGCCATTTGCTCGGGCGTTTCGTCATAACCTCCGAAGGCATTGGGTAACCCGGCATTGGGATAACAACTGACAAAACAATCCGCCACTTTGGACAAGGCGGCTAGGTAGGGCCGCATTTCCTTGGGACCGAGTGCGCAGTTGATGCCCACGCTGAAAGGCCGCGCATGACGGATGGAATGCCAGAAAGCCTCCGTGGTCTGCCCCGAAAGGGTCCGGCCGGAGGCGTCCGTGATGGTCACGGAAATCATCACGGGCAAGCGGTAACCGATCTCATCGAAAATCTCTTCCATGGCCCATAGGGCAGCCTTGAGATTCAAAGTGTCAAAGGTCGTCTCCGGCAGAAGCAGGTCGACACCTCCCTCGATCAAAGCTCTCACTTGCTCCCCATAGGCTTCGGCAAGTTGACGAAAAGTCACCGCTCGGAAATCCGGCCGATTTACATCCGGGGACATCGAAGCCGTCCGATTGGTTGGCCCCACCGCCCCAGCAACCCAGGCTTGCCGCCCGGGATGATCCTTCAGGAATTCATCAGCGATCCTCCGGGCCAATCGAGCGGCCGCCAGATTGATTTCCCGGACGGCCCCTTCCAACCCGTAATCCGCCTGCGAGATCGAGGTGGCATTGAAGGTGTTGGTCTCGATGACCTCGGCGCCCGCCTCGAGATATGCTTGGTGGATGCCACCAATCACGTCCGGTTGGGTAACTGCCAATACGTCGTTGTTTCCCTTCAGATCCTTGCCGTGGGCGGCAAACCGTTCTCCACGGAAATCCTTCTCCGTCAGTTTGTGACGCTGCACCATTGTGCCCATGGCCCCGTCCATCAACACGATCCGTCGCCCCAGCGCCTCCTCCAACTGGTGTCTTCGCAAGAGAATCCGTTCCCTGGCTTCCATCGAAATATCCTAAAAGAAACTCCTTAAGGTGTCGAGTTTTATATCATTATATCATGATATGATAATATATTTTATTAGAAGCCTGAAGCTTTGCCTTGGCCGAAGGCATGGTTGGGGTAGGTTTTGATGCCCTTGGCGCTGTCGTCTAGAGGCCTAGGACAGGTCCCTTTCAAGGACCATACACGGGTTCGAATCCCGTCAGCGCCATTGCCTCAAATAAAGCTCGGACAAAGCCCAGTCCGCCGGAACTGTGATTTTCAGGTTCGGCTCGCCCGACTCCACCAACACCCCCTGCACCCCCGCCAGTTCCGCTGCCGCCAGACAGTCGGTCACGATGGATTTTTTCTCCCTCGCGGTTGTTAGCCCTTTTCTCAAAATCTCCGCCCGGACCACTTGAGGCGTTTCCATCCTCCAAAGCCCCTCCCGGTCGACCAGTCGCAGGATTTTACCAGCAGGGTCGGTGGCCCGGACCGTATCCGACATTTTGGAAGCGGCGGCGGCGGCCCCCGTTTTGCGGGCGGAGGCCATAACTTTTTCGATCAGGGTCCGCGTGGTGAGAACCCGGGCCGCGTCGTGAACCACGGCCCACTCCACGCCCTTTCCCAAAGCCTCAATCCCTTCCCAAACCGAGTCCTGTCGCTCCTTGCCCCCAGGGATAAAGCGAACCCGGTCTGCCGGAAGATCCGTTCCAGCCAACCAACCTCGGGCCGATTCTAAAACATCGGCTCGGACCGTCACAACGACCCCACCGATCTCGGGACAATCCAGCAAGGTGCGCAGCGGATGGGATAGGACCGGTTGCCCGGCGATTTCCGTGATCGATTTGTCGTGCCCCAACCTCCGGCCTTGCCCGGCGGCGAGCAAGATGGCTCCGACGGATCCGCTCACCGCCCCGCGCGGCTCGGCGAGCTGGTTTTATCGTTTTTTTTGGGTTTCTCGCTCTCGTTTTTGCCCGAGTCGTCACTGTAAAAAAGAACCCCGTGTTTACGGAGGTTGGCCATTAAGGCCTTCATATCGTTGGCCATTTTCTCATCCTTCATGATTGTATACAGGGGACCCTTGCCCTTCTCCGCTTCCTGCACCAGACCCGTGGCCGCTTTCGCGAATTCATCCACCCGGCGGGCGGCGGATCGAATTTCATCCAAAGCCGGTCCGGCGGACGCCATCATGGCACTCAACCCCGCTTCCTGCTCTCCCTTTACCCTGGCCCCACTCTGCAAAAATGTTCCATCAACCTTCTCCGGAGGCACCACCCGGACAAACCGATCCCCAAGCATCCCATACTGGTCGATGCGAAACTTCGATCCGGTGGGAATTTCAATCCCGTTGTCGATTTTCAGGGTCAGCTCCACAAAATCCTCGCCGGCATGATAGGTGGGCGTGTCCGCCACCACGCCGATTTGGGCTCCACGCCACAACACCTTGGAATTTTTCAGGATATCGCGGGCATCCTGAAACTCCACCACGATGGGATAAGTTTTCTTGAGGTAGTTGCCGAACTTTCCAAAGGCCACCACCAGCATCCCCACGGCCGCCAATCCAGCCAGGACAAATACTCCCACTTTAACCTCAAGATTACTCTCCTTCATTCTTCGTCCTCCTTTTAGCCGATTACGTCCATTCCGGAAGCATGCCCGCGCACAAAGTCCCGCACCAGCGGATCTTCACAACGATCAATCTGCTCCGGGGTTCCTTGAAAATAAATTTTTCCCTCATGCAAGTAGGCAATCCGGTCCCCCACCATCCTGGCACTGGTCATGTCATGGGTCACCACGATGGAGGCCATGCCGAACATTTTACCGAGATGGAGAATAAGGCGGTTGATGCTGTCTCCCACCACTGGATCCAACCCTGTGGTGGGCTCATCGTAAAGCATCAGGTCGGGACGACGGATCACCGCACGCGCCAAAGCCACCCGCTTCTTCATCCCTCCGCTCAACTCCGCCGGCATTTTTTGCTCCGTCCCGGCCAAGGACACAATTTTCAGGGACTCGGCGACCTTGTCCCGGAGCACCTTCTCGTTGGTTTCACCTTCCTCCCGAAGCGGGAAGGCCAGGTTTTCAAATACGGAGAGCGAGTCAAACAACGCCGCGCCTTGGAACAACATTCCGATTTTACGGCGGTAGGGATTCCACGCCTCTTCCCCCAGGCCGGTGAGTTTCTTTCCTTCGAAAAACACTTCCCCGCCGTCGGGCTGGAGGAGTCCCATGATGTGACGTAGCATCACGCTTTTTCCGCATCCGCTTCGGCCGATGACGACTACTTTTTCCGCCGGAGCTACCCTGAGGTTGACCCCCCGCAGCACCTCCTGTCCCCCCAGCTTTTTCCGAATGTCCTTTAATTCAAGCACGATGCGACCTTAGTTGGAGTACAGAACCGAATTGAGCAATACGGTGAGGAAAAAGTTGCAGATGAGTAGGGCCAACGAAGCGTTGACCACGGCCTCCGTGGTGGTCTTGCCCACTCCGGCAGTGCCAGGCGGGCAGTTCATTCCTTTGTAACAGGAAATTGACGCGATAATGATGGCGAAAATGAAGGATTTGATCAGTGCGATAATCACGTCCTTCCGATCCGTGTATTTGATGGTGTTGTCCCAATAATACGCACCATCCACCCCAAAGATCTGGACCGCCACGAAATACCCCACTCCGATCCCCGTCACCAGCGCCAGGGCCGTGAGCACCGGCGCGGAAATCACCAAGGCAAGGAACCGCGGCACGATCAGGTATTCCGTTGGATAAACCCCCAGGGCCCGCAACGCATCCACCTGCTCGGTGATTTTCATCGAACTCAATTCCGCGGCCATTGCCGCACCCACCCGCCCCGCGAGGAGCAGACAGGCCAGCACCGGTCCCAGTTCGCGACACATTGCGATCGATACGGTGGGCCCAATGGCCGACTCCATGCCGAAACGCTTGAACTGAAACCAAACTTGGGCGGCAAACACCGCACCGGTGAAGGCTCCCGTGGTCAGGACTACCACTTGGGAGCGGATTCCGATAAAATACATCTGCTCCAGCAATTGATCCCAGCGGATGCGATACCGGAATAGGCTTCGCAGGGTATCCGCCAAAAGAAGAAAAACTCCCCCACTAGTCTCAAAGGAGCGGACAAGGAAACCCCCGAATTTGCCGATCAAAACCTCAACTCGCTGCATTCACCCCTTTCTAGGGAGGACACAGGCCACCATCAAGCCACGGCCGAAAACCAACCCGCCAGCTCCTCTGTCGTTAATTCATCCAACCGCTCGACCTCCCGAAACACCCCCTCGAAATGTGCTCCCGGATGCGTGGTGGTCACCCCCACCACCTTCATCCCAGCCGCGCGCCCAGCCTCCACTCCCGCCGGAGCATCCTCAAACACCACACAGCGGGACGCCTCCATCCCCAAGCGTCGTGCCACTTCCAAAAACACATCCGGAGCCGGCTTGCCTTTCTGGACGTGCTCAGCGGTTACCGCCGTCTGAAAAAACCGGGTCAAGCCGAGTTTTTCCAACCCGAGCTGGACATTCTTGGCTTCGGTGGAGGAACCGATCCCGCACGGAATGCCCACGTCCGCCAATCGCTCCAGCCAGGGTCTCACCCCCGGCAGCGGCTCAATCCCCCACTCTCCTACGACTTCCCGGTACAACTCCTCCTTCCGACGGCTGAGCCGGTCGATCTCGTCCAAATCCCGCGACCACTTCAGCATATCCCGCATAATCTCGATATTTCGCCGGCCGAAGCCCCGCCGAAAATGTCCACTCGGCAGGGGTTTCCCAATCTCCCGCGCCAAGCGTTCCCAGCTCTCTTCATGGTGACGGGAGCTGTCGAGAACCACTCCGTCCCAGTCAAAAACCGCGGCCCAGGAACCCTTCATGCGGCAACAGGTTTAGGACAACCGCAGGCTTTCGTCCGCTGAAAAATCCTCACCTTACTCTTTGAAAGATCACGTTTCCCGCCCATCCTACTTCCCATGGCCGCCAAAACCGTGGAAAAGCTGAATGCCGAAACCGCTCCCGGGGACGCGATTGACCAATCGCTGCGGCCCAACCGCCTGGCCGACTTTGCGGGCCAACCCAAGCTCCGCGAGCGGCTCTCCATTCTCCTCGATTCCGCCCGCGCCCGCTCCCAACCCCTCGACCATCTCCTCCTCAGCGGGCCTCCCGGCCTCGGCAAAACCACCTTGGCTCACATTTTGGGCGAGGAAATGAAAGCCACCGTCCGCACCACCTCCGGTCCGGCGATTGAAAAGGCCGGTGACTTGGCGGGACTCCTGACCGGTCTTCAGGAAGGCGATATTCTCTTCATCGACGAAATCCACCGCCTCTCCAAGGTGATCGAGGAATACCTCTACCCGGCCCTGGAGGATTTCCGGATTGATATCGTGATCGACCAGGGTCCTGCCGCCCGTTCCGTGCGGCTGAATCTTCCCCGTTTCACCCTCATCGGCGCCACCACCCGCGCCGGGCTCCTCAGTGCCCCGTTGCGCTCCCGGTTTGGGGTCGCCCACCGGCTGGATTACTACTCCGTGGAAGACCTGACCCGGATCGTCCGCCGTTCCGCCCAGCTTTTGGACACGAAGCTGGAGGATTCCGCAGCCCCGGAAATCGCCCGCCGAAGCCGCGGCACACCCCGCATCGCCAACAATCTCCTTCGTTGGGTTCGTGACTACGCTTTGGCCCGATCCGGCGGCCGGGCCGCCTTGGATGCGGTCACGGCCGCTCTCGAGATGCTGGAAATCGACCGGAACGGCCTGGACGAAATGGACAAACGTCTGATGCAGGCCCTCACCGGAAAATTCAAAGGGG
>Ga0214923_10002860_pt1 | contig 22346 bp, 20 predicted proteins | sample LL1510_MetaG_FD_177993 | JGI IMG/M metagenome (GOLD analysis project Ga0214923, IMG submission 177993) | Freshwater microbial communities from Lake Lanier, Atlanta, Georgia, United States - LL-1510 | ecosystem: Environmental > Aquatic > Freshwater > Lake | place: USA: Georgia | collected...
TAGGATCTGTGATTGGAAGGACTGCTTCAATGAGAATTAGTAACTCTTCTCGCTTGGCTAGGTTAGTTGCCATAGTTGCATCGCGTTTTTCTAGGTCTGCATTCTTAGATGCGAAGAATTGATCTTGAGCAGCCTTAAAACGTGCCCACAATTTTGCGTCATCGTTCTTCTTGCCACGACCTGCTGCTTTCCACAGATCCATAAGTGCTTTAAAGCGCTTGGCGGTCGGAACCCACTCAGTTGATGTGGCTAACTTCTCTGCCTCTTCAACTATTGCCTTCTTGGCATCGGCCACAACAGATTGAGTTGCTTCAAGGGATGCAAAGTGCGTGCGACGACGCTTATCAAATTTGTTACGCGAAGAAGAAAAACGCTTCCAGAGATCTGCATCGGTTTTCTTATCTAAACGTGGCGCAGCTTTCCATTCATCTAGAAGAACCTTAAGACGATCGCCGGTACTTTTCCAACTTTCAGACATGGCCAAGCTTTCTGCTTCAACAACAATTTTTTCTTTCTCAACAATAATTTGTTCGCGTCGTGCAGCCTTTGCAGCAGTTTCTGCCGCCTTCTTAGCCTCATATGCCTCGCGGTGTCCTTCGATTAATGGCTCAATCTGCTCTACTGATGCAGCCAGCGCTTCGAGATCCCCAACGCCATTTAGTTCCTTGACTTGATCGCGCAGTTTCTTAACAGCGGCGTATGCATCTGAAGGAACCATCGCACCACTCTTAATGCGTGCTGCAAGGAGTGCTACTTCAGCTGCGAGAACTTCGAACTTTCGGACAAAGTATGACAAAGCTTCTTCAGGAGTTTTGCCAGGGTATGAACCTACGGCTACTTCACCCTGTGATGTGCGAACATAAACTGTTCCATCTTCTGCAACTCGACCAAAAGCTGAAGGATCTCCGATCAACGCACTTGCTGCGCTGGCCTGGTGTGGGAAATTCATATCTGTCATGAGAGTGATCCTTTCAGCGCGTTTCTTCTTTATGAAGTTCGCTATGTGGTGGGTGCGATGCTCAGAAGTTTTCATGCTTCTGAGCGTGGGTGGAGGGTGTAATCGTGTGCAAAAGGTACCCTGTCTCATGGTGTGAGCGTCAATCGCACCTCAATTTGAGCGTGGAATAGGGAGGGCGTGCAATGCTGATTGACTCCTTCGCCGCTCCTATGTTCGCCACCAACTGCTGGGTCATCGCAACTGAACCTGGTTCAGAGTGCGTGGTCATAGATCCTGGCATGCCAGATGTTTCTCACCAGTTGACTGAACTGTTGGAAAAGCACAATCTGAAGCCAGTTGCTGTTATCGCCACCCATGGTCACCTAGACCATACCTTTTCGATCCAAGCAGTTGCTGACGGATATGAAATTGCCTCTTACATTCATAGCGAAGATCGTGCATTTCTAGCCAACCCGGAAAAATTGCATGGCCCGGATTTCAATGCGACTTTGTCGGGCATGAGTTTTTCTGAGCCAAAGGATGTCCGTGAATTGCGAAATGGTGATGTCATAGATCTAGTGGGGCTTTCCTTTAAGGCCATTCACGCCCCTGGCCACACGCGAGGATCATTGATGTTTGAAGTTTCCAATGAGGTATTAGTCAGCGGGGATGTCCTGTTTGCTGGTTCGATTGGACGTACCGATCTAACAACTGGATCAGCTAAAGATATGGAAGAAACTTTGCGCAAAAAAGTAGTTCCGCTATCAGATCATTTACGAGTATTACCTGGGCATGGTCCGGAGACAACCATGGCTCATGAGAAGAAAAACAACCCATACTTAAAAAGTTTGGTAGGTCGCTACTAATGGATGGACAGAAGATTTCTGCACCAAAGGGTGTTAGCGAATACGTTCCTGGTAGATCAAGTGCATTTGAGTTTGTCAGAGAGAGCTTAGTTGCTCCTGCACAGTTGGCTGGTTATCAATTAATTGAGTTACCGGTTTTTGAAGATACCGAACTCTTTACACGCGGTGTTGGCGAATCCACAGACGTAGTGTCAAAAGAAATGTATACCTTTGAAGATCGTGGTGGACGATCAATCACTTTGCGTCCAGAAGGAACAGCGGGAGTAATGCGAGCCGTGATCGAACACGGTTTAGATCGTGGACAACTTCCGGTAAAAGTTTGGTATTCAGGTCAGTTCTTTCGAGCAGAGCGTCCGCAAGCTGGCCGATATCGTCAGTTCTATCAAGTCGGTATAGAAGCTATCGGTCTAGATGATCCAGCAATTGATGCAGAAGTAATCGCGATTGCCGACGCAGGGTTTAAAGCTATTGGTCTCAGCAAATATCGCTTAGAGATCACATCGTTAGGTGATGCCGAGTCAAGAGCGGCCCATCGCATTGATTTAGTTAAGTTCATATCAACGCTAACTTTGGATGAGGCAACTGCTGCCAGGGCTCTAATTAATCCGCTGCGGTTGTTTGATGACAAGCGTGAAGAAATGCGTAAGGCAATGGCTGATGCCCCATTACTGATCAACTACCTCAACGAAGATTCTCGCATGCAATTTGAACAGGTCAAGAAATATCTTGATGCATTAGGCATTGCATATGTTGTTAATCCTCGAATGGTTAGAGGCTTGGATTACTACACAGGTACAACTTTTGAATTTGTCCATGAGTTACTAGGTGCCCAATCAGGAATTGGTGGCGGCGGACGCTACGACGGCTTGATGGAGCAACTTGGAGGGCAATCTTTGTCCGGGATTGGGTTTGGGTTAGGTGTTGATCGCGCGCTGTTGGCAGCAGAGGCTGAAGGTGTTATTGGTGACGACGCATTTGTTTCAGACCTTTTCATCATTCCGTTGGGGGAGATTGCCAAAATCAAAGCTCTTACAATTGCGGCAGATTTGCGCGCTCAAGGAAAGACGGTGGAGATTGCATTCGGCGATCGTGCACTTAAAGGCGCTATGAAGGGTGCTGACAAGAGTGGAGCGACCTATGTAATCGTTCTTGGTGAGTCAGAGATTTCAAGTGGAACCGTAGAGTTGAAAGAGATGAAATCAGGCCACACATCTTCAGTTAAGATTGACTCATTGCTCAAAGCTCTCTAAATCGGAAAAATTGGACTAATTAATGTTGCGCACACATGATGCAGGATCACTTCGCAAATCCCATGCGGGTCAAACAGTCACCCTTGCAGGCTGGGTTTCACGTCGTCGCGATCATGGCGGAGTTGCATTTATTGACCTACGCGATGCATCTGGATCGGTCCAAGTAGTTATTCGCGACGAAAAGGTTGCAGGCTCTTTGCGTGCAGAGTGGTGTTTGCTTATTACCGGTGAGGTTGTTGCTCGCCCGGATGGAAATCAAAACACAAATATTGCAACCGGTGAAATTGAAGTAATGGGAGATACCGTTGTAGTTCTTTCAGAGTCTGCGCCGTTACCATTTCCAGTTGATAGTGGTGATGACACAGACATTAATGAAGAAGTCCGCCTGCGCTATCGCTACCTAGACCTACGACGTGAAAAGCCTGCGCACAACCTGCGCCTTCGTTCAAAGGTCACATCAACGATTCGACGCGTGATGGAAGAGGAAACATTCCTCGAAATTGAAACGCCTTATTTGACCAGATCAACACCGGAAGGTGCGCGTGACTTTTTAGTTCCAGTTCGTTTGCAACCAGGTAGTTGGTATGCGCTACCGCAATCACCCCAGCTTTTTAAGCAACTTCTTATGGTTGCGGGCATGGAAAAGTATTACCAGATAGCTCGTTGCTTCCGTGATGAAGATTTCCGTGCAGATCGCCAACCTGAGTTCACGCAGCTAGATATAGAGATGTCCTTTATAGATCAAGAGGATATTTTGGCTGTTGCCGAAAAGATTGTTGCTCGTATCTGGAAAGAGACGGTCAATTATGAGATCCCTCTTCCTTTAAAGCGCATGACATATGCCGATGCGATGACACATTACGGTTCTGATAAACCAGATCTTCGTTTTGGAAATGAACTTGTTGATCTGACAAAATTTTTTGCAGAGACTGATTTTAGAGTTTTCCAAGCACCTTATATTGGTGCTGTCGTTATGCCTGGGGGAGCATCATCTGCTCGCCGTGAATTAGATGCATGGCAGGACTGGGCAAAAGCACGCGGTGCAAAGGGACTTGCATACATTCTGGTCAACGAAGATGGCACGCTAGGCGGGCCAGTATCGAAGAATCTTTCTGAAAAGGAAACAGCAGGAGTTGTTGATGCAGCAGGTGCAAAACCGGGAGATGCAATCTTTTTTGCAGCAGGTGAGCGAACCGCATCACTGAATCTTCTTGGTGCAGTTCGCTTAGAAATAGGTAAGCGATGTGAGTTAATCCCAGATGGTAAGTGGGAGTTCTTGTGGGTTGTTGATGCACCCATGTTTGAGCCAACAGATAACGGTGGATGGACCGCGGTTCACCATCCCTTTACTGGGCCAAAGCCAGAGTTTGCTGCAACTTTTAAGTCTGATCCGGCATCAGCACTTGCATATGCATACGACATTGTTTTGAATGGTACGGAGCTGGGTGGTGGATCGATTCGTATTCACGACCGCAATATCCAGAAGGATGTTTTTTCTGTAATTGGTTTAAGTGATGAAGAAGCAAACAGCAAGTTTGGTTTCCTGTTAGAGGCATTTAACTATGGCCCACCTCCTCATGGTGGAATAGCACTTGGTTTAGATCGCGTGTGTGCATTGCTGACTGGCTCTGACTCGATTCGCGAAGTAATCGCTTTTCCAAAGACAGCTAGCGGTGGAGATCCGTTAACAGGTGCTCCTACTCCAATTACTCCTGCTCAACGCAAAGAGAGCGGAATCGACTGGGTTCCTCAAGCAAAAACCAGCGAAGACAAGTAAGAGTCAGGTAGGCTAACGGCATGGGTCCAGGCGGAATTGCAACAATAATTGCAGCATCAGCACTTGCTGTGATTGCACTAGCTATTGCATATGTTGTGATTCGCGTTGGTCGCTTAGTTGATGAGGCAAGCAATTCACTCAAAGTTCTAACAGAAGAGACTGCTCCACTTATCGATGAGATCAATACAACAGTCACCCTTGTGAATGGTCCTCTACACAGCATTAATCGAGTCACAAAGAACATTGAAGATCTCTCTGACAAAGTTAATGAAGCAACAACAGATTTTATGAATAAGAATGGATCTGCAGTTAAAGTTGCTGGTGCGCTTCTGTCGGCAGCACAAATGAGCAAGGCCCGCTCAAAGAAGAAGAAGGCGGAGTGATCCTAGCTAGTGGAATCCGCCGAGATCCGTTCGCGCTGGCTGCGCTTCTTTGAATCTGATAATCGTCAGGGATTAACTCATACGGTTGTGCCTTCAGCTTCTTTGATCGCTGATGATCCAAATCTTTTGTTGGTAAACGCCGGAATGGTGCCATTTAAACCCTATTTTCTTGGTGAGGTAACACCGCCGTATGCACGTGCAACATCGGTTCAAAAGTGTGTTCGCACGCTAGATATTGATGAGGTCGGTAAAACTACACGTCATGCTTCTTTCTTTCAGATGTGTGGCAATTTTTCTTTTGGTGATTACTTTAAAGAAGGTGCGATAGCACTAGCTTGGGAACTTCTCACTCGGCCTATTGCAGATGGCGGGTATGGTTTCCCAGAAGAGAAACTGTGGGTAACTGTTTACCTAGATGACGATGAAGCGGCAGATATTTGGCACAAACAAATTGGTGTTCCTAAGGAACGAATCCAACGCCGTGACATGGCCGATAACTTCTGGTCTATGGGAGTTCCGGGACCATGCGGTCCTTGTTCTGAGATTTATTTCGATCGTGGTCCAGCCTATGGCGCTGAAGGTGGACCGATTGCAGATGAAAACAGATACCTTGAAATTTGGAATCTTGTGTTTATGCAAAATGAGCGTGGTGCGGGTGGCGGAAAAGACAGTTATCCGATTCTTGGAGAACTACCAGCAAAAAGCATTGACACCGGTCTTGGTCTAGAACGCACCGCAGCCTTGCTGCAAGGTGTTGAAAATATTTATGAAATCGATACAACTATCAAGATCCTTAATCGTGCCTCTGAGTTAACTGGTGTGAAGTACGGATCATCTGAAAAGTCAGATGTAGCTCTGCGAGTGATCGCTGACCATGCACGCACATCAGCCATGCTCATCGGTGACGGAGTTACACCTGGCAATGAAGGTCGTGGTTATGTTCTGCGCAGAATGATGCGTAGAACTATTCGCAATATGCGTCTTCTCGGATCGATGGATCCCATCATGTCTGAGTTAACTGTTGCGGCAATTGGTGCAATGGGCCCGCAGTATCCAGAGCTAGTTTCTGACAAGAATCGTATTTTATCGGTTAGCGTTTCTGAGGAAGAAAGCTTCCTTCAAACACTCAAGAGCGGTACCCAGATATTCGATCTTGCGTCTGTTGCATTAAAGAAGAGTAAAGCCACTGTTTTGCCAGGAGATGAAGTGTTTAAACTTCACGATACATATGGTTTCCCATTTGATTTAACCCTTGAGATGGCACGTGAAGAAGGTCTTGAAGTTGATGAAGAAGGTTTCCGCCGCTTGATGAAAGAGCAAAAAGATCGAGCCAAGGCAGATGCTAAGGCGAAGAAATCTGGTCACACGGATGTTTCTGTCTATAAGACCATCGCTGATAAGAGTGGCAAGAGCGAATTTATTGGATATGCCCACCTAAGCTCTGAATCAAAACTCACGGGCATCGTTGTTGATGGCGTTGGTGTATCCAGTGCATCCGAAGGTGATGATGTCGACATCGTTTTGAACCGAACGCCATTTTACGCTGAAGGTGGCGGTCAGTTGGCCGATGGCGGTCGCATCACTTTAAGCAATGGCGCGGTTGTAGAAATCGATGATGTTCAATCACCAGTTCCGGGATTATCTGTTCACCGTGGCCGAGTTATTAGTGGTTCGATCGAAGTTGGTAGTGAAGCACTGGCTGAGATCGATATTGAACGTCGACATGCAATTTCTCGCGCACATACTGCGACTCACATGGTTCACAAAGCGTTCCGCGAAATTTTAGGGGAAACGGCAACGCAAGCTGGTTCTGAAAACTCTCCGGGTCGGTTCCGATTTGATTTCCCTGCTACTGGCTCTGTTCCTGTAAGTGTTTTAAATGACGTTGAGTCTCGAGTTAATACTTTGTTGTTGGACAACCTTGAAGTCACAGCGGAAAGCATGAGCCAAGCGAAAGCAAAGGAACTTGGTGCGATGGCATTGTTTGGTGAAAAGTATGGTGATGTAGTTCGAGTTGTAAGCGTTGGTGACTGGGCTCGTGAGCTATGCGGTGGCACACACGTTTCACGTTCTGGACAGCTAGGTGTAATCAAACTGCTGAGTGAATCTTCTATTGGAGCTGGCGTGCGTCGTGTTGAAGCGCTCGTGGGAGTGGATGCATATAAGTTCCTAGCTCGCGAACATATCTTGCTGAACTCATTAACAGAGCTGATTAAGGGTGCTCGCACAGAAGAGCTACCAGAGAGAATCTCAGACTTGCTCAACAAGATGAAGGATATTGAGAAAGAATTGGCAACTGTTCGTTCCGCTCAGGCGCTATCGCAAGTGGGAGATCTTGCCAAGACAGCCAAGATCATCAACGGTATCTCTTATGTTTCATCAGTTATGGCTGACGGAGTTTCAGGTGATGATCTTCGCAAGATCGCATTGGATCTTCGAGAGCGTGAATCAAAATCTGTAGTCGCACTCATCAGCTCAAATGAGGGAAAGCCCGTTTTGGTAGTAGCTACTAGTGAAGAAGCACGAGCTCATGGTGTCAAGGCAGGTGCTTTAGTCAAGATAGGTTCAACGGTTCTTGGTGGCGGTGGTGGTGGCAAGGATGATTTCGCACAAGGTGGCGGCACCGATGCTTCCAAGTCACTAGAAGCTCTCACTGCGATCTCAAACGCACTCATTGGTTAAATGATGCAGCGCGGACGTCGTATCGCATTTGATTATGGTGATGTGCGTATCGGTGTGGCGGTAAGTGATCCAGATTCCATCCTTTCATCGCCTTTAACGACTTTGAAGACTACGGATAAGACCTTAAGCAGTCAGATCTCAGACATCATCACAGAAATTGAACCCGTTGCAATATATGTTGGAAGACCTTCGATGTTAAGTGGCCATGATGGTACAGCGACAGAGAAAGCGACTGAATTTGTTTCACTGTTGCAGGCCATCACACAGATACCTATTGAGTTAATCGATGAGCGCATGAGCACTATCAGTGCAGCGCGTAATTTGAGAGATGCTGGCCGAAACGCAAAGGAATCAAAAGATGCCATCGATATGGCTGCGGCAGTTGCGATATTGGAGTTTGCCATCGAAACCGAAAAACGACGATGAAAAAACAACTGGTCATTTCTTCTTTATTTATTCTTGTGGTCGCAGCTTTTTTGCTGACGCGATTAGGTCCCTCAGCAGCACCTGATTTCCCAACAAATACAACACTTTCCGGGGCGCCAGAAGTCATCATTGATATTCCTGCAGGTTCTGCAGGCTCCGCCATAGCTAAGCTGCTTTTCGACAATGGAGTTGTTAAGTCATCTGAAGCCTTTTTTAGAGTTGCGGTGGGGGATAAGCGCTCAGAGAAAATCGCTCCAGGTAATCATCGCTTAACAAAAGAAATTTCTGCGCAACAAGCGCTAGAACAGTTACTCGATCCAGGGCGCATTCCAAACTTAGTCAGAGTTTATGAGGGCTATTGGAAGAGTGAGATTGCTAAAGCTTTAGTCACATACGGTTTTTCTGCAAGTGAAGTTTCCAGTGGACTTGCAAAGGCGGAGTTGCCGGAGGGATTTAGAGAAATAGAGGGACTTCTATTTCCTGCTCAGTACAGTTTCCCAGAGGGCACTACTGCCCTCGAAGCTGTCCAAGCCATGGTTGATCGTTTCACACAAGAGCCGGTAGCTAAAGAGTTGCTGTCTGGTACTCAACGCTTCAATTCTTCTGAGTTGCTAACAATCGCCTCGATTATTCAAGCTGAAGGTGAGAAGAAGGATTTCGCCAAGGTCTCCAGAGTTATTTACAACCGTTTGAGTATTGGCATGCCATTGCAAATGGATTCGACGGTGCATTTCGTTCAGAAGTTGCGCGGACAGATCTTCTTGAGCTCCCGATCAACTTTGACCAATTCTCCCTACAACACCTACAAGAGGTATGGATTGCCACCTGGTCCTATCTGCAGTCCTGGCGCAGACGCCATAACGGCAGCACTAGAACCTGCCGCGGGGGATTGGTTGTACTTCATTACAGTTGCCCCAGGAGATACGCGTTTCACAAAATCTATCGATGAGTTCAACAGTTGGAAAGCAATTTACGTTAAGAATCGAAAGGCGGGAGTCTTCGGATGATTTCAGCCGGCGTCTTGGGTTCACCGATCTCTCACTCTCTGAGTCCTCTTTTGCATAATACGATCTACGATTCGCTAGGTATTGATGCGAGTTATAAAGCATATGAGGTTGCATCAGGAGGTCTCAAAAACTTCCTAGATGATGAAGGTTCGTTGTTAAATTGCCTTTCACTTACGATGCCATTGAAGGAAGAAGCTTTAACGATTGCTGGCTCAGTATCGAATATTTCGCGTCAAATACAAAGTGGAAACACATTGCACAAAGTTGATGGGATCTGGAATCTAACAAGTACGGATGTTGATGGATTCATCCATGCACTTGATTTTAATGATCGTGATGCTAAAGGGAAGGTTTTGATTATCGGGGCTGGAGCCACCGCACGAGCAGTTGTCGCTGCATGTGATGGAGTCAGCGACAAGGTCACAGTCGTGAATCGTAATTCTGGCCGTGAGATGGCAATGAGAAATTCTTCTCCTGAAACTGAAATCAATTTCGTATCCTGGTCGGATGCAATCAATTTCGGGACTTACGACTTGGTCGTGAACACAACTCCCGGAAACGCAGCGGCGGTTTTTGCAGATCAAATTCGGTCAGTTACATCCACCTTCTTTGAAGTTCTTTACAATCCTTGGCCCACACAATTTCTAGCACATTGGAGAAAGAGTGGAGGATTTGGAATAGATGGCTTAGAGCTTTTGATACATCAAGCCATTTCCCAAGCTTCAATCTTTACCGATGGTCCTATAGATCGAGGTTCAATGGCCAAGATTCTTCGATCTGCTGGCGAGAAAGCACTTTCTTAGTCCACAACCACCGTTTTGATTGGAGTGATTGGATGTAACTTGCCCGTATGGATGTAGCCCTCTTTCTTCTTGGCATACCAATCTGTGTTGCAGACTGTCGTTCTTTTGTGATCCCCAATATCTATAATAAAATCTTGTTCTTGCTTGCCTGTTTAGAACTATCTCTATTCGGTTTTGATGACATTAGGAAGATTCTTTTGTCCATCTTGTTGCTGCTTGTGCTACTAATTTTCAAATTCGGAATGGGTGACATCAAATTATTGGCACTTATTCTCATCACGCATAGTTTCTCAGCGTTCGATTACCTCGGATATGTGTTTCTGTTAGCTATGGTTCATATACTGGTACTTGCAGGAGTTAATCGTAAGATTCCATCGAAAATCCCCTTAGCGCCTAGCATTTTCATAGGTCTTTCAACATATTTGGCAACGAGATAGTGACCTGATCTGCAAGAATAGGCTCATGCGTTGGTTAACTGCTGGTGAGTCTCATGGACAGGCATTAAGTGCCATAGTCGAGGGAATTCCTGCCTCTGTTTCGATTACGACCGCTGATATTGATTTTCATTTACAGCGCAGACGCCTCGGTGTTGGACGTGGAGCTCGTCAAAACTTTGAAGCCGATAAAGTAACAATTCTTGGTGGAGTACGTTTGGGATTAACCCAAGGTGGACCTATTGCAATTCAAGTGGGCAACTCGGAATGGCCGAAGTGGGAAAAAGTTATGTCGGCCGATCCTGTGCCTGATGAAGAAATTAAGGACTTGGCGCGCAACGCACCGCTTACGCGACCTCGACCAGGACACGCAGATCTAGTTGGTATGCAGAAATACGATTTGGATGATGCTCGAGCTATTTTAGAACGTGCAAGTGCTCGTGAAACAGCCGCACGCGTTGCACTTGGGGCAGTAGCACGCAACTTCCTCGAGCAGGCTGTCGGGATAACGATCCTTAGCCATGTGCTGTCTATTGGCTCCATTCGCGTGGCAGATGATGCTCCGTTACCACTTGCAGGTGACATGTCAACAATTGATGCAGACCCAGTTCGTTGCGCCGATAAGGCAACAAGTGAGCAAATGATTGCGGAAATTGAAAGTGCACATCGCGACGGTGACACATTGGGTGGTGTTGTAGAAGTATTAGCATTCAATATGCCTCCAGGTTTGGGCTCTCATGTTCATTGGGATAGACGCCTTGATTCAAAATTGGCTGGTGCTGTTATGGGCATTCAGGCTATTAAGGGCGTTGAAATCGGAGATGGTTTCAAAACGGCAACGCGTCGCGGCTCAGTGGCCCACGATGAAATCGAAAAGGATTCAACCGGAAAGATTGTTCGTCGCACTGATCGAGCAGGTGGCACTGAAGGTGGAATGTCTAATGGTGAAATTCTGCGTGTTCGAGCAGCTATGAAGCCAATTTCAACGGTCCCGAAAGCGCTGGATACAATCGATGTTGCAACAGGTGACGCAGCAAAGGCAATTAATCAGAGATCAGATGTTTGCGCTGTTCCTGCTGCAGGAGTAGTCGCTGAAGCAATGGTTGCGCTTGTATTGGCAGAGGTTGTGCTTGAGAAATTTGGTGGAGATTCAGTAACTGAAACTCGTCGCAATTTCGAGTCCTATATCGCTAATTTGAACTTCAAGTAAGAGCGATCTTATGACTCGCATTGTTTTAATCGGTGCACCTGGAAGCGGCAAGAGCACCGTGGGAATGGCACTGGCGACCCACTTGCAGTGGCCTTTTGTCGATACAGATTCATTAATTGAACTCAAAGAGCAAAAGAAGATCACAGACTTATTTGTAGAAAATGGGGAAGAGTATTTCCGACGCGTCGAGTTTGAAACACTCGAGGAAGTTCTCCGGGAACCTTCGGCAGTTATTAGCCTTGGCGGCGGCGCTCCAATATCCCAACCCGCACAGGATGCTTTATCTTCATCAAACTCAACAATAGTCTTTTTGGATGTTGCTCTCGCAACAGCTGCGCCACGAGTTGGCTTCAATAGAGATCGACCTTTGTTACTTGGCAATCCACGGGCGCAATGGCAGTCACTTTCTGATCAGAGACGACCGATCTACGAGAAATTAGCTTCGCATTCGATTAAAGTTGATGACATGACCGTGGATGAAATTATCGCCGTTATCGAATCGAAACTGCTATGACTTCAATATTAGTTGATGCTGAACGTTCATACTCCGTGATTCTGACATCAAGTTGGAAAACAGAACTTGCGCAATTGATTCAAGGACGAACTCGGGTTGCGGTAATTGTTTCAGAAAGTTTCAAGCCAGATTTGTCAGGGTTATTGGATCTAGAGTCGGAGATTCATGTATTCGACGTACCAGATGGTGAAGAGGCTAAGAACGTTGCAACCCTCAACAAGTTATGGAATTGGCTAGGGGCTGCAGGCTTTACGCGTTCGGATTTGATTGTTGGTCTTGGCGGGGGAGCGATCACTGATTTAGCAGGTTTCACCGCAGCTTCGTGGTTGCGAGGTTTAGATTGGATCGCTGTGCCGACATCATTAGCCGGCATGGTTGATGCTTCAGTTGGTGGCAAAACTGGAATCAATTCGGAGTATGGAAAGAATTTGATCGGCGCTTTTCATTCGCCGTCAGCAGTAATAATTGATACGAACTTCTTGGAGACTTTATCTGACCGTGATTTTGCCGCAGGTATGGCCGAGGTCATTAAATGTGGGTTTATCGCTGACTCCGAAATTCTTACATTAGCTGCAAGTCATTCAATTGAATCGTTGCGCAAGACTCCAGAGGCGATAGCTGAAATCATTCATAGAGCTGTGAGCGTCAAAGCTCAGTTTGTTTCTTCTGACTTTAAAGAGAGTTTTGCTCGCGAGGCTCTCAATTACGGTCATACTCTTGGTCATGCAATTGAAATATTTGCCAAATATCAATTGCGTCACGGTGAGGCAGTCTCCATAGGGTTGGTTTATGCAGCCGAACTGGCGGCAGCTCGTGGCTTGATTAGCACCGATGAACTTGTTCTGCACAGATCACTATTGTCTAGATATCAGTTACCAATCTCTTTTGATCGCCAAGCCTGGCAAAAACTCGCACCCTTGTTAGCTTTGGATAAAAAGGCACGGGGAAACACGATCAGATTTGTCGCATTAAGTGGCATAGGTTCGACTGTTCGCCTTGAGGATTTAACATCCACCGAACTTGATGCGGCCTATGAGAGAATTAGTTCATGAAGTTACTTGTAATTAATGGTCCAAATCTTTCACGGTTGGATATCCGTGACTCATCTATCTATGGGGACCTTAATTACGGTGAATTGAAGTCAATGATTGAGATAGCGGCAAGTAAGCATGGATTTGAGGCAGATGTGCGTCAGAGTGATGATGAGTCAACAATAATTGGCTGGCTACACGAAGCCGCCGATGAAAAGATGCCAGTGATCATAAACCCGGCGGCGTTTACTCATTATTCTTACGCAATACGTGATGCTGCAGAATTAGTGAAGACTCCGTTGATTGAAGTACATCTTTCTAACCCGCTAGCTCGTGAAGAATTCAGACATACCTCTGTAATTTCTGGCGTAGCCAATGGAACTATTGGTGGTTTTGGCCCAAATTCCTATGTTTTGGCCATCATTGCTATGCAAAATCTCGTAGGCAAGTAACAAAGCACCCCTTACAAGCGGGTATCCTTTAGCCTTCAATTACGTTTGAATTAACCGAATAGATAAAGAGCGGGTGGATTAGCTGTGGCAACAACAAATGATCTTAAAAATGGAATGACACTTGATATCGAAGGTCAGCTTTGGACAGTTGTTGAGTTCCAACATGTTAAACCAGGTAAGGGTCCAGCTTTCGTCCGCACCAAACTAAAGTCGGTTCTTAGTGGCAAAGTTGTTGATCGAACCTACAACGCCGGAGTTAAGGTCGATGTTGCTATCCTAGAAAAGCGCGAGATGCAGTACCTCTATAAAGAGGGGGATGGTTTTGTGTTCATGGATACTAAGACTTATGATCAAATGACCATTAGCGCAGCTACTGTGGGAGATGCAGCTAACTACATGTTGGAAAATACGGAAGCGATTGTGGCTATTAATGAGGGAAATCCTCTATACATCGAGCTTGCAGCATCAGTTCCACTCAAGATCACATACACAGAGCCAGGTATTCAAGGTGACCGATCTTCTGGTGGAACGAAGCCAGCAACTGTTGAGACTGGTATAGAAATTCAGGTTCCACTATTTATCAAGCAGGATGAAGTGGTTTTGGTAGACACACGTGACGGGTCATACCAGGGTCGCGCTAACTAGTGTCTGCTCGAAGTAAGGCGCGCAAGCAAGCCCTGGATTTACTGTATGAAACAGATATCCGTGGAACCAATCTTGTTGAAACTTTAGAAGCGCGCGATATTCCTGCAGAAGGTCCTGATGCGCGTCCTATTCGTGAATACACTCGCGAATTGGTTAACGGAGTTTCTGATAATCGTCGCAAAATAGACGAATTGATTACAACGTATGCACAAGGCTGGGATATGGACCGATTGCCGGCAGTCGATCGCAATATCTTACGCCTTGGAATTTACGAAATCTTGTGGTCAAGCGCGGTACCAACAAGTGTGGCTATTGATGAGGCTCTGGACTTAGCCAAGGAACTTTCAAGTGATGATTCCTCAAAATACATCCATGGAGTTCTTGGTCGTATCGCCAGCATCAAGGACACTATTTCGATCTAGGGAATTGGTATTCAGTTACTACCAACTTGATCTGCTCGGCACTCAACCCCGTAAAAACCTGAAAGCTCTTCATATCCTGTGCTCTGAGTGAGATGACTTCGCCATTCCAATCCCCACGCATCCGGGCGATGTTTCTCAAAACCTCGGTCAGCTTTTGTGCAACTGGATTCGAGGTTGAAAGAATTTTTCGAAGGTCGATGCTGATTCGTTCCTCCGGCAAAAAACTTCTTGGGTTTTCAAAGAGCTCGGAAATAGGAACCTCGTAAAGGTTTGCGATAGTGATCAACTTATGAGCACTTACTGAACGATCGCCACGCTCATATGAGCCAAGAGCGATTGCCGAGATTTCCCCCTTTGAAAGTTTTGATGCCTGATTAAGGGTGAGGTGTCGTGACTCGCGGATCAGACGCATACGCGTATGCAGTGTTTCTATTTGAGTTTGAGCGTGAATGGTTTCCATGGCGCCGACGCTATTGGGTGCTCGACACTTCATGTTTTCGATATCCACAGGAGGGCGGCATGGGTGCTAGTATCTGCACTGCATCCTTTAACGACCCATCCTGAGAGGTGGGAAAGGAGATTTACATGAGCCTAGCCCTGTCCGCACAAGACATCACACGTGCGTTGACCCGCATTTCCCACGAGATCCTTGAGAAGAATCAGGGCTCAGCCAACATTGTGCTCCTTGGTATTCCTACCAGAGGCGCTCACTTGGCAACCCGCATCTCATCGATTATTACCTCGATCGAAGGTAGTGAACCGCCAACGGGCACCCTAGACATCACCTTGTTCAGAGATGATTTAAGAATGCGTCCACCGCGCGCGATCATGCCAACCAAGATTCCCACTTCAGGAATCGAAGGCAAGGATGTGATTCTGGTGGATGATGTCTTGTTTTCAGGCAGAACAATAAGAGCCGCACTTGATGCGTTGGGTGAAATTGGGCGTCCGCGCACTGTCCAGTTAGCTGCATTAGTAGATCGTGGCCACAGAGAGCTGCCAATAAAAGCCGATTTCATAGGTAAGAACCTGCCGACTTCGAAGAACCAGTCAGTAAGGGTGCTGCTAAGTGAAATCGACGGTCGAGATGAAGTAACGATTGAAGAAGGAGCAGAACTATGAAACATCTCCTTTCAATAGCTGACCTCAATAAATCAGAGGCAATCTCGATCCTAGATACAGCAACTGAGTTAGCTCGCGTTGGTGATGGCGCTGTTAAGAAGCTTCCAACGCTGCGCGGTCGAACAATAGTGAACTTATTTGCCGAGGATTCAACACGCACTCGTATCTCCTTTGAGGCAGCTGCCAAACGACTTTCTGCAGATGTAATCAATTTTTCTGCAAAAGGTTCAAGTGTGAGCAAGGGCGAATCCTTGAAAGACACCGCAATGACTCTTCAAGCTATGGGTGCTGATGCTGTCGTGATCCGACATTCAGCTTCGGGTGCTGCACAAAGACTGGCTGACTCACAATGGATGTCCGGAAGTGTCATCAATGCAGGTGATGGAACGCATGAGCATCCTAGTCAGGCGTTGCTAGATGCATTCACGATTCGAAAGCATTTAGGAATGGGTGCAAGTGACTTAGCTGGCCTTAATGTGGCTATCGTGGGCGACATTTTGCATTCGCGTGTGGCACGTTCCAACGTTTTGTTGCTCGCGATGTTAGGTGCGAAGGTAACTTTAGTGGCACCACCTACCTTGCTCCCTGTTGGTATTCAGAACTGGCCAGCGACTGTTTCTTACGATTTTGATTCAGTGATTCCACATGTTGATGTTGTGATGATGCTTCGCGTGCAGCAAGAAAGAATGTCCGATCTATTCTTCCCAAATGCCAGAGAGTATTCACGATACTTCGGTCTCAATGGAGAAAGAATGGCAAGCATGAAATCGGGTGCAATAGTTATGCACCCAGGACCCATGAACCGCGGACTGGAAATTTCCGCAGAGGTCGCTGACAGTGCGCGATCAGTTATTACTGAACAGGTAACTAATGGTGTCAGTGTCCGGATGGCGATTTTGTATGTCTTGCTTGCTGGTGGAGCCTTAGAAGTTGGGAGCAACTAGATGACTACAGCAGATTATTTGATTAAGGGAGCCTCGCTACCTGACGCCAAGAAAGCTGACATCTCTATCTCTAATGGCGTTATCGCATCAGTTGGTTCTGAGTTTAAAGGCGATGCTAAAAACGTGATTGATGCGAAAGATTGTGTTGTCTTGCCTGGGTTAGTTGATCTTCATACGCATTTGCGTGAGCCAGGACGAGAAGATGCCGAAACTGTTTTGAGTGGAAGTCGCGCAGGTGTTAAAGGTGGTTTTACGGCAGTGTCTGCCATGGCAAATACTTCACCGGTTGCAGATACAGCTGGGGTTGTAGAACAGGTGTATCGATTAGGCCAAGAAGCAGGCTTCTTGGATGTGTTCCCCATCGGTGCCGTCACCCAAGGATTGAAGGGTGAAGCGTTATCTGAAATCGGGGCAATGGCGGATTCAGTTGCTCGTGTTCGCGTGTTTAGTGATGATGGTAATTGTGTGTCAGATCCCTTAGTTATGCGCAGAGCCCTTGAATACATCAAGAAATTCGGGGGAGTGATCGCTCAGCACGCACAGGACCCTCGGATGACGATCGGATCACAGATGAATGAAGGAGAAATTTCGGCTCGTTTAGGTTTGAAAGGTTGGCCTGCGGTCGCAGAAGAGGCGATTATCGCCAGAGATGTATTGCTTGCCGACCATGTGCAATCGCGATTACATATATGCCATCTAACAACAGCAGGTGGTGTTGAGATTATTCGTTGGGCGAAAGCTCGAGGAATTAATGTGACAGCGGAAGTAACCCCACATCACCTTCTACTAACAGATGATCTCGCAAGTTCTTATGACCCAGTTTACAAAGTAAATCCACCGTTGCGGACTGAAGCTGATGTACACGCACTTCGTGAAGCATTAGCAGATGGAACGATTGATATTGTCGCAACAGATCATGCCCCACATCCAACAGAATCTAAAGAGTGTGAGTGGCAGGAGGCAGCATTTGGAATGTTGGGCCTAGAAACTGCGCTTTCGATCGTTCAAAAAACCATGGTCGATAGTGGATTGATGAATTGGAGCCAGGTTGCCGATCGAATGTCGATTGCACCTGCCCGAATTGGTGGTTATGAAAACCACGGCCAACCAATAGTTGTGGGCTCAGTAGCCAACCTTGTTGTGATTAATCCAACGCAGGAATGGACCGTGGATCGCGATTTAGTTCTATCAAAGTCATCCAATACTCCATACCATGGCCACGTACTACCTGGCGTAATCACACACACCTTCTTCAAGGGTGCAGCAACTTATAGCAACGGCACGATCACATCGGTAGGAGGCAAGTAATGACTAGCGCATATCTGGTCCTTGATGATGGTCGTATCTTTGAAGGTTCTTCTTGGGCTGCAACTGGGAAAACATTTGGCGAAGCGGTCTTTCAAACTGGTATGACTGGGTATCAAGAAACGTTGACGGATCCGTCGTATCACAAGCAGGTAGTTATTATGACTGCCCCTCACATTGGTAACACTGGGGTAAACGAAGAAGATAATGAATCGACGAGAATCTGGGTAGCTGGTTTTGTTGTGCGAAATCCTTCATCGGTTACATCTAACTGGCGTGCACAGAATGATTTAGAGGCCGAATTGATTGCTCAGGGAATTGTCGGGATTCAAGGCGTTGATACGCGCGCCATCACTCGACACTTACGTGATCGTGGCGCCATGCGCGTGGGCATATTTTCTGGTTTAGAACTTTCTCGCGAAGAAATGGTAGTTGAGGTTCGCAAAGCCGAGGCTATGGCAGGTGCATATTTGGTTCGAGATGTTTCAACTCCTCATACGGTCGTTATCCCGTCGATTGGGGAAAAGAGGTTTACCGTTGCAGCACTAGATCTTGGTATTAAAGCAGCAACGCCTCGCGCTCTTGCCGAACGCGGTGTAGAAGTCCATGTGATGCCATTTGATTCCTCAGCCGCGTCAATCATGGCGATTAAGCCAGATGGTGTCTTTCTATCAAACGGTCCTGGTGATCCTTCAACTATGACAGATGTAATTGAAGTTGTGCGGGAATTGTTACTTGCTGAGATACCACTTTTTGGAATTTGTTTCGGTCATCAGATTCTTGGTCGTGCCTTAGGTTTTGAAACCTACAAGTTGCAGTTTGGTCACCGTGGAATCAATCAGCCTGTAATGGATAAGAACACTGGGAAAGTCGAAATTACCGCCCACAATCACGGTTTCGCTGTGAAAGCGCCAACGGATGCAGAGTTCTCAACTGTATTTGGACGCGGTGAAGTGACACATCTGTGCCTTAATGATGGGGTAGTCGAGGGACTTCAACTCCTAGAAAGGCCTGCTTTTTCTGTTCAATACCATCCAGAGGCTGCAGCCGGTCCGCACGATGCTTCATATCTATTCGATCGATTTGTGGACCTCATGTCAAGGAAAGTTCACGCCTAATGGGTCTTGATACGACAATTAAAAGTGTTTTAGTAATTGGAAGTGGTCCAATTGTTATCGGACAGGCATGCGAATTCGATTACTCCGGAACACAAGCTTGTCGCGTCCTTCGTGCCGAAGGAATTCGAGTAATTCTTGTTAATTCAAACCCAGCAACGATAATGACTGACCCAGAGTTTGCAGATGCAACCTATGTTGAGCCAATCACGCCTGAAATAATTGAGCGGATAATCGCTCACGAGAAGCCTGATGCGGTCTTAGCCACACTAGGTGGCCAAACAGCACTTAATGCTGCGATTGGATTGTATGAGCGAGGAACGCTGAAAAAGTATGGTGTGCGACTAATCGGTGCTGACGTGGATGCGATTCATCGTGGGGAAAACCGTGAACTGTTCAGAGGAATAGTTGAAAAAGTTGGTGGAGAGTCTGCTAAATCTAAGATTTGTCACACAATGGACGAAATCTTGGAAGCGGTCGTTGTCCTCAATTATCCAGTAGTGGTTCGTCCTTCCTTCACCATGGGAGGTCTCGGTTCTGGAATTGCATTCAACGAGGCCGAGTTGCGACAAATAGCTGGCGCCGGCTTGCGACATAGCCCTACTTCAGAAGTACTTCTTGAGGAATCGATAATTGGTTGGAAAGAGTATGAACTTGAAGTAATGCGTGATCGAAAAGATAACGTTGTAATCGTTTGTTCGATTGAAAATTTAGATCCCATGGGCGTTCACACCGGAGATTCAATTACCGTAGCCCCGGCTATGACATTGACTGATGTTGAGTATCAGAAGTTGCGCGATCTTTCGATGGATATTATTCGCGAGGTGGGTGTCGACACGGGTGGATGTAATATTCAATTTGCCGTAAATCCGGATAACGGCCGCATTATTGTTATTGAAATGAATCCTCGTGTTTCCCGCTCGAGTGCGCTTGCATCGAAAGCTACAGGATTTCCGATAGCCAAAATTGCGACAAAGCTTGCTATCGGATACACGCTAGATGAGATTCAAAACGACATTACCAAAGTTACTCCGGCCTCCTTTGAGCCGACTCTGGATTATGTAGTGGTGAAAGTACCTCGCTTCGCCTTCGAGAAGTTTGCAGATGCTGATCCACGCTTAACAACAACCATGAAAAGTGTCGGAGAGGCGATGGCTATAGGTCGCTCCTTTTCAGAGGCACTTATGAAAGCGCTTAGATCCTTAGAGCGCAAAGAGGCGATTTTTTCTTGGCCAGAGATAAGCCAAACTGAACTGTCATCACTCCTGCAATCCATGAAGATCCCGACTGAATACAGGTTGCAACAAACACAAAAGGCGATGTGGGCTGGTGCAACTATTGAGCAGGTCTATGAGGCAACCAAGATTGATCGTTGGTATTTGCGACAAATAGAAATTATTAATCAGCAAGCAGCGTTTATAGCTCAACCAGGTGAGCTAACCAAGGATTTACTCCGCACGGCGAAGATGCAAGGTTTCTCGGACTCACAGATAGCACTATTGCGCGATGTGACTGAGGAAGAGGTTCGAAAAGCGCGACACCATCTTGGTGTGAGACCTGTCTATAAAACAGTAGATACGTGTGCTGCAGAGTTCGAAGCATTCACGCCTTATTACTACTCCAGTTATGAAGAAGAAACTGAAGTTCGTTCGCGAACGACACCAGCGGTAATTATTCTGGGCAGCGGACCCAATCGCATCGGTCAAGGAATTGAATTTGACTATTCATGTGTCCATGCATCTTTTACATTGCGCGATGCTGGTTTTGAAACAATTATGATTAATTGCAATCCAGAAACTGTCTCAACGGACTACGACACTAGTAATCGACTCTATTTTGAACCACTCACGCTTGAAGATGTCCTTGAAGTTGTTTATGCAGAAACCCAGGCTGGACCCGTCCTAGGTGTGATCACTCAATTGGGTGGTCAAACTCCACTTGGTTTGGCTGCTGGGTTAAAAGCTAATGGAGTCAATATTCTTGGCACTTCGCCAGAAGCAATAAATCTTGCTGAAGAGCGGGGAGCATTCGGAAATATTTTGGCTGATCAGGGTTTAACAGCTCCTCAATTTGGCATGGCTTCTTCTCAATTAGAGGCGACAACAATTGCTCATGAGATCGGATATCCAGTATTAGTTCGCCCATCATTTGTTCTTGGTGGTCGTGGCATGGAGATTGTTTATGATGATGCCGCACTCGGTGGATTCATCACGAGAGCAACAGATATAACTCCAGATCATCCTGTCTTAGTTGATAGATTCCTTGATAACGCTATTGAAATAGACGTTGATGCCCTTTTTGATGGAACTGAACTCTTCCTTGGGGGAGTAATGGAGCACATTGAAGAGGCTGGCATCCATAGTGGTGACAGTGCATGCGTGCTTCCGTCAATGACCGTAACAGATGAACAGAGAGTCGAGATTAGGATTGCAACAGAGAAGATCGCTCGCGGTGTTGATGTTCGTGGGCTGATTAATATTCAATTCGCGATAGCCGACAATTCACTCTATGTACTAGAAGCAAATCCACGAGCTTCTAGAACTGTTCCATTTGTTAGTAAGGCAACGGGTGTGCCGTTAGCAAAAGCTGCTGCAAGGATTTCAGTAGGTGCAACTATTTCTGAGTTGCGTGCCGAGGGCATACTCCCATCACGTGGGGATGGAGTCGCTAAGGGAGTTTCCGTTAAAGAGGCGGTGCTTCCATGGAACCGCTTCCGCAGAACCGATGGACGAGGCGTTGATGCAGTTCTAGGACCAGAGATGCGTTCTACCGGTGAAGTTATGGGAATCTCTCCAACATTTGGTGAGAGTTATGCGAAAAGCCAGATCGCAGCATTTGGGCCTTTACCGGTATCTGGCACAGTGTTTATCTCTTTGGCCGACAAAGACAAAGCTACGGGGATCGAACCCGCTAAGGGATTTTCGGATCTAGGTTTCCGAATCCTTGCGACAGATGGAACAGCATTGTTCTTGCAAAAGCACGGTATAGAGTGCACTCCAGTGCGGAAAAACTCTGAGGGAA
>Ga0214923_10002861_pt1 | contig 22346 bp, 19 predicted proteins | sample LL1510_MetaG_FD_177993 | JGI IMG/M metagenome (GOLD analysis project Ga0214923, IMG submission 177993) | Freshwater microbial communities from Lake Lanier, Atlanta, Georgia, United States - LL-1510 | ecosystem: Environmental > Aquatic > Freshwater > Lake | place: USA: Georgia | collected...
TTATATAAATAATGAAGAAAAATTAGATGAATTTAATAATAATAATAATACAAATATTTATATAAATAATGAAGAGAAATTAGATGAATTTAATAATAATAATACAAATATTTATATAAATTCTAATTATATAAATTCTAATTATATAAATATAAAAGAAGTATTTATAAAATTATTAAATTTAATAGTTTTATCAAATAAAACAAAAATTTTTTATGAAGCAAATTTTGAAAATCTAACAACATCATCAATATTACCAGAAGCACCAAATAATGATGAAAAATATTTATATTTAACTACAGATAGATTATTTATATTAGGATGGAGTTTTTTATCATTAGCATTTCTCTCGGCAGGAATGTGGTTATTTGTAATATCAAGTGTGTATTTCTATTGGTTTGGGTTACCTACTGGTTTAATTTTAGGTTATTTATTTCTAAGTTACTTTGGTATTGCTTTATGGGGTAATGATTTTTCTCTTGAAAATCATAATTATATTTTAAAACAAGCAAAATCAATAAATTATTATCCTAGCGTAGATATATATTTACCTATATGTGGTGAAAGTATAGATATATTAATAAATACTTGGCATTATGTAAGACAAATAGATTATCCAAATCTAAATATATATGTTTTAGATGATGGAGCACGTGAAGATATAAGATTATTGGCTGAAAACTATTATAATTTTAATTATATTGTTAGACCAGATAGACCAACATTAAAAAAGGCAGGTAATTTACGGTATGCTTTTAGTCAAACAAATGGTGAGTTTATTCTTATATTAGACGCAGATTTTTGTCCTCGTTCTGATATTTTGAGAGAAACAATACCATATTTTTTGAATAATAAAATTGGAATATTACAAACACCACAATATTTTCGTTATTATAAGGAACAATCATGGATAGAACAAGGAGCAACAGTTACGCAAGAATTATTTTATAGAATGGTCCAAGTAAATCGTAATAAGTATGATGCAGCTATATGTGTAGGTACTTGTGGTATATATAGGCGTCGTGCATTAGAACCATTTGGTGGTACAGCAGCAATTGGTTTTAGTGAAGACGTTCACACTGGTTTTAATATAACAATTGGTGGTTATAAAGTGTGTTATATTCCTATTATTTTTGCTATGGGTATTTGTCCTAATGAAGCCAAATCTTTTTTTATTCAACAATATAGGTGGTGTATGGGTAGTATAACATTAATGGTTAATTCAGAATTTTGGTTTTCACCATTATCAATGATGCAGAAATTATGTTATATTAGTGGAATGGGTTATTATTTGACAACAGCAATGAGTGTAATTACAAATGAATTACCAGGTATATTATTAATTTGGTTAAATCCAAAAGGTGTATTTTACTATAATATATGTTTTGCTATTCCATCAATGTTATTTTCAAGTATTATTATGCGTTTTTGGAGTAAACAAGGTTATCCATTTAATGCTAATAGAATTAGAATAATTCAATATTACGCTCATTTATTTGCTATTAAAGATAAATTTTTCAAAACACAAATTCCTTGGATACCAAGTGGAGCACAAAAAGGTTCATTTAAATCTTCTGATAAATCATATGATAAAATGATAAAATTTATGGTATTATGGCAATCATTTTTATTAATAATGGTAATAGCTAGTTGCACTTATAGATTTGCTGATTATGAGTTTTATAATTTTTTACCTACATTAGTATCAGTATTATTTAATTATTATATACATATGTCAATATTTAGTAATTTTTAGACTAAAAATTAAAATCTTCTTCGTGGTATTCCAGTAAAAGATGTAAAATTATAGTTTTTTAATGTAGATGTTGGATACATATAATTATATGTATAATTTGTATTATTAGATGGTTTAAATCCAGATGAAACAGGTGTCTGTGCTGGATTAATATTTAAAAATACATTATTAGCATATGATTTTTTAATTTGATTAGGATTATTATTACATTGTGTACTATAATTATACCAAAAGTTTCGCGTTACACCAATACTAGGTGGTAAACCACTTTTCATTGGTCCAGAATATGTATGTGCGTCAATAGAATTAATATAAGACTGAATAGACCTTATTTTTTTAGGACGTCCTGCCATTTTATATATATTAATATTATTTTATATATTTTCTATCTATTATCTCTAATATAAGGATTATAAATAAATTTACTTACATTAGAGACAATATTGTAAATAAAATATATGTTGTAATCATCTAAAATCATAAAATATTACAATCCAAAAATCTTTAATACTTTTTTATAATTTATTACAAAAAAGGGTAAATAAAATAATAATATATTATCATTATGAGAAATAATATGATGATTAGACATTAAATGGACACTAATAAGATGTTTATTATCATAATTAAAGTTAAGACTATAACTTACTAAATCAATATTATTATTATTATTATTATGAAAATAATCAAATGTTTTATCTATATAATTTTCTCTCAAATATTCAGTTTGTTCTTCGAATATTATATTTGAATTAGTTTTTTGTTTATTATGTTTATTATGTTTATTATTATGTTTATTATTATATTTATTATTGTTAAAAGATGTAAAAATCATAATATATTATGATAATATAAATAATATTATCATATTATAATATTTATTATTTTTTATTATAATCAAATAATAAATTAAAGAATTTTACTCAATTCATTAATTTGTTCTTCTGTTAAAGATGTAGGAAATTCAATATTAAAATTAATTATTAAATTTCCAGTATGGTCTCCACGTTTTAATCCCATACCTTGATAAATTTTCTTATAATTAGGTGGAATAATATTACCTTTAGTATTATTAAGCGTATAATTTTTACCATTAATATAATTTAATTCAAAACCAAATCCACAAAGTGCTTCTTTTAAATTGATAGATTTATTATAAATTAAATCTAAACCTGATCTAATAAAAGATGTATTATTAATTATATTAATAGTAATTTTAATATCACCTCTAATTTGTTGATTAACATTATGTCCTTTATCGCGTAATATTAAAATTTCATTTTCATCAATCCCTTGCGGTATATCTACATAAATAGTTTCTTTTTCAAATACTTTATTATCATTTTCTAAAATCCAGCGTTCAATTTCAATAGGCAATGATGCGCCATTAAGTACTTGTTCCATATTAATAGACAGTGATTTAATGATTGGTGGTGGTTTAGATAACATTTGTTGAAATCCTCCAAATGGTCCACCATTAGATGTAAATACTCTTATATTAGGACCAAAAGGCATTCCGCCAGGCATTCCGCCAGGCATTCCGCCATCCATTCCCATTCCACCAAAAGCCTCAAATAATCCATTATTACTAAACATCATATTAAAAATATCATTCATATCGACATTATGTCCTGGCGAACTATTAGGATTTAATTGTCTAAAAAATGGATTATCAGACATCATATCATATTCACGTCGTTTTTGTTCGTCACCAAGAGTTTCATAAGCTTCATTAATTTTTTGTGTCATTAACTTTGCATCATTATTACCAGGATTACGGTCAGGATGGTATTTCATTTGTAAACTTCTATATGCTTTTTTAATTTCATCTTTTGAAGCAGTTTTTTTAACTCCTAAAGTATCATAAAAATTAGATGTCATTAATTAATAATAATTATTATAATAATATAACAATTATTATTTAATTATTTTTTAATCTTAAATAATAAAAAATTATTTAGAACATTATTATTTATAAAAATAATGACACAAAAATTATTAGCACAAAAATATCAACCATATTATTTTGATGATTTTAAAGAAAATAATAAGATTATTGAAGTATTAAAAATATTTATTAATTTAGATAATTTAAATATATTATTATTAGGAGATTATTGTTATGGTAAGACCACATTATTAAATGCTATTATAAGAGAATATTATAAAGATTTTAATGAAAGTGATTACAACAATAATATATTAATAATAAATAGCTTAAAAGAACAGGGAATAAATTATTTTCGTAATGAAGTAAAAATATTTTGTCAAACTTGTTCTATAATAAAAAATAAAAAAAAACTATTAATTTTAGATGATATAGATTTAATAAATAGCCAAAGTCAACAAGTATTTCGTAATTTTATTGATAAATATAGTTCTAATGTAAATTTTATAACATCATGTTCTATTAAACAAAAAGTAATAGATAGTTTACAATCTCGTTTATCAATATTAAAATTAGAACCCTTTAATAATGAATATTTAGAAAAATATATAAATAATATATTAATTAATGAAAATATTAATACTACTAAAGAAGTAGTTAAATTTATTATTAATTTATCAGATAATAATATTAAATTAATATTGACTTATTTAGAGAAATTTAAATTGTTTGTTAATAATAATTTAAATAATAACAATAATAAAACTAAGAAAATAACATTAAAAATCGCAGATGATTTATGTTGTCATATTAGTTTATTTGTATTTGATGAATATATAAATTTAGTAAAAAATAATAAATTAAATGATGCTTTAGATTTGTTATATTCAATAATAAATAAGGGTTATTCAGTATTAGATATATTAGATATATTTTTTAATGCTTTAAAAAAAACAAAATTATTAAATGACGATCAAAAATATAAAATAATTCCACTTTTATGTAAATATATCACAATATTTCATAATATACATGAACATGAAATAGAATTAGCATTATTTACAAATAATTTAATTAAAGTATTAAATAGTGAATATAGTCTATTTATTTAGTAAAATATAGAGTTTAGAAAATTATAATGAATATTAAAATCTTTTTATAAAAAATAACAAGAATATGTATATGCGTCAAGAAGTAATTATTAAACAAATTGTAGTATAAATTTTTAAATTAGATTTATAACCTTGAATAAATAAAAAAAATATTATAGTTATAATATATTTAATTTTTAGTAGGTTTTGTTCTATTTTTTTTTTCCATAGTTGTAATAAATATAAATGTATCAACAAATATTTAAAATTCGAGTACCTAATGAATTATTATTTAATTTATTAGATAAAATATGTTTAAAAAATGATAATTTTTATATACTAAATAATAATTGTTATAAAAAAGGAATATTTAATGGACTTATACCAGAATTTTTAAATATTTGTCTAGATTATTATTTAGAAACTAAACGTATATACATATTACGTAAACCATCTTATAAAAATTTTTTAACTGTTTTAAGACAAATTTGTAAATATAATAATATAATTTATAATTCAAAAGTAAAATATTATCAATCTACTTATGATATCCATTATTATATTTATTTTGTAAATACTGAAAATATTCAAAATAATCAAAATATTCAAAATAATCAAAATACTCAAAATAATCAAAATAATCAAAATACTCAAAATAATCAAAATATTCAAAATACTCAAAATACTCAAAATACTCAAAATACTCAAAATACTCAAAATACTCAAAATACTCAAAATACTCAAAATACTCAAAATACTCAAAATACTCAAAATAATCAAAATACTCAAAATACTCAAAATACTCAAAATAATCAAAATACTCAAAATACTCAAAATATTCAAAATAATCAAAATACTCAAAATAATCAAAATACTCAAAATACTCAAAATACTCAAAATATTCAAAATACTTAAAATATTCAAAATATTCAAAATACTTAAAATATTCAAAATATTCAAACTATTCTAAATAATAATGAAAATCAAATTATAATTTACTATAAATAAAATTTTTGGTCGGTGTAATAAAAGGTCTATCTTTTATATAATTTTAGTTTTAATATCTTGATTTCTTTTTTGTAATATTATTTCGTTTTGAATTTTCATTTTTATTTGTTTTTAAAGATTTTTTATTTTTTTTATTATAATTTTTAGTTAATTCATCATCATAACTATCACTATTAGTTTCATTATATTCATTTTCATAATTTTCATTTTCATTATTTTCATTATTTTCATTATTATTAATATCTTCATCATCTTTATTTGAATTATCAAAAAAATTATTAATAAATCTATCTATAAAATTATTATTTTCTTCATCTGTAATACTAGAATTATTATTAATAAAATCATTATTACTTAAATTTTCATCTTCAAAGTTTTCGTCTTCTAAGTTTTCATTATTAAATCTTACTTTTTTTGATTTTATTTTTTTATTATTTTTTTCATTAAATAAATAGATGCCTAAACCACTAATGGCTAAAACAGATACAGCAATAATTAACGATAAATTTTCATTCATTTATTCTAAATAAAATTATTGAAAATTTATTATATTTTATTTTTAAGTTTCAAACCTAATTTCCGCTATAAGGTACTTGCCTAATATTATTACCTAAATAATTAGGTTTTAATCCATATAATCCAGGATAATTAGGTGTTTTCCAAAACCCAACCCAATCAGGTCTAATATCTAAAGGTTCTAAAACTCCTTGTTTATCATTTGGTGCCACTGATAATAATAAATAATTTCCTATTATTGTATTACTTTGTACTATTTGAAGTGGTGATGATCTAATAAACCATCCATAATTATTTCTCTTTAATAATTCATCAGCAGGAATATAAATCCCATAGCAATTAGGATAAATATTTAAATAATGGTCACTTAATAAATCATCAGGTGTAATTTGTTTATTATCAGTAGTCTTTACTCCGATCATAGTACCATCAATAAGATTTATTTTTTTATTCTCTATAAATTGCATTAACCATCTATTATTAGTATCTAAAAATTGTGTTTCAGCAGTATAATCAATTGAATTATTAATTTGAATTGAATTTATTAATAGTTTTACTAATTCATTTTCTTTTGGTGCACCACAAAAATTAAGACTAGGAAAAAAATCAAAATAACTAGAACTTGAATTACGATTAAGCATTTCACAAACAAACATTTTATTTCCAGATGTACCATTATTATACATATCAATTAAATTACGCAAACATAAGAATGAAGGTGGTACAATTAATCCACCATAAATATATAATAATTTCATCATACCTAATAATCTAATTGAATTACTAATTGGCGTACTAAGTTTATTCATTGTAATAGTCCAATCAGGAATAAGTTTAGAAAAAGAATTATCATCAATAATACAAATAGTAAATGATTTAGAACATTTATTAATTATACTTTGTAATGTAATATAAAGATAAGGTTGATTAAGTTGAAATGAAGAACGTGAACCAAAACTAATCCAATTACGTGAATTGTATTCATATGGTATATGTATCCATAAAATAGGCTTTTTAGAATTAATTATTCCTTCACCATTACCAAAAATACTTGTATCTAATAAATAATTTTTTAATGCATCATAATTATCTAATTTCTCTTGATTATTAAGTTTATTTTCATAACGTCTATATAAAATACCTAGAATTAATAAAGAAAACAATAATATAAATAATTTATTAAATTTAAATTTAATCATATTATAATATAAATATATATTAATATTATAATAAAAATACAATTGAAATTAGAAGTGTGTTATATTATACAAAAAATAATCTAAAAATAATCTAAATAACAAATAAACTAATAGTAAAAAATGCACTGGTCCAAATTATTATTCTAAATTACTTATATTTAACTGGTGGTGGATTTTTTGCTAATGCGTCATTAAGATGTTTTCCACATCTTAAAAAAAATTGATGTAATTGTGTTGGGTCAGAACCAGTAACACTATCATCAGGATAAAAATTTAGATTTCCTTTTTTATAACATAATAATACTGGTATTCCATTAACCATTTTTTTTGATTTTAAAAAAGAGTAAAAATCAAAACATTCATCTACATCAATAATACCACATATTACTTCAGGAGGTGATGATGCAAAAAACGCTTCAACTGGTGCTTTAATTTTCTTGCATGGTCCACACCATTCTGCGCCTAATTTTAATATAATTAATCCAGTATTATGTTGTAATAAATTAAAAAAAGCATCCCTATTAGGAATTTCAGTAATAATATTTTTTGACATTAATCTATTTTATTAGGTAATATTATGTTTAAATAATAAATTAAATAAAAAATTTAAACATATTATTTTTTAATATAACGAATTGTGTTATGTTTTCGTCTACAGAATTTTAATTTTTTTCCAGAAGCATAAGTGCATCTTTTTTTAGCAGATTTACACATTTTACGTGTTCGACCACGACATGTATATTTTCTTGTATATAAGTTCATTTATTATTTTATATTATTATTTTATTTTATAATTTAAGAAAACAATAAAATAAAATATTAAAATTTGAAATTATTATAAATTATTATATTTTTCAACAAATTGTTCTAATTCATTAATATCAATAATTGGTAAATTAGGATGACATTCCCAAAAATAACTACAATAAGCCCAAGAAAATTCACAATCTGTAACATAATGGTAACTTTTATATTGTATTAATGCTTTATATAAATTAGGTGGTAATAAATGAAGACTTTGTCTAGGAAGAACATAACATAACTGTGTAAAGTTATCAATTGGTTCTAAAGATTTCTTACTTAATTTATTAACATTAAAAAATTCAAAGTTATTTTTATTTACATCATTAAAATTATTAATGTAATTAATGTAATTAATATCATTATTAACAGAATTAACAGAAGGAATATACTTTAATAAATCACTTAATAAAGGTGGATAATTATATTGATAACACCATCTCCAATCAACACAACCGTAATTATAATATTTAAAGGTCCATTCTAATGCCTCCAAATAATTAATACAAATAGATTTAATATGTTTATTATTATTTTTATCTAAATTATTAGGAATTAATGCTTTATAATAACGTTTATTCCAATATTTTTTATAAGGATTAATATAATGTTCTATAGTTCGTTCATATTTAGGTAAATTATTAAAATTTTTTATTTTATCTTCATTAGAGTATTCAATAAGTTTATAACATTCTTTTTTATTGCGTAAATTATGTTCTTTAATAATGAATTGTTCTTCATTATTAGCTAAGAATTCAATTAATTTATAAAAATTATTCCAATTAATAGTTTGATTTTCAATTAAAAATCCATCAAATCCAGTTTCATTATAAGCAGTTAATAATTTATCAATACCACCAGTTCTAATATTAAGTGCCGGAAAATGTGGTAAAAAATCATTACCTAATAAAAAACATAAAAAAATATAATCATTTAAATAACTATTATATTTAAATAAATAATTATGTTCTAATGTATTAATATTATTTAATGTATTAATATCTTTAAAAATATTAGGTTTAATAGTATTTATTATTTGATGACTTAATTCAGGAATATTCAAAATATAATTTTCATTTGGTTCAAGGTCAATATTAATAGATTTAATAAACTCAGGTGTTTCTCTATATAAATAAATATTTGGTATAAAAGGTAGACAATTAATAGATAACATAATTAAGTCAGCATCTAATCCATAAATAACATTGGTTTGATTACATAAATATTCTTTATTAGAGCGTAAATAATTGAAAATTTTATGTTCTCCTTCACCATAAATATTTGTTCCAGAATAAATAATATTATTAACATTAAAAAAAATAGGATTATTAAAAACTTTGCTACAACGTTCATCAAGTAGTTTCATAAAAGGAGTTCCAGGAGTAATAGAGGATGTATTCCATTTTGTAATTTCGGTATTATTAATAGCATTAATAATAGATTGTTGATAATTAGATTTAAATCGTCGATTTCTTTGTTGCTCTAATTTTGCAACTGGTGGAATACCATCAAAGGTAATAAAAATAGTAGAACTAGGATTAATTAAATTAATTAATGTTTTAATTTTTTCAATAGTTGCGTTTATGATGTAATTATCAATTTTATTATTAGCATCAGTATAAAAAAAATTATAATGTTGATTACTAATATTTTGTTTATTGTCAATCTCATTAAAAAAATTAATAAAATGATTAGAATTTACAACATCATAAATAATTGAGTTACAATCAAGAAAAAAATTATGAATATTGGATAAATTTCTAATCATAATTTGAGGATAATTTTTAATAATATAAGAAAAATAACTAGGAACACCCATAAATAAATTATGAAAATAGACTTAACAATACATTATAATTATTGTGTTTTCTTTAAGTATTTTTAATAATAAAATTAAAATACAATATAAAGATGTCAATCCATCCATCTATAATAATATTTATAAAAATTAAATTAATAATAAATATAGTTTAATAATAATAATATTTTATGTCAAATAATAATATTGATTTTATAAATTTTTCAAATTCACAAAAATCAGTAAATGATATATTATTAGCAATATCTAAGAAAATTGATTTTTTCAAGGATTTAATACAAAAAACGATTTTATTTATACAAAAAAATAAGAATTTGGAAATTATTTCAATTAGTGAAGCAACACAATGCATTGAAAAACTTGGTGAATTAATTATTAAATTAGATGAAATTGATACTTCTAATAAAACCGAAGAAGTAATTAATAATTTACAACTTATTAATAATGAATTATCTGGATTATTTAAAAATTATGGAACTGAAAATTTAGAAGATTTATTATTAATTTGTTTTGGAAGTGCTAATAAATTGGCTAATTCACCAGTTGAATATGAAAAATTTGAATTATTAAAAAAATATTTTCATCCTATTAGTTATAAAGTTATTAATAAAAAAGATAAAGAAAATATTAATGATTTAAACGAAAATAAAAGTTTATTAGTTAATGAAGAAAGAAATAATAATTTTAATTGTCATTATGTTTCAAATATTTATAAACAATTTTATCTTAAAGTTTATGGATTAAAAATATATATAAATTCTAATATATTAAAGAAAAACTTAATTATTTTTGGTTATTGTGACCCTGTAATAATAGATTTTTTTAAAAATAAATATATTACAAATAAAATAAAATTATTAAATGATAATTTAATTTCTTCTAATGAATATACTATTGAGACATTTGAATTATTTGTTAAATCACTTACTTTAAATGATTTTTTAATTAATGATAATATCTGCGATATTTATAAAAAATTTAATGGTATTTTAACACATAATCAATTATTAAAACAAAAACAAATTTCTACTTTAATTAAAGAATTTAATAATGACGATTTATTTAATAAACGTAGTACATTAATTGACTTATTAATTAAAAGTGTTAATTATGATAATTTATATTTAGCCTATTTATTATATGACTTACTTTCAAATGATAATAATGGAAAAATTGATAGCACAGAACAAACTTTATTATATGATAGTTTTCCATGGATTATTAAAGAAAAATTTAAATATGCTATGAAAAAAACTATTCAATATACTAATGAATTATCTAATTTTGATATTAATAAAATACCATTAGAACAACAAATTTGTTTATTAAAAACAAATGATAGTGTTAAAGAGAAAGCAATGATGAAATTAAAAGAAGTTAAAGCCAAATCAGAAGACTCTGGCACAAAAGCACGACAATATTTAGATGGTTTATTAAAAATTCCATTTGGTGTTTATAAAAAAGAACCTATTTTTTCATTAATGAACTCTATTAAACTTAATTTTAAAAATTTAATTAATAATTATAATTTACCTAGTATTTATAGTTCTATTATAGCAAAAGATAATTATACAAATTTAGAAATATTATATTACTTAGATTTATTAAAAGATAATAATAAACTTTCTAATATTAATAAACTTGAATTATTAAAAAATTATTTAGTAAATGGAGTTAAAAATCAATTATTAACAAACTTAAAAATATTAATTAACATTTGTAATAATTATTCATTAGATTATTCTAAATATACTAATTTATCAAAAGAACAACTAAAAAATTATATATTAAACTTATTTGATAAATTAGTACAAACAAAGAATGAAGATTTATTAAATAATTTAATAAATGAATTTTCATTAATTAATATTAATAATTCTAATATATTAAATAATAATGATAAATTTAATAAATCTTTACAAGTTATTGACGATCAATTTAAAAGTATTAAAAATTATATGAATGATGTAAGGAAAACATTAGATAAGGCAATTCACGGACATTCAAAAGCAAAAAATCAAATTGAAAATATAATAGGACAATGGATTAACGGACAACAACAAGGTTATTGCTTTGGTTTTGAAGGACCACCTGGATTAGGTAAAACAACACTAGCTAAAAAAGGACTTTCGAATTGTCTAAAAGATGAAGATGGAATAAGTCGTCCTTTTGCTATGATACAAATGGGGGGTGAAACTAATGGTAGCACATTACACGGACATAACTATACTTATGTCGGTTCTACTTGGGGTTCTATCGTTCAAATATTAATTGATAAAAAATGTATGAACCCTATTATTTATATTGATGAAGTAGATAAAATAAGTAAAACAGAACACGGTAAAGAAATAATTGGAATTTTAACACACTTATTAGACCCTGCACAGAATGATTGTTTTCAAGATAAGTATTTTAATGGAATTGATATTGATTTATCAAAAGCTTTATTTATTTTATCTTATAATGACCGTGACGCAATAGATAAAATTCTATTAGATAGAGTACATATTATTAAATTTGATAATTTATCATTAGAAGATAAATTAATTATTGCTAAAGAACATATATTACCTGATATTTATAAAAAAATGGGTCTTCAATCTATGATTAATATTGATGATAATGTTATTAAATTTTTAATAGATGAATATACATTAGAATCTGGTGTGCGTAAATTAAAAGAATTACTATTTGAAATAATTGGTGAATTAAATTTAGAATTTTTAAAAAATAATAATTTTATTAATGACTTTGCTATTCCAATTAATTTAACTATTGATTTAATTAAAAATAAATATTTAAAAGATAAGCATGAAATCAAAATCAAAAAAATACACGCTTATCCTACAATTGGTATTATAAATGGTTTATGGGCTAATTCTCTCGGTAAAGGTGGTATTATTCCAATACAAACTAGTTGGAGACCATCTACTAGTTTTTTAAGTCTAAATTTAACTGGTATGCAGGGTGATGTAATGAAAGAATCAATGAATGTTGCTCTTACGTTAGCGTGGGATTTAACACCATCACAACAAAAAATATTAATTTGTTCTAATGCTAATCTAGTTAGCCAAAATAACCAAAATAACCAAATATATCAAAATAACCAAAATAACCAAATATATCAAAATAGCCAAAATAATGAAAATACTCAAACTAACCAAACTAATCAACAATTAAATAATTATGGAATACATATTCATTGCCCTGAAAATAGTGTACCAAAAGATGGACCTAGTGCTGGTTCCGCAATTACTATAGCTTTATATAGTTTATTTAATTCACTTAAAATAAGAAATGACGTTGCTATTACAGGAGAAATATGTCTAAATGGTAATGTAAGTGAAATAGGTGGTTTAGAACTAAAATTATTAGGTGGTTTAAAAGCAGGAATTAAAGAATTTATATTTCCTAATGATAATAAGAAAGATTATTTAACATTTAAAGAGAAATATAAAAATATTTATAATTTAGAACAAATTAAATTTTATAGTGTAGAAAATATACAACAAATAATAGAAATATTATTTATCTAAATGTAATAATTTTTACAATAGATTTTTTATTAAATTAGATAAATAATATTTATCTTTATATAATAATACACTTATGGATAATATGTCTATAAAACAAGGTTCTTCTATGAAATTAACAGATTTAACTGTTATGATACCAGTCACAGGTCTAGTAACATTATCATTATTTATGCAGAATTTTAAAGGATTTATTTATTTGGCATTTTTAATAGCAATTTCATTATTGAGATTTGGATTTCTAAAATTTTTTACTAAATTTTATAATAAAAAAGAAAGTACTCAATCTACGATAAATATTGAAGATTGTGATAAATTAAAATTTTTAGGATATGGCAACGCAAATTTTACAATATTTATTTTAGTTTTTTCATTTACTTATATAATTATTCCTATGATTTATAATAAATCATTTAATTGGTTTATTATTAGTTTATATTTAGCGTTAATATTTTTAGATGGATATTTAAAAAGTAATTGTATTGAAAATATACCTTATTTATTACATATATTAACTGGTGCCGGTCTTGCTATTTTAATTGTAATGTTGTTTTATATTGGAGGTTCAGGCAAATATTTGTTTTTTAATGAAATAAATAGTTCTAAAGATGTTTGTTATAGACCAAACACACAAACATTTAAATGTTCTCTCTATAAAGATGGTACATTAATAACTGAATTATAAATTTTTACGTTAATAAATTTTTTCATTAATTTCTTGATTAATTTCTTGATTAATTTCTTGATTAATTTCTTGATTTATTTATTTTTTAATTTCTTGATTTATTTCTTGATTTATTTCTTGATTTATTTCTTGATTTATTTCTTGATTTATTTCTTGATTTATTTCTTGATTTACTTCTTCAATAATTAAATTTATATCTTGATTTATTTCTTGATTTATTTCTTGATTTATTTCTTGATTTACTTCTTCTTCAATAATTAAATTTATATCTTGATTAATTTCTTGATTAATTTCTTGATTAATTTCTTGATTAATTTCTTGATTTATTTCTTGATTAATTTCTTGATTAATTTCTTGATTAATTTCTTGATTAATTTCTTGATTAATTTCTTCATTTATTTCTTGATTAATTTCTTGATTAATTTCTTGATTAATTTCTTGATTAATTTCTTGATTAATTTTTTCTTCAATAATTAAATTTATATTTTCATTATTATTATTTTCACAATTATTATTTTCACAATTATTATTTTCACTATTATTAATATTATTTATTTTTAAAGTATTAAATTTATTAAATCTTGGTCTAAAAAATATATTATAATATTTAAACCATTTTTTAAAATCCTTTAAAATTAATTCACGATGAAAACTTTCATTTAATAATTTAATATTTCCGTGTGTTCTATATTTAAAAATAAAATTATTTACGACATTAATTAAATTAACATTTTTATAAATTTTAAGATTTTCATAATTAAATAATTTTTTATTTTTTTTCTTATTAACATAATTATGAAATATATAAAAAATATTTTTGAATTCTTCCTTAGTCTTAATATTATTAATATTTATTGTCCTTAAAAATTTACTAGCATCATTTGCACAATCAGGGCATGGTAAATAGTTACAAATACGATAAATCATAGTAAACATTGGTGATTTAATCTTATAAAAAACTTCTTCGTGAACTAGTTCTGCTAAACTATGTATTAATAACCACACAGCAGGTCCCCATACTTCTGGAACTGTCATAAGTTATAATATTTAAATAAATATAATAAATTTAAAGATATTACATATTAAATATATTACATATTATTTATTATAATAATTATAATATTAAATGATAAAATCTACTAAATATAATATTGAAAATAATATTGATTTTTATTCTGAATTATATAAATCATTAGATGATAATAATTATAATAATAATGTATTAAATAATGAAAAAGATTTATGTTTAATAAGTGGTGAATTATTAGTAGATAAGTATGTCACTATGGAGTGTGGTCATAAGTTTAATTATATTCCATTATATAAAGATTTATTAGCACAAAAATTTAAATTTAATTATATGGAAGCCAAAAATACAAAATTATCAATGAATGAAATTAGATGTCCTTATTGTAGAAATAAACAAACAAAACTATTACCATATTATAGTGAGTTAAATATTGAAGAGAAAAATGGAATACATTATTATTTACCAGATGAACCAATTAATAAAAATTTGACAAATAAACATTGTAAATGTTGTTATGTGGATTATTATATTGGAGATGTCAAAATAAATACATTAAATTATAATTATGATGCTTCTCATAATCTAATTATTACTGATAATAGTAATAATTTAATTACAAATAATAACATTTTTATAAATTCTATAGATAATTTATCTAACTATGCTAATAATGATAATAATGCTAATAATGATAATAATAATTCTAATAATGATAATAATATTAGTAATTATAATGATAATCAAATTAACCAAACTAATTTAATCGTAAATAATACATCAAATATTAACATAAATCAGGAAATAAATACTGTAAAAATTATAGATTGTAAACATTATAATTGTTCACAAATTTATTATTTTGATAAAAAATCAGAAAATAATATAAATATCCACCCAAATAAAAAATATTGCCCTTATCATAAGAAAATTATTTTACAAAGTTATAGAAAACAATTAAAAGAATTAGAAAAATTAGCAAAACAACAGGCTAAACAACAAGAAAAAGAAGCCAAATTATTAGCAAAACAACAGGCTAAACAACAAGAAAAAGAAGCTAAATTATTAGCAAAACAACAGGCTAAACAACAAGAAAAAGAAGCCAAATTATTAGCAAAACAACAGGCTAAACAACAAGAAAAAGAAGCCAAATTATTAATAAAACAACAATCCAAAGAAAATGCTAATCAAGATATAAAAGAACAATATAAAGAAGAAGAAATTACAAAAAATAAAAATAAAAATAATAAAAATCCTAAAAATATAGTAAAATTAGAAGAATTAGAAAAAGTTATAATAAATTTAGATTTACAGACAAATGTATAATAATAATTAATGGTAATTACAATATAAAATTATAATAGAAATGTAAAAATAATAAAAATAAATAAATATATAAAGTAAATTTAATAATATTACTAAATATAATAATATTATTATGGAAACAAAAGAACAACTAAAGACAATAATATTAGAATTTATAAAATTAGATAAAGATTTATTAAAGTTAAAAAGTGAAGTTAAAGAGAAAACAATGAAACGTAAACAATATATGGAAGATTTGGTTACAATAATGAAATCAAATTCAATAGATTGTTTTGATATAAATGGTGGTTCATTAGTCTATAAACAAAATAAAGTAAAAAAAACATTATCAGGAAAATCATTATTAGTTTTATTAAAAAAATATTATGATGATGATAATGAAACAGCAGAAAAATTAAAAAATTATTTAATGGAAAATCGTGAAGAAACAGTAAAAGAAACAATTAAACACAAAATAACAAAAGATTTACACGCAGAATTATTGGAAAGTTTAGATAATAAAAATTGATTATTCGTTTTTTAGAATAATACAAAAATAATTATAATTATAAATAATGTCAAATAATATTAGTTATAATTATAAAGCACTAGAGTTATTAAATGATGATATTTTAGATCTAAATAAGATAGTAGTAGCAGGTTATAATATAAATTTAATTGTATATTCAATAAATACAAATTATAAACAACCATTTTTAAGTTTTTTAACACTAAAATCAGATATTAATGAAATATTAAATATACCCATTATTAATAATAATAAGATTTTAAATACTTTTAATAATGATTATTTTCAATTACTTAATTATAGTAAACTATATTTGCTTACATTATTAAAATTAGATTTTGTTATATATCAAAATAACATTAATTATAATGGTTATTATTATTGTAATAATAATTATTATTTATTTTTTGAACTTAAAGAATTAATATTTGATGTTTTTAAATTAAAATCTAATAATTTAACTAATAATAATATTAATTTAAATAATTTAGTTATACAAAAAGAAACGTTTGAAGAGAATAATATTTATTTTATTACAAGTTATGAAATTATAAATACACAGACAGTTTTCTCATTTTTAATCGACCCTTATTTATTAAAATTTTTTTATAATACTAGTGATTTTTTAATATTATATAAAAATAATGTACCTATTGAATATCCTTTTGTATCTTATAGAGAGAAAAAAAGTATTCATGAACTTAAATTTTCTCTATGTAATTGTGAACCAATTAGTAATCATTCAATAATTAAACCTTATTTTTTTACTAGTTATAATAACTGTTGTATATTATTAAATCATTACCATAATAATAATCAAAATCATAACCAAAATAATAATCAAATAAAAACAGTTATTCGTTATATTTTATTTTTTGATAATTTACAAATAATTGATAATTATAAAAACTTAAATATTATTCATAATAGCCTTGCTAATAATTTTTACTATAATGATTCAATCATATTTAATTCTTGTAATTTAGATGATTGTAATTATTATATTACTAAAGAATATAATAATTTTAGAGTTTTAGATTATTTACACACTTGAAAATTTAGATAAATAATCTAAAACTCTAAAATAATAATAATAAAAAAAATTGACTTTTTATTTATTTTATAAAACATAAATTATAATACCTAAATTAGAATAACTAAAATTAATGGAAAATCAACAAAATTTTAGTAACTTAAATGCTAATGAACTTAGGAAAAAAATGCGAACTAAGAAAATTAAATCAGTAATTATATTAGCAGGTATAATTATAACAGCTCCAATAACAATACCACTTATTATTATTGGTAAAATTGGAACTAAAGTAAAAGAACATATTAAGTTTTGATATTATTTACATTAGTATGTATAGAAATATAATATTTATAAATAATAATAAATAATAATAAATATTATACTAATTATGAAAAATAAAATAACAATTATTGGTTTATCAGGATTATTTTTTTATATTTTAACTCAATTATTGAGTTTTTATGGTATTGGTCCTGAAATATATAGTGTTTATTTATATTTTTATGCATTTTTAGCTATTTGTTCTTTGGTATTACCTATTACAATTGCTATGCCATTTAATTATATTAGCAATAATATAAGTAATTTAAGTAATATTAGTTCTATTAGTAATAATGATAATAATTCTACTAATTTACCTAGCACTAATCAAAGAATAAATAATATTCCTCAAACAATCGAGATGACGTCATTAACTAATAAAAATTAGATAATAAAAGGTATAAATTTATTACATTTACTTATTATTATTTTAAGTTATTATTAATGCTACTGAATTTATAATATTGTTTTCAATATATTTTTTTATTATATTTTGGTCTATTTTATCTTGTAAATTATCTATAATTTCACTTTCCATCGGTTGCCTGTTATTTAATAATGTAAATGAGTCAATAAAATCTTTTATTATTTTATTGTTTTGTTCTTGTATTTTTTTTATTTTATTTGTTTTTGCTAATTCTAATTTGAGATTTTCATTAAATTCTTTTGCTTGATTTTCTTCATTAAACCATTGATTACGAAATTCATTTGTAGAAACTAATATATCACATATTTCTGGTTTTATTATTTTATTAAAATTATCGCCATTAAAATTAGTTTTGAATTTATTAATTATTTTATCTGGTATATTTGGACTTGTTTCCATTAATCTATCAAATTCTTCTTTACATATTTTTAACATATGTTTAGGGTCCATACGTTCATTTGGATGTTTAGCTAATTCTATTTTTATATTTCTATAAAATTTATCCCAGGATATACTGCTTACACGGTGTGCTTCGTTTAATTGTGTTATTTTTAAAAACTGTTGTATTGTTGTTATAATACCTGCTAATATATTGAAAAATCCTACTATCATTGTATAATCATCTTGATATTGATATGGAACACGTGATTGTGCGAAATTAGCAGTTCCTGTTAATGTTGATATTATTATAACTGGAATTGTAAACCATGCATTTAAATAACTAAAATTTGCATTTGCCCTTGCGTGTAACCATCTATAACACATTGCTTTATCAGCCCATTCTACTAATATTTTCTCGTGTTCATTAGACCATTCATTTATATTATTATTTTCAGGTGCTGAATTATTTATACTTAAGTTTTCTTCCATAATATAGAATTATAATTTTTATAATTATAACTATTATATTCTAAATAGACCTATTATTTCTTATAAATTATAAGGTAATTTATAAGAAATAAAAAAATATAAATTTATACTTTATGTGAAGTGTAACTTTTTGATTTTTAGTGGACCAAACTTTAAGGAAGTCAATGGCAAGCTTAATGCCAAAAAAAAATTAACAAGGTTTACCCTTCGCAGAGCGTGTAAATAATAATAAAATGACTATAACTAAATTTATACGCGAATTTGATAAAGAAAATATTGATGTTAATAATATCAATATTAGAGATATAATAAGGACAATTACACATTCTGTTTGTGAATTAAAAAATTATAATTTTTTAGATCATGACAAATTATTAGGATTTTTATACAGAACTCACAAATATATTAAATTTACAGGATTAACTTACCCATCACTTAAAGGAATAGATGATTTAATATTACATACATAATACATTCAATTTTCATCTTCTTCAATAATTAATAACTTTTTTGGTTTTACAATTTTATATTTTTTTACAACCTTTTTAGGTTTAACTTCAATTTCTTCTTCATCTTCTATTATAAAACTTTTCTCATTATTATTTTTATCAACTGAATTGTCTAATTCAAAATATTTCCAAAAATCAGGTTTAAAATAATTAAACATTCTCCAATCAGTTTGAAATGTGCTCCATTTAGTATATTTTAATATTTCTTTAAATTTGATACTATTAATAGCAGATACTATTTTATCACCTTCTTCTTTACTATTAATTTTTAAACCATAACATATTTGGCTCATCCCATACTCACCCTTAAAATCATTATACGGATATTGAAACTCACCAAATGATAATATTACTTTTGATACTCCAAAATGTCCTTTATTTTCACTTGAATATACAAAACCTAATCCTTCTTTTTTTGTCATATTATGAACTACTGGTAAATTATTCTTTGTTGTTTTTGTTTTATTTATATATGGTCGTCTTGCGTCATAAACAGATGATGAATATAATACTTGATTTATTCCTAATATGCTTTTAATATCATCAAAACACCCACTTGGTAAGAAGTTCCACTCATTTAAATTCACATTATATGTTTTTCCATCTTGTCCGTCAATTATTGTATCTCTACTTATATTTTCATTTTTTAATACATAATAATCGACTAATGTAGAACATCCAAATATTTTATTTCCTTCTTTTTTTGAATATGTTTTTAGATACAAAATTTGTTTTCTTCCAATTAATTCCCATAAATAATGTTCTGGTTTTCTCCAAGATGGCGGATGAATAAATACTAAAAACCCATTTGGTTTTAACCAATTTTCAAATGATTTTACTACAAATAAATCCCATAAACTTCTACCTCCATAACCACCTTTTAATGTTCCATCTTTTGATTTATTATATGGGGGGTTTCCTAAAACAACATCAAATTTATCTATATTCCATAATTCATTAGTATTAATCTCCAAACTATTTCCTTTATTAATATTTAATTTAAAACAATTATTAATATCAAATATTTGTTTGTATATGAAAATGTTTTTTGTATTTAATTCACTAACATATAACATATTTTCTAATATATGCTTTTTTCTTTCAAAATCATCAGGAATTTCTTGTTTTAGACCTTCAAATAATTTCAAATATAATGCTACTTGAAAATTTCCCATTCCAGATGCTGGGTCAAACCATTTGAGACTTGAAATATTGAATATACTCAATCCATATAGTATTTTATATTGTTTATCTAAATTATCTAACATTTCATAAATTAAATAAATTGGAGTAAATACTTCACCAAACTGTTCTTTTTCAAGTTTTTTGGGTTTTAAACAACTATCAATCAACTCTAATAATTCTTTTGGTTTATCTATCAAACTTTGTAAAGAGATTTTAAATTGAATTGCTATATTATATATAGAAGAATTCTTTTTAACATATTTTCCAACTATTTTTTCAACCAACTTGATAATATCCTTTTTATTCCACCAGATAAATGACTGGTCGTTAAATACTTCCAGCAAATTTGGATTTTCCTTAATTGTATTCAATATTTCAGTAAAATCATATTTATTGTCTTGAATTGTTAAAATACAACTTAACGGAATAACAAACGGCAGCACATCTTTCGTAAGAGATATATTTTGTGTATCTTTTTCTTCATCGCAATCTTCATCTTTATCAGCAACACTACTATCATTACCATCATCTTTTTGTTGTTTTGTAATTTCTTTTCCGCTTTGTAATGGTTCATCACTTTCATCATCAAACTGAACTTTTACATTAACTTTTTCATCACCAATAGAACTTGTAAAATACTGATTAATTAATTTTTGGTCTTTTGTTTCTAAATCGATTACAATTTCTTCAATTTTTCTTAAAAGAGTTTTAAGATTGTTAATTGGGTCTGATTTCCAAATATGTAAAAGTTTCTCAATTAATTTGCTTTTATTTGTTTTATTTTCAAACAAGTCGCTATCAATGTTAATTAAATTATTTTCTACCAAATATTCCATTTTTTGTT
>Ga0214923_10002864_pt1 | contig 22332 bp, 25 predicted proteins | sample LL1510_MetaG_FD_177993 | JGI IMG/M metagenome (GOLD analysis project Ga0214923, IMG submission 177993) | Freshwater microbial communities from Lake Lanier, Atlanta, Georgia, United States - LL-1510 | ecosystem: Environmental > Aquatic > Freshwater > Lake | place: USA: Georgia | collected...
TCATTGAGTTGTCAACCTCTACTTCCCGGTGAGATCAAACTACTCAATGAGACTTTTGATCTGATTTTTAAACATAGGCCGACTGCAGATTTTGCAGAGAGCCTCCCCGAGTTTATCGCTGTTTGGGAGCATACGAATGGGGATTACGCATTGGATATTGGAATGGTGACGCGGTATGTGAGAGAAATTTATTTCCGCTCACAGAATGCTCTTGGCTTTCCTCGTCACCATTTGGAAGCGATAGAGAGTGCGATGAATCGACTTGAAGAGAGGCGTTCTATCTTCAATCAGATCAAGGTCCCGACGCTTGTTGTACATGGTGGACTCGACCCCCTCCTACTTCCTCACCGCGGAGGAATCGCTCTTTACAAAGCATTACCGCAAGCTGAACTGAAACTCTTTCCCAAAATGGGCCACATGCTGTTTAATCGCGAATTAGAGAGAGAGTTTATTCAAACGCTCAAAGCCTTTTTGAGAAAGTAGACTTTTTTGAAAACATCCTTTGGGCGGGTTGGGATATGGAACATAAGAGTGTAGAGAGAAAAGAGACTCACTTCATCGGCATTACCGTGAGGATTGAGAACCCTGAAAACAGTTCATTTTTGATAGGGGCTATTTGGGACAAGTTTTATCGCGAGCATATTTTTGCTTCGATTCCTAATGCAGTGAGTGAAGATTTTTTCGGCATCTATTTTGATTATGCAGGTGATCACACAAAGCCCTATACAATGATGGCTGGCTGTGAAGTTTCCACTCTTACGAAAGTGCCCGAAGGGATGATAGGTGTGACAGCTCCTCCTGGCATCTATGCTTATTTTCCTGTGATTGGCACTTTCCCCGACAACTTGATTAACAAGTGGAAAGAGGTTTGGAAGAGCGATTTGAAAAGAAGTTTTAAGGTCGACTTTGAGCAGTATGGCCCCAAATTCCGCACAGCGCCTCCCCAAGTTGATCTCTACATAGGACTTGGAAATCAGAAAACGAAATAATACCATTTATCACAAATGAGAGGCAGATAGGGCCGCAAATTGGAGAGATCCTTTCTTGCTCATGTATTTAAACATGAGCAAGAAAGGATCTCTCAAAGGTGCCGGCTCAATGGCTCTCATTTGTGATATTATTTGTTGCACATCGTATTAGCAACTTTGAAGCGCGGGAGTTTTGGCGCGTTTAAATCTGAAGTTTTCAACCGAATTGGCTATAGACAACTCAGCTTGTTCGATCGCTCAATTGCCACGAGCCTTAAACTGTGCAGAACTTTCCCTCGGACACAAAGATTTTTGACAACACACGATCAGGAAAGGCAAAACAGGCAATAGAAGAACCCCTCCAGCTCCACTCAGTAATCCAATTCCGGCTTTTGTTGGCAGGTGGATACGGCCTTTCAATGCAAGAGAACCTAGAGTGATCAAAGTAGTCATGGCTGCTAGATCAAAAAGAATGGATAAGCACACTAAATTGACGGATCGTTTTTTGCCTTCCTCTACACTACCAGCTCCGCAGGGCTTATCGAAATCTATAACCTGGGTCACAAGACCACAGAAAAGAGTTCCCAACGCCATATAAAACGCTCCCTATGTTGTTAAAGAGGTCTTATAAAGAATTGAATAATTAAAAGTCAATATTTCTAATGTTGTACAGATTTCCAAGCCTGACTATTGAGGTTGGCGGGGTTTAGCTGCTTCAGGTGAATGAGCAGAATGATTTTGTCTCGCACCGCAAGACTCTTGACAACAATTGATCGAGATAACCAAAAGAGGCAATAGAAGAACCCCTCCAGCTCCACCCAGTAATCCAATTCCAGCTCTTGTTGGCAGGTGGATACGGCCTTTCAACGCAAGAGAACCTAGAGTGATCATAGTGATCATCGCTAATATATCAAAAGCAATAGTTGATAAAATCCAACAATTCATTACTTTTTGATAGGGTTCAGTACCGGGAACTCCACAGGGGGTCGTTCGGTTTTTTGTACACCCCGGGGCGAAATAAAGCGCCGTAAGTCCAAAAGTCATATAAAGTCCTCGCTATTTTCTTATAAAAATATTATAAAATATTCAGCATTAAAATTATAAGACTATCTTTTGATTGTCTGCAAAAAAACCGATGCCGCAATAATCCATCTATTCAGGGAGCTTTCCTTCAATTTTTCGAGGAGGAAGGGAGTCGCCTCTTTATTCCCGATACGCTGGATTCATTATAAATTTTTATTTGATTGATCCGGTCGCTATTTTCTTCAACTGTTATCAGTGTTGGTATAACATCCCGACCCCAGGAGGGAAGCGCAAGGGCTGCCTCTAGACCGACCTCCTTGTCCTCACCATCCAAATGATGCCGCACTCTTGCAGGACTCACCTTCAAACATTTCGCAATCTTCCAGCTCTGCCTCCCTAAGCAGAATGGCTCTTATTCGCATCTTAAGGTCCTTGATAACACCTCTTCAGCGTAGGCAAAAGAGGCAATAGAAGAACCGCTCCAGCTCCACCCAGTAATCCAATTCCAGCTTTTGTTGGCAGGTGGATACGGCCTTTCAATGCAAGGGAACCTACAGTGATCAAAGTGATCATCGCTATTACATCAAAAAAAATTGATGAGCAACACAATAAAGCCTGTCCGCTGTCTTGGATTCCACAGGGCTTGCTATTATCTACACACCCCATGTTCACACCGCACAGCAAAATTCCGAATGTCATATAAAACTCCTCATTTTTCAAATAGATTATAGAGGATTAATATCATTTTCAACAAATAATATCACAGATCAGAGCCATCTGACTCTGATTTGTGACATTATTTGTTTTAAATCGTATAAATAATTAAAAATCCATGTTTCTAATTTTTTATTGTCTGTAACAAAACCGATGCTGCAATGATGCGCGTATTCAGAGAGCTCTCTTTCAATCTTTCGAGGAGGAAAGGAATCGCCTCTTTATTCCCTATACGCCCAAGTGATTCTAAAATTTTTATTTGAGTCATCCGGTCGCTATTTTCGTACTCTGCCATCAGTGTTGGTAGAGCAGTGACATCCCGACCCCAGGAGGCAAGCGCAAGAGCTGCCTCCAGACGCACCTCTTTGTCCTCATCATTCAATAGCTCTCTCACCAGGCTCAGAGCTGACTCATCTCCCTCACCCAATAACTTTTCGGCAGCAAGCCCTGTCACTCCCCAGTGCCGCTCTTTCAAAAATTTCTTAATGGCATCCTGAGCGCCCTGATACTCAAGTATGGCAAGAAGGTTGAGAAGCTCCAGTCTTGTTGTCTGGTTGACGACTTCAGGATAATTGGGGATCTCTGCTTTATGCGAAACTGTGCTCTCGCGGATGGGGCTGAAAAGAGCATCATCGATCATCCATCTCTCATTCTCGATCGCCAAAGCAGAAGCGAGTGTTAGGCACGCTTTGTCGCAGTTCTCCCTCTGCCCGATCAGCGCGATCGCCAAGTTGGCTTTCACGAAGGGATCTTCTACTTGATCGATCATCTCTTTTGCGAGTTTGAGACCAAAAGGACCCGATTTGGCAACACTTGCTGCTGCCATTGCAGCTGTTTCACGATTCGGATGGAGAAGCCAATGTGTCAGCGCTTCTTCCCCAATCGCATGTTTCTGAATCAGCAACGCCCAAGCAGCGGTGATTCCAATCATCGGATCTCTCGCGTAGGCCAATCTTCCCAAGTAAAAAGCAGCAGGGCGCCCCTTAAGCTGATCGATTCTGAGAAGGCCAATCGCATGGATCGCCGCTGCTGCAACTTCTGGATGTGGGTCTTGCATCAAAGTTGCCAGCATCGCAGCATGTTCTTTAAGCTGAAACTTAGCAATGCATTCACACGCTAGAAGACGCAGAGGCGCACGCTTGCTTTCTACAAGACTCAAAAGCTGCTCTTTCTCAATTTTGTCTCCAATGCGGACAACTGATCTAATCGCTTCCCTCTTTTCAATCGCCGAACTCTTTTTTGACCCCACAATTTCGATCATCGCGGGAAGGAGCTTCTCTTCTTTCAACTCACCAACCGCACGTATCACTTCGACTCGTACATCAGAATTGCGCTCCTCAACAAGCAGCTTGCAATCTCTTCACGCAACTGATGATCTTTAAAAAGAGATGCCAGCTGCACCGAAATGGCACGCAGTTGCACATTGCTGCTATGCATCCCTTGGATCAAAAATTCGACAGCATACATATCCTGCGTCAATGCCGCTCCAATCAAAGCCAAAAGACGCGTCGTATTTTGATTGGACTCTCTCCCCTTCCGTAGCACTCCCCAACACATCTCTTCCAGCACATCCTGCTTCTTTGCTTCATCTGGAAACTTCTCAGCAAAACGGTACCAAAGTTTGATCATCTCCCCATCGCGGTGACAGGCTGCCAAACTTTTCAATAGAAGCTCAAAAGAAGCAGGCTCTTCAGGATAGGTTTCAAAGCACTCACGCGCTTCACTCAAGGCTGTTTTTTCATTGTGGATCAGAAGATGCGCTTCAATTTTACGCACCTCTTCAATAGGAACAAGAGCAAATAGGGCAACGAGTAAATTAAGCATTTCGTTTGATTAGAGGTAAAATTTGTTTAAATTTGGGCGAATTGGCATCTTCGATTAATTCATAAAGCACTGTTTCTAAACAGCTCAATCGCACTCCACAATCACGCAATTCCCCTATTGCAGTTTTGTGGTGATCAAAGCTACGGGAGCTTGTGGCATCTTCGAGAACAATCACCTTTTTCTTCGCTTTGACTAAATCCTTGGCTGTTTGCAGCACGCAAATATGCGTTTCAATGCCGATCAAGATCCAAGTTTCCAGAGAAAAATCTTCGACCTGCGAGCAGTATCCAGAAAAACGGCTCTTTTCCCAGATCGTTTGATTTTCAGGCAATAATGCATGAAGCTCTTTGATTGTCTTACCAAGCCCTTTTGGATATTGTTCTGTCACTACAAGCGGAAGTTCTAGAATCATAGCCGCTTTGAGCATGAGAGAAAGTGTATCGAGAAGCTTTTCTTTGCGATCGATGAGAGGGAAGAGGCCTTCTTGCACATCGATCAGCCAAAGTCCTGTATTATTCACCCCATTCCCCCAAGATAATGACCACCCATCAGGTGAAAATGCAAATGGAAGATAGTCTGTCCTGCCGCAAATCCATTATTGGTAACCAGCCGATAACCATCATCAAGTTTGAGTTCTTTGGCCAATTTTTGCGCGACCTCGACAATATTTCCCAAAAGAGGAAAATCCGGCTCTTCCATCGATTGGATATCCTTGATCACTTTTTTCGGAATGATCAAAACATGAACCGGCGCTTTCGGGAATTTATCCTCAATGGCGATGATCTTATCATCTTCGTAGAGCCTCTTTGCAGGAAGCTCTCCATCGATGATTTTTTCAAAAAGTGTCTTCTTGTTGGATTCCATTGCGTCTCAACACCTCCTTCAATGCCAAAAGAGCATCTTCTTTTGTCTCCCATACAGAAGTGAATCGTCCTTTATGACAAAAGACAGCCCCTTTCATCTTTGATGCGCGTTGGAGATCCTCTCCCAGCAATCCCGCCCAATCTTCCGGCAGGGGCAAGCGCACCTGCATCCGGTGTTCGTCATCAGGTGGAATACCACGCAGCTTCCAATGAGGCCCTGCAGGCATCACAACGAAAAGAGCTGGGTGGTTCTTACCCTGCAGAGCAAAGAAATTCTCGACCCAAGGAATCGCCTCATCAAACATCAGACACTGCTTGCCCTCTTGCATCGCCCTCTCCACGACTTTCCTACACTCTCGGTTGTAGCGATGCCTTTCCAAAAGACGTCTCAAATGTCCAATACAAAAATCGAGTGCTTGATGAAAAGCCCCATCCATTTCCTCTGAGGAAGCGCCATAAGTAGTCACGGCAAAGTTGGCGATTACATGGCTGAAAAGCGTCGTCCCAGGAATCTGCGGCGAGCGTCCATTATCATGGTCGTCCACTCCCTTCACCAACATGTAATGGAGAAAATCCGCCTCCTCAGCAGCTACGATCCTTTGCTGCTTCAAATACTCCAAGACCATCCCAGCACTACTCAATTCCCCGCGGTAGGTTGCTTGATGGTGATCAAACAACTTATTAGCAGGATCATAGACCCCTCCAACATCGCAGACAAATTCACAATGCACAAGTTTTTTTTCATCCCGCGCACGCACGATCTTGTCTGCATCTGCTTGATCAAAAAAGATTAACATAGCGCAAGCTGTCACTTCGTCTGCATGGAAGACGCCGTCGTGAATCCCAATACTGCGCGCGATTTTCTTGGACATAGCAATTCAGGATAGTTAGAAGGGAATTTTACTGCAAATGGCTTGTGTCATTCCAAAAGGAAATCACCGGATAGCCATGTTCATAGCCCAGTTGAGAGCGGCTAGCTGTAGAAAGTTTGAGGTACTTTCCAAAATGAGCGTGCAACCCAACCCACACAGCTCCAATTACTCGTGAAATATGGCCACTGGAGAAAAGCAAGACATTTCCAGAGAGTGAATGGAGCTTCATGCAGAGCTTTTTAGCTCTCTCCTCGACATCGCGGACAGATTCTCCATCGAGCCCACCTTTTTCAAAAATGTTCCAGGTGGGATCTATTTGCTTGATCTCTTTCAATGTTTTACCTTCATAGGCTCCATAACGCCACTCAAGAAGCCCATCATCAACCTGATAGTTAGGGAAACCAGCGATCTTCGCGGTATCTTGTGCGCGCTTAGATGGGCTGGACAAAACTGTATCGAAGTGAATGCCTTTTAATGCCTTGCCAAGCCGTTCAGCCTCCCTCATACCATTTTCGGTCAGCTCAAGATCTGTAATGCTAGTATGCTGCCCGGAGAGAGACCAAGCTGTTTCACCATGACGGCAGAGGTAGATCATTTTGGGAGTCATCTCTCCCTTTCTATCAAAAAAATTATTTTTAAACTATAATGATAGAATGAGAGAAGCAACCTCCAATGGCTATCTTTTTGAGGCCCACTATGACTTAGTCACTAATGACGGGTTGATCCAGTCAATTAAACATCACGAAGATGGAACAGCAACAGCCTTTCTACACATTTCTGACATTTCGCCCGCTTTTTTAGGATTTCAAATTGATTCTAACTATCTCTTTTTCAACTTCAAAAGCGCACTTGCGCAACTGGGCCTCAATGCGATTGCAAGAGAGATTGTCCTAGATAAGAAAAAGAGAACAGCAGATGTGCAAGTTCAGATCTTTGCTTTTGGTGCTTTGGCAAAAAAGATGTTACCTTTGCTCTCTAAAGGCGACTTTATCGGCAAGCTTTTTGCTGCTGACGAAAGACGTAGAGTACGGAACCCTAACTATTTATCGAGAATGTTTTCGAGATCAGATCGTGAAGGCAGGCCACTACTCTCCTTGGGGGGGATGCATGGGAGTCCCGATCTGACTATTGAAAAAATCGATGGACGTATCGTTGCTTTCTTAGGGCTTATGGATGGCCGTGTCGCCTATGAGGATTCTGTCGACGGTTTCTTACCTACACTTGAAAAGGCTTTGAAGCATAAGATGCCTCAAAGAGAGCTCCTCCGTCTTCACCAAACTTGGATTCCTAAGGCAAATAAGATATTGAAAGCGGATGAGATTTTGCTTGTCAAATCTGCACCTCTGCATATCCGTACAGTTTTTGCTCGCGTAGTCAATGAGATGCTACCTCCCGGCTTCATGCATACCACGGCCGATATCTTGCAGCCAGATACCCGTGCTTCAGGAGATATTTATGAACTCTATGGAACTTCTGACAAAGAGATCTACGATATTCCTCTAGAATTTTATACACTGGAACCTCATCGCGAGCACGTCTTCTTTGCCGATCGCGATCAATTACAGGAGTGCCTTGAAAGCAAAGATCTGATTTTCAAAACATTTGATGAATCACCAGGACCAAAAGAGCATCAAGCTGCCGTTTTTGTTGTGAAAGGGAGTCAGATGTTGTCATTGAAGGAGGAAGATTGGATTGTGCGCAATCCGATTCAGCAGCCTTTTCCGGGCCTTGGGCACAAAGCGCGGCAGATGCATATGGTCGAAAGATACATTGAGATGCAGCCGAGCTACCCTTTTCTCAAAGGGATTGAAAATGGACTCATCACGAGTCAGGGGGTGCTTTTTTCCCGCTATTTTCCCTCTCCTTTGTTGAAGCGGATGTTGCTCAGTTTTCACGTCCAGTCGCAGTTGATGGGTGTTTATTTCGAGACTCCTTCGCGCAGCTGGGGGGAATATTTTTCACAGGAAGACCGGGCGATGTTGATCGACCTGGCGACCTTTGGTATTCCTATCTATTGGGCGGATCGGCGTTCGAATCAGATATTGCAGTATGTGCAGAGGGCCAACCATTCCTCGGGGATGTTTGTCCCTCTTAAAAAGGTGCCGATGTTCTTAAAGGCGACCTTTTTTGGGATCTACGGTTCCAATCTGAAAGGGGGCGGTTTTGAGGAGGAGTTACGGAAATTACTCAAGGGCATAGCGAAAGGACGAGAAACCTATAATCATCCTTTACTGAATCCATCGACGCCTTTAGCACTTGTGACAGGTGGGGGTCCTGGAATCATGGAGATGGGCAACCGGGTAGCGCAAGAGTTAGATTATCTTTCGTGTGCCAACATTGTCGATTTCCGTGCGAAGGATGAAGCTGTTGTGAACGAGCAGAAGCAAAATCCTTACGTTGAGGCGAAGATGACCTACCGCCTTGACCATTTAGTGGAAAGGCAAGCGGAATTCTATCTAGATTTTCCAATCTTTATGGCTGGTGGAATAGGGACTGATTTTGAGTTTTCGCTTGAAGAGGTTAGACACAAGGTGGGCGCTCGTTCTTTCAGTCCGATACTACTTTTTGGTCCTCCGGAATATTGGAGAGGCAAGATTACGAGTCGTTTTAGGACCAATTTGGAGGCGGGCACAATCAAAGGATCAGAGTGGGTGAGCAATAGCTTCTTCTGTATCCAGAATGCGGAAATGGGCTTACGTCTTTTTGAAGAGTTTTGCAACGGCACATTGGTGATCGGGAAGGATGGCCCGGTTTATGAAGATGGCTTTGTGGTCTATAGTTAGTAACCATATTGCATTTTGATAGCGACGTAATTGGATTCAAGCCCAACAAATTGTCCTTCTCGAGAGTGGCCATCATGAATTTCGAACATCAAGCGGAGTTTTTGGCCAACGCCCTGTAATTTACTCCATTCGATTCCCCATACGTAGGTCTGGCTGATATTCCAGTTATTATTTTCCCAACAGAAGAAGTTCATCGCTAAAAGGGGTTGTCTGTATAGCCTGTTAAAGCGATCGCGGCAACCGAAGCAGCGGATTTCGGCCCCCCACTGGAAATAGAGGGGGTGTTCAGGGAATTCTTTATCGCGTAGGAAGATATCCCCTGCACCGGCATAGATTCTGACCGATTTTGCGAGCTGATAGGAGGCAAAGAGATCGACAGCTTCGTCGCTTAGATTTCTGCGGTCAAAATTGGGGTTGGATAGGAGGTATTCATCACCGATGTGGGAGGAGATGTGCCACAATCTAAAACGCCAGGACCATTTATTCACAGCGTAAGTCATCATGAAGGCAACAAAAAAGTCGGTGTTGACCATGGCGGCTGTTGGGTGATCCAAATCGAAAACTGAAAAGATACCAGCTTGGATGCCGATGTCCATATCCCCGTGCCAGCGGAAGACATCAAGCCAACGGTAGAACATAAAATCGTTGCCGAAAGAGACTGCTCCGACATGCTTGCCGACTACGTCGTCATTGAAGCGCAAAGCTGCTGAGTTGATTACTTGGCGGGGATCTGCAACAAGAGGCTGGAAGAGCAGCGTATTTTGAGGTAGCCAGATGCCTTTGATGCGCGAGCAAGGAGGATCATCGCAATAGATCGATTGGAAGGCGCTTGATTCAGAGAGGCCTTGGGACAAGTCGGGGTCACAATCGGCTATATAGCAGACGAATTCTTCGGGTGAGCAGTCAATGGGACGGACACATTGGACACATGGCACATCGTGGATGAAGCAGACGATGCTGCTGCTGATGAGTTCATTATTGGGGAGATTAAACACATAGATAACGCCTTGGTAGGAGATGACGCGGACTTGAAATTCGAAGTAGCTCATATCTACAAGGGCTTGAACGTAACCGGTTAGGTAGTCATCATCGACACCAACTAGGTGAGATTCGGGGATATTATCGGCGCGTTTTAGGGGTGAGCAGTCGCAGCACCCTTCTGCGAAAAGAGCGGAGGAAAAGAGGCAAAGGAAAGCGACTATAATTCTAGTCATAAATTTTTTATATAGGGAGGAGACAATATTGACAACTTGCATTTCTACGAGTTTAATGGTATAAGGGCTGGACAATTTTGCGGGGCAATAGCTCAGTCGGTTAGAGCAGCGGACTCATAATCCGTAGGTCCCTGGTTCAAGTCCAGGTTGCCCCACTTTCTAAGAGGCAATGTCCATGACATCTATCATTTTGGGAGTTGCAGCATTTCTACTTCTAGAAAAGCAAAGTCCCGAGGAAGGAAGGAGCTGTGATTGAATCTTTCCCCTTCTTTTATACAAACCATTTCCAACACATTCGGAAATAACGGACAAAGCTGGTTAGAAACCCTACCTGATCTTTTACTCACGCTAAAGAAAAAGTGGGAGTTATCAGATTTAAAACCTATTCCCAATATGTCTTACCATTATGTTGCTAAGGCAATCCAACATTCCAATAGCCCAGTTGTTCTAAAAATTGGCTGTGATAAACAACTCATGCTCCGTGAAGCTACTACGCTAGAATATTTTCATGGTATAGGAGCCGTAAAAATAGTTGCTTTTGCAGAGAACTTCAATGCCCTCTTATTAGAACAAGCGATACCAGGACACTCTCTAAAATCGCTTTATCCGCTTGAAATGGATAGGGTCATGAATGCTTATGCAACTGTAGTTCATAACATTAATAGGCGTCCTTTGCAAAAAAATGAAAAGGAGCCGTTTTTTGCTCTTGCCAAATGGCTGGAAGCATTTGATAAGGCTGAGGCTTCTATCATCGACCCCAAAATATTACAAATTGCAAAAAATAGAAGAGAGGCTCTTCTTTCTACGATCAAGTACCCGAAACTCTTACACGGCGATCTCCATTTAGAGAATATATTAGAGAATCAAGGCAAATGGATTTGTATTGACCCACAAGGAGTAATAGGAGAAATAGAATTTGAAGTGGCAGCCTTTGATATTTTTTCCCTTTCTGAGATCCAAACAGCATCGACTAACCTCTTTTTAGACCGCATCGACAAACTAGCAGTAGCAACAAATCTTGCTTCTGATCGTCTTAAAGATTGGTTCTTTGTGCGCCTAGTTTTATCAGCAGTCTGGTCAATAGAAGATAAGGGTGACCCTTCAAAAGCACTTAAACTTGCGGCCTTGTTGACTACCTGATAAATTTGTCGTACAGCCGTGGCATAGTCATAACATATTTTTGACAACTTGCCTCAAACCTCTTCAATTGAATTAAAGCCTTAAATTTCTCTATCATAGTCCTTTGAACAGATGAAATCTGCTGAAGAAGATGGGGTTTGCACGGACTCATAACCCTTCCGTCCCTGGTTCAAGTCCAGGTTGCCCCACTTTTTCCAAAACGCATCCTATACCATTTGCAAGAAATAAATCAGAGCGAGAAAGGATCTCTCAAAGGTCCCTTTGTAGATCGCTCTCATTTGTATGAGCTATCTTTTCGAGTTGGTCTATGTCTAGATTACAGATTAGCTTCAAATGTTTATTGATCTTTTCAATATTCCAATCCCACCAATTGATTCTCTGCAAGCGCTCGATAGTTTTATCATCGAATCGCATTTTTACAACCTTTGCAGGATTGCCAGCTACAATAGAGTAGGCTGGGACATCTTTCACGACGACAGCTCTCGTTCCTATAATGGCTCCGTTTCCTATCGTGACACCATTCATCACTAAAGAGTCGTAGCCGAACCAAACATCATTACCCACAATGATATCGCCTTTGACTGGCAGATCATAGATGTTAAACGCATTTTCCCAACCATGGCCGAAGATAGGGAAAGGATAGGTGCTAATTGCATCGAGTTTATGGTCTCCTGTCATGATAAAACGGGTTTCTGCTGCAATCGCACAGAACTTTCCAATGACGAGTTTAACCTTAGAAAAGTCATAGTTATACAAGACGTTGTATTCTTCGAAATTTTCCGGACCATTTCGACGGTCATCAAAGTAGGTGTAGTCACCTATCGTAATATTGGAAGCTTTGACAAAGTGTTTTAGAAAGACAAGGCTTGGATATCCTTTCAGTGGGTAAATAGAGTTTGGGTCTGGCCCATGCGTTTTCATTAATCTTTCCTTAGGATCAACATCTTTGAATCTTTTTCGTTATACCATTTACAACAAATAATGTGACAAACAAGAGCCAGATAGGATCTCTAAAAGGTGCCGCGCTATCTGGCCATCATTTGTGACATTATTTGTTGCAAATTTCTTAACCCGTTCTGATGCAATCAATTGAATAACCAAGCTTTTCATAGATATGAAGTTTTCGATCCAATTAGCTTTAGGGATCATCAAGAGTTTGGTCTGAGCTTGATCGACGAAAGCCCCCCATCAACAGCGATTACATCTGCTGTGATAAACGCACTTTCATCCGATAAAAGCCAAATAATCGCAGCAGCTACATCTTCTGGCTCTCCGATACGTCCAAGCGGATGAAAGGCAGTAGATGCTTTAAGTGATCTTTCATTACTAGTAATGGCTTCAGTTAGCGGTGTTCTGGTGAGTCCCGGCGCCACCGCATTGATTCTAATCCCTTTACTCGCATAAGAAGCCGCCGCAGAGCGCACAAGTCCAATGACAGCTGCTTTTGCGGCTGCAATCGCCTCGTGACTGGTAAGTCCTATAAGCCCAGCAGTAGAAGATGAGAGAACAACCGAGCCCTTTTCCATATGCATGAGAGCCTGTTTCAGTATACAAAAAGATGAGGTGGTGTTCACTTTCATTACCTCCTCAAACTCTTTTTGTGTTGTCAGATGTAGAGGTTTAAGAAAAAACGATCCCACAAGGCAGACAACCCCATCTAGGTGTCCTTCTTTATCGACAATCTTTTTTAAAGCTTGAGCAACAAGATTTTCATCAGTGGCATCCACCGCTATATAGGGTTGAGAAACTTCTTTCGCAAATCGCTCTAACTTCTCTTCGTTTCTACCCAATAAGTAGACGGTGCTTCCCGTTTTTGAAAGCTGCTTGGTCACAACAGAACCAATGCCACCTGTTGCTCCAAAAATTGCATAAACCTTTTCCATAATCTCTCAACAATTTTCCTATACGGGATTAATACGATTTGTAAGAAATATAGCCAATTCAGTTGAAAACTACAGATTTGGATTCCCTCAAATCTGCATTTTTCAACCGAATTGGCTATCTATAGATCAACCAAATACTATTTCCTGGTCTCTACTGATGCTGAATTAGGCTCTCCAACGACGCTGAATAGCTTTCCATTGGAAAATTTGATAAAAGGCTGCTAAACCCACAACAATGTAAACAGTCCTTTGAATTACAGGAAGGCTGCCGAATAGGAATTTAACTAGATCGAAATCAAAAACTCCTACAAGAAACCAGTTAAGACCTCCAATAACCAGTAAAATTGCAACTATAACATCTAGAATTTTCATATTTTCTCCGTTTTAAGCATTATACATATTGAGGGTTAGTTAGAAATCACCACTTGATTGTCTTACCAAAGAAGCCCCTTAAAAAAACATTAACTACAAAAATTTAGTCTAATAAAGTGGGTAATAAAAAGTGAAGGAAAGATTTTGAGGAAAACTCATCTGCTTCCCTCTGAAGTTCTTGGCCGATTTGCTTTATAGAAGACTCTATAGCTAATTCAGTTGAAAACTACACATTTGGACGCGCCAAAAATCGCGAGCTTGAGAGGTCGTCAGCCGTTTAATATTGAAAATAGTGACCGATTTAGAACGTTGGAATCGCGGAGCCCAAATATGAAGTTTTCAATTGCTTGGGCGGTAGCTCATACCATTTACAACAAATAATGTCACAAATGATGTCGAGATAGGGCGGCAAATTTGACAGAGCGTTTCGAAGCTCATGTTTTTAAAAATGAGCGAGAAAGGATCTCTCAAAGGTGCCGGCTCAGTCGCCATCATTTGTGACATTATTTGTTGTAAATGGTATAATTTATTGAAATAATTTGGCCACCTGAGAAAATAAGATTGATTATAACGCTCTAATCTCCCAAATTCATCGAAGAGCTTTTATAAAGCGGATTTTTATAGCGCTTTACACTCTTTGGAAGAAATGAGAGCCAGATTGTGCGGTAAATTTGAGAGAGCGTTTTGAAGCTGATGTTTTTCTTAAAGGTGCCGGCTCAATGGCTCTCATTTGTTACATGATTTCTTATAAATGGTATGATAGCCAAGGGTCAGATGAAACAAAAACGGTTATGGATTTCTTTCGTTGTTTTTATCCTTATTTGCTTGATCGTGCAGGTTGTAGGAAGTTTCTGGACAAAGGAAACCGTTTCTACATGGTATCCCGCGCTGACTAAGCCTTCATGGACACCACCGGATTGGATATTCGGCCCTGTCTGGTCTTCTCTCTACATCATGATAGGAATTTCCGGCTGGTTAATCTACCGCGCTAAATATTCACAAAAGCGCACTGTTGCTTTAATTCTCTATGGCAGTCAGCTCGCTCTCAATTTTATCTGGTCATTTCTCTTTTTCTCCTTACGCAGTCCTATCTTAGGGTTGATCGATATCGTTTTGCTTTGCATATTAATCAGCTTGACGATGATTTGGGCTTGGCCAGTGCGCCGTTTGGCAACCCTTCTTCTCATTCCCTACTTACTTTGGGTCATCTATGCGACATCGCTGAATGCTGGAATCTGGCTACTTAACGATCATTCAAAACTTAGATTGATGGAATCACATTAAGCAGATGATGGATATTACGCTCATATTTCCAGACCAATTATTTTTAAATCATCCCGGTCTTGCTTCTGGACGGCCAATTTACCTTGTTGAAGAGTTTCTCTTTTATAAAGTCCAGCCATTTCACAAACAGAGATTGGTGCTGCTACGCTCTGCGATGATTAGCTATGCACAAATGCTTCGCGATAAGAAATATGAAGTGATTTATATCCCTTCAAAAGAGCTCACATACCGCGGTAGTTTATTCGCGAGACTTGGGAAAAAGCGCATTAAAAATATTTACGTCGCTGAATTTGCTGATGAATGGCTATCTCAGGATTTAACGGTAGCTGCTGAAAAATATGGATGGAAGGTGCATTTCTGTCCTTCACCAGGTTTTATTTGTTCCAATCAAGATTTGAAGAATTTTTTCGTCGGAAAAGAGCATTATTCTATGGCACAGTTTTATGCTCATCAACGAAAGAGTCAGAATATCTTGATGAAAGGCAAAGCTCCTGTTGGAGGTAAATATAGCTTCGACACCGACAACAGAAAAAAAATGCCCAAGGGTCTTACTCTTCCCCCAACTTATTTTCCTCGCAAAAATGCAGATAGAGAAAAAGTGGTTGCTGAAGTGGAAAGCGAATTTCCCGATGCGATTGGCGAAGCAGATCCTTTTTTATATCCAACAACCCATAAACAAGCTGATAAAGCACTTCAGCTATTTTTAGACGAAAAAATTACTCTTTTTGGTGACTATCAGGATTCTATAAATCAGGAAAATTCTTTTCTTTTTCATAGCGTCTTATCTCCGCTTCTCAATGTAGGACTTTTAACCCCTAACGAGGTGATTCAAGCAGCGATCAAGCATGCTGAAAAACATGATGTTCCATTAAATTGCCTCGAAGGATTCTTGAGACAAATCATGGGTTGGAGAGAATTTGTCAGAGCATCCTATTTGCTGAAGGGATCTTTTCAACGTTCATTGAATTTTTTTCACCATCAGAACAAGATTCCTAAGAGCTTTTGGGAGGGTAGTGTCGGCATTTTACCTGTTGACACAACTATTAAAAGAACTTTACGTACTGGGTACGCTAATCATATTGAGCGTCTGATGGTGCTGGGGAATTTTTTATTGCTGACAGAAGCTTCACCTCACGAAATTTATAAATGGTTTATGGGCAATTTTGTAGATGCCTATGATTGGGTAATGGTACCCAATGTCTATGGGATGAGTCAGTATGCTGATGGGGGCATCATTGTGACTAAACCCTATATTTCATCCTCGAATTATATTTTAAAGATGAGCGATTACCCGAAGGGAGAGTGGACGGAAATATGGGATGGTCTTTTTTGGCGTTTCCTTCAAAAACACCGCTCGCTATTTTCTTCTAACAATCGGACATCAAATTTAATCCACCTTCTAAAGAAAAACGAAAGTAGCATCATGAATAAAGTTCGCAAGGCGGAATCGTGGCTGAAGGATTATAAAGCAGGGGAATCGTATTCTACCACCTCGAAGAAATGATACATTTGTGAGATTATTTGTTGTAAATGGTATGAATTGAAAAGCCTATTTCAATACTTCAAAGAGAACTTCATTTCTTCTTAGAACAGGAAGTGTCCAGGGAGCATTATAGAATGCTAAAATAGGTCTCTCATCAACAGGCCAGTTATGAGAAGCAGCGCATTCTCGCAATTCGGTCGTATACTTTTCGATTTTTTCGTCACTCGGGATCCCGGAAAACCTGATGGCTACCATTTTTTTCCCTGAAATGCAAGAGAGTTGAACCAGTTGATTATTGGGTCGAGGCAGGTCGTTTAAATCGGAAGTTTGAGTCAGCATGAATCGGATTTTCCAAACATCCTTAATTTTTTGCTGTGTGACAGGGATCGACATTGGCAATTTTACAGAGTCTCTATTGTTGCCAAATATATAATCAGCTAAAACCCTAAATCCAGATCTAATCGCCTCTTGCCTTGTACCTCTGCATGTGATCTCTGCCACGAGAAAGGGCTCATACAATCTAAGCTCTATTTTTTCATAGTGGTGTAAAACTTCATATTTTGGCTCTTTGCTCATAAAAATAATTTCGACTCTTCAAGAGTATTTGTCAATATAGTCCATCCAGTTTGGACCTTTCAATCAGAGGGAGGCCTTTTTGAAATCAATTGTTCGTAGAATCAGACATCAAACGTTTTAACATGGTGCGGAATATCCAGTGGTGGAAGGGGTATAGAGAGTACCAATAGAAGATACCACGCAAGCCATGGGGCAAAAAGCTGGCAGTGACTGTAAATAGTGTATCACTATCTTTTGGCTCTAGCTTAAAGTCCAACACAGCCTTGCCCGGCAGCTTCATCTCCGCCACAAGCTGTAATCTGCGATTCTCTTCGATTTTTGAAACGCGCCAAAAGTCGACAGCATCACCCAGGTGAAGAAAATCGACATTGCGCCTGCCACGGCGAAGTCCCACCCCTCCAACCAACTTATCGATGAAGCCGCGAAAGGCCCACGGCCACTGTGGAGAATACCACCCTCTCTCCCCGCCTATTTTGAGTAGATTCCCCCACACCTTTTCGGGACTCTTTTCAACAATCCTGCTGATTTTTTCTTGGAAAAGCGTGCCTCCAGCCCACTCTGGATCATCTTCTTCTACCCACTCCGCTGGGGGAATTTTGCCCGCATCGATCCAAGATGTTTCCACACGGTTATCCGCAAGCCTCTCAAGTGCACGTTCTATCGATTCGCGGATTGTCAGCAATTTCTGTGGGATGATCTCCTTGATGCGATTCTCCTCACAAATCACCGTACTAGAAAGTCCCTCAGCAAGAGGACGACCAATCGCTGCTGGCAGAGGTGTCACAAGAGCAATCCAATGTGAGCTAAGCCAAGGAGTGAGCACACGAAGCCGCAGCAATTTTCGTCTTGGGAGATTGGCAACTTCGGCGTAAGTATGCATCAGCTGCTCATAAGTCATGATTTCTGGGCCACCAATATCATATTGCCCTTTCATCTCTTCATGATTGAGTACTTCCACCAAATATTGCAAAACATTGACCACAGCAATTGGCTGAAGGCGGCTTTGTACCCAACGAGGGGTGACCATGATGGGCAAACGATCGACTAAGTAGCGCAAAATCTCAAAAGAGGCGCTTCCCGATCCTATGATCATTGCAGCACGCAGAGTCACTGTGGGGACCGAACTCTTTTCAAAGATTGCAGCGACCTCATGACGCGACTTAAGATGTGCGGAGAGGTGATCTCTACCAAGCCCTCCAAGGTAGATGATCCGTTTGATCCCCACCTCTTTAGCAGCTCTCACAAAATTGTGAGCAGCCTCACGATCTGCCTTTTTATAATCTTTGACCTCGCGTTCCATCGAATGAACAAGGTAATAGGCTACATCACAGCCTTTCATTGCATTGATAAGAGATGCATAATGAAGAACATCGGCTGGAACAAGATCTACACGATCAGACCAATAGCGACCCTGCATTTTCGCGAGGCTACGAGCACAAGCACGTACCTCATGCCCCTTTTCTACAAGGCGAGGAATGAGTCTTCCTCCAATATAGCCCGTCGCTCCGACAACAACAATCTTCATATAGTTAAATTAAGCGGAAAGGAGCTTTTATAGTCGATTCAATTTTAACTCAACCCTTCCGGAAGTCCCTCTATTGAGGGATGGCGAGTCGATCAAGTCTTGCAGCTTCGGTGCTGTGAAAATGATCAATCCAAATGCAATGACCTAAATGAGAGCCAGATAGGGCGGCAAATTTGAGAGAGGGTCTCGAAGCTCATGTTTTTAAACATGAACGAGAAAGAATCTCTCAAAGGTGCCGGCTCAATGACTCTCATTTGTGACATTATTTGTTGTAAATGGTAGTAACTGCAAGACTATTATTTGATAAAAGCTTCAAAAATAGCTTGTGATGCAAGGGCTACTTTTAAATCTGTATCCGTCTGGATTGGCTTGCCATTTGCGGTTAAATTGACGGCTTGAGCTCCAGCTCCCAGGTGAATGCCAACAGCACGTTTCATCGCTTCTAAATTTTCACAGGGGTTCTCACGCGGTCTTCCCATCCAAGAGCCACAATCAAATTGTAGAGCAGGTCTCAGTTTCATCCAAACTGGCAAGAATACTTGAGCATGCAACGGCTGACTATCAGCTTTCTTAACTCCAAACATATCGATCCTCCATTTGGTTAAATGCCAGAACGATAATGAAAAATGACACAAAATGCAAGCAATCAGACTTTGGTCGGCAATCTACGCAACAACATCAAATTTCTCAAATAGGGAATCAACGAAAAGAGATGATAGAAAATCACAACCACATCTCTAATGTGCCATGAATAGACAAGCACAATCAAGCTACCCGCAATACTTAGAATCCAGTAAGAGCTACCTAGTTCAGAGCGTTGATGAAACTCTGCGATCCACCACTGCACCCAAAACCTACTAGCAAAAAGAATCGCGCCAAATGCACCGAGCACATGCCATGAGAGCGCATGGTATTGTCTTGTTGCATTCCATAGTTTTTGCGGCGTTCGTACCCAGTCCATTTCCTCAAGAAGAAAATGCCCCTGCACTAGAAAAATCAACGCTGTAAAACAGAGAAATAATGCCAAAACCAGAAAGACTAAATTGCGTGAATAGGGCTTTTTGTCCCCTCTCAAAAAATCCAGATTGCGCCATGCAATCAGCGCATTCACACTTTGTAAAAGCGCAAACTGCACCTGCACTTGAATCACATGGTGACAGTAAAGCAGCAGGTTACCCACAATTGACAACCGCCAAAAAAGAGGGGTGACAAAAGATTTTTTCTTTTTCTCGCTCTGCAGCCACTGCACCAACATTCTAAGGGTGAAGAAGATAGCTGGAAAAAGACCTAAAGGCAAGTAGAGGTAGGCACGCCAGTTTTCCACGGGACGAGTATAGGCTATAGACGATCTAAAGTCAATTCCCTAATTTTTTCTATAGAGCTTTCTGGCAGTCCCCACAGCCTAAATTGTCCGATCGCCTGGTTTTTGAACATCTGAAAACCATGGAGGATTTGGCAATTTTGATAGTTGGGTGGCTTGCAGCGGATATCGAATAGAGTTTTACCTGGCGCAACCTCTGGTTGAAGCGGCGTTGTGTTCACCAAAATGTCGTAATCCCGATTTTCTAGCGAAAGCCCCCACTTTGAGGCTAGTTTTTCAGCCTTGTGCCGATCCCTATTTTCGATGGAAACAGCTGCCCCCCGTTTTTTAGCTTCATAGGCAATCGCCTTCGCTGATCCTCCAGCACCCAAGATATGAATTCTTTTATTGAGAACGGAGCCGAGGGCATCAAGCGCTCCATGACCGTCAGTATTAAAACCATAGAAGTTGTCTCCAATGACGATGGTATTGACAGCTCCAATCTCTCGCGCCTCTTCATCCGGAATAACAAAGGGCAAGACAGCCTCTTTCAAGGGGATTGTCACACTCAGACCTTTGAAAAGATAGGCATATTTGAAAAACTCCTCCAACTCATGAGGCTGCACAGCCATTTTGATGTAGCAAATCCCGCATTGGTTGTGAGTGCGCTCGCTCACGCTTTGATCCACTGTTCCACCGATGAGTCCATAGAGAGGTTGCGAGGGGTCGTAAAGTTTGGCGTCCTCTTCGGTGAGAGATTGAGGACCGATGTAAGTCCATGGTTTGGCAAAAAGCCTTGTGATCAACCCATGCTCTCCCATAGCAATCCCAAGAACTTTTTCTCTTTGTGCATAGGTGAGAATATGGAGGGCGTCCAAAATTGAGTGCGCTTGACAGGCAATTTTGTCAGCTTTTGGGAAGGTTTTGGGGGTCATCTCAAAATTGTGGTAAGAAATGAGCTTTTTTCCGGGAAGGGTGAACCCCGCATTGTATTCGAGGTCGATGTAGGTCGGTTTGAATGCCAAAATGGCGCGCCACAGCAGCTCTCTCTCTCGTTCACTGCCCCGAAAATCGCCCCCTTGATTTTCAGAACGGAGCGTGAAAATGCAGGGGTATCTAATATGCTCTTTTTTGAAAAGAAAACGGTCAAAACGGTATTCATAGAGGTCAGCATCGCAAAGATCAGAGGGTTTTGAAACGACGAGGCACTTTTGCATAATTGGCGAGTATAACATAATGACTGGATGCGAAAAAGAGTAGTCATCACTGACGAGAATTTGAAGGAGCTAGCACCTGCTGGCTTTCAAATTGTGGTTCCCCCCGGCGAGTCTTCTAAAACACGCGAATGGAAAGCGCGGATTGAAGACCAGATGTTAGAGGCGGGATTCGGAAGGGATTGTCAGATCATTGCCTTTGGGGGGGGCGTCATCAATGACTTAGCCGGTTTTGTCGCAGCAACCTACTGTAGAGGTGTAGCTTGGATCGCAATCCCAACTACCCTCTTAGCCATGGTCGATGCCAGTATTGGTGGGAAGGTGGCCGTAAACGCTCCCCTTGGCAAAAATATGATTGGTGCTTTTCACCCGCCAGAAGAGGTGATTGTGGATTTCAATCTCCTGAAAAGTTTGCCAGAGCGCGAATGGAAAAATGGAGTGGCTGAAATCATCAAGTATGGTTTGATCAAAGATCCCTCTCTTTTGGAGGCTCCACGCTCTCTCAAAGCAATCAAACGTTCCATTGCGATCAAGAAAGAGATTGTAGCGGCAGATCCTAAAGAAAAAGGTTTACGTCGGATTCTGAATTTTGGTCACACAGTGGGCCATGCACTGGAGCAGCTGAGCGACTACCAATTGAGTCATGGCGAGGCTGTAGCGATGGGCATGCGCGTTGCAACGCGGATGAGTGGACTTAGAAAGGAAGAGATTGCGAGAGTGGAGGCGTGTTTAGACCGCGAAGGTTTTGAAGAGATTCCCCTCAGTGAAAAGATTTTGGAAGTGATCAAATTGGATAAAAAGGCGCGCAATGGATTGCCTAGATTTGTACTTTTAGAAGAAATTGGAAAAGTGCGCTCCTTTGCTGGAGAGTATTGTAGAGAGATCAAAAGTGAGGAGCTCTTGTGCGCGTTTCAAAAAGTCGTTTGAGTGGATCTATCTCTTTGCCTCCTTCGAAATCACACACGATGCGCTCACTGATTCTGGCTGCCCAAGCGGAAGGAAGATCTCGCGTCCACAATCCACTCCCCTCTCCTGATACTCAAAGCATGGTCCTTGCACTGCAAGCTTTAGGAATCCCCATCAAAGAGGGTGATGGATTAGAGATTGAAGGCGGGCTCAAGCCTATAACGGCGAAAATCGATGTGGGAAATTCGGGACTTGCCTACCGCTTCATCACAGCTGTCGCAGCTCTTGGAAATCAGAAGGTACATGTGACAGGCGATCACTCGATCCGCACAAGACGCATCATCCAGCCACTGCTTTCTGGAATCGAGCAGCTGGGGGGTAAAACAGA
>Ga0214923_10002866_pt1 | contig 22311 bp, 21 predicted proteins | sample LL1510_MetaG_FD_177993 | JGI IMG/M metagenome (GOLD analysis project Ga0214923, IMG submission 177993) | Freshwater microbial communities from Lake Lanier, Atlanta, Georgia, United States - LL-1510 | ecosystem: Environmental > Aquatic > Freshwater > Lake | place: USA: Georgia | collected...
AGATCGACCAGTATTCAACTACAACAAATATGACGCCAACAATCAAAACTGTGATGATCCAAACAATCCAGCTGCCAATGGTGGTCGCTGTGGATCAATGAATGGTCCTGTGTTTAACTCTTTCATCAACACACCTAGCTATGGTGATGAACGATACTTTACAGATGGTTATCGTACTGACCAAGGCAAAGCCTCAACCAAAGATACTATTGCTAATGTTACCGAAGGCAGCAAACAAGTTGTAATTCGAATGTATGTGCACAACAACGCCAACGAATCGACCAATGCTAGCGGTAAGGGCGTTGCTAAAAATGCCAAAGTAAAATTAGAACTACCAAAGACAAGTGGTAGCTCACTGCAGGCTGTTGGAGCCATCTCTGCTAGCAATGCTAGCGAAGTTTCTGACACCGTCTATATGACCGCTAATCGTTCGTTCCGTGTAGAATATGTGCCAGGTAGCGCTAAGCTTCTACGCAACACTAATTCTTACGCATTGAGCGACAGCATAGTTACTTCTGGAGCTCCAATTGGATATAACACAATGAACGGCGAACTGCCAGGTTGCTTTGGTTATGCCGCTCTAGTGGAAGTTACAGTAAATATTGTTCCTGATTCTAGTCATGATCTACAGTTAGTTAAGCAAGTAAAAAATGTTGGCGACACAACTGGCTGGAAAAAAGAGGTAAACTCTAAACCAGGTCAAGAAGAACAATGGCTTCTAACAACAAAGAATGTGGCTCTTGATACATTGACTGATGTCTCAGTTCGCGATATTTTGCCACCACACTTAGCTTTGGTACCAGGCAGCGTGAAAATCGTTAACTCAGACTCACAAAGTTATGCTCAGCAAGATTCACCATTATTTGGCAATGGACTTAATTTGGGCACCTACCCAACCGATGGTGGTCGCTATGTAATGTTTAAGACACGAGCCCTGGATGATTTCGCTGGCTGTAGTGTGAGAGTGCGAAATGTGGCTAAAGCAAAATCAGCCCAGACTCCAAACGAAATATCTGACTATGCAGATGTAGTGATTACAAAAGAAAATTGTAATCCAGGACCAGGCCCTAACCCCAACCCAACACCTTCACAACCAATAACTGGCGCAGGTGCTGGTACAGCTCCAACCAGCCTAGTAAACACCGGTCCAGGTGCCACTGCCGCAGCAATATTTATTGCTACTACTATCCTTGGTTCAATAGCTTATCGCTGGAACCTAGCTCGCCGCTTGAGCTAAAGCTTGTGGATAACCACTAGCAATAACAGGGTAAATGTGCTACATTAAAATTGTTTTAACAACGAGCAACGACTGACCGCTCCAAAACAAAAACAAACTATTAAAAAATTATTCAGAGCATCTAATGTGCTTTAGTTCATTACTGTCTTGAATATCAAGGAATATAAAGGCTAACAAAATGGCAAAAACAAAAAAAGAAAAATTAAAAAACCCCGCACTAGTAACAGCACTCTTAATTGTCGATGGATTTTTTTTCATGCAATTTTTTAGTTATCTAGATCAAAACATTAGTTATAAAAATGATAATCAAATGGCATACAACATAGCTATTTTTTGCACAAGCGTAGTATTTCTATTGGCCACACTCAGAATCGTCTATTACTTATCTGGCAACAACCAATATTACAAAAACATACGCAACAGGTCCTGGTAAAAAAAGACTAGTTAAGTACTTTTAATTTTACCCCTGTTATGGTATGATATGTTTTGAGGTTTTTACGAAACATTTGGTCCCATCGTCTAACGGCTAGGACACCAGGTTTTCATCCTGGCAATAGGGGTTCGATTCCCCTTGGGATCACCAAGTATAAAGTCCACCATTTGGTGGACTTTATGCTTTGTAACTCCAGTGAAGCGAGTTGAACCCCGTTAAGGGGTTCGATAATCAAGGTCTCTCGCAGGTGCCCGCACCGAGAAAGACCGCCGATTATACATCGTATTCCCCTTGAATGCATTACAATTAAAGAATGAAAAATCAGGGGATTACGACTAGAATTAATCAGACTGCACTAAGGCTTTTGGATGAGCATCCAGAGGGCATTAGGTGGACGGATTTGAACGCTATGATTCAGGCAACTGACAAGAATTTACATCCCAAAACCATCAATGGCTGCGTATGGAAGCTTATAGAGAAATACCCTGACCAAGTATATAAGCCAGAAAAGGGACTTTTTAGACTACGAAAATATGAAAAATAACCTATCGGATATTTGGGTATAGGGCAAAGATAATTGCAAACATTGCTGCAATCAGTGTGTAATAGATGCGTTGAGCTAGCACAGACCCTTTTTTGCGGTAGTAATGCCCGGAGATAATAATGCCTAAGCTGATTAAGCCCCAGACAGCTAAACCTACTAACTTGAATTTTCCTATGATTACAATTGACCAAATTAACCATAAAAACCAGAATCCGAACTTCACTATTTTGCTACTTTTGTAGTCGTTGGATATCTTTCCCATCAATTCATTTTGCTCGGTGGAATTAGTTAATGGCAACTCACCTTTTTCTACAATATTTTTTAGATCCTCACTTGTTAGCTTTTCATTTCCGGAGTCGGGTGTTGTAGGCTGCGAGACATCTGTGTTCTCTGGTAAAGGTCTAGTAGTTTTTGTATCTTTTTCCATGCTTAAACTCTTAGGTCATTATATAATACCATTGTAATTTATTATGCTTTTATTGTAGCTATTATCGTTGATAGAAAATCAAAAATGTAGTATGATATGTGATAATTAGACGGAGAGATGCTATGAGATTCTCGAGAAGATTATTACTAAATGTACTGTACCTGATATTGGTATTTTTAATAATTGCTGCTGTATTAGTGGCATTTAAGCCCAAGAAAAAAGAAGTTACATATCCAAAACCACCTAGCTCTGGACAGACCGACAAAGACAAGAGCAAAGATGGCTTGAGCGTGTCTCAGGGTCAAGGCGGCTCTAAATTGGGTACTCCTGCTAATCCCAACGATGTGTCTAAGGGTACATCAAGCACCAGCACCAATACACCAAGTAATAGTTCTGTCGCCAGCAAGACGACACCCGATTCTTTGGCGTCAACTGGGCCAAGTGAAACAATCGCCGTATTTGCTGGATTTAGTATTGCGGGCACGATGATCTATCGCCGCTACTTAGCCAAGAAATTAGTATAGAATTTAACTCTTTTCAGATAGGTTGATTTGGCCTATAATAATACACAAAGCATAAACATTAAAAAAAGTGGGCTACGCCAAAATGCAACAAACAACCAAAGCGCCAATTGAGCCGCTAGACAATTTCAAGCGGACTAAAATTATAGCTACCGTTGGTCCTTCGACTAATAGTTATAAGGCTATTCTTGGCATGATCAAGGCTGGTGCAAGTGGCCTGCGGCTGAATTTCAGCCATGGTAATTACGAAGAACGAACTCAACAGATAGAGTGGATTAGAAAGGCTAGCGAGAGCTGCGGGAAGCCAGTGGCGATAATTCAGGATTTGCAGGGACCAAAAATTAGGCTAGGGGACTTTGAGGGAATTATAAACATTGCCAAAGGTCAGATGCTCAGCTTTAAACTTAATGCCGATTACGCTAAGACGGGTCATATTCCTACTCAATATGAACTGGCCGACAAGGTAAAAAGAGGAGAGCGCATATATCTCTACGACGGCAAGATTTTAACAACTGTCACTAGTGTGCGTGAAGGTGTGGTGCATGCCGAAGCCGAAAATAGTGGAATACTTGTAAAACGCAAAGGCATGAATTTACCAGACACAGATTTTCATGGCGACATTATTACGCCCAAAGACAGAGCAGATTTAGTTTATGGATCTAGTCAAGATATTGATTATGTGGCGCTAAGTTTTGTGCAAACAGCCAAAGATATTGTGGCCTTGAAAAAACTTTTAAAAAACATGAATAGCAAGGCGCGAGTAATAGCAAAAATCGAGACTAAGGCCGCAGTCGAACATATAGAAGAAATTATTGATGCTTGCGATGGAGTCATGATCGCCAGGGGTGATTTAGCGGTTGAGACTCCTCCTGAAAGCGTGCCGATAGTCCAGAGACAGATTATCACCATGGGTATTACACACGCCAAACCGACTATTGTCGCCACCCAAATGTTAAGTAGTATGACCGAAGAGCCTGAGCCTACTAGAGCTGAAGTTTCAGATGTAGCAACTGCAGTGTTGGTGGGAGCGGACTGCGTAATGCTGAGCGATGAAACTGCCAATGGCAAGTATCCCATTCAAGCTGTAGAGATAATGAATCGAGTCATCTTATATAGTGAGCAACACGCTCCATTTGAAGTGAATATCATAGAAAAAGAAGACACTTCTAGGCAATCGGCAATTTCTAAGGCCGTGATAAGTCTAGCTGAAAATATCGAAGCTCAGGCCATAGTTGTAGAGACTAGGTCGGGTGCTACCGCCTTGCAGATAGCATCTAGGCGCTGCAAGATTCCTCAGATTGCCGTGACCAATGATCGCACGACATCGCAACAATTAGCCATTGTATGTGGAACTCAAGCATTTGTTAGGCCTATTGACCACATGGCGGCTACAAAGTTAACCGATTGGTTACGCAAAAATAAGGTGCTTGCCAAGGGTGACACTGTGGTAACTGCTTCGGGTCGTTATCCAGGTGTGGTAGGAACAACTGACACTATTAAGGTAAGAGTCCTGGAGTAAACCTGTTATAATTGAAGGCAATAAAGGGGTGGGATGTTTACTAAAAAAACCATCAGAGACATCGATTTAAAACGCAAAACAGTTTTATTGCGAGCTGATTTTAATGTGCCCGTGGAAGATGGAAAAATCACTGATGACTATCGCATTCAACAGGCTCTGCCAACAATCAACTATCTACTAAGTCACTCCGGTAAATTAATTATCTGTTCACACTTAGGTCGACCGAAAGACTCTAAAGATTCGGAGCTAAGCTTATTTCCAGTGGCCAAACGCTTGCAACAGTTAACTGACAGGCCGGTTGCTTTTGCCACTGATAGCGTGGGTGATTCGGCCGATAAGGCTGTTAAGGCCTTGAAAAAAGGCCAGATATTACTGCTAGAAAACTTGCGTTTCAATCCTGAAGAAGAAGCCAACGATGATAATTTTGCCAAAAAACTGGCATCTTACGCTGATGTTTTTGTGCAGGATGGTTTTGGCGTTGTTCACCGAGCCCACGCCAGCACTGATGCCATCGCCAAACATTTGCCAAGTGTGGCAGGGTTCTTATTGGAAAAAGAAGTAGATACCATCACCAATGTTATGCATGAACCAAAGCGTCCACTAATGGCGGTTATTGGCGGAGCCAAAATTGCTGACAAAATTGATTTACTTCACAAGTTCATAGAAATTGCCGATTTTGTGGCTGTTGGTGGAGCCATGGCCAACACTTTTTTAGTTGGCAAAGGCCTGAATGTAAAAGCTAGTTTGTATGATCGTTCAGATGTGCCCATTGCTCGAGACATTATGCGTAAAGCGGCTCGTGAATCACGCAAAAGGCCATTTGTATTTTTTGTGCCAATTGATGGAGTAGTCGCCAAGCATATCGATAAGTCTACTAAAACTCGTATCGTGGATTGGGGAGCTCATGTGGTTGCCGACATTGAGCATTATCCGCGCCGAGTACCAAAAAGCGCCAGTCGTTTGGATGATCATGAAAAGATTTTAGATATCGGTCCTTTTTCTGGGTCATTTATAGCTGGCGGTATTCAGCTGTCTAACACAGTTATTTGGAATGGCACTATGGGAATAACTGAAGTTGAGGGACTACAGGGACCAATCGGTCCATATTCACATGGCACTGATACAATTGTTGAAGCCATGATGGGTGAGTTTGGCCACAAGCCTTTCACAGTAGTTGGTGGTGGCGACACAGCCGGGTACATTAAGTCGCATCGGCTGATTGATTGTTTTAATCATGTGTCCACTGGAGGTGGAGCCGGTCTGGAGCTAATGGCTGGCCGCAAACTACCAGGCGTAGAAGTGCTAATGGATAAAAACTAGCGTACAATATAAGCATAAATATTATGAAAAAAACTTTGATTGTTGGTAACTGGAAAATGCACCTGAATACCCAGGCTGCTAGTTTGCTGGTCAAGCGTCTTGATGACCATATTAAAACGCACCGCAATATTGAAGTAGTCCTGGCGCCTAATATGTTGGTGCTGCAGCCAATTAGTCACGAGATACATGGACGCAAGTTTGGCTTGGCGGCACAGAATGCGTATTCAGTAGATGAAGGAGCTTATACTGGCGAAGTTAGCTTCACAATGCTTAGAGAATTAGTAGATTATGTAATTGTCGGTCATTCCGAAAGAAGAATATATTTTAGTGAGTCAAACGATATGATTAGAGACAAGATACAGGCTGCCATACGCAATGAAATTTCACCGATTCTATGTGTTGGTGAAACCAAACAAGAAAGATCACTTGGCGAAACCAAAAGGGTAATTCACGATCAAGTGACTACAGCCCTAGCAAACTTAACAAGTGAAGAAATAGATAAAGTTGTAATAGCTTATGAACCGGTATGGGCTATCAGCACATTTCAGGGTGAGTTGGCAAAACCCGATGACATCGAGCCTATTTTTGAACAAATCAGAGAAACTATTGCTGATTTATATGGAAAACAGGTCTCTGAAGATTTGCGACTGCTGTATGGCGGCAGTGTGACAGCCGATACTGTTAGTGGATACCTCAATGTTCGTGGCTGTGATGGGGCACTTGTTGGTGGAGCTAGCATCAATTATAAAGAGTTTAGCGGCATTGTAGATAAAGCTCTTGCTCTTCGCAACAAAGTTAAATAGTTATTAACAACTCTTAAAATAATAGATGTTACAACAGTTTTAAGCGAACGATTTTGATAAAATTAATTGATGACCAATGAACTGTTAAACGGATTAAATGATGAGCAGCGCCGGGCGGTAGAAACCACAGAGGGGCCGCTATTGATACAAGCTGGCGCTGGTTCTGGTAAGACTAAAACTTTAACCCATCGAATTGCTTACATACTTGCTCAGGGTAAAGCTCACGAATCAAACATTCTAGCTGTCACTTTTACTAATAAAGCTGCCAAAGAAATGCGTGAACGAGTAGCCCAGCTACTTGGTCAAAAAGCTGATAATCGTAGCTTCATGCCGTTTATGGGGACCTTTCATGGCATCTGCGTCAAACTGCTTCGCCAAGATGGAGAGTATATCAATGTTCCCAGAAGCTTTGTGATATTTGACGAGTCTGACAGACAAGCAGCAGTCAAGCAGGTCTCAAAGCAAATCGGTTTAGACGAAAAGGCTTTTCCAGCTCGTGCACTTTCGTCAATTATAAGTGGCGCTAAAAACGAAATGATTGATGCTCATGCCTATCAGGGTATAGCCAGGAGTCCGTCACAGGAAGCTGCCGCTAAAGTTTTTCCTCTATATGAAAAGCTACTTAAAGATGCATCGGCCTTGGATTTTGATGATTTGATTAATAAGACAGTTTTGCTAATGAAGACTCAAAAAGATATCAGGCAAAAATGGCAAAATCAGTTCAAGTACATCATGATAGATGAGTATCAAGATACCAATGCCGCTCAATATCAATTAGTTAACTTGTTAACTAACGACAATAAAAACATTGCCGTTGTGGGTGATGATTGGCAAAGCATCTATTCTTGGCGAGGCGCTGATTTCAGAAACATACTAAGATTTGAAAAAGATCACAAGGACTGCACCGTCATCAAATTAGAGCAAAATTACCGCAGTACCAAACATATCTTAGATGCTGCGCACGGAATTATAACTAAAAACTCTCAGCGTTCAGACAAGAAATTATGGACCGCATCCGATAAAGGATTGCCAGTACAAATAGTACCGGTCGGCAATGAGCGGCTCGAAGGCGAAGCCTTGGTCAGGAGAATTAAAATTGGTGTAGATTCGGGCGCAAGGCGATTTAGTGATTTTGCAGCATTGTATAGGACCAATGCCCAAAGCCGGTCAATTGAAGAAGCTTTTATTCATTACGGTATTCCATATCACATTGTTGGTGGTGTTAAGTTTTACGACCGCAAAGAGATTAAAGATCTATTAGCTTATTTGAGATTAATTTATCAGCCATTTGATAAAGTTAGTTTTCAACGCATAGTTAACACACCCACCAGGGGTGTAGGAGCCAAAAGCGTGCAAGGCTTTTTGAGCTGGTGGCAATCGAACCAAAGCAGTGAATGGAGTTTAATATCGGCGCTGGCTCAAGCTGAGCAATGCCAAGATATTACACCCAGGGCTCGTAAGAGTTTAGCCGAACTAGGTGATATATTATATGCCCTGCGCGAACATATTGATTCGGCGACAGTTTCGGGCTTGATTGATTCACTAGTGCGGCGTATTGATTATATGAATTATCTAGATGATGGTGGTCCGCAGGGTGAAGCCCGCAAGGAAAATGTTAAAGAACTTTTGAGTGTTGCTCACGAATATCAAGATTTGGGACTAGAAGGATTTTTAGAGGAAGTAGCTCTTATAAGCGATGTTGATAATGCTAATTTTGGAAATAATTCAGTCACCCTTATGACCCTGCATGCCGCTAAAGGACTAGAATTTCCTGTAGTTATGATGATTGGCATGGAGGAGTCGATATTCCCACACTCCAGAGCTTTGTACGATCAGTCCGAAATGGAAGAGGAAAGACGGCTTTGCTATGTAGGTATGACGCGTGCTCAACAAGAACTATATATGTTTTACGCTTCTAGTCGGTTATTATATGGCGGCGTTAATCATAATCCGCCTAGCCGGTTTTTGTCTGAAATTGATTCAAGTTTCCAGTCTACGAATCAGTCAGCCGAAAGTTCTTTTGGGCTGCTTGGACCGCCTGTCGACAATGTAGTTGAAGAGCCTCATTATGTACCTGACCTTAACGAGGGAGACGCCGTCAGGCATCAAGTATTTGGTGCCGGCACTATTATGGAAATAGAAGGCGATAATGTGGTGGTTTATTTCAAAGGTAAAGGCTCCAAAAAATTGAATATTGGTTTTGCACCCCTAGAAAAAATCTAAACTTATAGTCAGCTATATCTGGAAAAGTGCCTATATTTTTGCTAAAATAATAACTTAAGTTCAAGTAGCGCACATGGCGCATCTGGCAAGCGCTTTTGAACAGTTAATTACTATGAAAATCAATCGACAGATCATAACCAAGAAATTTAAACGACTTACCACTCGTTTTAAAAAGCCTAATTTCAAACAATATATTAAAAGAGCTAAGCAAATTGATGCTCAAACCATTAAGACCAAGAGCAAGCATCCTTTTGCTGTTCCAGTAATTACTTTCAGTGTATTAATTTTGTTGATAGGTCTGGTTTATGTGATTGCCAGACAAACTAATCGTTTGCCTGCTCAGACCGATGCCAAGATTGTAATTATTTCATATGATAAGCACCAACGAGTTGTGCCAGTCAAAGAAACGACCGTAGGCAATTTGCTTAACAAGTTAAATATCAAATTAAACCCCGGTGATGTAGTCGAACCTGCTGCTGAAACCCCAATAAATCAGGACCAATTTCGTATTAATATTTATCGTGCTGTGCCGGTTCAAATTGTAGATGGTTCGAGTAAAATATCAACATTCAGCGCGGCTACAACTCCAAGGGCAATTGCCCAGCAGGTTGGACAAAATGTCTATCCAGAAGACAATATTATTGCTGTGCCTGTGCAAGATTTTGTGCGTTCAGGAGCAATTAGTGAACAGATAATTATCAAGCGTTCTACGCCGGTTAATGTAGATCTTTATGGTACCCCTGTAATACTACGGACTCACGCTCAAACTATTGGCGAACTTATTAAAGAGAAGAATATTAAACTTACTAAAGATGACAAATTAAGCTTGCCGCCAGCAACCCCAATCACACCAAATATGCAATTTGGAGTGCTTAGAACAGGCATAAAGGTTACTACAGTCACAGAAGAAATACCTTCTCCAGTTCAGACAATTAATGATCCTAAATTAGCTTATGGTACATCGGCTCTCAGGCAAGCTGGATCACCAGGCCAGCAAACCGTAACTTATGAAATTACCTTAAATAATAATCGTGAAGTTAGTCGAAAAGTAATTCAGGCAATAGTCAATAAGCAAGCCGTCGCTACTATAAGAGTTGTGGGAACCAGCCTGAGCGGAATAAAAGGTGATATGGCACTAGCTGGAATTGCACCAGGCGATTATGCTGCTGCCGACTACATCATAAGTCGTGAATCTGGCTGGCGACCATACGCCGCCAATCCAAGTGGTGCCTATGGACTATGTCAGGCCTTGCCTGGATCAAAGATGTCTAGCGCTGGCGCCGACTGGGCCACCAATCCGGTTACGCAGCTTAAATGGTGCAATGGCTATGCTAAAAGTAGATATGGCGGCTGGCAAAATGCCTATAATCACTGGCTGGCCACACACAACTGGTAGCTTATGAATGATGATGTAGTAGCAAAAAAGTCCCTAGGACAACATTGGTTGAGAGACTCTGAAAGTCTTGAATCTATGTGTCAATCTGCAGAATTAACGGCCGATGATAATGTCTTAGAAATTGGCCCAGGACTAGGAACACTTACAGAACTTTTGGTCAAACAAGCGAAAAAAGTAACTGCCGTTGAATTTGACCAAGATCTGGCAAACTCACTGCCAAGTAGAGTCAAGGCTGAGAACCTTGAAGTTACTAGTAAAGATATTTTACATTTTGACTTCTCGAAAATGCCTGCCAATTACAAATTAGTGGCTAATATTCCGTATTATTTAACCAGTAATTTAATTAGAAGAATAAGTGAAACGGATAATCCTCCAAGTATTGCTGTGCTGCTAATTCAAAAAGAAGTTGCCGAAAGGGTTGTGGCCGGTCCGGGCAATATGTCATTACTCAGTGTAACTGCCCAATTGTATTGGCAAGCTAGTTTAGGCAAAGAAGTCGCAGCCGAATTATTTGAACCTGCACCAAAAGTAGATTCACAAATTCTTATTCTCAAGTACCGCTCTAAAAAACTTTTTGATGATGTCAATCCAGGTGAGTTTTTTAGGGTGGTTAAGGCTGGATTTTCACAACGCCGCAAGACACTGCTCAATAGTCTGAGTGCTGGACTGCAAATAGATAAAAAAATCGTTACTCAATTGTGCCAAGAGGCCGAAATTGATCCAAACAGAAGACCGCAAACCCTTAGTTTAGAAGATTGGCGAAACATTTATATTTCATTAAAAACTTGATGTGTTAAGTATAGTCTTTTAAACTGTTATTTATGGGACCAACAAACACAATTTCATATCTTTTACAGCATCTAGCCTCAGTTATTGGCAAAGATGTTGACCAAACATTACAAGAACAATTGGGCATTGGTTTTAGTCAATACAAAATATTGATGGTATTAGAATGGAATCCTAGAGTTCAACAAAAAACTATAGCTCAAAGCTTAGGGCAAACAGAAGCCAGTATCAGCCGACAAATTAAATTGCTAGAATCCAAGGGATTAATTACTACCAAGATTGACCCAAACAATAAACGAGTACGCATCTCTACACCTACAATACTCGGTATGCAGCTTACTGAAGCTGCCGCTACAATATTGCGCCGTAGTCTGGGTCCTGATTTTTCTAGAATGGGTGAAGATCAGCAGGTACAGTTAATTAAAGGACTTCAGGCTTTGCACGCTTCAGTTTGTCGACCAGCAAAAGCTGGTTCTTGTGACCACCCACTAGGGGTCTAGACTATTTGACAATATATGATATAATAATTGTTAGGTCAGAGATGACTAAAAACACGGGGCTGAAATATAAGCTCGACGTTGGACTTTATCGGTTAAATCAGCAGGTCGCTTGCTTAGCGTCATAAGGCAAACTTAATAGATGCAAAAACTTCTATTAGCGATGCGGTAAACAAAGTCCTAGCGACTCGTTTACAGTTCGCACCAGCTTACGCTTAATTTCGTAAGCCGCGCCGCGTGAGATACCTTGGTATCACAAAAGCGCGTCATATTTCCAAGGTTGCCTAATTGGCCAAATCCTAGCCAGTTAATAAGACTTTAGGATTGCTGAAACGAAATGTTTGTCTGTTTAGATAATCGTTTCACAAGATTTTAAAACAGACTAAGCCTGTAGATGACTTAACCAAAGATAAACTAGCGGACGCGGGGGCAGTACCCGCCAGCTCCTCCATAAAAGCCTTACGGCTAAACCGTAGGGCTTTTTTGTTTAACTTTTATATTATTACAGCTATAATTAAATTACATAATTTATCAATAAACCAATCAATAATGTCATATGAATAAAGAAGATAGAAAAATATTGAACAGCGCAAGAGTTAGTGGTAGCTGGAGTTACATTGGCGTATTAATACCTATTGTGGGTTGGATCTTGGGAACAATTAGTCTTTCAGGTTTGAAATCGATAGATTACCCAAAAAACAAGAAACAAAAAAGTAACTATGAAACTATTAAAAGAATAGCAATAGGCGGTATTATTGTTTCGACAATTTCTGCAACTACTTATGGATTAATTGTCTATAATAATTTAAATAGTAATTCAAAAAAAGAATTACTTGAAGCATCTACAAGTGAAAAGAGCTGTGAAGAACAGATTATTGCTTATAACAATAATGTCATTATTCTTAATAGTAAATATACTAAGCCCAAGACGAGACCTGTTCCTAGTTTTGATGAAAATATAACAAATATTGATGGTTGCAAAAGGAACATAAATTCCGCAATTTTAACTGCAAAAACAAATTATAACAGAGCGCTGAATGCTACAAACGAGCGCTGCATAGATCAAGCAGAGCAGAATTATAATAAAAGCCTAAGAATGAACGCCAACAGTTCGCATCTCGATTCTAGCGGGCAAACAATATATAATTTATCTCAATCCAATATTTCAAGAATACAGCAACAGTATCAATCAGAAAAAGATAGTTGCGTTGCAGAATTTAAGCAAATTTAGTTGTTGGTCTGCAAACAATATTGTTTGATAGGGGTGTTATGAAGGATTGCTGAAACGAAATGTTTGTCTGTTTAGATAATCGTTTCAAAAGACCCATAAAACAGACTAAGCCTGTAGATGACTTAACCAAAGATAAACTAGCGGACGCGGGGGCAGTACCCGCCAGCTCCTCCATGAAAGCCTTACGGCTAAACCGTAGGGCTTTTTTGTTTAATTATTACTGAAGCCTGGCATATAATTACAATAGTAAAAAGTTTAATCATAATGCACGAACACACTAGCTCTTACAACGCCGAACCACAAGCTGTTAAGCATGCTATTTTTGACATGAACGAAGGGCCTGTAGATGTACTTTTATATAGTAATTTAGTGCGCGTTGTTGATCCGCTCAGGGATTTGAATCAACCTGGTTGGAATACCAAATATCTGATCATAGATCCTAGAAATTTTAACCCTAAGAAAAACGAAGGTTTTAAGGGCTTAAGAGATGGGGATAGCTTGGTTCTCGGTCGCAACAATACATATGATCGATTCAATTTTTCAAACAATGTTTCTGGAGAGCATGTGCGCATTTCTTTGGAAGATGATGAGTTGGTGATTGAAGATTTAAATTCCAAGAATGGTACATTTGTACTGCAACAATCAATAGAATACCCAGAATATGATCAACCTACAGAATATGCCAGCGATACTCCAGAAACGAAAAAATTAGATATCTACGAAGCTATAGGCAAAACAGCTGCATCAGAAAAACACCCTGATCATAATGACGACAGTGTTCTAGTGAATGAAGAAGCAAAATTGATTGCCGTCTTTGACGGGGTAGGTGGCATGCCAGGATCCAACCAGGCCTCGGCTATTGCTGCAGAAGTTATAAATAATAAATTGGGTGAACCAGAAACTATAAGTGACGAAAGATTCTTGAGTGCTATGATGTCGAATGCGCTTCAAGCATGTCACAAATCCATACTGGCTCAGAATAATGGCGATAAAATAGCGACAACTGCTACGGTATTAAAGCAATTCAAAAACGAACAAGGCGATGATTGTGTGGCAATTGCTAATGTTGGCGACAGCCGGGCGTATTTATTTAGAGACAATAAATTACTGCAACTAACTCTTGATCATTCCAGTAATTACGCTAATTTAAGCAGAGAAGAAGCCAAGCAGCTACAAATCAAGTTTTCAGAAGTAACAGACATTTCGCAGCTAACTGCTGATGAGCAGAAAGCATTTGCAAAAAGAGGCTCAATCAGTGAAGCACTAGGGCCTAGAGATGACTATTTACCGGCTGTCGAGACCTTAACACTGCAGTCCAAGCCTGGTGATAAATACATCCTAGTCACCGATGGCATTCATGACAATCTTACCTCATCTGAAATTGAAGCAACTATTGCAAACAGCAGTACTGGTGATGAAATTATTGATAATCTAATCAATAATGCCAAACAGCGCGCTCAAGATGATGGTCACTTGAGGGCCAAAAAAGATGACATGACTGTTGCTATGATACAACTGTAATTTAGGGGTCTTGCCTGCAACTAGCATAGATGTTAAATTAGGTTATTATGAGCTTTAATCAATTGCAAAGCATTAGCCTCCTCCTCGGTCTTACAGGGCTGCGCTTCAGCATGGTTGAAGCCTAAGACAGAGTCTTGCAGCGCAGCCCACAACACAGGCTTCAACTGAAGCCTGTTTTTATTATTTGAAACATTGAAAGAAAGGACAAAAATGAGTGAGTTTAATAGAACAATCAGAAATGAGATTTTTGATACCACCCTACGAGATGCTGCCCAGTCGTTGGGTGTTAATAATGAGTTTCCCGCCGGATCCAAGGCTGAAATGGCTCACGAGATAGCTTTACTTGGAACTGACACTATCGAGGCGGGGTTCCCGGCTACCAAAAGTGATCCAAAAGAAATCCAAGACTCCGAAGAAATAAATGAAGTTGCTCGTACAGTCGGACAAAATATTTACGAGATAACCCCTACTGAGTACATTGATGAACAATGGGTTGAACGCCCCAAAAAAGTATGGACCCCGGTTATTACCGGGCTGGCTCGTGCCAACAAGGCCGAAATAGAGAACGCCTATCAGGCGGTAGAGCCAGCCAATAGGCCAGGTATACATGTTTTTGTGGCTTCTGACGAGTGGCATATGCGTTCTAAGCATCCCAACATGACTAAATCTGAGGTTATTCAAATGGCTGTTGATAGTGTTCGTCATGCTCGCGAAGTAGCCGGTCCAGATGCCAGAATTCAATTCTCTTTGGAAGCTGCTTCCACCACAGACGACCCAACTTTAGAAAGGTTTGTTAAAACCATGTTGGACGAAAAAATAGATGTTTTAAACCTACCTGATACGCTGGGCAACGCAAGTCCAATTCACATGCACAAAATGTATAACAAAGCTGCAAAATGGGCAATTGCGGCCAGCCGTAATGACATAATACTGTCAACACATAACCATAATGACGGCGAAAGAGCTGTGGCTAATTCAATTGCCGCATTGCACGGAGTAATCGATGCCGCAGTCGAGATGAACGCCAATCCACCTACCATGCAAACCGAAACAGTTGTTTTGCATAACGGTGGATCTCGTAATGGCAACGCCAATATCGGTCCATATGTTCGCAATGTTTTCACTGACCGTAATGAATTCGCGATTCCAGTGGAATTAAATGTCGATCCAACGCGTTATGTGAAAGTGGCTAATTATATGGCGCGAATGGCAAAGTTGAGTTTGGACCCTAAAGCAGCAGTTTATGGCAGCAAGACTATTGAGGAGGCCGCAGGCGTGCATAGCCACGGCATGGAAGCCGGTGGTGCCGCAATATATATTTCTGTTGACCCGACTGGCTTTGGCCACGAATACACCGCTGTTCATATTGATGGCAAATATCAGGGTCGAACTGGTAAGGCCAACTTAGGGGGTATGCAGGAATACCGCGCTGAAAGAATAATGAGAAGCACTGAAGTTAGTGAAGTTATCCAGAGTTTTTCTGCCACTGTAAACGAGGACGAACTAGAGCGTATTACAGTCAGAATCAATAGTCATGCTAAAGAGCATCAAAGGCCAGTCACAGAAAATGAAATAAGAAGTTTTGTAGTAGAGGAAATTTCACAAAGAGTCAAAGCTTTGAAGTAGTTCAATCATTGCCCCAACCGATGTTATGATATAGCTAGATGCTTAAAAACAGATATTTTTGGGTCGCTGTCGTAACTATATTATTAGTCATTGGAGCAGTATTTGGTTTCTGGCGCTGGCATGTCAACAAAGACAAAGTGCAGCGTGGTGGGCTGACTTTGTTAGAAAATAATGATTCGCAGTCCAGTAATTCAGATGGCAGTAGCCTGGCTTTGTCTAATGGCAGTAATCTGGCCGTTTCGGGCGGCAGCTCAACAAACCTTGGCCAGCTAAATTCCAAATCTAATGACGGTGGCTCAAGCTCTAACTCCAACGCTTCGCAATCTATTGATCCTAGTACCTTTGCTCAATACGACCAATACAAAAGTGCTCAAAACGGTCTGTTTGGCGATATTGTAAAAGGCGATGGCGCTGAGTTCGCAGCCAGCAAGACTGGCACGCTAACTTATAAAGGCTGGCTCACAAATGGCAAATTATTTGATGCCTCTAGACCTAATAGTGATGGCTCGATCCAACCTTTTGTGGTAAAACTTGGAGCAAATCAAGTCATTCCTGGCTTTGAGCAAGGATTGGCTGGAATGAAAGTCGGTGGTACCAGATTAATTATTGTTCCACCTGCAGTTGGCTATGGTGCTACAGAAAAAGAAAATATTCCAGCAAACTCGGTTTTAATTTTTGAAGTAAAACTTTTAAGCGTACAGTAAATATATGCCCTCTATTAACAAACCAAAAAAAATTAGCCTTGAATTACAAGAATGGCTATCTAAAGGTCACGCTAAGACACTACAAAGTCTGGTAGCTTTTTCAGAAGAAAATAGTTTTGCTTTTGTGCTGATGTTGCTACTATTTGTTTCATCTTTGCCTGTTCCAACGGCAGGCATTACTCATGTGTTGGAGCTGATTGCAATGGTTGTAGCAATTGAAATGATTATTGGGTTAAAAACAATTTGGCTACCTGGTTTTATGCAACGCATCAAACTTGGAAAAACTTTTCAAGGCAAGGTCATACCAGTCATAATTAAAAGAATTCAATGGTTCGAGAAGCGATCTAGTCCGAGATTAAAATGGGTTTTCAGCACACCATTATTTAATCAGTTAATTGGCTCGGTGATTCTAGTTTTGGTTGTTGCCGCTTTTGTGGCACCACCCTTTTCTGGACTTGATACTTTACCATCGCTTGGCGTGGTCATCATCGGTCTTGCAATGATATTAGATGATATAGTTATTTTGTTTGTCGGACTTTTAGTGGGCAGTGTAGGACTAGCTACAATCTTAATATTCTTAGATCTCGTAATTAATAATCTAAAGCATCTAATTAATTAGTAATTTTGCAGTTTTTCAGATATAATTATAGTTAAGGGTGCATTGATTTTGCATAAAGGTGGGCATCAGTTACTTAAAGAAAGGGTTATACTTATGCCAACAACAATCAGAAAATATTTAGCCACTGAAGATCAAGTGGTGAGGGTCAAAGAGCTTTTACAGGAGCTAGTCGATGATTCAGCTTACAATACCGAACCGTCATACATAGCCAGTAATGAAGTCTATACAGATCACATGATTCCTTTTGTTGAAAAGCACATGGCATATCTAATGAGCCACCCAAAAGTTAATCCTGCGCAATACATCTCCAATCTACGAATGATGACCAAAATACGCACTTAGTTGATTTGTTAACTAAGTGTCACTATGAGCGATTTAACATCGCTCATATTTATTTATACTCACTAAAAAGGTACAATTAAACAGATGAAAAACTTCTATGTCAGTACATCAATACCCTATGTAAATGGAGAACCTCATTTAGGACACGCCATGGAATTTGTAATGGCTGATGTCTTGGCGCGCAAAGCTCGGCTTGATGGATATAATGTTTTTTTCAGCACTGGAACCGATGAGCATGGTGGCAAGATCGCCGAAAAAGCTAGCGAGATGGGAATCAGTTCTAAGCAACTTGCCGACAATATGAGCGCCAAATTTAATGATTTAGCCAATCAGCTAAACATTTCCAATGATATTTTTATTCGCACTACAGATGAGTCGCACGAAAAAGCAGCAGCTGAAATATGGAATAATCTAAAAGACGATATTTACAAGTCTGAGTACGAAGGCTGGTATTGCACTGGCTGTGAAACATTTGCGAGTGACGAGGAAGTTAAAGCAAATAATGGCATCTGCCCTGATCATGATCGTAAATACGAAAAGCTAAAAGAAGAAAATTACTTTTTCAAATTAAGCAAATACACTCAGTCTATACAAGACGCAATTGAAAAGTCTCATTTCGAGGTGATACCTAGTGCGAAACGCAACGAGGTGCTGAATGTTATAAAAGATGGCTTAGACGACATTAGCATTAGTCGTCCAAAAGATAAAATTGAGTGGGGAATTGCTGTTCCGGGAGATGACAGTCAAGTAATGTATGTTTGGTTTGAAGCGCTGATGAATTACATCACAGGTCTTGGTTACCCAAATGGTCAAAATTTTAAAGATTTTTGGCCAGCAAATGTTCAGGTGATTGGCAAAGATATTATTCGTTTTCATGCTGCTATTTGGCCCGCAATGCTTATGGGTCTTAATTTGCCACTACCAGAAAAATTATATGTTCATGGATTTATAAATGTTGATGGCCAGAAGATGAGCAAGAGTCTTGGTAATAGTGTTGATCCATTTGAAGTAATTGAAAAATACGGCACCGATGGCTTTAGGTATTTCTTTCTAAAACATATTCCGAGTTACAACGATGGAGATTTTAGTTGGGATGCCATGGAAGCAGCATATAATAGCGAGCTAGCTAATGAGCTTGGTAATGCTGTGTCTAGAACGGCTGCTATGATTAATCGTTATCAGGACGGAGAAATAGGCAACCTGCCTAGTCTCAATATAAACTCCCAAAAATACAACCAGGACTTAGAGAATTGTCGTTTTGATAGAGCCCTAGAAGAAATCTGGCAACAAGTCCGAGGTCTAAACCAATTCATCGAGCAACAGCAACCATGGGCCGTGGCTAAAACTGATGACAAAAACAAGTTGCAGCAAATTTTAGCTCATCAAGTGGCTGTTTTGCTGGAGATTGCTAAATTGCTTGAACCAATTTTGCCTGATACTTCAACTAAAATAAATCAAGTATTCAAGAGTGGAAAAATTCAAGCACTTGAGGGCACACTATTTCCTAAAGAGGAAAATTAGATGCAATTAGTTGACACGCATTGTCATATCCAGTCAATCGATAATCCAGACGATTCTATCGCTAAAATTTGGCACAAAGACCCGGATATTTCAGCTGAATCAGTTATCGAAGATGCTAATAATACAAAAGTGACCAAGATGATTTGCGTTGGTACTGATGTTGAAGATAGCGCTTTGGCTGTTAATTTTGTAGCCGACAGAGAAGGCTGTTACGCCAGTGTTGGCATTCATCCACATGAGGCCGATCGCTACAATGAAAATTCAGAGTCCAAGGCAAAATTTGAAGAGCTATTAACTCAACCCAAAGTTGTGGCTATTGGTGAATGCGGCCTAGACTACTACTACAATCACTCCGACAAAAAATCTCAAGAAAAAATCTTAAGATTTCAACTTGATTTAGCAACAAAATATAATTTACCGGTTATATTTCATGTGCGTGAAGCTTTTGATGATTTTTGGCCAATTATCAATGATTATCCAAAGCTAAGCGGCGTGGTTCATAGCTTCAGTGATAGTTTTGAAAACGCTCAAAAAGCCATACAAAAAGGCTTTTTTGTGGGCGTTAATGGCATAGCTACTTTCACCAAAGATGAACAACAAATAGACACCTATAAAAAGCTTCCACTTAGCAATTTACTCCTTGAAACAGATGCTCCTTTCTTGACACCAAAGCCATTTCGTGGCACAATAAATCAACCCAAAATGGTCAGTGTAGTGGCAGATTTTTTGGCTGAACTAAGACATGAATCGAGACAAGAAATAGCCGATACTACTACCCGCAATGCCACTGAGTTATTTGGTCTGTAAGAACTTAATATGAAAAAAATATATCTAGATTATGCCGCGGCTACGCCCATGGCGCCAGAAGTTGTCAAGGCCATGGAGCCTTATTTTGAAGAAATTTTCTATAACCCTTCGGCCACTTATTTATCTGGTCAAAAGGCCAAGGCGGCGCTCGATAGTGCTAGGCTGCAAGTTGCTCATTGGCTGGGTGCTAAGCCAAGTGAAATAGTATTTACAGCTGGTGGCACTGAGGCTAATAATTTGGCAATTCATGGTGTCATGAACCAATTCCCTGATGCCAATATTGTCATAAGTGGGCTAGAACACGATTCCGTGCGTCAGCCAGCCAGCCTATATAACTGCAAGACATGTAAAGTAAATGATTCAGGATTTATTGACACCGAAGATTTATTGAAGAAAATAGATGATCAAACTGTATTGATTAGCATCATGCAAGCCAATAACGAAATTGGTACCATCCAACCTATCAAAGAAATTAGTGCTATGGTGCGCAAAATTCAGTCACAAAGACTAAAAAACGATAACCTCCTGCCAATTTATTTGCATGTCGATGCTGCTCAGGCTGCCAACTATTTAGATTTACATGTGGCTAGACTAGGCGTCGATATGCTTAGCGTAAATGGCGGTAAGATATATGGCCCTAAGCAGAGTGGAGCATTGTTTGTTAAGGCAGGCACGCAGATAGCGCCAGTTATTTTTGGAGGTCATCAGGAGCATGGGTTAAGAAGTGGAACGCCCAATGTGGCTAGCGATATAGGTTTTGCCAAAGCTTTGGATGTTGCTCAAAAAATGCGTCAGACGGAGATTGTCAGACTTCAAAAATTACAGAATCAGTTCATAAAAGAGCTCAAAACAAAAATCTCCAACTTACAAATTAACGGTTCGTTAAAAAATAGACTGCCCAATAATATCAATGTTACTATCGATGGAATAGACAATGAAAAAGTGCTAATCCAGCTAGACGAAGCGGAAATTATGGCAGCTAGCGGTTCGGCTTGCGGTGCTTCCAGTGAAGAACCGTCTAAAGTCTTAAAAGCCATAGGCCTAAATGATCAACAGATTAAATCGACTCTGCGCTTCACAATGGGTCGTCAAACTACTGAATCAGAAATCACAAAAACAGTACAAATTCTTTCCGAATTAATCAAGTAAATCCCTGTTAGAGGGTTATTTTAATAACCAAAAGCGTTATACTAGTGACAGACTTATGAATGTCTCGATTAGCAATATGAAAAAAATAATTATCTTGGCCTTTGCCGCTTTATTTTTGTATTATTCCTCGACTGTCGGTGCTGCTACAACCACACCCAAAGCTCCTTCTGCCACTCAAGCTCTAACAAAAACCTACAACTCTGATAATACTGTGCAGATTGGCATGTTGGTTAGTCTGAAAAAAGGAGATAACAACACAATAGTGCCTCTAAAAAACAATGATATTGATAATTTTCTAGGTGTGGCAATTCCAGCCTCAAGCGCTGCCATAATATTGTCTTCTAATTCGGTGACTCAGCAGCAAACTCTTGTTAGTACGGGCGGCAGACTAACTGTTCTGGTAAGTAATCAAAACGGCAACATCAAGGCCGGTGATTATCTAACTGTGTCTTCTCTAGACGGGGTGGCAATGAAAGCTAACAAAACTGATCCTCAAATCATCGGCAAATCAGTAACTGACTTTAATGGCTCTAAGAACACTGTTAGCCAAGTTAATCTCACAGATAGCAGTGGCAAGCAACGCACAGTCAGTGTCGGACGAGCAGCTGTTGATGTGCTGGTCACACACAACCCTAAATATCAACAACAAACAGATTATGTGCCAGGCTTTTTGACATCGGTTGCAAACACCACAGCCGGTAAATCAGTTTCCGTGGCCCGCATCTATCTTAGTCTAGCTGTTTTAATGGCGACCGTCATAATTGTTGGCAACATACTGTATGCTGGAGTTCGCACCGGTATGATTGCAATCGGCAGAAATCCATTGTCCAAAAAGTCTATTATTCGCAGTTTAATTCAGACTGCAATTATAGCGATAATCATTTTCTTAATAGGGATATTTGCAGTATACTTACTACTAAAGCTCTAACGCTTTTTTGCACAAAAAAATAGCAACTTGGTGGGTTAATCAACAATGACAATTTGGTGGCTAATTTTAATCATTTTGACCCTTCTGTCGATGGGAGGGGCTTTTGTGTGGTTGGCTCTGCAAATTACTGGTATGAAAAACGGTCAAAAAGATCCAC